>JABAOC010005422.1_pt1 | contig 24175 bp, 9 predicted proteins | sample 7062161 | NCBI WGS metagenome assembly JABAOC01 (sample SAMN14538625, study PRJNA623070) | marine sediment metagenome | biome: marine biome [ENVO:00000428]; feature: marine pelagic biome [ENVO:01000023]; material: deep marine sediment [ENVO:00002113] | place: India: Gulf of Khambhat ... | reverse complement strand
GCCACGATACTCGTAATCGCTTCGGGTCTGGTCCTGCGGAGCCTCTGGTCTCTTTCCAACATGCCGCTCGGGTATCAGGCGGAAAAGGTGCTCTCCCTGCGGTTGGCTTCTCCCATCGGGCGCATGGACGGTTCGTTCTGGAGAGCCGGGGCGTTCTACACGGAGGCCGTAGAGCGCCTGGCCCAACTGCCCGGTGTCGAAGCCGCCGCCGCGGTCAGCGATGTGGCTTTCGGCGGCAGTACGTCCAATCAATTCCGTCTCCTCGATCGGCCTGTCCCCGCACCCAGCCAGTATCCTTCCTCCCGCCGTCGTATCATCAGCCGCGACTATTTCCGTGTCATGGGCATTCCGCTCCTGCAAGGCCGCTGCTTTGATGGACGAGAGCCGATACCGTCGCTCCCTTCCGATGCTTCAACAATCGGCGACATCCTCGCCGCGTTTCGCGAGCTGTCATTGGATACCGTAGTCACCCGCAGTTTTGCCGAGCACTACTGGCCGGGAGAGGACCCCATCGGGAAGCGCTTTCTGGTCGGATCTCCCGAAACTGACCTATGTGTGCTCACTGTCATCGGCGTCGTCGGTGACACCAGGCAAGACAACTTGGCTCAGACCGATCACGAAGAGTTCTATTTTTCCATCCGTCAGTTTCCGCTTTACCCCGAATTCTCATTGATTGTCCGGACCCACGGGAATCCATCCGCCCTCATCGACGCGGTTAGGGCCGAGCTGCGGAAGATGACCACCACGGAAGCGGTCTATGACGTGCGTCCGATCTCCTCCCGTGTTGCTGAATCCATCTCGGGCCAATCGTTTCAGACGCAGCTCATCAGCGTGTTTGCCGGACTCGCGCTCCTGCTCGCTTCCATCGGAGTCTATGGCGTGCTGGCGTTCACCGTCGGGCGCCGCTCCCGGGAGATCGGTATCCGCATCGCACTCGGCGCGTCCGCCAGGTACGCAATCGGGAACGTGTTCTACCGTGGTTTCACCCTCGTGGTCCCCGGGCTCGTTTTGGGCCTCCTGGGAGCCTGGGCTTTAGGACGCTACATCGAGAGCCAGCTCTATGGAGTCACCGTCACCGATCCTCTCACGTACGTGATCGGCAGCTTGACCCTCCTGCTCTCCGCCGTCCTCGCCTGCTGGGTCCCGGCCCAGCGAGCGGCGAGGATCGATCCCATGGCGGCGCTGCGGTATGAATAATTAGGAAGGAATACAGAAAACGGATGGAGTCATAATATGACAACACTAATCAACGACATCAAATACGCTTTTCGCCAGCTCATCAAGAGCCCCGGTTTTACGACAGTGGCGGTTTTGTCACTGGCGCTGGGGATCGGGGCCGGTACGGCGATCTTCTCGCTCGTTAACGGTATTCTTCTGCGTTCGCTGCCGGTGCCCAATCCGCACGAATTGCGTGTGCTGCGCTGGACCGGTATGGACCCCCAGATCGGCAACTTCCACGGAAGTATCAACCCTGGCGACGGGCCGCGTACCAACGGCGACGCCGTCGCGTACCCGGTCTTCTCGGGCCTGCGGGAGGACTGCAACAGCCTTGCCGATATCTTCGGATACAAGCGCCTGTATGGCGTCACGGCGCGGGCGCGGCGCGAAGCGTTCGTGGCCGAGGGCGTCATGGTGTCCGACAACTTTTTCTCGGCCTTGGGCGTGAGACCCCTGCTGGGGCGTTTGCTCTCGAATGAAGACAATCAGCCGGGCGCTGCGCCAACGACCGCCATCACGTATTCCTCGTGGCAGCGGCATTTTGACGGTGATCCCGGCGTACTGGGCCAGTCGATCCTCTACAACGGTCACGATTTCACGATAGTCGGAGTATTGCCACGAGAATTTGCAGGCGTGTCTCCGGCAGATGAAATCGCCTTCTATGTCCCCATGTCCGTTCAACCGCAATTGGAGCCGACCTTGCCACTGACGTCGCGCGATGCCTGGTGGGTGCAACTGATGGCGCGGCTGAGACCGGAAACCAGCGAGGCACAATTCCAGGCGGCCGTCGAGGTGGCGTTCGCCCGCCAGGCCGACTCGATCATGGGCGAGCCCGAGGTCGTGGTGAGAAACGGTCGTTACGGTCCGGACTACGGCGGACGCAACTATTACGGCAAGGCTCTGCTGCCACTGCTGGGCGTTGTCGGTGTCGTGCTGCTCGTGGCGTGCGCCAATTTGGCGGGGTTGTCGCTGGCACGCGGCGCAACGCGACAGCGGGAATTCGCGGTCCGAACGGCCATCGGCGCCGGGCGCTGGCGGCTGATTCGCCAATCCTTGACGGAGAGCCTGATGGTCGCGCTGCTCGGGGGCGGACTGGGCATTCTGCTGGCGTCGTGGGGCAAGACGGCGATTTCGCGACTGCTCGTCGGCTCACCGGAGCCGCTGCATTATGATACGTCGCTCGATGTGGTCGTGCTGGCCTTCGCCCTGGCGACGGCGCTGGTCACGGCGCTGCTGTCCGGCCTGCTGCCTGCCTTGAGAGTCTCGTGTGTGGATTCCTTCGGCGAGTTGAAAGAGCGCGCCGCTCTGGGATCCCCGCGCCTGCGTCTGGGCAGACTGCTCGTATCGGCGCAGATCGCGCTGTCAATGCTGCTGCTGACCGGCGCAGGTCTCTACGCCCGCGCGCTTATCAACCTGGTGACCATCGACGCCGGCTTCGCTACCGAGAACCTCCTGCTGTTCCAGGTCAGTGCCGGCAACGCAGGTTATCAGCGCGCACAGACCGTAGCGCTCTACGACGACATCCAGCGCTCGCTGACCGCGATACCGGGGGTGCGCTCGGCGGCGGTGACTCAATTCGCGCTGCTGGCAGGCAGGATGTCGGGCGGAGGCTTCTTCAGCCTTCCGGGCCACTCCTTCGAAGGGCCACTCAAACCGCAGGCTCACCGACTGACGGTGAGCGAGACTTTCTTCGCAACGATGGGCATTCCGCTGCGGCTCGGGCGCGAGCTGCGCGTCACCGACACGGCGGAGGCAGCGAAGGTGGTCGTCGTGAATGAGACATTCGCTCGCAAATACCTGCCTAGTGAAGATCCCATCGGCCAGACGTTACGTACTGACGAATGGAGAGGACAGGGCGTGGATTGGCAGATCGTGGGTGTCTGCGCCGATGCCAAGTACAGGGACATCAAAGATGAAGCGCCGCCCACCGTGTATTTCTCCTTCCGACAGGACTTCACGGCCAGCACCTTCTTCGCGGTGCGCACCAGCCTGCCTCCCTTGGCCGTGGCTACGGCCGCGAGAAAAGCCGTGGCGGCGATTGATGCCGATATTCCGTTGGCCCATATTACCACCCAGAAGCGGATACGCGATGGGAGCATCAGCGAGGAACGCCTGTTCGCCTCTCTCTGCGGCACCCTGGCGTTACTGGCCCTGCTGCTGTCATGCATCGGTCTCTACGGCTTGATGGCGTACAACGTGGCACGCCGCACGAACGAGATTGGCGTGCGCATGGCGCTGGGTGCGACGGGCCGCAACATCGGCGGACCGATCCTGCGCGAAGCGTTGCTGCTGGCCGGCATTGGCGTGGCAATCGGCATCCCGGTGGTCCTCGCCCTTGGCCGCATCGTCAAGAGCCGACTCTATGGCGTGGCCCCGACCGATCTGGTCGCCATCGCGGGTGCGGGCGCTCTGCTGATTGCGGTGGCCGCCCTGGCCGCGTGGCTCCCGGCCCGCCGGGCGGCCCGGATCGACCCGATGGAGGCGCTGAGAAATGAATAGAGATAGAATGATGGGATGTTGGAATACTCGAATGATGAGGGGGATCGCCGTCGTCCATACGCCATTCCACCATTCCAAATATTCCAGTACTTGACTGAAGATGGAGAGCCGTGACTATGATTCAACTGAAAAATATCGAAAAATGCTACGAAACGCGAGCGGGCAAGAACTATGTCCTGCGACAAATCAACCTGGACATCGAAGAGGGCGAGTTCGTCACCATCATGGGGCCTTCGGCCGCGGGAAAGACGACCCTGCTGAACATCCTCGGGATGCTGGATGGTGATTGGGAGGGCGAGTACTACCTCTTCGACCATGCGGTCCACGCGCTCAAACCCAAGGAGCGGCTGGCGCTGAACAAGCAGTATATCGGGTTCGTGTTTCAGAACTTCAACCTGCTGGACACGCTGACGGTCTACGAGAACCTCGACGTCCCCCTGTCTTACCGGAACGTCAAGGCCTCCGAGCGAGCGGCCATCGTCTGCGACACGCTCGACCGCTTCGGCATCGTGGGCAAGAAGGACCTGTTCCCCAGCCAGCTCTCCGGCGGCCAGCAACAGCTCGTCGGCGTCGCCCGGGCGGTAATCGCCAATCCGAAGCTCCTGCTCGCGGATGAGCCGACCGGCAACCTGCACTCCAGCCAGGGCGAGGCCATCATGGACCTGTTCAAGAAGCTCAACCGCGAGGGCACCACCATCATCCAGGTGACCCACAACGACAAGTACGCCGCCTACGGCAAGCGCATCATCCGCCTCAAAGACGGCTGGATGGAGAGAGAATAAGTTGACAATGGTCAGTCGACAGTTGGCAGCCGCCGGCAAGACAAACGACGGCCCCTGGCTGACAACTGAGAACTGCTGACCTGGAATCAGCGATAGGAGTTGTGCCATGAGAACGATTTGGCAGGACGCGCGTCACGCGTTTCGCACGCTGTGCGCCAGTCCCGGCTTTGCCGGCGTGGCCGTGCTGACGCTGGCATTGGGCATCGGAGCCAACACGGCGGTCTTCACCATTTTCGAGCAGGTCCTGCTGCGCTCCCTGCCCGTCAGAGACCCCGGCTCGCTGGTCGCTCTTGTGACGGAGGGTAAGTATATCGGGGGCAGTTGGGGTTGGCACATGCTCTCCTATCCCATGTTCAAGGATTTCCGAGACCTGAAGGGCGTCTTCGACGGCGTGCTGTGCTGGCGTCCGGAGTTCGCCGCGCTGGACGACGGCAGGCGGACCGAGCAGGTCGAACTCGCCTTGGTCTCAGCCGGGTACTTCGATGTGCTGGGCGTACCGCCGGCTCTGGGGCGCACGTTCGTCGCGGCGGATGAAACCGCTCCGGGAGCCGACCCGGTCATCGTGCTTACCCACGATTTCTGGCGGACCCGCTTCGCGGGTGACCCGAATGTGGTCGGCCGCACCCTGCTGATCAATGGCTCGCCTCTGGTCGTGGTCGGAGTGGCGGCCCCCGGATTCAGAGGTGTCAGTCTGGATTTCCGGCCGGCGATGTTCCTGCCGATCACCATGAAACAACTGGTCACCCCGTGGTGGTCGGAGTGGGAGAACCGGCGGATGCAATGGGTGCGCGTGTCGGCGCGGCTCAAGCCGGGCTTCTCCCGCGTCCAGGCCCAGATGGCCCTGCGGACTCCGTATCGGCAGATCATCGAGCAGGAGACTCGGGAGGCCGGATTTCCCGTCGTATCGCCCGCCGAGCGCGAGCAATTTCTCCAGTCGCGCCTCGTGCTGCTGCCTGGGGGGCGGGGCGATTCTGGCCTGTCGTATGGTCTTCAGGAACCACTCAGTCGGCTGATGATCTTGGCCGGCTTGGTCCTTCTGGTCGCCTGCGTGAACGTGGCCAACCTGCTGGTTGCCCGGGGGATAACCCGCAGGAAAGAGATCATGATTCGACTGGCGATAGGTGCCGGGAGTCTGCGGGTCATTCGGCAGATGCTGATGGAGAGCCTGATGCTGGCCTCGGCCGGCGGGTTGGCAGGTTTGCTGGTTGCCGTGTGGACCGCTCGTGTGCTCTTGTTGGTGGCCCCCGGTCAACTGCGGCTGTCGATCTCTCCGGACATCAACGGGACGGTGCTGGTCTTCAACGTCGTCATCTCCGCCGTGGCGGCGGTGTTGTTCGGGCTGTTGCCGGCGTGGCGGGCGACCCGCGTCAATCTGGTCTCCACACTCAACGAGCAGGTGGCGGCCGTGGTCGGCGGGTCCGGAATGCGGCTGCGGCAGGGAATGGTCGTGGTGCAGGTCGGACTCTCGCTGATCCTGCTGGTCGGCTCCGGGCTCCTCGTACGCAGCTTGGTGTCCCTGTACCGTGTGGATCGGGGCTTCCAAACGACGAATCTGGTCCGGTTCAAGCTGGACCCGAGCCAGCGCATCCATGATTGGCAGCAGAGACTCGCGTTTTGCGAACGACTGCGTTCCGACTTGCGGACGATACCGGGAGTTCGGTCGGTGGCTTTGGCGCGGGTGCCGCTGCTGGAATCATACGCCTGGACCCAGGGAATTGTCGTGGAAGGTTACCAGGCCAAGGAAGGCGAGGACCCGGTAGCCACCTGTGACTCCATCTCGTGTGACTACTGTAGAACCTTGGGCATTCCTCTGCGGTTGGGCCGGGAATTCACCGAGCAGGATGAATTGCCCGGCGCCCCCCAGGTGGTGATCGTCAACGAAGCTTTCGTGCGTGCCTACCTGCAAGGTCGTAACCCACTGGGCTGCCATGTGGGATTCCGACGTGGTCCAGACTCCCAGCCGGATAGAGAAATCGTTGGTGTGGTGATGGATTTCAGGAGTGATTCTCTTCGCTGGGTGCGTCCGTTGATGCTCGGCCCGTGCGTGCAGATGAGCCTGGCCGATATGACGGTCTATGTCCGGACGAGCCTCCCCTCCGCCCAGCTCTTCAAGGCCATTCGCGAGCGAGTCCACGAGATCGACAGCAGCATCCCGATCTACGACCTGCGCACCATGGAGGATCAGTTGGACCGGTGCTTGGCGACCGAACGGTTGACGGGCTTGCTTGCGAGTATGTTTGGAGCCTTGGCGACAGCACTGGCGATGATCGGCCTTTACGGCGTGATGGCCTACAACGTAGCCCGTCGCGTGCGGGAGATCGGCATTCGGATGGCCCTGGGGGCAGAGCCGGACAGCGTGCTGGGCCTGATCTTGCGGGACGGTATGCTCCTGGTGGGCCTCGGCGCCGGTCTCGGCTTGGCGGGGGCTGTCGCGGTGACGCGCGTACTGCGGAATCTGCTCTTTGGGATCGGCACGACCGATCCTCTCACGTATGTCGGCGCCGCCGTGTTACTGATCATCGTGGCCCTGCTGGCCTGCTACCTCCCTGCCCGCCGGGCGGCGCGGATCGATCCGATGGTAGCGCTGAGATATGAATAAGAGGAATCGGCTATGACACTGGGGCAAGAGGCACGCTACGGTATCCGAACGCTGGTCAAGGACCCGAAGTTCACGGTAACGACGGTCTTGACCCTGGCACTCGGGATTGGCGTCACGACCGCGGTGTTCTCCCTGGTCAACGGCGTGCTCCTGCGTCCGCTCCCCTACCCTCGACCCCGGCAACTGGTCTGGCTGCATGAATCCATCCCGGCGCTGGCGGAGAGGTTCCCCATCCTGCCGGTCAACGCACGGCACTTCATGGAGTGGCGACAGAGCGGTTCCTCGTTCGCGGCTCTCTCGCTTCTCGAACCTGGCACGAGGAACCTGACCGGTCGGGGCGAACCCGAAGTTCTGAGGGTGGTGGCAGCGTCGGCAAATCTGTTCGAGACGCTCGGGGTCCGGCCGGTGCTGGGACGAGCCTTTCTCCCGGCGGAAGACGAGCCAGGGCATAACCGAGTGGCTGTCCTCAGCGACCGGTGCTGGCGACGGAAGTTCGGCGCTGATCCATCGATCCTTGGTGCCACGGTCACTCTGGACAATGAGGTATACACGGTGATCGGCGTGCTGCCCCCGGACTTCCGCCTTCCCAGCCCCAACCCGTGGGGGGCGCCCGGATTGGCTCTCCGTTCGCAATCCGATGTGTATATCCCCAAGGAGTTCATACCCGCGGAGAAGCAAGAGCTGACAGGCATGTTCAACTTCGCAGTGCTTGGGCGTCTCAAGGCCGGCGTCACACTGGAGGAGGCGCTGGCGGAGCTGAATGGAATTACGGCCGGACTGATGAAGACGGTTGGCGAGAAGCTGGAGGTCCGCGCGATCGTCAAACCCCTGAAAGAAGCGATGGTGGAAGACTCCCGGCGCGGGCTGCTTATGCTGCTGGGCGCAGTGGGAACCGGCCTGCTCATCGCGTGCCTGAATCTGGCAAGTCTCAGTCTCGTCCGGGCCGAGCGGTACAGCCTCGATGCGGCGATTCGAACGGCCCTCGGCGCCGATCGCCTGCAACTGCTGCGGCAGGCATTGACGCAGACCGCTCTGGTGACCCTGCCGGGTGCTGGCCTCGGCGTCGCGACCGCCGTTGCAGGGTTACGTGTACTCGTCCGTATCGCGCCGGCCGACATTCCCCGGCTCAACGAGGTCCGGATCGACGGTCCCGTACTCCTTTTCACTCTGGCCGTGACCGCGGCCGCCACGCTGTTGCTGGGACTGCTGCCCGCGCGGTGGACGGCGCAAAGCCGTCCCGAACACGCGCTGAGGATCGCCGGCCGTACGCTCGCCACCGCCGCGGGGTTGCGCCTCCGCAGTGTACTCATCAGTATCGAAGTGGGCCTGAGCGTCGTCCTGCTGGTTAGCGCGGGACTCCTGTTGAACAGTTTCTCGCACGTGATGCGTGCCGACAAGGGCTTCCATGCCCCGACGGTGCTGGCCGTCGATATCGCACCTTCAGCGGCAAAATATGACGCCTGGGAGCAAAGACAACAATTTCACGCCCGGTTGCTGGAGGAAGTGCGGGCCGCCGCCGGCGTCCGCTCGGCGGCCCTCGTCAGCGCCCTGCCGCTGCAGGGCGAGGACTGGATCAGCCTCGTGTGGCTGGCAGGCGACTCGCGGCAGGACTTCGAACGGCCGATGGCCAACGTTCGTTTCGTCAGCACGGACTATTTTGCCACGATGGGTATCCCGCTGGTGGAGGGACGCGCCTTCGCCGAGACCGACCGCGCGCGGGCCGTGGCGGTGGTTTCCCGGCGGCTCGCGCGGATACTCTGGTCCCGCGACGATGCGGTGGTGGGACGCCGATTCCTGCACGAAGACTGGAAAGAGTACGAAGTCATCGGTGTGGCCGCGGATGTGCGCACGTATGCGGATCGAGAGGCCCTGCCCATCCTCTATCGGCCTTATTGGGATGGAGCGCCGCAGAGAACCGTCGTCGTCGCCCGATCTGCGGGCGACCCGTTTTCCATCGCCCGGGCTGTGCACGCGGCGACCCGCAATGCCGATGCCGAGGTACCGATCGCCGCCATGCGCACCATGCAGGAGGTGCTGGACGATTCCGTGTCTCAGCGGCGGTTCCAGATGCTGATCGCTTCTCTTTTCGCTGGCTGCGCCCTGCTCCTCGCCACTCTGGGGATCTACGGGGTCGTCTCCTGTTCGGTGGCACGGCAAACGCGTGACATCGGCATCCGTGCCGCGTTGGGTGCGCGGCCCATGGACCTGTGCGGGATGGTCCTGCTCCGGGGCATGGCGCCCGTCGGACTCGGCTTGCTGGTCGGTGTAGCCGGTGCGCTCGCCGCGGGTCGGCTTCTGCGGGGCCTGTTGTACGAGATCAGCGCGCACGATCCACTGACCATTTCTGTTGTGGCTCTTGTCGTAGTTGGTGCGGCCCTGGCGGCCTGCTACCTCCCCGCCCGCCGGGCGGCGCGGGTTGATCCGATGGTGGCGTTGCGGTACGAATAGGAGAGATGGACATGGGAACACTATGGCAAGACGTTCGCTGCGGGATTCGAATGCTTGGTAGGAACCCAGGGTTTGCCGCCGTGGTCGTCATCGTTCTTGGTCTGGGTGTCAGCGCGAGCACAGCGATGTTCAGTCTTGTCAATGGGGTCATGCTCCGACCGCTGCCCTACGAGGACCCTGGGCGACTCGTTCTGGTCTGGGGAGCGAACCCCCGGCTTGGTCTTGGCCGAACGTGGGTCTCCGGCCCCGACTTCGTCGAATGGCAGAAGCACCAAACGTGCTTCGATCACATTGCGGCCTTCCGCAACCACGAGTTCGCCGTCAAGCATGAGGAAAGCCTCCACGCCATCGCGGGAGCCCGGGCCTCGGCCAGCTTCTTTGATGTAATGAAAGTCAAAACGGTTCTGGGCCGGACGTTCCGGCAAGATGAAGAGACACCCGGAGTGAATCGTGTAGCGGTGATCAGCCACAGATACTGGCGCGACCGGCTTGGCCGCGATCCAACAGCGATAGGACGTACCCTCATCGTTGACGAAGAGCCGGTCACGATCATTGGTGTCGTGGCTGAAGGCTTTGATTTTCCTGAAGGTTCTGACCTGTGGTTGCCTGTCAACCTTGATCCAGCAGCGGGGTTCAACTCGCGTGACAACTTTTATTACACAGTGATTGGGCGTCTCAAACCGGGCCTGACCCTTCAGCAGGGCGAGCAAAGTATGAAGGTTCTTGCGGCGCGGATCGCAGCGGATCACCCCGAGACGAACGAAGGACATACAATCTGGCTTGTTAGGCTATTGGACCATATGGTCGGAAACGTCAAGTGGGTTCTGTACATGTTGCTGGGGGCTGTCACCTTCGTCCTGTTGATTGCCTGTGCCAGTATTGCGAATCTTCTATTGGTGAGGGCGGTGGCGAGGGACCGGGAGGTTGCTGTACGAGCCGCGCTGGGGGCCAGCCGAGGTCGTCTCGTCCTTCAGGCCTTCGTCGAGAGTATGATTCTGTCACTCCTGGGTTTGGCCTGCGGTCTCCTGGTTCTCTTCTGGAGCTTCGACTCACTTCTGGCCCTTAGCCCGTGGGCGATCCCACGCAAGAAGGAAATCCATATCGATCTCAACGTCCTGGTATTTGCCCTGTTAATCACGGTGGCAACGAGCTTGGCTTTCGGCGTGGGCCCGGCTCTGCGCTCGCTCCGTCTGGAGGTAAATGCGGTCCTCGCTTCATGCGGGAGCAAGCTCGTCCCGACCGCAGGGCATCAACGTTTTCGTTCTCTGATGATTGTCGGCGACGTGGCCCTCTCACTCGTGCTACTGATGGGTGTGGGCCTGCTCCTAAGGAGTTTTATCAACCTGCGAAATCCAGATTTCCTGGGTTTCAATGCGCGTAATCTCTTGGTTGCTTCGGTGTTACTTCCGCAGGCGGAATACCCCAGCCCGTCGCAGGCGAGCACAAGGATCGACGAATTCGGGCAGCGTCTGCGATCTATTCCTGGCGTCGCAAGCATCGGCCAGACTTCCGTCTTTCCATTCCGGGGGTCCAGCAAATCGCCTATCTATATTGCGGGCAGAACGGAGGGTCTGCCTGCCGCCAGTCTCTGGATTGACAGAGAAAACGTCGATTCTCACTATTTCGACACGCTGGGGATCCGCCTGCTGAGGGGCAGGAGCTTCTCCGAGAGGGATTCCGCCTTGGCCCCACATGTTGCCGTCATAGATGAGACGCTGGCCCACCGCTTCTGGCCAGACGAGGATCCGGTCGGCCAGGAGTTCAAGATCGGTACGGCCCGTACTGATACGCCGTGGCTCACGGTCGTCGGGGTGGCGAAAACAATCAGGCCGAGCCTCTTCGCCGGTGAGACGTTTGGCAAGTTCTACCTGCCCTGCGCACAGTGGCCGGAGTTCGCCACGACCTTGCTTATTCGGACAAAAGCAGATTCACTCAATGTCGCTGACACGGTTCGTGATCTGTTCATTGAGACGTTCGGCTCGCAAACCTCGTTCAGCATCTCCACGTTCGAGGACACGTTGGCCTCATCGTTTGTGTTGCCCGGCTTTGTGATGAGGCTACTGGCTGTTTTCGCTGGATCGGCTCTGCTCATCACGACTATCGGCCTTTATGGTGTGGTGGCTTGTTCAGTGGCTCAGCGAACTCGTGAGTTCGGCATACGGGTAGCGCTTGGAGCTGTCACATCTGATGTCCTGCACCTGTTGCTCAGGCAGGGCTTGGTTCTGACGCTGCTGGGCATAGGCATCGGCTGGCCGATTGCTTTCGGCGTGACGCGCCTACTCAAGGGTTTGTTGGTANNNNGCCCGGCGGGCGGCGCGGATCGATCCGATGGTGGCGCTGCGATATGAATAGGAAAAACCGATGAGAACACTCTGGCAGGATATCCGGTACGGCTTTCGCGTGCTGGGCGGAAGTCCTGGCGTGACGGTGGCGGCGGTGCTGTGTCTCGGCCTGGGCATGGGGGCGACAACAATGATCTTCAGCGTCGTCAACGGGGCCCTGCTGCGGCCCTTCCCCTATGAGAAACCCGACCGTCTGGCCCTCCTCTGGGAGGAGAAGAGCCAGAAGCCGCAATTTGCAGAAATCAAGATGATCTCGGCTCCGAATTTCTTGAGCTGCAAGGAACTTGCCCACGCATTCCAGGGTATGGCCTTGGTTTCGGCGCATTCGCAGGCGATGCAGTATCGCGACAGACTGGAGTCGGTACGCGCCTTGACGATGACCTCCAACTTATTGGGGCTGCTGGGCGTCGCGCCTGCGCTGGGTCGAGGCTTCCTTCCCGAAGAGGACCAGAAAGGCCGCCAACAGGTGGTGATTCTGACCGATGATTGCTGGCGGAATTGGTTCCAGTCCGATCCGAACGTGGTTGGACAATCGGTGATTCTCCGGTCCAGCTTCCGTGAAGAGCAAAGCTATTCGATTGTCGGCGTCATGCCGCCGGAATTCATGCAACCGGTCTATCCTGCGCCGAAGGCGGATATCCTGGTCCCGGCAGAATTCTCGAGCAACGACGCCTATCGGGGTTCGCCCCGCTGGAAGGCCGTCGGACGGCTCCGGGCGGGCGTGACAATGCGAGAGGCCCGGGCAGAACTGGACCTTCTCACCCGCCGGCTCAGGCAGGAGTATCCCAAGGAGAACGAAGGCTTTCGACTCATGGCCGGCGCTCTCCGCGCGGACTACTGCGGCGATGGAGACCGCGTGCTCTGTCTCTTGCTGGGAGCCTCTGGGCTGTTGCTGGTGGTCGCCTGTGGCAACGTGGCCAACCTTCTTCTGATTCGAGGGCTCCAACGCGGCAAGGAAATCACGATTCGGGCGACCCTCGGCGCCGGAAGGCTGCGGGTGTTGCGGCAACTGGTTGTTGAGGGTCTTTCGGTGGCGATATTGGGTCTGGTCGCGGGGGTGCTGATTTCCGTCTGGGGCCTGAAGGTCCTGCGGCCATTGGTCCTGACCTATGTGCGCGTCGTGGGGAACATCGGCCTGGATGTACGAGTCCTGACGTTCGCGGTGGTTATTGCCTTAGTCACCGGAGGGGTCTTCGGCCTGATCCCGGCTCTCCCTGTGTGGAGGCTGGATCTATCTGCCGCCCTGAAGGGCGGGGCGACACAGGCAACGACGAGTGTCCGGACTCGGCGTATCTACGGGCTGTTGGTCGCGGGTCAGATCGCGCTGGCCTTTGTCCTGATCGTCGGAGCCGGATTGGCAGTCAGAACCTTCGCCAATCTCCTACGGATCGACCCCGGCTTCAATCCCCAGCATGTGCTGGCGATGTGGGTCGAGCCTCCGAATTACAACGGCCAGAGGGCCGTGGCCTTCCAGGAGGAGTTGATCTCGCGAACCGCGCACTTGCCCGGCGTTGTCTCCGCCGCGATCTCATCCGAGGCTCTGCCTCTGTGGTTCCCCGGAGGTCATTTCCTTTTTGATCTGGAGGACCGTCCCGCCTCGTCTCCGGACGGGTACGACGCGAGGGCTTCCTACGTCAGTGCGGATTATTTTCGCACGCTTGGCGTCGCTTTGCTCATGGGCAGGGATTTCCGCGAGACCGATGTCGACCAGCCGGTAGTGATTATCAACAAGACACTGGCGCAACGTTTCTGGCCCTCCGACAGTCCCATCGGGGAACGGCTGAAATCCAAGGGACGCGACCGTTCCTATGAAGTCATCGGGGTAGTGGAGGACGAATGTTACAACGCGGGACAGTTGACCGGAGAGCTGGAGATCGCGCCGAGAACCTACTTCCACCAGTACCGGCTCGGGGACTTCAATCTGATGATCCGCACGGCATCGAATCCCTTGGGCCTGGGACCGGCGGTCCGCGCGCTGATTCAGGAATTAGACAATCGCGTTCTTGTGAGATGGATCCGATCCATGGAGGATGACGTACGCGGGACGTTCCAGCCCCAGCAGCTTACGATGCTGCTGGTCGGCGTCTTCGCCGTCTTCGCGTTTACTCTGACCATCGTCGGGCTTTATGGTGTGATCGCGCACTCGATGAGGAGCCGCTACCGGGAAATCGCCATTCGCATCGCGACAGGAGCCAGGCCGGCCGACATTCTGCGGATGGCTCTGAAAGAGGGGGCCAAGATTATCACCGTCGGGATGGCTATCGGGATCGCGGGCATGTTGGCCCTCGCGCGGATCGCCGCCAGCTATGTCTATAGCGTGACCCCGATGGACCCCGTGACGCTGGGTGGCGCGGTGCTGTTCTTGGGGGCGGCGTCCGCCGCAGCCTGTTTTCTGCCCGCGCGCCGGGCGGCGCGGATCGATCCGATGGTGGCGCTGAGATATGAATAGGAGAAACCGATGAGAACGCTATTGCAGGACATCCGATACGGACTTCGGTTGTTGTCGAGGAGTCCCGGCTTCACGGCTGTTGCCGTACTTACTCTCGCGCTAGGTATCGGCGCGAGCACGGCGATGTTCAGTGTGGTCAATACATTCATCCTCAACCCAGTACCGCTGGAGGGTGGAAGTCGTCTGGTCGAAATCAATGAGATTGAACAGGCACGTAGCAATGTGTGGCGCGTATCCGCTCCGCTGTACCATGATCTGAAAGGCCATCCCGAGCTTTTCGAGAAAATGGCCTCCTGGGAGCACGATACTATGGATGTAGCCGGAGAGGAGTTTGCGGAATCCTTATTTGGCAGTAAGGTAACACCCAGTTTCTTTGAGATCTTCAACATCCCGCCCGCGCTGGGGCGTGTTTTTAGGGAAGACGAAGGTGGTCCGGGCAAGGATGATGTAGTGATCATTAGTCACTCGCTGTGGCGAAGTCGCTTTGGTGGCACAGCAGAGATTATCGGCCGGCAGCTCAAGACAAGTAATGGAATCTTTACCATCGTTGGCGTCATGCCGCGTCATTTCCAATTTCCTTCGCGCAGGAAGCTCTACTGGCGTCCGTTTCACGTGAACAGCGACGAACGTATTGATCCTATATATCAATGGCAGGAGCCAAACTGGTGGGCCGTGGCCCGGCTGAAGACGGGTGTCTCGCGTGAGAAGGCCCAAGCCTATCTGGATGCGCTGAACCAACGTCTGAACGTGGATTTTCCGGGTATAAGAGAGGGCTGGGTCATTCGTGCGCGTCCCTTGCGAGACTTCTTCATCGCTCCGCAACTGCAAAAGACATTCTGGGCACTCATGGGGGCAATCGGTTTTGTTTTGTTGATCGCCTGCGCTAACTTGGCAAATCTCCAATTGGCCCGAACCAACTCTCGTCTTCACGATGTCTCAGTGAGAATGGCACTGGGGGCGAGGCGGCGGCACATTCTCCGACAACTACTCACGGAGACTCTCTTGCTGTCGTTACTGGGTGGCCTTGGAGGTGTGCTGATAGCTATCTGGGGCTCGAACATCCTGTCCTGCCTGGTTCCCAGTTATGCGCCTATAGTGCGGCCTACGGGGATCAATCAGGCTATGTTTCTCTGTACGCTCATACTGTCAGTGGCAACGGGACTTGCCTGTGGCATATTCCCTGCCTGGTACGCTTGCCGTATCCAGCTCAGCGAATCGTTGAAGGAGTCCGGGCCGATAACCTCTGCGAGTTCGGGTCAGCGGCTTTTCCGGAATGCCCTGGTGGCCGGAGAAGTAGCCCTGGCCTTTATACTACTGGTCGGTGCCGGCTTGATGATCCAGAGCGTGCTGCACGTGCTACGGATAGATCCGGGCTATGATCCGACGAATCTCGCACGGATTCGTGTCACCATGATTGCGACGCTGGATTTCGACGCGCGCAAGAATCAGTTGCCGGCGTTGGCTGAACAGCTCGCGGCCCTGCCGGGAACGACCGCAGCAGGTTTCATGCGGAATGGTTTTAGTTGGGGCAACTGGCAAGGGCAAGGCATGGACAAGCCGGCAGAATTTAGGGTGGCCCACGTGGGAGTGGGACGCTGTGATCCCTTGCGCGTGATGCGGGTTCCTTTGCGAGAAGGGCGCTTCCTGGAGCAGACGGACACCGTCGAGGGTCAAACGAGCATCGTCGTGAATGAGAGCCTGGCGCGTCGCTGCTGGCCCGGGGAAAGTGCGGTGGGCAAGAAGATTTGGTGGGGACGTGACGCGGACACTTCGATGCGAACGGTCGTGGGGGTCGTGGGAGATTATAAGGAACAGGGCTACGACGAGGACGTCAAACCGACCGTTTATGAGCCTTTCGAAAGAGGTTTCTTCGCCCTCGTCTCCTTCCTGGTGCGTACTTCCCTGGATCCGGCATCTCTGATGCAGGCGGCCCGCCGGGATGTTAAGGAGATTCTGCCCAACACCTACGCTCCCTCAATTGACTGGATGGAACAGGTCTTATGGGCGTCCACTTACTCACGGCGCCTGTATATGCATTTCCTCTGTGCCTTTGGTGGGGCCGGGCTTTTCTTGTCGGCCTTGGGCATTGTTGGTGTCCTGGCCTATTCAGTGCGTTGCCGGACTCGAGAGATCGGCATTCGGATGGCCCTGAGGGCGCAGAAGTGTCAGGTGATCGGTATGATTGTTGGCGAGGGGATGCGACCCATTTTGGGCGGTATGGTCTTGGGATTATTGGGCGCCACAGCCTTAACGCGGACATTGGAAAACCAGCTATTTGGAGTCAGACCGATCGATCCAGTATCTATTGCTGCGGGCGGCTGCCTGCTCGTGGTTGTCGGCTTGCTGGCGTGTTACCTGCCAGGTCGTCGAGCAGCAAAGGTCGATCCAATGTCGGCCCTGAGATACGAATAGGAAATATTATGCCAACGATACTACAAGATATTCGATACGGAATTCGCTTGTTGTTGAGGAATCCTGGCTTTACTGCCATTGCCGTGCTTACCCTTGCCCTGGGCATCGGTGCCTGCACAGCAGTATTCAGCGTGGTGGACACGGTATTGCTTCGTCCACTGCCCTACCCGGACTCCCATCGTCTTGTGGCTTTAAGCGAATATCATTTGGAAAAAGAACATGGGCGTGCGGTCTCACCAAAGCTTATGCTCGATTTGCAGAAGGAAACACAATCCTTTGAAGAAGTTGCCTCTTCGCGACTCGCCAAGTTCCAACTGGCGGGTGGCGAGTCTCCCGAAGAGGTCCAAGGTTTTCTAGTTTCCACCAATTTGTTCAAGATGTTGAAGGTTCAACCCTTGCTCGGCCGCACTTTTTTGCCGGGAGAAGATAAGCCAGGGAGAAACAACGTTGTAATTATGAGTCACGGTCTTTGGCAGAGACGCTTCGGTTCCGATCCAAACATGGTGGGAAAGACTATCGCCCTGCGTGAGGGTTCCTCCGGTGATTATGTTTGTACCGTCATTGGGGTAATGCCTCCGCGCTTCCAATTCCATAATTCCGCTGATTTTTGCGATATGTGGCAGCCTCACGTACTAAAGCCATTCGATTTGGACTATGGGTACCGTTACTTGGCCGTATTTGCCCGTCTGAAGCCTGACGTTACCCGAAAGCAGGCCCAGGCTGCAACAAATGTTCTTGCCCGAAGACTGGAAAAGCAGCACCCGAAGACTAATGAAGGTTGGAGAATAGATGTCGACTCGCTCCGCGATAGGCTCGTGGGACAAGAATTTCAAAAATCTTTGTGGGTACTATTGGGAGCGGTTGCCTTCGTTTTGCTAATTGCCTGTGCCAATGTGGCCAACATGTTGCTCGCTCGAGCGGTCAATCGACAGAAAGAGGTCGCTGTTCGCGCAACCCTCGGCGCTGGCCGATGGCGTGTAATCCGGCAACTGCTTGCTGAAAGTGTCCTGCTGGCGCTTTTGGGCGCCGGTTTAGGTCTGCTATTCACGCATTGGGGTATTGACATACTCAAGGTCCTGATTCCCAGCGGCCTTCCGCTGGCCAAAGATATTGGCATCGATGATAGGATGCTCAGCTTCACAGTGCTCGTCTTAGTCGTAACGGGTGTGGGCTGTGGGCTGGCGCCTGCCTGGCAGTTGTCCAAGCCAAACCTGACCGAAGCCCTGAAAGAAGGAGGCGGTCGGTCCATTGCCGGTCATGGCCGAGAGCCTCTTAGGAATTTGTTGTTGGTATCCCAGGTGGCCTTGACACTGATCCTTCTTATTGGCGCCGGCCTGTTGATTCAAACTGTTGTGAGGCTGATACGCGTTGATCCGGGCTTTAATCCTCACAACTTACTGCAATTCGAAATCAGGCTTCCATTGAACGCATACCGAGGGAGTCCGCAAAGACGCCTCTTTTTTGAGCAGCTTTTGGGACGCGTTGCATCTCTTCCTGGTGTAGAGTCAATCGGGGCCGTATCCAGCGGGTCAAGTGGGACTTATACGGCAGAAGGACAGGCGACTTCCATGTCTGCTGAAGAGTTTGTCTGTAGTGTCGGAACCTACGACTACCTCCGTACCATGGGCATTCCATTACTGCAAGGGCGCCATCTCACGCGGGAGGACCTCTCCGCTGAGGACAGTAACATCATGATTAACGAGCCTGCGGCCCATCAATTATGGCCAGGCGAGAATCCAATAGGAAAGCGGATCAAACTTGATAGTCGTAATTGGGGTACTGTAGTCGGGGTGGTAAAAGCCGCCAGGCTTTGGAGTTTGGCTTCCGAGTACGGACCACAATTGTTCATTCCGCATAAAACGCTCGAAGATCTCGGCAGCCCGGTGCCTTTACACTCAGACTTCATGGTTCGTTCGACCGCTGATCCTCTGAGCCTTATCGAGGCCATTCGCCGTGAAGTGCGGGCCTTAGACAATCAACTCGTGGTCAAAAATATAACGAAGTATGAGGATCGCCTTCGAAGATCCACAGCGCGTCAGCGGCTCTATATGCGGCTACTGACCGCCTTTGCTGCCATCGGTTTGGTCCTTGCCGCGGCAGGTATCTATGGACTCGTGTCATATTCCGTCGCACGACGCACGCATGAGATCGGCATTCGCATGGCACTGGGAGCACGGCGTACCAATGTGCTTAAGCTTGTAATTAGGAAGGGATTGAGCCTAATTGTAGTTGGCCTGATTATTGGTGTGGGCGGGGCTCTGGGACTGTCGCGTGTCCTCACCAGCCTTCTTTTCGGTGTGACCCCAACCGATCCAATGACCTTCGTAGCCGTCTGCCTGTTGTTGGCGGTGGTAGGGCTGATAGCCTGCTATATCCCCGCGCGCCGGGCCGCCAGGATCGGTCCCATGGTGGCGCTGAGGTATGAATAGGGAGAGGCACGTGATCCAACAGTGAAAGGATGAATAAAGTGAACGCTTTAATCAATGACCTCAAATACGGCATACGGATGCTGGTGAAGAATCCGGGTTTTACGACGATCGCCATCATTATTTTGACGCTGGCGATAGGGGCGAATTCGGCGGTTTATAGCATATTTCATGCGCTTAAGTCGATTCCTTATCGGTTTGAGGATCCGGAACAATTGGTTTTTCTCTGGCGGCAAACCGAACGCTATAAGCGCGCTACTGTCAGTGCGCCGGACTTTCTTGATTGGCGGGACCGGGCTCAATCATTTTCGGATATGGGAATTTATTGGTCCGACGGGGGCTTGATCAGTGGGGAAGGTGAACCGGAGGAGGTGGGGATCTTATACGCCAGCGCCAATTTGATGCCGATGATGGGGGTTAAGGCGCAGTTGGGTCGTTTTCATACGGCCCAAGAAGATTCGGTGGGGGCCGATCGGGTGGCGGTGATTTCGAATGATCTTTGGCAGAGGCGCTACGGGAATGACGCGGGGGTTCTCGGTCGGGTGATAACGTTCAACGATGTTCCCCATACGATCATTGGAGTGCTACCGGAGGACATTAGCTTCGAAGTGTTTTGGTCCGGTGTGGACTTGATGTCGCCGATGGTTGTCGAACCGTCGAACCTGAGACGGGATTATAATCGGTACTCTGCCATAGGCCGGCTCAAGCCGGGAGTCACATTAGATCAGGCCCAGGCGGAGATGAATACCATAGCGGGGCAATTAGCGGAGGCATATCCGGAGACCAACGCCGATACGGGAGTGCAGTTGCAATCGTTGATCGATGTCTTGATCGATAATGAGGTACCGCTGATGGAGATACTTTTGTTGTCAGCGGTGGGATTGGTCCTATTGATCGCTTGTGTAAATCTGGCGAATCTGATGTTGGCAAAGGCGATGGCACGAACTAAGGAATTTGCCGTCCGGGCGGCCATGGGGGCGTCTCGCGGTCGTATCGTGCGTCAAATATTTATGGAAAGTCTTCTATTAGCGCTGCCGGGAGGCGTTTTCGGTTTATTGCTGGCAGGCTGGGCAGTGGGGATTTTCATCCAATCAGGTTATGTGCCTTTTCTGATAATGCAGGAAGAAGTGGGCTTGCATCTGCCGTTGGTGGTTTATACGCTGTTGATATCATTCTCGGCAGCATTTATTTTCGGTTTGTTGCCGGCTCTGACGACGACAAAGATAGCCCTTTTTGAAGAGCTGAAGGAAACCGCAACTTCCACTTCGGCGGGACGCTCGCGGAACCGATTGCGTCATGCGTTGATTGTGGGGCAACTGGCAATCGCCATGCCACTGCTGGTCCTCTGTGGCATGATCACCAAGCACTTGGTTTCGCTTACAAAGCTTCATCTGGGCTACAATACCGAGAACATAATCAGTATGGACGTTCGTTTACCGGAGTTTCGCTACCCAAATCATCTGCAGCAAAAAAATGTCTATCTTCGGGCTATCGAGGCGATAAATGAACTTCCGGGGATTGAAAGCGCCGGGGGGGGATATCAGTTGCCGGTCTTTCATTTATGGGGGTCTTCGGCCCCGGTTGCCATTGAAGGTCGCTTTGGTGAAAATGAAGGCTTCCAGGTTAAGTGGATCTACCGGGTCGTAACCTCGGATTTTTTTCAGACACTGGAGGTACCTTTGATAAGGGGGCGGTATTTTACCCCCGCCGATCACAGCGAAGCCCAGCCCGTGGCCGTGATCAATCAACGCCTGGCTCGGCAATATTGGCAGAACGAGAATCCGGTGGGCAAGCGTCTGACGTTGGATCCGAAGGCGGCGGAGATAGAGTGGGTGACAATCGTGGGGGTGGTAGGCGATACCGGCCGATACTTCGATGGCGGGCCGCCGCCGGGATTGTTATATCTGCCCTTCGAACAAAAGCCGGTTTCAAATATCAAGATCATTGCCAGAGCCCAGGGAGATCCGATGGACATGATCGGGTCTTTGCGCAGTGCGATCCATGGAGTAGATCCCATGCTGGCGGTCTCCAATTTTCACACAGTGGATGATATTGTTCGCTACTGGCTGCGTGATGATCGCATGGCGGCGGGATTTTTTGGCGGCTTGGCGTTGTTGGCGCTGGGTTTGGCCAGTATAGGTTTGTATGCAGTAATATCCTTTTCGGTGATTCAACGTACCCACGAAATTGGCATCCGGGTGGCCATGGGCGCCCTTCGAAAAGATATTATGCAGTTGGTGATAAAGCGTTGTTTAAGACTTTGTGTCATAGGCATTGCTATCGGAACTATATTGTCTTTGCCGCTCGGTTTTGTCGTGAAGTCGTCTTTGTATCAAGTCAGTTCAGTCGATCCGGCGGCTTATGCCGGTGTGACCACCTTATTCTTATTGGTGGCTTTGCTGGCCGGATTTCTCCCTGCCCGCCGGGCCGCGCGGATCGATCCGATGACGGTGCTACGATACGATTAGGAGAGAAGATGGAAACGCTCTGGCAAGATATCAGATACGGCTTTCGGATACTCGCACGGAGTCCCGGCTTCACGGCTGTTGTGGTTGTGATTCTGGCGGTCGGGATCGGGGCGAACACCCTTGTCTTCAGCCTGATCAACGGCGTTCTGCTGCGACCACTTCCGGGACATCGCCAGGGCGCTTTGATGCGCGTCTATTACCGGTCGAAGCAGCCGGACGGCGGCTATTCCAGGTTCTCCTATCCCTGCTTTCGCGAACTGCGCGAACAAAACACGTGCTGTGCCAGTCTCTCTGCCTTCGTCTGGACCGGCGTCGGCATGCAGACGCAGGACGTCACGTGCCGGACGGGAGCGGCCTACGTAAGCTCCGACTTCTTCGATACCTTCGGCGTACGCATGGCGCGAGGCAGGTCCTTTGTGGCGGACGAAGAGCAGCCGGGCAGTCGCATCCCCGTCGTCATCGCCAGCCATCGACTCTGGAAGCGACTTGGATCTGATCCGGACCTCATAGGCCGGCAGATCTCGATCAATAACGTCCCGATGACGGTCGTGGGCATCCTGCCCAAGAGCTTCATCAGTGCCTCTCAAATCACCAACTTCGAGGTCTGGCTGCCTCTGGGCATGCTCGGTGCGTTCTCCAGCCGGCCGGCATCTGATGGTTCACCACTAAACCATCACGGATATCGCAAACTTCTCATCGTGGGACAACTCAAGCCGGGACAGACGCGCGGCACGGCTCAATCCGAGCTGGAGATTCTGGCCGGCCGGCTGGCGGACACCTATCCGCAGGAGTATAAGGACTGCGAGTTGCCGGCCGGCCCGATGGCCCATGTCCTGGCCAGGCCGTCGCCGGCGGATGATCTCCGGATCGGCCCGCCCCTCGCGGTCCTGGTCGCGGCCTCCGGCGTCGTCCTGCTGGTGGCCTGCATGAATCTGGCAGGCATGTTCGCGGCGAGCGGAATGCGTCGACAGCGAGAGATTGCCATTCGCCTGGCATTGGGCGCCAGGCGCACACAGATCATCCGGCAGTTCGTCACCGAGGGACTGCTTCTATCTCTGTTGGGCGGTGCGGCGGGCGTCTTGCTTGCGCTGTGGAGCGGTCGGTTCCTGGTCCATTCCCTGGAACGATTCACAGGCGGCGAGGCGACCATTCCGATGGAGCTCGATGGGCGTCTGCTGGGGGTGGTCGCCGGCCTGTGCGCTTTCAGTACGCTTTTGTTCAGCGTGATACCGGCCTGCCGACTCTCAAGAACCTGTGTCATGGCGAACAGGAAGGAATCGACAGGATCCGTATGTGGAGGACGACAATGGTGGCGGGACTTCCTCGTGGCGGCACAGACCGCTATGGCCTTCTTGCTGGTGACAACGGCCGGATTGTTCGTCCGATCAGCCTGGCAGGCGTTTCACGCCGACCCCGGATTTGCCCTGGCGCGCGGACTGCTGGTTGAGATCAATCCGGGGCTCATGCGATATGACCAGCAGCGCGCATGTGAGACGTACCGCGCACTGCTCGAACGTTTGCGGGGAACATCCGGCATCCGAGCCGTCAGCTTGGGATGCACGGTGCCGTTCGGTGATCCCTATATGGCCAGGCGGTTTCAGCGTGCCGACAGCCTTCCCTCGCCGTCAAAGAATGCGGGCTCGTTCGCCGAGCCCGTGTCCCACGAGGCACATTATAACATCATCGGCTCTGATTATTTCCAGACCTTGGGTGTGTCCCTGCTGCGCGGGCGTGAGTTCACCCTCTTGGAAGAGCAATCCGCACAAGGGCCTCGAGTAGCCATCGTCGATGACCTGACCGCGCGACGTCTGTGGCCGGGCGAAGATCCGGTCGGCCGGTATCTACTGCAGGAAGGTGACAGCCGGGCGAACGCCATGCAGGTCGTGGGGGTCGTTCCGCATCTGTCCGACGCCATCGTCGAACGAGAGGCGAATCCGCATGTGTACGTGCCCTTTGGCCAACACTTCACCTCCGACATGACCGTTCACGTGCGCCTGGACGACGCGCCCGCCCGGGCCGCAGAGACAGCCATGAAGCGGGTAATTCTCCGTGAGTTGAAGGCGGTGGAACCGTCCCTGCCGATTCTGGGAATCCGAACCTGGCGCGAGCACGTCAGTGACTTCTCCGTGCAGTACTGGACCATTCGCATGGGCGCAAAGACGTTCGCGTCTCTCGGCCTTATGGCCCTCCTCCTCGCGGCGGCGGGACTCTTTGCTGTCAAGTCCTTTCTGGTGGCCCGGCGCACCGGGGAGATTGGCGTCCGCATGGCCCTGGGAGCCACCAGGAGGCGCGTGCTCCGGGAGGTCATGTGCGAAGGATCGCTTGTGATTCTATCAGGCTTGGGTGCAGGTGCTCTCCTGTCATGGGCCGGCACCCGCCTTCTGACGAGCCTGCTGTCTGGCATCGGTCCCGCCGACCCCGTCCTATACATCGCCACGGCGGGCGTCCTGGTGAGTGCCGTCCTGCTGGCGTCGTATCTGCCCGCGCGACGGGCAACCAAGGTCGACCCGATGGCGGCGCTGAGATACGAAT
>JABAOC010000857.1_pt5 | contig 24212 bp, 19 predicted proteins | sample 7062161 | NCBI WGS metagenome assembly JABAOC01 (sample SAMN14538625, study PRJNA623070) | marine sediment metagenome | biome: marine biome [ENVO:00000428]; feature: marine pelagic biome [ENVO:01000023]; material: deep marine sediment [ENVO:00002113] | place: India: Gulf of Khambhat ... | reverse complement strand
CAAGGTGGGGATTTTGAACTGGCAATCAAATATGCGACAAACGAAAATAGAAAAGGTGCGCTATTCAATTTCAGTCGCAGTATTATTTATAGCTCGAATGGAGAAGATTATGCTGAGAAAGCAGACCAAAATGCACGGCAAATAAGAGATGATATTAACAAAATTCGAAAATCAAGAATAGAACAACGATGATGCAAATGAGGTGGATTATCGCAATTTACTATTTTTTATAAAGGGAAAGTTTTGAAAAAAGAAGAAGTTTTACATCTATTTAAAGAAAGTGGTGCTCTACTGGAAGGACATTTTTTATTAACCTCGGGATTGCATAGTCCGCAATATTTTCAGTGCGCTAAAGTGCTTCAGTATCCTCAACATGCCCAGAAATTATGCTGGGAAATCGCTTGCAATTTTATGTTAGAAAAAATCAATCTTGTAATAGGTCCCGCTCTTGGTGGAATTATTGTGGCTCAGGAAGTTGCCCGTCTCATGAGCGCCAGAGCAATTTTTACCGAACGAGAGGATGGCAAAATGAACCTCCGCCGTGGTTTCGAGATTAAGCCTGATGAGCGGGTACTGGTGGTTGAGGATGTTGTCACCACAGGCAGTTCAATTATGGAAGTTATTGATTTAGTACAAAAATCGAACGCTAAGCTTATTGGGGTAGGCTTTTTGGTTGATCGCAGTCAGAATCGGGTATCGTTCACCGTGCCAAAATTTTCGGTGATAGAAATGGATGTTGTAACCTATCAACCTGACGTGTGTCCGTTATGTGCAAAAGGCATACCCATTATCAAACCAGGTAGTCGGGAAATGGCTGTCTTTTAGCGCTATAACCTAATAAATTGAAAAATGGCATAAGTGAATAAGGCTAGTCATAAAAATGATAATAATGCTGGATGCTCGATCCTTGATACTTGATAAATATCAGTTATTCAGGATTAAATATCCAATATCGTATTTATAAGACCATACAATTTTTTATTTTCAAAATGAGTCAGGATTGTGGTTTTAATGTTTGGGATTGGGCCGAAAGTAATCGTTGTTATTGTGTTTATTTTGGTTTATATCTATTTAATTTTTATCGAAAAATATAAAAGTTTAATTGCCTGGATCGGAGTTGGAATTCTTACAATTATAGGCATCGTTAATTTTAAGTTAATCGTTCATGCGATAGAATGGAATGTTATGGGGATATTGATTGGTACATTGTTCGTTGCCGAATTGTTTATTTATTCCAGGGTACCGGAGTTATTTGCTAATTATTTAGTGAAACGTTCTACGACTGTTGGTGCGGCGATTCTTTGGGTTTGTATGATGTCCAGCTTTGTATCTGCTTTTATTGAAAATGTGGCCACGGTTTTGATTGTGGCCCCCGTTGCCATTGAGTTAGCCAAAAAACTAAAAACTTCTCCAGTTCCATTCGTCATCGGAATTGCCATTTCATCTAACTTGCAAGGCTCAGCAACACTTATTGGAGATCCTCCCAGTATGATTCTAGCCGGTTACGAAAAGATGAGTTTCAATGACTTCTTCTTTTTCAAGGATAAACCAGGTATTTTCTTTGCGGTTCAAGTTGGTGCTCTTGTTTCGTTTTTTGTCTTATATTTTCTATTTAAAAAATACAAACAAAAAGTCGCCCCATTAAAACCTGTTCAGGTCATTACATGGATTCCTACCTATATTTTGGTTTTAATGATTCTGGGACTGGCATTTTCTCCAATCTGGGACCCCAATTTCAGTTATCTTGGCGGATTGATTTGTCTTTCTTTTGGTGTATTAGGTTGGGTCGTTCACTTTATTAGAAATCGGCAAAATGGAAAGCAAATTTTGAGTCGATTAGATTACGATACGGTATTATTTTTAGCTGCCATCTTCATTTTGGTTTATGTATTAGAACATATTAGTATCATCGAAGATATTAAAAATTTCATCATGAGTCTTACAGCAGGAAATAAACATGTTGCCTTTACGCTGATCATCTCTTTTAGTATTCTTTTTTCTGCATTTATTTGCAATATTCCGTATGTAACAGCAATGATACCTGTGGTTCATCGTTTAGGACTAATAATCGATAATTCGCCTTATTTCTTAGTCTTTGGATTGCTGATTGGCGCCTGCCTTGGCGGAAATATTACACCGATTGGAGCTTCAGCCAATATTGTTGGAGCTGGACTATCGAAAAAGATTGGTCATCCAATAAAATTCATAGATTTTGTAAAAATTGGACTGCCGTTTACCATTGCTGCAACGGTTGCAGGAAGCCTGTTTTTGCTTATTTTCTGGGGATAAAAAAACAAATGTGGAGGACTTTACTTTCTCAAATTTGATAATGGATTGTTGGATTAAAGGAGTATAAGAGATTTTTTAATAATGGTGGATTTTTTTGGTGAATCCGCTAATCCAAATCAGGTTCATTCCTGAACCCATACAATCACCTGGACGAAAAGGGGATGATAATATAGTTTAAAGCAGAATCTTAATCAAAGGAACAAATTTTATGAGCAAAGAATTCATGAAAATTGGGCCTATTACTTGTAGTATTCAGGCCGATCAGCCTTATAACAAAGTGAGAAATGGTAAAACCGATTTTACCCTGGCAAAAGAAAAGCCTAATTTAACCTCTCAGGTCACTTGTAACACGCTGGAAAACGGTGGTATGCAATGTGAAGCCGCTTCATCAAAGTTTACAGTTCGAATGAATAAAATCGGTGCTGAAGTTTTGAGGATGTGTAGTGGGAAGAAAACGATTGAACAAATTTCTTTCGATCTTGCTGAGAAATATGACTATGATGAAGATGAGTTTACAGAGCAGGTTAAGACTTTTCTCAATATTTTTAGAACTTACAAATTGATATAAAACAGGAAACCTGAATGCTGAACCGACTCTTGGAAAAATTGGAACAGAAAAAAGCCCTTGTTTCCGATGGTGCTTGGGTTACGATACTTCAATCAGTGGGATTGCAAGCTGGTGAATGTCCTGAAGAATTGAATATTTCACATCCTGATAAAGTAAAATCAATTGCAGCCGTTAAAGCAGCCAAAGCAATTTGCGATTCGCCAGTTATTGTTACAATGACTTTTGAAAAAGGGAAGCAAGGCTATCGAACTATGATGGGGATTACAATCGAGCACGCCGTTAATGAACTCACAGAAGCTGGAATTGATCTGCTTGGAACCAACTGTGGCAATGGAATTGACCAAGTTGTAGAAATCATATCAACAATGCGCCGTTTCACAAATAAGTATCTTGTGTGCCATCTCAATGCAAGAATACTAGGCTGACTGGCAATAAAACAGTCTTTGATAAAACTCCAGAAGAAATGTCGAAACATGTCCCTGCTTTGATTGAAGTTGGTGCTAATGTCATCGGTGGTTGCTGTGGCACCAATCCAGATCATATTGCTGCAATCGCTAAACAAATTTAATCTATTAGAAGAGAAATGGGAGACGTCAAAAGTTAGATGTGAGGTTTCCGAAACACTTTTCCAAATGTATGGAGAATCTTTTCACATTTCACGTCTCACGTTTCACTTATAAATTTTAGGGAGGAAACAATTGGAAGATGAAGAAATAGTCATTATTTTCCAGCCAGAAGGGAAAATTGTTAAAATTTCGGCTGGTACCAATTTAATTGCGACAGCGAAAAAAGCTGATATTGTCATCCCCAATATTTGTGGAAATCGCGGGAAATGTGGAAAATGTAAAGTAAAGATTCTGCAGAAGGAAATTCCCCACACCCATCAAGAGGAACTCATCTTATCCCCTGAAGAAAGAAGTATCGGTATCCATCTGGCCTGTCAGCTTGAAGTTACTACGGATTTACTGGTTGAGGTCGTCAGTGAAGAAAAAATCACAACGAGTACTTTTCTAACTTATGATATAGCAGATAAATTTGAAATTGATAGTCATCTAAAAAAGTATTATCTTGAGCTGACCAAACCAGATATCGAAGATATGATCGACGATTCTCATAACCTTGAATATAATATCCTGTCGAATCATCCAGAATTAAATATATCACTTCCAATTCTTCAAAACTTATCTTCATTTTTAAGAAAAAATGATTTCAAAGTCACAATCACTGTTGAAAACAATAATGTTATTAATATCGAGACAGGGGATACCTCCCAAAAACTGCTTGGCGTGGCCATTGATTTGGGTACCACAACTATTGTCGGCTCACTAGTCGACATGCAAATAGGAAAGGTTCTAGCGGTGGCCTCCCGTACGAATCCTCAATCAACTCACGGAGCTGATGTGATTTCACGCGTCAATTATTCAATATCTGAGCCAGGTGGATTAGGCAAATTACAAACGTTTGTTATTAACGCCATCAACGAAATTATTGAGGAATTATGTGAATCCGCCGGAGCAAAATTTCGTGAAATTTATGAAATGAGTTTGGCTGGCAACACCATTATGAATCATCTTTTTCTAGGTGTCAATCCCCAATACATTGCCGAAGCTCCTTATATACCAGCCTATCGAAAAAGTCAAAAATTTATGGCGGAAGAATTAGGAATTGCCATGCTTCCCCGTGGTCCTGTTTCAACATTGCCGAATATCTCTGGTTATGTGGGTGGTGATATAACAGGTTTTATTCTGGCTTGCGATCTCCACAAACGCGATAAGATTACTCTGGGCATTGATATTGGAACCAATGGAGAGATTGTACTCGGTTCCAAAGAGAAATTAATCTGCTGCTCGACTGCCGCAGGTCCAGCATTTGAAGGAGGACAAATTAGTTGTGGTATGCGTGCTATGGAAGGCGCTCTCGATAAGTTCTTCATCGATGAGGATCAAATTTTCTATCATGTTATTGGTAATGTTGAACCCAAAGGAATTTGCGGCACGGGACTGATTGATGTTGTGGCTGAGATGGTGCGTGTTGGCATTGTCGATGAGACCGGTCGAACCGTCTCTCCAGAATCAATTGGTATCCCTGATTGGTTGAAAAAACACATTATTGAAAACGAAAAAAATTATGATTTCATAATGGTTTTTGAAGAAGAATCCAATTCCAAACAGAAGCTTATTTTAAAACAGCAAGACATTCGAGAGCTACAACTGGCAAAAGGTGCTGTCGCGGCTGGATTTACTATCCTGGCGAAAGAACTGGGTATTTCAATTAACGAAATTGAGGAGATCCTAATTGCTGGCGCTTTTGGAAGTTATTTGAACAAATATAACGCCCAAAAAATTGGCATGATTCCAGATATTTCTCCTGATAAAATTAAATTTGTAGGAAATACCGCCAGTATGGGGGCCAAAAAATTTTTGCTATCGAAAAACTCGAGAAAAGAAGCTGAGCAAATTATCAACACGACAATATATATCGAATTATCAATGCGATTAGATTTTCAGGAAATTTTCACTGAGAAGATGTTTTTTTAATTTAAAGGTGCTTCCTTCTCAGTCCGAACTTTTTTGATTCAGGATACTTGATCCTGGATATATACAGTCCGAGCATCCAGAATCAAGTATCCAGCATCGTATGACTTCTGTTATTGATGTTTTTAATTTTCAACGTTAACTCTTTAATATTTCCCCCAGAATATCCGCCGCATCCCTGACAAATTTGGGACAAGCTGTGGTAAAAAGCCCCTGTAACTCGACCTTTAACCGCTCTTCAGGAATACCAATGTCATGCCCAAGCAATTCCTTACATATTATAGTACCATGCCGGGTCTTAAATCTTTTTACAAATTCCTGAACGAGTTCTGCAGTTTTTTCTTTGGCCAGAATGTCATCAGCCTGAGTTCTTCCATATTTCAAGCCGATCACCATAAATGCTCCCGTCACTGCCCCACAAGTTTCAGACAATCCCCGCATCCCTGCTCCGAAAGGATCAGCGAGTTTAAGGGACAGTTTTCTATCTAATCCAAATTCTTCACCATAAGTGGATAGAATAGCCTGGGAGCAAGCAAAGCCGTCTCCAAAAAGTTTTTCCGCTCTTTCTACTTTTTTATTCATGACATTTAAAAAATCAACGGACAACAAACAAATGATATCAAATCTATTACATCATCAGAACTTGTTCTATGCGCTCCACCGCCCAATCGATATCTTCCTTCATTATTACAAGTGGCGGGGCCAATCGGATGATGTTCCAATGAGTTTCTTTGACAAGGACACCTTTTTTCATTAATGCTTCACAAAAGCGGCGGGCGCCGCCGGCTTCTTTCTTTAATACGATACCAATCCATAATCCTTTACCGCGATAGAAATCAACATGTGGACTTTTGATTTTGTCTAATTGTTGTATAAGATAGTCACCCAATTCAGCAGCTCGTTCACACAAGTTTTCTTCAATAATTACTTTCAATGCTTCTCTGGCCACAGCACAGCCTAAGGGATTCCCGCCATAAGTGGAACCATGATCCCCGGGTGTAAATACTCCCATGATCTCTTTTGAAGCCAGGGCAGCAGAGACAGGATACATCCCACCAGAAAGTGCTTTTCCAATAGTAACTATATCGGCCCTTACATTTTCGTGTTCACAAGCCAACATTTTTCCTGTTCGGCCTAAACCGCTCTGAATCTCATCTGCGATAAGAAGTATATTGTATTTATCACAAATTTTTCGTGCTTTCTTGAAAAATCCAGCCGGGGGGACAACAACACCACCTTCCCCTTGAATTGGTTCAACCAGAAATGCAACAGTATTAGGTGTAATGGCCTTTTCCAAGGCATCAGTATTTCCATATGGAATCATTTTAAACCCGAGAGTCAATGGTCCAAAACCATCTTTGTATTGTTTTTCAGATGAAAAAGTTATAATCGTAATTGTTCGTCCATGAAAATTGCCATCACAGGCGATGATTTCAGCCTTATCTGTAGCGACGCCTTTTATTTGATAACCCCATTTTCGGGCCGCTTTAATTGCTGTTTCCACAGCTTCAGCGCCAGAGTTCATGGGTAATGCCATATCATAACCTGTCAATTCACATAACTCTCTCGCCAACATGGGCCATTGATCATTACGAAATGCACGGGACGTGAGCGCTAATTTCTCCACCTGTTCTTTCATCACTTTTACCAGCCGAGGATGACAATGTCCTTGATTGACAGAAGAATAAGCGGCCAGAAAATCCATATACTTCATTCCTTCGACATCTTCAAGCCATACGCCTTTTCCTTTCGTGATCACAACATCAAGCGGTTTATAGTTGTGAGCGCCGTAACGATCTTCAATTCCAATGTAATCCTGACTGTTCATAGATCAAATTCCTCCACAGAACCAAATTTACCATTACTATTTACAAACATCGATTTAAATAATTTCCTTTGCCTTATTAAATGTTTACTTTTCAATTTACCAAATAAAATCAAATCTTCGGAGGTGCATTATTATTTTTCACATTAAAAAATAAGCAGTAGCAAAGGCCACTGCTTTACGCTTTTCTTATAGCATTAAAATTTGACAATATAAACAACATTTTCTCGATAAACAAAATTATTTTTCTATTTTGAATTCAGATTAAATTAACGTATCCAGTTCGGTAATGTTCCCAACACGATTCCAAATGCTGGGATGGCAATAAGATATGTGATAAGCGTTACAATGAAAATGCCAATAAAATTCATTCCTACTCCAGCTTTTGCCATTTGGGGAATCGTCACACACCCGGAACCAAAAACGATTGCATTTGGTGGCGTGGCTACTGGAAGCATAAAAGCACAGGATGCAGAAATCGTTGCTGGGATCATCAAAAGGAAAGGATGAATTCCCATTGCAAGTGATGTAGCAGCCAGAATGGGCATGAAAATTGTGGAAGTGGCTGTGTTCGATGTCACTTCCGTCAAAAATGTCAGCATAAAGCAGGTAATCATGATCATTACAATCAAAGGCACGTGGGAAAAGAGGCTTAAATTCTGGCCAACCCAGACCGCAAGTCCCGTAGATTTAAATCCGGCTGCCAGAGCAATTCCACCTCCAAATAACAATAAGATACCCCAGGGGATTTTAAGGGCCCATTCCCAGTCCAGTAAAAAATTTTTTTCTTTTAAATTTACTGGAATTGCGAAGAGGAGTAAAGCAGCTAAAATTGCCACTGTAGCATCGTTTACGTAATTTTCGATTCCGAGCACATTAGACCAGCCAGGAATGGTAAATGTCCCCAACTTTATATTTTTCTGAAATATCCATGCCAACGCGGTAAAGATGAAAATAATTAATACATATTGTTCACCCCTGCGCATTGGTCCTAACTTGGTCAATTGTTCATTAATCACTTCTTTGCTCCCAGGTAAAGAATGGATGCGAATGGGTAGTGCAATTTTCGTTAAAAAAATCCAGGTGATTGGAACAAATAGCACGACCAAAGGGAACCCCACCAACATCCATTTGAGAAAGCCAATTTCTGGGGCCTCGGGAAAGATTGATTTAACAGCAGCAGCGAATACGATATTCGGTGGTGTTCCAATTTTAGTCCCAATACCACCAATGCTAGCGGCATAAGCAATTCCCAGCATCAAAGCAGTTTGAAAAGATACTATACTCGTGTCCAATTCGTTCTTTTCATCCCGGATTGAATTTGTTAAGTGCAAAATAATTGCCAGCCCAATAGGGTACATCATCATGGTGCTGGCGGTATTGGATATCCACATGGAGAGAAACGCCGTGGCGATCATAAAACCTAAAATAATTTTTCGTGGCCCCAATCCAATTAGCCTAATGATATGCAGGGCAATCCGTCGATGGAGTCCCCATTTTTGCATAGACATGGCTAAAAAAAATCCTCCCATAAACAGAAAAATATTGCTGTCGCCATAAGACAGAACAACTTGTTTACCGTCCATTATTTTTAATAGCGGAAACGCGACGATTGGCATTAAAGATGTGGCTGGAATCGGCAACGCCTCGGTGATCCACCACCAGGCCATGAGAATAGCAACAGCAAGTGTTTTTTGGGCAATTGGCTCAAGTGTTCGGGAAATGGGAAAGAATAAAAAAAATAGAAAAATCGGAAGTCCACCAAAGAGACCAATTTTTTGTCGTAATATTATATGATGTTTTTTTTCGATCATTTCAATTTATCCTCAATGGCAGCCAGAAATTTTTCATTGCCTTCTTCACTCCTTATATCCGTATTTGTCACATTATATGTAATAACCTCCACGCCGTATTTATTTCGGCAAACTTGAGGAAAGCTGATATAATATCCTCCAAGCCCTTTAAGAAAATCCGCTGTAATTCCTTGTTCTTCTTTTCTTCCACGTATTCGGATGCGATCTAACAATATTTTGACATCATCAACCTGAAGGAAAATAATTAAATCAGGTCGGATCAGTTTTTTATTTAATCGTTCAAAATACTCAAAATAGAGATTAAGTTCATCATCTGACATGTTGCCCAAACCATGGAGATATTTGGCAAAAATTTCAGGATCTTCATATAAAGAGCGATCCTGTACGCAGGATTTAATTACAGTTTCAATCAATTCATGATGTTCTACACGACGAATTAAAAACTCCATTTGCAAAGTGAGGGACCAACGTTTCATGTTGGCGTAGTAGGCGCTAAGAAATCGGTTATCGATGACTGGTTCATCAAATAATTCAAAACCGAAATATTGACTTACTAATTTGGCGGCAGTTGTTTTTCCACAAGCGATATTACCAGCCATGGTAATAAATACTTTTTTTTGCAATTTGATCCTCTTTGTATTTTCTAACTAACGACCTTACTTTAAAAGTTAATTTTTTTCTTGTTTGTTTAAGCTGAAACTTTGCTAAAATTTTATTCAAGCATTTCTCTTTAACATGAAAATGCTTAGTCCAATTAAAATATTTGTGATCAGTGTTTAGCCTAGCAATGATTTAATTAGATAAAAATATAAGAACTAGATCCGTATAAGTCAAGTAATATTCTAAGTTGTTAGGAAAATTAGAGAGTGCAACAAATAATCATTTAGTTTAATTTACTTGACATTTAGTCAAAATTTTCGAGTTTCGAAATAGTAATTAATTTAAAAATCTTAAGGAGAAGTACAAGTGGAAGTCTGTTCTGTATCACTCATTCACAGCAAACGTATCTAGATAGTCGCTATATGGTTTTTGGTCAGGTTATCAAAGGGATGGCAGTGGTGGATCAAATTCAATTGCTTGATGTTATTCGATGAGTCGAGATTAAAAAATAATTACAGAAGTGTTGTTTAGATTGTTATGTGTTGTATGAAACAAATGAAAAAATTTGAGAGTAACAGTGATTTAATTAGAAAGAAACTTTTTAGTATCGAAGTGCATAGAATACTAAAATTTCATCTATCAAGTCGAAAAAAACATTGACATTTGCGATAAAAGTTTTTATATTGAAAATTCATAAATGCGAGAGTGGCGGAAATGGCAGACGCGCTAGACTTAGGATCTAGTACCCTCGCGGTGTGGGGGTTCGACTCCCCCCTCTCGCACTTTCTTAAATTATTAATACCAAAAATAGGGAATATCCGGTTGTCACAAAGAAGCCAGGCGTGTTAATATTTCAAAGTTTATTACAACTGTGATCTCCATCATTTATTTAAATGAAGTTTTCAATTTTATTGGGATTGTCAGTCTTTTTGAAACGTCAATAGTTAGATAGAGTTAATCATTAATTAGATTAAATAATAGGAGAGGTCGTTGGAAGTTAATATTTCAGATCAAGGAAAATGGGAGAAAATTGTTGAAGTTGCTATACCTTATGAAGAAATGGCTCCCAAATTTGAGAAGGCGTATTTAACATACAAGAAAAAGATTCAATTAGAAGGTTTTCGTAAGGGCAAGGTGCCTGTCGATTTAATCAAAAAAGTTTTTGGTATAAAAATCGAAAAGGAAGTTGCGGAAAACTCTGTTTCTGATTATTTAGATGAGGCTGTTAAAGAAAAAAATGTAAAGATATATAATATATCAAAATTAGATTCCGTAAGTTATGATCGTAATAAAGGTCTCCAATTTAAAGCTATCGTAAAGATACAACCTGAAATTGAAGTAGAGAAATACAAAGACCTGGAAGTGGAAAAGGAAATCTATCAGATAACGGATGATGATATTAAAGAGGTTATCGAAAGTCTTCGAGAACAACAGGCGACGATGACGACTATTGAAGGAGAAGCTCAGAGAGGGCATTATATTGTAGTGGATATGCAAAAAACAGATTCTACAGGCCTCCCTCTCATCGGTCAAAAATATGAGGATCGATACTTTCAACTTGGCGGTGAGGAGGAGGATGAACAGTTCGTGGAGCAACTTTTAGGGGTCAAAGCAGGTGATACGAGACGAATCACTCTTTCTGCACCGAGCCCTATTCCAAACGAAGAAAACAAACAATATCAATACTATTCTGTAGCCGTTAAAGAGGTGAAAGTGAAAAACATTCCTGACATTGATGATGAATTAGCTAAAGATGTCGGGAATTATGAAAATCTTGAAGAACTTAAGAACGCTATCCGTGAAAATTTAGAGAAACAAGCAGCAGAAAATACAAAGCAGAATTTATTGAATCGAGTTATGGATGAAGTCATCAAAACTAATCCCATAGAATTACCGGATTATATGGTAGAAAACTTTCTGGATGCTCTCATTGAGAATGTGAAAAAGGAGAATCGCGAAAAAATAGATGAAGAGCAATTACGCGAAACATATCGTGCCGATGCCATCTGGAATTTAAAATGGATTATGATCAAAGATACAATCTCAGAATTAGAAAATATTAATGTCTCTGAAGCAGAAGTTAATGAATATATAGAAGACTTGGCTAAGAAGGCTGGAAAAAACGCCGCTATGATTAGAAGTAATTATAGAAATTCAAAAAAACGAGAGCAACTGATACACAAAATTCTAGAGCAAAAAGTTATTGACTTGCTTGTTAACCATGCAAAGATATCTGATAAAATTGTTACTTATCGTGATCGACATAAATCACGAGAATTAATTGTGTAACTAAGTAAGAGGTGTTTGGAATGAGTTTAGTACCTATAGTTATTGAACAGACAGGACGTGGTGAGAGAGCTTATGATATTTTTTCACGATTATTGAAAGAAAGAATTGTTTTTATTGGTTCACCGATAGACGACACGGTGGCAAGTCTAGCCATTGCACAATTGTTGTTTTTAGAAGCCGAAGATCCTGAGAAAGACGTTTTTATGTACATCAATAGCGCTGGAGGTTATGTTACTGCGGGTCTGGGAATTTATGACACGATGCAATATATTCGACCAGATGTGGCAACTATTTGTATGGGACAGGCCTCGAGTATGGCCGCCATATTATTAGCAGCAGGAACGAAGGGTAAGAGATCTGCATTACCCCACTCAAGAGTTATGATTCATCAACCTTTGGGTGGAGTTCAGGGAATGGCTGCAGATATTGAGATCCAGGCTCGAGAAATCTTAACCATTCGTACAGAAATAAACAAAATATTAGCTCTTCATACAAGTCAAAATATCGAGAAAATAGAAAAAGACTCAGATCGTAACTATTTTATGTCGGCGGAAGAGGCGAAAGCATATGGAATTGTTGATGATATTATGACAAGAAAGGACTTACGAAAGAAAAAATAGCAAGCTTAGCTTTGTTGACTAATAGATAGAGGTTGACATGGACAATTATACTAGACGCCGCGAGAGATTATTTATCTGTTCGTTTTGCGGTAAAAATTCCAATCAGGTCGATTGTATTGTTACTGGTCCCGATGTTTACATTTGCAATGAGTGTGTTAAAAATGCAAGTGAAATCATTAGAGAAGATATGAATAGGCGAGCACTTATTGCAAAAAGCAGAATCAGAACGCCATCTGAAATTAAGAAAGAACTGAATGATTATGTCATCGGTCAGGAAACAGCCAAAAAGATTGTTTCGGTGTCAGTTTATAATCACTACAAACGGGTTGAAGCGGCGGATTTGGTTAGCGATGAAGTGGAACTTGAAAAGAGCAATATTATATTAATTGGACCTACGGGTACGGGGAAGACATTACTTGCGCAGACTTTAGCACGCTTCCTTCAGGTACCGTTTACAATTGCCGACGCAACGACACTTACCGAGGCTGGATATGTTGGGGAGGATGTCGAGAACATTTTAGTTCGCTTATTACAGTCGGCCGATTATGATGTGGATCAAGCCGAACGCGGTATCGTTTACATTGACGAAATCGATAAGATTTCTCGAAAAAGTGGCAATCCTTCTATTACTCGGGATGTATCGGGTGAAGGAGTTCAACAGGCGTTGTTGAAAATTCTTGAAGGTACAATGGCCTCTGTTCCACCAAAAGGCGGTCGAAAACATCCAGAGCAAAATTTAATTAATATCAATACGAAAAACATTCTCTTCATCTGCGGCGGTGCTTTTGATGGACTGGAAAAAATCGTCGCAAGGCGGATCGGAAAGAAAAATATTGGGTTTGGTGCAGAAATTCAGAAGCCAAAAGAACAAAAAATCGGTGAAATACTCCAATTTGTTCAACCTGAAGACCTTCTTGAATTCGGTCTTATTCCTGAACTAATCGGTCGTTTACCAATCGAGTGCATTTTTGAAGAGCTAACAGAAGAAGCGTTGTTTAGCATTTTAATTGAACCCAAAAATGCACTTACAAAACAGTATAAAAAATTATTTGAACTGGACGGTGTTGAATTAGAATTTGAAGAAAGAGCTCTTCGAGCAGTTGTTAAAGAAGCAATGAAACGAAAAACAGGCGCGCGTGCCTTGCGCGCTATTATGGAAGATGTTATGCTGGATATTATGTTTAATTTACCTCAAATTAAAAATGTTAAAAAATGTATTATTACTGAAGATGTAATCGCAAATAGAAAAGAACCATTATTTATTTATCAAGAAATAAAAAAGACAGCATAGATTGTTCCAAACAAAAAATTAGATGATTACGAGTTCTAAATTTAATACATTGTCGGAAGTGATACTGGATTCTTGATATTTGATACTAGATATTTTTTGAACTCCAGAATCCAGTATCAAGTATCTAGCATCTAAAATAGAATCTTCCTGAATAACTAATGGGATTAGTTTGGGGAAGATTTTTTTTCATTATTTTTAAGAAGTAGATCTTGAATAAATGAAGATTAAGTCCGTAAAATTTTCCGGTACTGTTTCCAATATAAATAAAATTTCCATTATACGATTACCTGAAATTGCTTTTGCTGGACGTTCAAATGTCGGGAAGTCGAGTCTTATCAATTGCTTGATCCATCGTAAAGATTTGGCATTAACCAGTTCTACTCCAGGTAAAACAAGGATTATAAACTACTACTGTGTAAATGAAAAATACTATCTGGTCGATCTGCCAGGATATGGCTATGCGAAAGTATCGCAACGGGAGCGACAGTCCTGGAAGAAATTGATTGAATCTTATTTAATAAAGAATAAATTTTTAAGAGGCGTAATACAAATTATCGATAGTCGTCATGGCATTACAAAATTGGATCATGAGATGATTATTTGGTTAGCGAATCTTGGTTTACCTACTTTAGTTGTCGCCACCAAAATAGACAAACTTCCACACAGTAAAACAAAAAATATCATTCATAAGATTGAAACTGAAGCATCAGACTTGGGCGTTTCTGGGATTATCTCTTTTTCGACTGTCACAAAGCAGGGGAAAAAAGAAATATGGCAATCAATTATCGAATTATTAAATAGAGAGGAGCATGTTTAGTTGAAACCGGGTGAAGCTAATTTACTACTAACAGCAGGTCCGGCACCAATTTCTAATACCGTTCAAAAAATAATTAGTCAACCGATGATTTACCATCGAGGTGAAGAATTTATTCAAAGTTTTAAACGTGTCACCAAGGGTCTAAAATATTTATTTCAAACAGAAAATGAGGTTATAATTTTAACTGCCAGCGGTACTGGTGGGATGGAGGCTGTAATTTCTAATCTATTCAGTCCCGGAGAATTTGTTATCGTTGTAGAAAATGGAAAATTTAGCGAACGATGGTCTGAAATTGCAGAAAAATTTGGTCTCAATGTTAAGCGAGTTAAAATTCCCTGGGGAAAAAGTGTTACTATTAAGGAAATCTCTGATGTCATAAAAGTAACACCCTCACTTAAAGCCATTTTTCTCACCCATTGTGAGACTTCAACAGGAGCTTTGACCGATTTAGAAAAGATTACACCTGAAATTCGCAAAATATCTTCCGCACTGATCATTGTGGATGCGATTTCATCGGCTGGTATTTTGCCGTTAAAAATGGACCAGTGGGGGATCAATGTTGTCATCTCAGCGTCTCAAAAGGGATTGGGATTGCCTCCTGGATTAGCCCTGGTTGCCTTGAATAAACGAGTGTGGCGACATATCGAACAGGCCGAACTGCCTCGATATTATTTTGATTTTACCCGTGCGCGTCAGGCTTTAAGACTGGACCGAGGGAGTGCTTATACTCCAGCCATTCCTCTTATATTAGCAGCCGAAGTTGTTTTAAACAATATGCAGCAGATTGGGTTAGAAAATATCTGGCAGATGCGAAAAACTGTCGCTTCCAATTTTCGGAAGGAAATCAATAATTTAGGACTTACCATTTTTCCGGAAATACCGGCCGACTCGTTAACAGTGATAAAAATTGATGCCCCATTCCAGGCTAATCATGTAATTTCGCAATTAAAAGAAAATTATAAAATAATCGTCTCTCGAGGACAGGGGCTACTTTCAAACAAAGTTATCCGAATCGGCCACTTTGTTAATGTTGAAAGCGAGCATTTAGAACAATTTTTAAAAGCATTAAAAACGATTTTATTAAAAGTTAATTACCAATAAACAACAATTAGGTCTTTCGTAAAACGTGAGGATAAAATATGGGAAAAGGTGATCGACGTACAAGGCGTGGAAAAATTTGGAGAGGTACTACTGGCAAACGTCGTCCGAAAAAGAAGAAAAATAAGGATAAAAAAATCGATACTACCAAAAAATAAAAATTTTGCTAAATTTAGTTTTGAGAGACATTACTGTTAAGGACTTCACAGAAAATAAATATTCAAAATAAAAGGTTTTTAAAATGGCTCGCATCTTAATCGTTGAAGACGATTTAAACACACTGTCTGGGCTCATAGAAATCATAAAAGATGAGGGGTATGATGTTGTCGGGGTAGAATCAGGAAAAAAAGCGTTGCGTCTCCTCGAGCGAGAACTATTCGATTTGATGTTGACCGACTTAAGAATGCCGGACATCGATGGATTGGAACTCTATGAAAAATCTCTTTTCTATAACAGAGACATGAAGACAATTGTAATGACGGCTTATAGTTCCGTCAAAGAGGCCGTCGAAGCCATGAAAAAAGGTGTTTATGAATACTTAACCAAGCCCTTGAATTTAGACGAGTTATTTTTAACAATTAAGAAGGCTGTTCAAGAAAAACAAATTTTAGAAGAAAATATCCAATTACGCGATCAGATAAAAAGCTCCTATCGTTTTGAGAATATTATTGGGAACAGTAAAGCGATACGGGAAATTTATAAAATCATTTCAAAGGTCGCACAAACCCAATCAACCGTTTTAATTCGCGGAGAAAGTGGAGTTGGGAAGGAATTAGTTGCACGTGCAATTCATTATAATAGCCCGCGCGCTAATAAAACTTTAGTCGAAATAAGCTGTGCTTCCTTGCCAGAGACGCTTCTAGAAAGTGAGTTATTTGGATATGAGAAAGGGGCTTTTACCGGAGCAGTGGCCCGTAAAAAGGGTCGATTTGAATTGGCCGATGGGGGAACGATATTTCTGGATGAAATCGGAGATATTACTGAAAGTGTTCAAACCAAATTATTACGTGTATTGCAAGAAAAAGAGTTAACACACCTGGGCGGAACAATGGCTATTAAAGTGGATGTTCGAGTAATCACAGCTACAAACCGAGACTTAGAAAAAGCTTTGAAAGAAGGAAAATTTCGAGAAGACTTATATTACCGTCTCAATGTCATTCCTATTTTTATCCCGCCACTACGGGAACGCAAAGAAGACATTCCCCTGTTGCTCGAACATTTCTTGAAGAAATTTTGTAATGAAAATAATAAGCCGCTTATAAAATTTTCTGACAAGGCGCTTGACTTATGTATGAATTACGATTGGCCGGGCAATGTTCGGGAGTTGGAAAATGCGGTCGAGAATGCAGTTGTACTCGGGGAGGGAGATGCAATATTACCCGAATATTTGCCTTTAAATATTTATAGCTTTCAAACTCAACTGATAGATAATAATTTTTTGGACAAATTTAAAGATGAATCGTATCGTAAGAAAATGGAATTTACAGAACGAATCATCATAAAAGATGCGATAAAACAAGCTGATGGTAATAAATCAATTGCAGCTAAAAATTTGAATATCAGTCTCCGTACGATGCGGTATAAAATTAAGAAATATAACTTGTAATTGAAAATAGCCTCATAATCTTAAATTTTACTCCCGATCTTCTTTATTGAAAGAACTACGCTAATGGTGTAAGGCTTTCAATAACTGAAAAATAAAATCGTAAAGCGTTTTCGTTGAGCTACTAGTTAGTGTCTTGCCGAAAAGATGGTTTCGAAACGCAAATACTCTTGTTTGCGAACTACCAATCGCAGGAACGTGTACTTACTACGATATTTTTCCATGGACTGAGAGTTTGTGTTACTTCTCGGACAGACATTATTTATCTACTGGATTTTACCAGAATATAAAATGCTCCCACTCCAAAAAGTATATTTCCCATCCATGCCGCAAATAATGGTGGTAATGTACCATTGTGGCCAAGGCTTTGTCCCACTTTAATAATTCCAAAATACAAAAAACAAATAAATAAACTAATCCCAAAGCTTAATGCAGTTCCACTTCGTGTTTTTCTGGAAGCCAACGGAGCGCCAAAAAGTATGATAATGAAATTGGCAAATGGAAAAGCAATTTTTAGATATAAATCCACAAGCCATCGATCTGGACTACCGCCAGTTCTTTTTACTTCTTTGATAAAATTTTTTAATTCCCAATAACTCATCTCTTCTGCTTTTTTCTGGACTTTTGCAATATCATCAGATTGAAAATGGATATCTCGCAATTCCAGATCATTAAAAGCTTGTGCTGTCTCCTTATTATTTGAAAATTGACGAATGTAACCGTTTAACAGACGCCATTTATCTTTTTCCCAAACCATCCGTGGTGCATCAATACGTTCAACAACTAGATTTTGGGAATATTTTTGTATACTGATTTTGAAAGCAGTGTTCAAATCCGTATCAAAAAATCCTATTAGTAGCCACCGATTTTTATCTATCTGTAGGCTAATATCTTTTATTTGCGCCTCCACTCTTTTTTTGACTTTATCTACGTAAATTTGATAGATTTCTTTTTTCTTTTGATTAGTGTACGGAATAAATCGTTCTCCCGCATAAGCCGCAATCAGACTAATGATGATTCCTAATATAAACAATGGGTATAAGATGCGATAAAGAGATAAGCCAGAAGCCTGTATGGCGATTAATTCATTATAACGTGATAACTGCCCCACGCTGAATAAACTTGCTAATAATGTGGCCACAGGCAAAGTTAGAATGATAATGTAAGGGAAATAAAAGAGATAATACTTGATGACGATGAGTAAACCAACTTTTCGATCAATAAATTTGTCCATATATCCAACAACGTCAATGATAATGTATATGACAGAAAACGCAATAAGGGCAAATGCTAAGGTTCCTAAGAAGTTTCTGATAATGTATTTGTCAAGAATTTTCATATTTGCTTCTATCGAAAACGTTTGGGTAAAAAGCGGGTTAAATAGTCAAAATTAAAAAAAGAAACCTCTTTAACGGTGCGGATTAATAAATAAGTTCCAAAAGCACCTACAATAAAATTGGCCAACCACATCGAAAGGAATGGTGATAACATATCACGATCGGCGAGTTCTTCCCCGCCAATTAAAAAAATCCAATAAATAATAAAAAAGATCAAGCTAATACCACCACCAACGGCCATATTTCCACGCCGGGCCATAATACCAAGTGGAGCACCGATTAAAACAAAAACTATACAGGCAAAGGGGATGGAATACTTTTTATAAATCTCAACTAGCAATTTGTTGTTAGCTAATTCATAACTTCGATTGATATCACCTTCTCCTTTTATTCTCTGGAGAACATTTTTATTTATTCGTATCTGCTTTATTAAGTTAACATTGACACGGGGTGAGTTTTTCAGGTTTTCGGTAAGAATTGGAATTTGATTCGCTTTGAACTCGGGATCGGATTTCTCATCTGAGTTATTTTTGCTTTTGGGAAAATAGCGATATATTTGTAATTCAATAAAAGTCAGAAGATTTTGCTTCCGCTTCTGTATCAATTCCAGGTTATTATTAATTTCCTGACGCATCATCTTACTACTTTGTTCCCGGTCTCCCCGAAAGCCTGATTCTGAACGTTGTAGCACCATATTTGGGATTGGTATCGTTAGCGCATATTTCTGGAACTGAATTAGATTATAATTTTCCAATTTATCAGTATTTATTTCATGAATTTCTCCTTCATATAAAGTAATCTGTAAAAGCCCAGTGTTTTTGTTGACAAAGATTTCGCCATGGTCAGCAATAATGGTTTTATTAATGCCAGGATCACTTTTATCATAAATTACAACACCTCGCACTTTCGATAAATTCTCTTTTTCAATCAGATGATCCACACGAATAAATAAGTTGGGAATCTCTTGATATAAATACCCAGGTTCCAAATTGACTGTAGGTTTTTTTATTGTAATGTCTCGAGCTAACAGTCGCAGCCGGTGATTGGAATCGGGTAAGATTAAATTATTGAACCATATTAAAAAAATACTGAATCCGGCTGCAACAGTGAGGACAGGCAGAATAATGCGATATAAACTAATACCATTTGCTTTAATTGCTGTAATTTCATTTTCTGCTGAAAATTGACCAAATGCCATTAAGCAGGCCATGAGCACAGACATAGGTACAGCCAGTGCAACAATCCAGGCCAAGTTAAGAGCAAAAAATTCAACAATCACCCAAAATTCAAGACCTTTACTTAAAATCCGACCCAATTCTTTAAATACAAGGTTTAACATGAATAATAGGGTGATGATAAAAAATCCGAAAAAGAACGGACCGATATGTTGTCGCAATACGTATTTTGATAAAATATACATCATATAAATTAATTGGGAACCCGATTCATTTGGCAGAAGTTATAATATAAGTAATTAACCGTGGATTAGCAAGTAATTTTCTACCCACCATTTGCAACAATTTTTTATGTTATGTCCTTATAAATAATTTATCTTCGAATTAATACAAGGAGGTTGTTAGTTAAACTTGTTAATGATTCTATTTGTTTCTTATGGCTGTCACAACAATCCATTCTGTAACATGATGAATAAGAATGATTGCTGTCATTGCTAATTTCTTATCTCAATTGGCAGTATATCAAAATGATGAAAACTTAAGGGAGTGAGAATAAATAGAATGTATTTTTGTATCATTTTCAGGTCAATAAAAACAAGTGTAAAATAATTTTAAGAATCCCAATCAATTTTTTCCCACCCCTAAAGAGGAAGTTTCTGAACAAAAGAATTTAGGCTTTAGTCTTTCATTGAAAGTAACGAACGATTACAGTTGTTTTTTCAAAGCGTTACACAACTATTGTCGTTTTTTTAATGTTTAAAAAAAATAACAGTCAACTCTCTGAACATTTATCTTTGTTGCAGGTTTAACTCTAAGTAATTCATCTAAAAATCTTTAAACAAGCTTACGACGATATTCATGGTATTGGGCAACAAAATTGGATCGAAATCTGATTTCCATTGTCTTGTGTTGATTTCGATCTTTTTTTCTTCAATTTTTATAAATTCACAGACAGTTCAAGCTTCTGATAGTCCATATTTGGGATTGAGACTTCCCTCAGTTCAACAATATGGTGTGCCACTTTTTACTAAACAACCAGAGATTTGGCTTTCTATGGTCGGTCCAAATCGCTCCATATTAAACATGAATCCCAGAAGTTTTAAAAGAAATGTTACCATTGATAGTACAGGCCAGTCTATAGTTATAGAGGAAACGATCTTTGATATTCCCCTCCATGTACCTGCAAAGTATTCGTTGAGAGACTACACAGATTATTATCGTAAAGAAAATTTGAATTTGCTTTGGCAAACATATAAAATCAAACAGCTAACTGGTGAAAGATTTAATCAGCAGGCGGGAAGCGGTTTAGAAATTGCCATTCCGGTGCGAATTCGGAGTCGGGCGTTTCAGACCATTTTTGGAGGGGATCGGGTTTCATTATCGGTTACCGGTCAAATTAATATTAACGGTGGATTTCGACATGAAAAACGAAGCCAGGTAAGGGATGCCTTTAGCCGGGGCTCCAATTATAATTTTAAAATGCAACAAACTCAGAATTTTAAAGTGCAGGGTAATGTCGGGGATAAAGTGACCGTTAGTGTGGATCAGGACAGCGAACGACCTTTTGATTTTGAAAACACGGTTCGTCTCAATTATCAGGGCTATGATGATGAAATCATCCAGTCGATCCAGGCTGGAAATATCTCCCTCTCTCTACCTTCGACGCGGTTCGTATCGTTCAGTGCTCAAAATAGTGGTTTATTTGGTATCAAATCTACGGCTCAAATTGGAAATTTTAATTTAACCACGATTGCCAGTCAGGAGAAAGGAGAGAACAAAACCTTAACGATCACCGGTGGGGCGGAAGAAGGCGAATACACTATCAAAGATTATAATTACAGAAAAGGAGTCTATTTCTTCATTGATGATATCTATAGAGAAAATTATGACGATTATGATGAAAATGGCAATCATTACTATGACCCGACAAAAATAGTAACCCATTTTGAAATTTACAAATCAGGACCCGGTTATGAACAAAAGCAGGGAAGGATTTATGGATGGGCTTTATTAGATCCAGCCTTAAGAGATACTTCCGTAATCGATTCAGAGAATGATAGAGGTTATTGGATTCGACTGGAACAGCAAAAAGATTATTTTATCTGGACTGACCTTGGCAAGATAAACCTGGATGTGGCTGTTTCTGATAATGAAATGCTGGGAATTGCCTATCGTGATACATCTGGAAAAGTTGTCGGTGACGTATTTTTTAATCCACAAGAACAATCACCAATTTTCCTGAAAATGCTTAAACCAAGTAGTCCACGACCATCGGATAAGACATGGGATTTGATGCTTCGAAATGTCTATTGGCTGGGTTCTAGAAATATCGACCGAGAAGGTTTTGAGGTAAAAATTTTTTATGATCCTCCTTCAGGAAATGATGAAGAAACGATGCAGACCAGTGAAGGCGTTCGATCTTATCTCAATATTTTTGGCTTGGATCGTGTGGACCTCAATGGCAATCCAGACAATCCAGACAATATTATTGATGATAACCCAAATTTTTTAAGATTAGGAGGGGGGGAACTGGAATTCCCCAGTCTGCGTCCTTTTGCTGATCCAAACAATCTCTTACTTCCTAAGGATAAGTGGGTCAGCGCCATGTACGACACCACGCTTCAGAATTATATTGCCAATGAAAGTAAATTTTACATTCAAGTTAAATCTAAAAATCGAAGCGCTAATTATGATCTTGGCTTTAATGTCATCGAAGGCTCAGAAGAGGTGATGTTAAATGGTCGACGTTTAGCAAAAGATACGGACTATATTATTGATTATTTTTCTGGTAAATTAACAATTTTAAGAGAGGAAGCTACCAGCCCGTCAGCCAATGTTGAGGTAAATTATCAACGAAATGAATTATTCCAATTGGAGAAAAAGACCCTATTGGGAATGCGAGGGCAGTATGATTTTTGGGGAAATTCGTTCATTGGAGGAACTTTTCTATATTTAAATCAAAGCACATTGGACCAGAAAGTTCGTGTTGGCAAAGGTCCGATGCGTAATTTAATCTGGGATGTCAATACCGCCCTAAAGTTCGAATCGAATTTCCTAACCAAGGTTATTGATGCGTTTCCAATTATTGAAACCAAACAACCTTCTAAATTCAATTTTGAGGGAGAAATTGCTCAGATTTTACCCAATCCCAATACATTAGATAACGAATCCACCAATGATCCAGATGGTGTCGCTTATATTGATGATTTTGAAGCAGCCAAAAAGATAACCCCGTTGGGCGTGATACGAAATGGCTGGCGCGAGTGTTCTTCACCTCTCGAGATTGGCAAAATACCTGACCCAACTAATGGCTGGCGAACTACTTTAAGTGTCTACAAAAAACGAGGAAGGCTTACCTGGTGGAATCCTTATGAGCAGGTGGCCATTAAGGAAATCTGGCCTAACCGAGACACCCACAATCCCAATACTCCCCAGCGTGTTCACGTGTTAGATATAGAGTTCGTGCCTGTACCTGAGGATAGTCTTCCTGATGATCCTGATTATCGCAGAGAGCAATCCTGGGCTGGGATTATGCGCTGGCTATCTGCTGGTTATGCGGATCAATCGGATAGTAAGTTTTTGGAAATCTGGGTAAAAGGCGATCATGGCAGACTGCATATCGATCTGGGGCAAATCTCTGAAGATGTCATTCCAAACGGAAATTTAGATACTGAGGACAAAGCGGAGAATGGAATAAGAAACAATTTGCTTGACCCGGGAGAAGACGTAGGGATCGATGGCAAGCCCGGTAAAGATCCGAATGATTGGTGGGATATAAATAGAAATGGAATTAGAGATAAAGGCGAACCGATTAGCAATGATGATTGGGAATATTCAACAGGTAGCTATACTTACGATCGAATTAATGGTACAGAAGGTAATGAAAATGACCCTGGTGGTAGGCTCCCTGATACAGAAGACCTTAATGGAAACGGTTCTTTAGATATGCGCAATGACTATTTCGAATATAATTTTTCCTTATCAAAGAACCATCCAGATACTGTTTATATTGAGGGTGGAGGAAGCAATGGTTGGTGGATGTATCGAGTTCCTTTAAATGAATTTACGAAAAAGGTTGGCGAACCAGATATGTCCCGAATCGAATACGCTCGAATCTGGATCGATAGTTGTACAGCAGGTACCTACCTAAGAATTGCTGAAATTAATCTGGTTGGAAATGATTGGAAAGAAATGGGAATCGCACCCAATGATGATAGCCCATACGATCCCAAAAATGATACCACAGTTGTTGCGGCTGTCACCAATACCCATGATGACGATGACTATATTCCTCCGCCTGGAGTTCGAGGAGTAATTGATCGAATTTATCGGATCGAATCAAAGGAACAGTC
>JABAOC010045995.1_pt2 | contig 24241 bp, 21 predicted proteins | sample 7062161 | NCBI WGS metagenome assembly JABAOC01 (sample SAMN14538625, study PRJNA623070) | marine sediment metagenome | biome: marine biome [ENVO:00000428]; feature: marine pelagic biome [ENVO:01000023]; material: deep marine sediment [ENVO:00002113] | place: India: Gulf of Khambhat ... | reverse complement strand
TTTCGAACACTTGTATGAACGTCCTCCCGATGATCTTTCGCTTTTCCTCCGGATCGATTACCCCTTTGAGCCCGGTCAGGAATTTCTCCGAGGCATCGACCAGAGTCAAATTCAGGTCGAGATACTCAAAGGCGGAGACCACCTGCTCAGCCTCGTTCTTTCTGAGCAGCCCGTTGTCCACCAGAATGCAGTAAAGCTGCTTGCCCACGGCCCGACTAATCAGGGCGGCGCATACGGACGAGTCCACCCCACCGCTTAAACCCAGAATCACCTTACCATCTCTGATCTGTTCTCTGATGCTTGAGACGGTAGTCTCGATGAAGGATTCAGTGGTCCAGTCTCCTGTGCACCTGCAAATTCTGAAAAGGAAGTTCTGAAGGATTTTCTTGCCCTCCCGGGTATGAACCACCTCCGGATGAAACTGCAGTCCGAAGATACTCTTTTCCTTGTTCCCGACCGCGGCAAAAGGAATATCCTCGGTATGAGCCAGTACTTCGAACCCAGGAGGCAGTCTGGATAGATGATCGCCGTGGCTCATCCAGATGACCGTGTTACCCCGGACCCCGGACAGCAGATTCTGGTTCTTGTCGACGCGAATGATGGCTCTGCCGTATTCCCTCCTTTCAGATCGCTCCACCTCTCCGCCGAAGAGCTTTCCGATGACCTGCAAACCGTAACAGATTCCCAGGACCGGAACGCCCAACTGGAAGACCTGGGGCGGGCACAGGGGCGCGCCCTTGTCGAACACGCTAGACGGTCCGCCCGACAGTACGATGCCCTTTAGGTTCCGACCTGTGTAGCTTTCCGGATTCTGATTGAACGGGAGTATCTCGCAGAATACCCTGTTCTCTCTGATGCGGCGAGCTATCAGCTGGGTGTACTGGGAGCCGAAGTCAAGTATGATAATGGTCTCCTCATCCCTCATCCCGATTACACTTCCTCCGATTTCAACTCGGTATTCTTGAGCCAGCGCTCATCATCCCTCTGGGGATAATCCAGATTGTAGTGAAGCCCCCTGCTTTCCTTTCTCTGCAGGGCGCATTCTATTATCAGCTTGGCCACGATGGTGATATTTCTCAACTCAACCACGTCGTAGGTGACCGGGTTGATCTTGTAGAAATCGATGATTTCGTCCAGAAGGGTGCTGATCCTCCTCCTGGCCTGCTCCAGCCGGCGGTTGGAGCGGACGATCCCCACGTAATCCCACATGAATTTCTGTATCCAGTCTCGGTTATGAGAGATGATCACCCATTCCTGCTGGTCGAATACGCCTGCCAGACTCCAGGAAGGGATATGGGGGAAGGAAAAATCCCGCATGGACGAAAGCCTGGCTCTAGCACTCTGGCCAGCGAAATGCGCAAAGGCAACCGCCTCCAGAAGGGAGTTGGAGGCCAGCCGATTGGCCCCATGCATGCCGGTACAGGAAACCTCGCCGCATGCATACAGGTTCTCGATGCCGGTTCTTCCCTCTAGATCGGTGACCACGCCTCCGCAGATGTAGTGGGCCGCGGGAACCACCGGAATCCAGTCCTTGGTTATGTCCAGGCCCAGAGATAGACATTTTCCGTAGATGTTGGGGAATCTCAGCTTGATGAACTTCTGATCTAAGTGCGTTATGTCCAGATACACGCAAGGATCCCCTCGCTTCTTGAGTTCACGATCGATGNNTCGATGGCGCGCGCCACAATGTCTCTCGGGGCCAGTTCCTTGCGCTTATCATAATTCTCCATGAAAGCCTCGCCCGACTGTAGGCGCAGGATGCCTCCCTCGCCGCGGACCGCCTCGGAGATGAGGAAGGAGTCGGCCTCCGGGTGATAAAGCGCGGTGGGATGGAATTGGATGAACTCCAGATTGGCCACCTCCGCACCTGCCCGATAGGCCATAGCCAAACCGTCTCCGGTGGCTATGGAGGGATTGGTGGTATGCACGTATACTCTGCCTGCGCCTCCGGTGGCCAGCAGGGTGATCTTGGACAGGCAGGTGATCACCTGGTTTCTCTCTTTGTCCAGAACGTAAGCGCCCCAGCACCTGATTCTTTCCCCGGGTTTTCTGGTGTAGTCCTCAAGTTGGTGTTGCGTGATCAGGTCTATGGCCAGGTGATCTTCCAGGAGCTTGACGTTTTTCCTTGCCTTTACGGCACTTAAGAGTGCATTCTCCACCTCTTTACCGGTGAGATCGGCTGCGTGCACCACCCGGTTCTTGGAATGCCCGCCCTCCAGTCCCAGATCGAACTCGTCTTCCTTGTCTCTTCTTGTGCTGAACTGAACGCCTATTTGGGTTAGCTCGCGGATACAACCGGGCCCCGCCTCCACCACCTTTCTTACCACCTGACGATCGCATAGCCCGGCCCCTGCCCGGAGAGTGTCTTCGAGATGAAGGTCGAATGAATCGTCTCTGGCCAGCACAGAGGCGATCCCGCCCTGCGCGTAGTTGGTATTGGACTCGGAGTCCTCCTTCTTGGTGACGATCACCACGTCTCCTACCTCACTGGCCTTCAGGGTGAAGCTCAATCCGCCGATGCCCGATCCTATAACCAGAAAATCAGTGTTCATTTTCATATATCCAGTCCCCCGATTCTCTTCAGGAGGGTCTCTTCTCCGCTCGTAATCTTAAGATCTATCTTCAGTACGTAAAAGGGAGCCTCGGAGCTTTTTACCAAAGGTATACGCACGGAATCTTTCTCGGTGGTGATAATAAAATCGGCCTCCAGAGCCCTTGCTTGCTCTGTCAGGTCCATAATGTCCTTCTTGTCGTAGGCGTAGTGATCGCGAAACACTCGATGTCTCAATATCTTTACTTTCAACTGCCTAAGGCTGTTTTCGAAGGATGAGGGATTTCCTATCCCAGAGAACGCCAGTGCCTTTCTATTGCCCAAGCGCTCGATATCCAGCAAACTGCGGTCCGCCAGGTTCTCAACCGAACGGATCTGATATACCGATTCGACCAGCTCTGCCTCCGGATTATGCCTTCTCAGGCTGGCGATTAGCTCTGCTTTATCTTCCACCTGGTCACTCTTGGTCAAAACGAACAGGTCGGCTCTTTTCAAGGCGGCGAGAGGCTCCCTTAGGATACCTGCTGGCAGCAGCCTTCCGTTTCCGAAAGGATTGGACGAGTCGATGACCACGATGTCTGAGTCCCTGGAAAGCCTCCAGTGCTGGAACCCGTCATCCAGAATCAAAACCTCAGAGCCGAACTTCGCCGCAGCATATTCTCCGGTCCTGTCTCGACGCTTGCCTATGATGATCGGAACGTCAACAAGTCTTTGTGCCAGAAGATAAGGCTCGTCTCCCGAGTCTTTCCAGTTCGTTTTCGAGATCGTCTCTCCCGAGAGTTCAACCAGTCCCTTCTTTTTTCGCCTGTATCCTCGTGTCAGTACAGCCACCCTCTTGTTTTGCTGCTTGAGCTTGTCTGCCAGATATAAGACCAGTGGAGTCTTTCCGGTCCCGCCCACGGTGATGTTGCCCACGCTTATCACCGCCACGTGAAGCCTCTTGCGTTTGACTAATCCGGACCGGTACAGGAAGGCCCGTGCACCGCAGACCAGGCGATACAGCAGCGAGAGAATAGCCGAGGCCAAGGCCCAAAACGGCCCGCTTCTCTCCTTGTGTCCGGGTAGTGACGTTCTTCCCATTGAATCACCGTTTCTCCAGGCAGGAAAATATCAGATCGGCGGTCCTTCGAGCCACGCCGGTCTTCCCGCGAACGGCCTNNTTTCTCTGCTCGTCGTTGGCAAGCAGCTCGGAGAGACTAAGGTAAAGTTCTTCTTCGTTCGTGACCTTGATTCCTCCCCCGGACTGAACCAGGATTTGAGCTTCCTCCTTGAAGTTGTCCACGTGCGGTCCGAACAGAACCGGCACGCCATAGATCGCCGGTTCCAGGAGGTTATGTCCGCCGATGGGCACCAGGCTCCCTCCCACAAAGGCCGCGTGGGCCAGGGAGTAGATTCTGGACAACTCTCCCATTGTGTCCAGCAGGATAAGGCCCCCCCGGGGCGCGAAATTCTGCCCCTCCCGCGCCCGCTCTGGTGAGGGCTTATCCAGTTGGCTTCTCCTGACGAAGCTGAACTGCATGTCGGACAGAATCCTCTCCAGATGATTCAGTCGGTCAAGGTGTCTGGGCGCAAGGACGAAAACCAGGTCCGGGTGCTGCGCTTGCCTCAGCTTCCGGTATACGCCGAGTAGAATCTTCTCCTCTCCTTCTCTTATGCTTCCGGCCACGATCACTTTGGAGCGGTGTGAGATATGCAGTCTCTGTTTGAGCCCGGCGGCATCCTCGGCCTGGGTGGAAAGGAGAAGGCGATCAAACTTGAGATTTCCGGTGATCTCGATCTTGTGGGGAGCGGCTCCCAGTGATATCATTCTCTCCTTATACTCCTCTGACTGCACACAAAACAAATCCATGTAGGAGACTGCTTGCGCGAACAAGCTCTTCACCACCCGATATCGGCCGAGGGAGCGTTCAGAGATGCGCCCGTTAATCGAAGCCACCACAGATCCGCTTCTTTTGGCCTCCCTGATAAGATTGGGCCACAACTCGGTCTCCACCAGGATCAAAGCTACCGGTCTTATCCGTCTTAAGGTTCGTCTCACGAATCTTCTCAAATCAACCGGGAGATAGAAAACCAGCTTCAGGCCGTGCAGAATCCTCTCCGCTTCCCTTTTTCCGGTTTTGGTCAGGGTGGACGCTACCAGAGAATATTCCGGGTGGCTTTTCTGAAATTCGGGTATGATGGTGGACAGGGCTTTCACCTCGCCCATGGAGGCTGCGTGAAACCAGATGACCTCAGTGCCCTCGAGTTTCCTGCTTTTCTCCCTGGCCACCCTTCCCATTCTTTCTGCAATCCCGTGCCCTCCCAGGGCTGCCCGAATCAGAAGATATGGAAAGGCAATTATGAACGCCGCATTCAAAAGAAGATTGTAAAGAGTGTACATTTTGGGATTCGCTGCTCCGCAAAAAGACCTGTACGCGGCTTAAGTCAGACTCTAATCTCCGCGGTACTGACGTTTTGGTAGTAGTTGTCCGCCTTCGAGGTCAGTTCCCTCATTTGTCTTTCCAGGCGGATTCTGATTTCCTCCAGTCCTTCGGCGGAGCAGTTAGCTGGCACATAAACGGGTTGTCCCAGCATGATGACTGCCCTGGAAAATGGTTTGGGAATTATGAAGCGATCCCAGGAGGAGAGAATCCACCGCTTCCTGGCCGAGTTGGTTATGGGGATGATGGGCATTCCGCTCCTCTGAGCCATGTATATGGTGCCCGGCTGGACCTGGAACCCGGGACCCCTGGGTCCGTCCGGTGTAACGGCCACGTCGAATCCGCCCGCAGCCTTTTCGCACATCTCGAAGATGGCCCTGGGTCCGCCGCGGCTTGTGGATCCTCTCACCGAGACGAATCCGAGTCTGTGAATTATCCGGGCGANNGGCGATGAACTCTCCGTCGCGATGCTGGCTGATCAGAACGTGTATCTTTTTCCAGCGATGAGAATATGCCAGAATAAGCATTCTCCCGTGCCAGAAGGCGTAGATCACCGATTTCTTCTTTATCCTGGCGGAGTGCAGATTACTATGTCCCACCCAGTCGATTCTCAATGTCCTTCCCAGAAGATAGATCAACAGGGGACCTATCCACGATGCCAGAAACAGAGCCAGCCTATCCCGTGCCTGTTTGAACCGACTGCCCATTTAGCCCGTCTCTCTTGATGAGTCGTCGATTGAGAGCATGTGGGCTGCTACTTGAGCTGCTCTCTTCGATGCCCCCTTCTCACCCAATCTGGCCCGGACCCTATCAAGCTCGCTCCGCATACTTTTGTATCTTTCTCTGTCAGTGAGGATCTCATAAGTCTCTTCGGCTATCCGGGAAGGGACGGCTCTGTTCTGGATGAACTCCGGAACGATGCTCTTTCCCGCCACCACGTTGGCCAGGGCAATGTTGGGTATGGTGATCAAGCTCTTTGCCAGAAGATAGGTCCACAAGCTGGTCTTGTAGATTACCACAAAAGGGGTCCCCAGGATGGCGCACTCCAGCGTGGCCGAACCGGAAGTGATCAGAAGAAGATCCGCGTGCTTCATCAGATCGTAGGTCAGATTCTCCACGATTCTGACCCCTAAACCGGCCGCTTCAAGCATATCCTCCGTTTTTCGCTTTTCTATGGTGGGCGCCAATCCCAGAAGCAGTTTCAGGTTTTTGATTCTTGCGCCCAGCAGTCGGGAGGATTCGAGCATGATGGGCAGAATCTTCTCCACCTCCTGCCATCTGGAACCGGGAAGCAGTCCCACCGTCACGTCGTTTCTTCTTATGTCAAACTTCCTTTGAAAATCGTCCTCCGAGAGCACCGGCCTGGTCACATCCAGAAAGGGATGACCGACGAACTCGCAGTCGATGCCGAACTTGTCGTAGATGGCTTTCTCGAAGGGAAGTATCACCACCATCTTGTCAACCAGGCGGGGCATCTTTTTCATCCTATTGCCGCCCCAGGCCCACACCTGAGGGCTGATGTAGTAAAGCACCGGCACGCCCAAATCTTTGAGCCTTCTGGCCAGCCGCAGGTTGAACCCGGGATAGTCTATCAGAATAGCCAGGTCCGGCCTTCTATGGTTGACCGCGGATGTCACCCTCCTCATGACCTGCCTGACGAAGGCCAGATTCTTGAGAACCTCGAAGAAACCCATGATGGCGAGCCTGTCCACATGAAAGATGAGCTCCACTCCTTCCTTCTGCATCCTGTTTCCGCCGATGCCAAAGATCTCCAGGCTGGGCCGGATGCTTCTAAGCTCCCTCACCAGGCTGGACCCGTGCAGATCGCCGGATGCCTCGCCTGCGATAATCAGGATTCGCTTCGGTTCAGACATTGTCGATGGTGAATCCTATCCGACGCGGAACCTCCGCCTTTAAAGGCCGTGTAACTCCAGGCGAACTCAACGCGGCCTTCTGGGTCTAAAGAGACCGGGGTCGGGCTGAAGCCTTACCCTCCCGAGCTCTACACGTTATGTCAGCCTCTCAGGTCCGGGTGCCTGAGAGTTTGACGTGCTTTGCGAATCGAACAGATCCATTTCCCGTGTGAAACGGCACCGCCACACCGGCAGCTTTGCGCTCAAGATGCCCAAATGACCGTGCTCTGCAGGATTGTTTAATGCGGCGCACTCCACTTCTGGTGTTCCTCGGCCTTCTTCTTTATCTGAAGCGCCACCTCCAGGGCACTTCTTCCGTCCTCTCCAGTGACCTTCGGTGTAGTCCTGTTGCGGACCGAATCGATGAACGATTCTATCTCGGCGGTGAGCATATCCTTATCGGAAGTTTTGGGGCGCTCATAGATTATGGTCTTTCCCACCTGCTCCACCGGGATGGTTCCCACCACCGTCTTTTTCTCCCTTTCTTGCTGCGGAACCTCATCGGCTCCCACGAGCCTGTAAATCTCCACTGCCTTCTGCAGAAAGTCTAAGGAGATGTAGGAATCCTTCTGAAACAGCCGCATCTTTCGCAGGGAGCGGGCCGATATGCGGCTGGCGGTGATGTTGGCCACACAGCCGTTCTCGAAGGTCAGGCGGGCATTGCAGATGTCTTGGCTTTCGGCTATGATCGGCACCCCGGCTGCCTCCACGTCCTTTATCCGACTTCGAATCAGGCTCAGTATCAGATCGATGTCATGAATCATCAAGTCCAAAACCACGGCCACGTCCGTTCCACGAGGGTTGAACTGGGCCAGCCGGTGCGACTCGATGAATTTTGGATCGAGCCGACGGGCCTGGATAGCTCTGAATGCCGGGTTGAATCTTTCGATGTGCCCCACCTGGAGGATGAGGTTTCTCTTATTGGCCAGTTCTATCAGCTCTTCTGCCTGCTGCACCGTCTCGGTTATGGGCTTTTCCACAAGAAGGTGTTTTCCCCCTTCCAAAACGGTGGTTGCCAAGGGATAGTGGGCAGTGGTGGGAACGACCAGGCTGACAGCGTCGGTCTCCTTCAGAAGATCGCTCAGGTTGTTAAAGTGCCGGGTGCCGTATTTCTCGGCAGCGCGCTCACCTTTTCCCGCATCGATGTCGTTGATTCCAACCAGCTCGGCGCCGGGAATCTGGGAAAGGATACGAGCGTGATGATCCCCCAGATGTCCTACACCAACCACCCCAACTCGCAGCTTAAGCATCTTCAGCCCATCTTGATATTCTTTAAGTCGACGTGATAACCACGCGATTCAGGCTCCGACATGTCATCAGCATTCGGGCCTATGAAAATCCGTGAGAATATAATCATCCCGGAAGAATTAGTCAACAACAGAAGGAACATCGGTGGGGGAAGACAGGGGATGCCAGAATCTGACTTATTACAGGTTCTTTAGTAAGGTCGAAAATCCGGTCAGATCCTGCTCAGACAGAAAAGGTGACGGGCAGGTTTGCCCGCTGCCCTGAAGGCACAGCCTCCATTCGCTTTACCCGTTTGATCAGTTCACCTACTTGATGATTCCCCTTTCGCTTGCGGCGATGAAATCCAGTATGTTCCGAACCTCGGGTATAGGTTCCACCTCGGTTCTGATCCTCTCGATTGCCTGCGACGTGTTCAATCGTGATTTGAACAGAATGCGAAAGGTCCTCTCCAGAATCTTAAGCGTCTTATCCGGGAAACCTCTTCTTGTCAGGCCGATTCTGTTCAGCCCGGTGGTCCTCAGAGGGTAGCCTGCCACCAGTGCGTACGGACAAACGTCCTTTTGGACTCTAAAGCCGCCGCCTATGATGGAATGCATCCCGATCTTCACGAACTGATGTACCGGCAGCACACCCCCCAGAATGGCACAATCGCCTATCTCCACATGGCCGCCTACGTTGACCGAGTTGGCCAAGATCACGTTATCGCCCACAAGACAGTCGTGAGCCAGGTGCGCATAGGCCATGATGAAACAGTTTCTCCCCACCACCGTCTTGCCCCTGTACTCGGTTCCCCGATTTATGGTCGCGTACTCACGGATGACCGTCCCGCTCCCTACCTCCACGAAAGTTTTTTCCCCTTTGAACTTCAAATCCTGGGGCAGGGTCCCCACAACTGCCCCGTGATGTATCCTGCAATTCTTCCCTATTATGGTTCCGGCATCTATCAGGACGTGAGAGGAGACTTCTGTGCCCGAGCCGATCTGGGCTACTTCATTTACTATGCTGTATGGCCCGACGCGAACGTCGTCAGCCAACTTGGCGTCCTTGTGGACAATGGCGGTGTGATGAATGTCCATGGTCAGATTCGGTGGAGCAGCAGTCCTTATGTACCGACTATATCGGATGATGCCAGACTTACCCTCACTTCCAAGGGTTCAGCAGGCGTTTCAGCGGTCGACGATCGTGGCCATCAATGTAGCTTCCGCCACCACCACGCCATCCACCATAGCCCTTCCCTGCATCTTGCAAGTTCCCCGGCGAAACTGAACCATGTCCAGCTCAAATCTGATCTGGTCGCCGGGCATAACCGGTTTTCTGAAACGCACGCCGTCGATTCCCATGAAATACATCAGCTTGCTTTTCGGATCGTCCACCGTGTTCAGAAGCAGAATACCTCCGGCCTGAGCCATAGCCTCCACGATGAGCACCCCCGGCATTATGGGATGGCCAGGAAAGTGACCGGAGAAGAAGGGCTCGTTCATGGTCACGTTCTTGACGGCTACCACTTTCTTCTTGGGCTGCAGGTCCAGCACCCGGTCCACCAGCAAGAAGGGATAACGGTGGGGCATGATCTCCAGGATGGCGTTTATGTCCAGAAGATAGTCGCCGACGGCCCTCTTCTGGTATCTGTTGCTAATCAGTTGCTTCTCGTACTGCTCGCGCAGCTTTTTCACCAGAGCCACATTGGCCGCATGCCCGGACCTGGCAGCCAGAACGTGACCCTTCAGGGGAACTCCCAGAAGATACAAATCTCCCAGAAGATCCAGGGCCTTGTGTCGGCAGGGCTCATTGGGAAATCTCAAGGGCAAGTCGTTCAGTATTCCCGTCTTGCCGACGAATATCTTCTCCTTTACCCCATACATCTTCTTCAGCTTATCGATCTTGGCTTCGCAGTTGTCCTCGTCGCAGATCACCAAGGCATTATGAATGCTCCCCCCTCTTGCCAGGCCCTCTTCATACAGTTGCTCCAGTTCATGGAAAAAGCAAAAGGTTCGGGCAGGTGCGAATTCATCCACGAACTCCTTCTCCAGCGAAACCAGTGAAGTGTACTGCGTGCCCAGGGCAGGATTCCTGTAATCCACCATGAAGGTTATCCGCAGATCGTCGGAGGGCACCACCACCAGGTCTATGCCTCTGTCCTTTTCGGAGTAGAACAGTGGAGTCTCTATCTCCAGATAGTCCTTGGGAGAATCCTGTTCGTCTATGCCGGCCTTGACTATGGTCTCGACAAAGGGCAGGGAGCTCCCGTCGCCCACCGGCGGCTCGCTGGAAGCCAGCTCCACCCGGAGATTATCCAACTCTAAGCCGGCTAAAGCTGCCAGGACGTGCTCCACTGTATGAACCTTGGCCTCCCCTTTTTTGAGCGTGGTTCCCCGGGTTATGTCGACCACGTGATCTATGTCCGCCGGAATCTCCGGAGAGTCCGGCAGGTCGGTCCTGACGAACACGATGCCGTGGCCAACGGGTGCCGGCGCGAAGGTAACCCTGGTCTGATTACCCGTGTGCAGTCCCACCCCTGAGTAAACGGCGGGCTTCTTGATGGTACGTTGCAGCTTGATCATTCCCACCTGCAGAAATCAGATTGTGTTTCCATCGCTCGTTTTGAATAAATCTCCTACGGCATCGAAAGTCAAGCCCAAAATACTGTTCCCTTCGCGTTGCCCGGTACCAGGGGGCGAGCCCGACCATAGAAGGCCGAAGCCTTGCGCCACGTTTTCCAGCCGATTCGGTTATTCATATTCCGGACAGGTCGAACACGGAGTCACCTCGCAGACTGCCGATCTGTCACATGCCACACGGGGCTTAAGTTCAGCAGGGCAAGAGTCGAATTCCTCAAGCCACACCTGAAGTCATCACGTCCTGGCTACTACTCTTTCCTCAAGAACAAGGTGCGGTGAGGGAAAGGTATCTCGATTCCCTCCTTGTCAAAGGCGTACTTGATCCTTCTTCTCAGTTCCCGGGCAACCTCCCACTGCTTCAGAGGGCAGGTTTTGGCCAGCATCTTGATGGTCACCTGTGAATCTCCAAAATCATCCACTCCCAGAATCTGCGGATCCTCGAGCATGATCTGACTGTAGTATTCTTCCCCTCTCATCTTCTTTCCCAAGTCCCGGAGCAGTTGGATCACCCTGTCTACGTCCTCCTTGTAAGCCACTCCGATATCCAGAACCACACGTGACCACTCGTAGGTCATGTTGTTTACGGACTGGACTTCGCCATTGGGAATGATGTGAATGATCCCCTGCAGATCCCTGAGCACGGTGGTCCTGAGCTTTATCTTCTCCACCAGTCCGGCATGATCTCCGATTTTCACCACATCTCCCACCCGGTACTGGTTCTCCATCAGAATGAAGAAACCGGTCAAGAAATCCCTAACCAGGGTCTGCGCGCCAAAGCCGATGGCCAGACCGGCGATTCCGACGCCAGCCAGAAGCGGCGCGATGTCTACACCAACTTCTTTTAGAATCATGAACGAGGCCACAATGTAAATGAAGACCTTTATCGCATTCCTCACGATGTGCACCAGAGTCTCGGCTCTCTTCTCCCTTTCGCTCTTGGTGGCGGGATCCTCATCCTGGGCGTAATCGATGATCTTCCTGCCGGCCAGCCTGGTAGCTCTGGTGACTATCCAGGCGCCTATGACGATCAATATGATCCTCGGTACATGTGAATAGGCCCACTCCTTTAAGAGCTCCAAAATCTTCAGGATTTCTCCTTCCATCTTGCGCCTCCTCCTTTGTTCTTTGTGAGCAATCTCTTGCTTCACGGTCCGCCTGCCTGGGGAAGATACACCAGGCCGGGAACGATGTCAAATGCATCCCGCCACTTTACAGAGCGGGCCGATCCCAGCCTGCGGTAAAAACGTGCATTGGGACGCCAGAGACATAAGGGAGACCGGATGCAGAAGAAGCGCGTTTTCCGGGGCACCCGTTTTCTTTATCTTTGCGCCAGGCAGGTGGTTTCCGTCTCCGGACCCTCAGAACGAAGAAACATGTTCTCAGGCGGAGTTGCAGGTCAGATGATTCTGGTCGATTGGGCGAGGCGGCATGGTTATGCATTTTTTTTCAAAAAAGCAAAAAAACATCTTGACAAACCCCTGAAAATATAATATTCTCGACCTGTCATAGAAAAGCGGAAGTTGGTGAACCTTTAAAAATCGTGAAGGGGGTGAGTAGATGACGAAGGAGGAACTGGTTAGCAAAATCGCCAAAGAGGCAAAGGTTACCAAGTCTCAGGCCAACAAGGCTATCAATACCTTCTTCGATGGTGTCACCAGTTCTCTGAAGAGAGGTCGGAAGGTCAGCTTCGTTGGGTTTGGTACCTTCTCCGTGGCCAGGAGAAAGGCCCGGATGGGAAGGAATCCCCAGACCGGGGCACCCATTCGGATTGCGGCTTCCAAGGTGCCGAAATTTAAAGCCGGCAAGCAGCTGAGGGATGCAGTTAAGTAGAACCTGGCTGCTGGAAAAGCGTTCTTCAAGGCAGGCTGCACTGACATGTTGGTGTGACCTGCCTTCTCTTTTGGGAGCGAAACACGGCGGCGCTGATAACGCTCGCCAAGCTCCTGCCTGATTTTCTGTCGAGGCCAGAATCTCACCAAACGAGACCGGCAGGTAGTCGGTGTCCTGGCGGATCGAGACTTCCGAGCGACAAAACCTTTCCAGAGTCTTCGCCAGGGGGTGAGGCACGGGCGCTGAGGGAATGGCAACAGGAAGCCCAGGCGGCGACATTTCTATTGACACGGAGGATGGGAGGGTTAAATTACTCTTTGGTGGGAGCATAGATTTCTGCGGGAGAACGAGAGGCCGGGCCCATGAAAGTCTCGACCGCTGTATCGGACAAGCGGAAAAAGGAAATCCTGGCAATTCTGCTGATCGCCTTAGCCCTTTTTATGTGGCTTTCCCTTTTCAGCCATAACCGGACAGCCGACAACCCGATTCTGCAGAGGTTTGCCGCAGGCACGGAGGGTCTGGCAGAAACGTTTCGCCAGGAATTTGGCAACCAGTGCGGGCCGGTGGGAGCCGCTGTCTCCTATCTCGTCTTCTACTCTTTCGGCTATTCAGGATTTCTGGTGCCCCTGTTTATCATTCTGCTTGGCCTCAGCTGTTTCCCCGGGGTGAGACTCGGCCATATCTTCAGAAAGGTCCTCTTCGTTTTCGCTTTCATATTCGCGCTGGGGATTCTCACCAGCCTTCCCGCCGCCCGAACCCACCAGACGATAGATTTCTCCAGGGTTACGGTAGGAGGATGGCTCTCCGCCAGTATGGGGGAGATATGCCTGCGAGTGATAGGCACTGCCGGCACCTACATCCTTTTGATAGCCTCGCTGATCGCGCTGGCTGCTTTGATAACTCCGTTCAGACCCAGCGACTTCGTGCTGCTCTTCGGGAGGACGGCGGAACGGCTCTTAACCCAGGGCAGCAGGTGGAAAGAGCAGAGGAGGATCAACAGACAGAGGGTGAGAAGGGAGAAGGAGGCCAGGGCCAAGAGAAAGCGCAAGGAAGCAGAAATGGCGGCGGAGGCCGGAGGGCTCGCGCCGGAGGAAGGGAAAATTACCGTCCAGACCCCGTCCCCGGCGGAGGAAAGAGCCTCCTTGAAGCTGGTGCACAGAGAGGAGAGACGAGCCCCGGGCGGATACAGGTTCCCTTCCATAGATCTCTTGCAGGAGCCCCCGGATGAGATCACCTCCGTCTCAGACGAGGAGTTGAACGAGACCGCCAGGACCCTCAAGGAAACCCTTGCCACCTTCGGCGTGGAGATAGAGGGAGAAAAAATTGAGATATACCCCGGTCCGGTCATAACCAGGTACGAGTTCAAGCCAGCCGCCGGAGTCAAGGTGAACCAGATAGTGAACCTGTCCGACGATTTGGCCTTGGCCATGCGAGCGCGGAAGGTCAGGATCGTTGCGCCGGTTCNNGGTTCCCGGAAAGGCGGCGGTTGGCGTGGAGATTCCAAACAAAAATTCACAGACGGTTTACCTGAAGGAGATACTGGCCTCCTCGGCCTTCCGGGACGCGGGAGCAAAGCTCAGCCTGGCTCTGGGAAAGACATCAGCCGGACAGCCCTTTGTCACCGACCTGGGGAAGATGCCTCATCTTCTCATCGCCGGGTCGACCGGATCAGGCAAGTCGGTCTGCATAAATGCCATAACCACCAGCCTGCTCTATCGGCTATCTCCGGAGGAGATCAGGTTCGTGATGATCGATCCCAAGATGCTGGAGCTGTCGGTTTACCAGGGGATTCCCCACCTGGAACGCAAGGTCATCACCAACCCCAAAGTGGCAGAGCACGTGCTGTCCGAGATCGTGGTGGAGATGGAACAAAGGTACAGGAAACTGGCCAAGGCCGGAGTGAGGAATATTGAGGATTTCAACTTAAAGCAACGAAAGCAAGAGCTACTTCCCTATATAATCATCATCGTGGACGAGCTGGCCGATTTGATGATGTCCTCGTCCACCCGGGTGGAGAGCCTGATCACCAGGTTGGCCCAGATGGCGCGCGCGGTGGGGATACATCTTATTCTGGCCACCCAACGGCCCTCGGTGGACGTGATAACCGGTCTGATCAAGGCCAACTTCTCCGCCCGCATAGCCTTTCAGGTGGCCTCCAAGATAGACTCGCGTACCATCCTGGATGCCAACGGGGCGGAGAAGCTCCTGGGCTCCGGGGACATGCTGTTCATTCAGCCCGGGCATCCCGAGCCCAGAAGGCTGCACGGGGCCTATTTGTCCAGCGAGGAAACCGCCCGCATCGTAGAGTTTATTAAGGGCCAGGAGTACGCTGTGGAGCCCATGGACATAGTCTCCGCCAAGCCGGAAGAGGTCATTATTCAGGAGAGCGTGGAGAAGGATGACGATCTTTTCCGCAAGGCGGTGGAGCTGGTCATCAGACACAAGCAGGGCTCCGTGTCTCTTCTGCAAAGACGGCTGGCCGTAGGATATCAGCGTGCAGCCCGACTGATAGACCAGCTGGAGGAAGAAGGGATAGTGGGGCCCTATGACGGGAGCAGGGCCAGGGAGGTGCTGGTCGACGGCTCCTTTCTGGAAAGTCCGGAATGGAAGGAAAGGGAAAAGGAGACAGGAACTAGATGAGGAAGCTCAAGCCGATCCCACCTCTGCTGATTCTTGCTCTTGCCATTGCCATCCCCCATCAGACCTCGGCGGGCATCGGTGCGGACGAACTGGCTGCGCAGGTTGAGGAAAAATATCGCTCCCTCAAGAGCCTCTCTGTGGATTTCGTCAAAACGGTTCGATCGGATATATTCGAGACGGAAAGTACCGTCAAGGGAAAGATGGTGTTCAAGAACCCTGACAAGTTCAAAATCGAGTCAGAAGATCAGACCATCGTTTCCGACGGGGAATTCGTCTGGACTTTCTCGGCTGAAAATCAACAGGTGATCAAGAACCTCATCAATCGTTCTCAAAACCTGTTCAAACCCTATCAGTATCTTTCCAACTTTCGGTCCGACTATGTTCCGCAGCTGGAGGGGGAAGAGAAGATCGACCGCAGCACGTGTTTTAAGCTCCTGCTATCTGCCAGGAAAGAGAATGATTTCATCAGNNGACAGCCTGGGTGGATAAGAAGGATCTTCTGGCAAGAAAGCTCCAGTACGAAGACTCCAACGATAATCAAATCACCTTGACCTTCCAGCACATAAGAACCAACCGTAAGGTAAAAGATTCACAATTCGTATACGAGGCTCCGCCCGGCGTGGAGGAAGTGGATCTGACCGAGTAAGGCCCATTGGTGCAGGAGCCGGATGCGAGACTCCAGACGATTGAGCTCTGCAGGTCGGAGCCCTTCGTGTCATTTAATAGGAAAGAAAACCTATGACTAGAACCGTTTGGATAGAAAGCCTGGGCTGTCCCAAAAACGAGGTGGATGGGGAGAGCGTGGAGAACATTCTGGAGGAGAAGGGGTACAAGATCGTCCGTGATCAGCGCGAGGCTGACATTCTTATTTTGAATACCTGCGGTTTCGTCCAGGCGGCAAAGGAAGAGTCGATAGAAGAGCTGTTCAGGTTAATCACGCTCAAGAATCGGGATGAGAGCAAGAAGATCATCGTGTGCGGCTGTCTGGCCCAGCGCTATCCGGTCGAACTGTGGGAACAGCTGCCCGAGGTGGATGCCTTCCTGGGGCTGAGCGAAGGGCCCAACGTTCATTCGGCCTGCTCAGCCGTGCTGGAAGGGAAGAGAATCCTTCGGGTGGGGGAACCGCGAAGGGGCCTCGGTGTAGAAAAGATGAGACGAAGGGGCAAGGGTTCGCCTTTCGCCTACATCAAGATTGCGGATGGCTGTGAAAACCACTGCAGCTACTGCGCCATTCCCGCCATAAGAGGAGGATTTCGGAGCAAGAGACTCGGACACGTGCTCGAGGAGGCGCGAGAGCTGGCAGAGCAGGGGGTCAAAGAGATAAATCTGGTTGCCCAGGATACCACGCTTTACGGAGCTGATCTTTACGGCCAGCAAAGGCTGCCGCAGCTTCTCTCGTCCCTTTCGAAGATCGGGGGCCTTGAGTGGATCAGACTCCTCTACACCCACCCGGCCCACTTCACCGACGAGCTGATAGACCAAATAGCGTCCAACCCGAGGGTCTGCAAATACGTGGATCTTCCCCTGCAGCATATCGCTGACGATATTCTAAGGAAGATGAACCGCGGGGTGAGAAGAAAGAAAGTGGAGCAGCTCATCTCCCGGCTGAGAGAGAGGATTTCTGGCCTGACTCTGAGAACCTCATTCATAGTTGGCTTTCCCGGGGAGACAAAAAGGCAGTTTGGCCAACTGCTTGAATTTGTGGGGCAGGTTGAATTCGACAAACTGGGTGCCTTTGCCTATTCCAGGGAGGAGGGAACGAAAGCCTACCGGTTCAAAGGGCAAGTTCCGGCCAAGGTCAAACAGGAGAGACTGGACCAGTTGATGCTTGCCCAGCAGAGGATCGTATTGGAGAAGCATCGGAGAAAGATTGGAAAGACTCTCACCGTCCTGATTGATGGCAAATCGGATGAGGGTAAAGGCTATTATCTCGCCAGAAGTCAGGCAGAAGCCCCGGAGGTGGACGGGATGATTTTGGTGAGAAATGATCACTTGAGGGCAGGCCAACTGGTGGAAGTCGAGATCGTGAGCTACTCGGGGTATGATCTGATGGCCCGGGCGGTTGGGCCGGAGCCGTCGCGCGTAAGATGCGCACGCCGGAGAAAACAAAGTCTGGGGCAGAAAAATGTCGGATGAAGTCAACTGCAGTGGAAGAGAGCGCGCAATCGAACATGCACGCCGTACCAGACTGAAAATGCAGGCCGTGCAGTGCAAGAACGCCCTGGTTAGATCGAAGATCGAAGGGATGGATTACGCCCTCAATCCCTATACCGGTTGTGAGCACGGGTGCCTTTACTGCTATGCCGAATTCATGAAAAAATATACAAACCACCGGGAGCCCTGGGGCGAATTCGTAGATGTAAAGATTAACGTGGTCGAACGTCTTAAGCACCAGGTCCGGAGGGCCAAACCGGGAGTGGTTATGATCGGCACGGTGACCGATGCATATCAGCCGGCAGAGGAAAGATTTCTTCTGACCCGCCAGTGTCTGGAGGTTCTAGCGAATTCCGATTTCCCGGTATCCATTCAGACCAAATCCGATCTGGTCTTGAGGGACTTGGACGTTCTGAAGAGGATGAAGGAGAGGGAAGTCGGCCTGACCATCACCTCTTCTGATCCCTATGTCGAGGCAGCCTTTGAGCCGGGGGCGTCGGATCTGGACAGGCGGCTGGAGGCGCTGCGGGAGCTGACCGGTTGCGGCATCCCCGCGTTTGCGTTCGTGGGACCGATTCTGCCGTTCTTTTCGGACAACGTCGATTCCTTGAAGTCAGTTTTCAGAAAACTGAAAAAGGCAAAAATAAACAAGATATATCTCGACAAAATGAATTATCTTAAAGGAAAGTGGAAAAGGATCAGCCCGGTTGTAAGAGAAAAATTCCCCCGGGCTGTTAGCTTTTACCAGGGCGTGATGGCCAACGAGGAGTCATATGCTGATTGGCTGAGAGAGAACGTGAAGTGTGCGGCATCACGCTTCTCGCTTGAGTCAGAGCTTTTGTTCTGACCGCAAACCCACGAAAAGGAGCGAGCATGGGAGTCGGGGTAAAGTTCATCAGGAAGAGCGGCATAATGCTATCGAAATTCATAAGCGTGCTTCTGGTTCTGCTCTACCTGGGCCAGTCGGCCGTGATCATTTACCTGATCCGGGAAAGATACGAGCTGCGGTGTATAGTCAGAGAGCAGCAGTTGAAGATGAACGAGCTGGAGGAGAAACTGAAGATTTTGGAAATCATCGAGGAGTTTCAGGTCGGATTTAAAGACCATGAAGTGGCCACGCTTACCCAGGTGATTTATGACGAGAGCAAGAAGTATGGTTACGATCCTCTTCTGATTCTGGCTCTGATGTTGACGGAAAGCTCCCTGCGTAAGGGGCAGGTCTCAAAGATGGGGGCCATGGGACTGATGCAGGTCAAACCTTCGGTAGGATACGCGCTTACCCAGAGAAGGGGGCTGGACTGGAAAGGGGAGCTGTCGCTCTTTGAGCCGGCCTACAATATTCAGCTGGGGACACTTTATCTTTTTGAGTTGGTCCTGAAATTCAAGGACGTGAAAAAGGCGATCATCGCATATAATCTGGGAGAGACAGCGCTGAAGCTTCGCCTTAAGCGCGGACAGAATCCACCCACCTATTATCTCCGTAAGGTTCTGAACAATTATTCGCGCTTGAAAGAGAAATATGAGAATCGCAAGAGCTAAGAGGCTTCTTCTGGCCAAAGCTGCGAGCCACCTGATCGTAAGGGTGGCGTGTGCCTGGTTTCTCGCCCAGGCCGTTCTGACTTGCCCCTGCTCCGGTCTTGCAGGCCAGGAGGCAACGGTTCAGGAAAGCCCGCCCTCCAACGAGGAGTTCCTGCGGGAGTCCATAAGATCGCTGGTGACCGGCACCTTTGCTGACTTTCCCCACAGCAGTTCCGGACTGCTTCTCTTGAGAGCAGAAGGGGAACATCCGGCCAATTGGCTTGTAGAAGACGAGTTGGTCTTTTGTCTCAGACCGCTCGACTACGAGATTGCCCTCTACACCAACGAGCCCAAAAACAACTTGCAGGAATCCCGACTTCTGTTTTATCGTATCATCGAGATGAGCCTGAGCTATCCGCAAATCAAGAGAAAGGGCTTTCTGGGAGGAAGGATGGTGACAAGAAAAAGCATGCTGAATCTCTCCTTTCGGCTGGAGGACGGAGTCACGAGAAAGGTGGTGTGGGCTGAAAGGGGAAAGCAGGAAAGGTCGGATATCATAAAAAGGAGCATGATAGAGTCGGTTAACAATGAATCCTATCCTTTCCTCAGTCCGCCTCTTCCCAACGATCCACAGAGCAGATTCGTAGAGCCGGCCCTGGTGGCTGCTGTGGTGGGAGGGCTCATCTATTTGTTCTTCGCCAATAGATGAAGGGTCGGTCAGAGTTTCGTTATCAGCTATGAAGGCTAAATTATTTGCTTCGATTCTTGTTGGACTTGCTCTGATGCTCGCTGCCTTGGTCTCCGGCTGCGGGCCAAAAGCGCCCGAGGCGGTTCTGGATGCAGAAGATCAATATATCCTGGGCAAGGGGGAGTTTGACAAAGGGCACTGGGACAAAGCGGTGGTCGAGCTGCAAAAACTCGTGTTCAACCATCCCGGCGCGGCTTTCATCGACTCCGCCCAGTATCTTCTCGGCATGGCATACTTCAATCAAAAGGAGTACCCTTCGGCCATATTGGAGTTTGACAAGATCCTCTACTCCTACCCCACCAGCCCCTTGGCTGACGATGCCGCCTTCATGGTGGCAAAGAGCGATTTCGAGATGTCTCCCAGGGCGGAGCTGGATCCGACTCATACCCAGAAGGCGCTAGACGGGGCAAGACGTTTTCTGGAAGACTATCCCGAAAGCGACCGCACAGAAGAGGCGGAGGAGTTGTTGAACCAATGCAGGACCAAGCTGGCGAAGAAGGCTTACCAGTCGGCGAACCTCTATTACAAGCGGGGCCAGTATGAATCGGCCCTGCTATATCTGAGGCACGTTCTAAATGACTTCCACGATACCGAGTGGTTCAAACTGGCTCAGTTCAAAATGGCTGAGGTGTTCCGCAAACAAAAGGAGTATGAAAAGGCCAGACAGGAGTATGAGAAGTTCCTGCAAAGCTACCCTGATGACAAACTGGCCAAAAAAGCGAAGAAGAGACTGAAGCAGATCCAGGACCAATCACACCAAACCGAAGAGTAAAGAGACGGAGAATGGCTGTTTCTCCTGTCCCTGGCGAAAACTGCGATGACCCGAAGCAAGAAGATAGGCGTTCTGGGGGGGACGTTCGATCCCATTCACAACGGACATCTGGTTCTGGCCGAGCAGGTGAGAGAAAAGCTCAAGCTGGACAGGGTGGTCTTCATACCTTGCTTCAGCCCGCCCCACAAAACCAAGAGAAAGCTTTCGCCGGCAAAGGACAGATTCCGCATGACCGAACTTGCCGTGCAAGACAATTCTGCCTTCCTGGTTTCGGACATGGAGCTGAAGAGGAAGGGCTTATCGTACACGGTAGATACGCTGAGGCAGCTGAGACGGGCGTATCCGGAATCCGGCATCTACTTTTTGACCGGATCGGACGTTCTCGACGAGATTCACACCTGGAAGGATCCGGAGGGGATTTATAAACTTGCGAAGATGGTCATAGCCACCAGGCCGGGGTTCGACCATTTCGATCCCGAGGATCACTTCGCCAGGAGGAGTATCATTGTGCCGATTACCAGAGTTGACGTATCCGCCAGCCAGATAAGAAGGAGGGTGAAAAGGGGAAAGTCCATACGGTACCTTGTCCCGCCCAAGGTTGAGGAATACATCAAAAGGAAAAAGCTGTACCGAAGGTAGGTTTGCTTGCCAGACCGAATAGAGTTTTGATCCCCGACGTGATTGCAGTTGCCCGATTCCCGGACGGGATCGTCTGATCATCGGGCTTTTTGTTTGCCTGATGAATCAGGCAACTACAATATTGTGCTTCGAAATGGACTTTTGATTTCCCTAGCTCGCAAGCTGTAGTTTGCGGCCACCTGCCCTCCCCTTCGCAAACCAAAGATTGCGGCTACCCGCCCAACCTCCGTTGCAGATTCTCAGACGAAATCTGTTGACGAGAAATGAAAATGGTGCTATTTTCGAAAGTGTGCTTTTCAGTTGCTATTAAGACCACATTCACCAGAAGATAGATCATGCCCAAAAAGAAGCGTGTGTTTCTGATCGATGGGTCGGCGTTGGCATATCGATCCTATTTCGCATTCATCCGCAATCCGCTGATAAACTCCAAGGGTGAGAACACCTCCGCGGTATTCGGCTTCACCAACTCCCTTCTGAAGATTCTGAGAGAACACGATCCCGAGTTCATGGCCGTGGTTTTCGACACCAAAGCTCCCACCTTCAGGCACGAGATATTCAAAGACTACAAGTCCACTCGAGCCAAGATGCCCCCGGAAATGTCGGAGCAGCTTCCCCGAGTCAGGGAGGTAACCGAGGCCATGAACGTTCCAATTCTGGAAGTGGAGGGTTTTGAGGCGGACGATCTGATGGGAACTTTGGCCAGAAGGGCCAAAGATGAAGGGTTGGACGTTATCCTGGTTACTGGGGATAAGGATTTCCTGCAGTTGGTGGATGAAAATGTGAAGGTTCTGAATCCTAAAAGAGCCGGCGAGGAGCCGGAACTTCTGGATAGAAAGGGCGTGGAAGAAAAGTTCGGAGTGCCCCCCGAAAAGGTGATTGAAGTGCTCGCCCTGATGGGAGATGCCTCGGATAATGTCCCCGGCATACCCGGCATAGGCGAGAAGACCGCACTGGGGCTCATCAGGCAGTTCGGAAGCCTGGAGAAGGCCTTGAAAAATGCAGACAAGGTGAAAAGGAAGAACGTACAGAAGGGGTTGAAGGAACACGCTGATTTGGCTCGCCTCTCAAAAAGGCTGGTCACGATAGACGCCAACGTACCCTTCGAGTTGGATCTCTCCCAGTTGGAGAGACGAGATTTCGATCTACCGCAGATGCAGAAGCTGTTCAAGGAACTTGAATTCACAAAGTTTCTGCAGGAGATAAGTCCGGCCGAGGAAGGAGAGAAGGCAGCCTATCGGATAGTCAAATCGGAGAAGGAACTGAAGTCACTTGTCTCCGAGTTGAAGAAAGCAGGCGAGTTCTGCCTGGATACCGAGACCACGGCTTTAAGCCCGGTCGATGCAGAGCTTGTGGGGATATCTTTTTCATGCCGAGCGAAGGAGGCCTACTACGTTCCGGTCGGTCACAGGGACAAGAAGAGCAACCTGGACTTGACCTGGGTGATAGAGAATTTGAAAGGGATCCTTGAAGACGAGAGCATAAGAAAGGTGGGGCACAACCTGAAGTACGATCTGGAGATACTGAAAGGATACGGGATTGAGCTTAAGGGGATCGGCTTCGATACCATGGTGGCGTCCTATCTTCTAAATCCCTCTTTCCGGCAGCACAACCTGAATTACCTGGCCTTGGAACATCTTGACCACAGCATGGTTCCCATAACTGACCTGATCGGCAGCGGCAAGAAGCAAAAGGCTTTCGCCGAGGTGCCGGTGAAAGAAGCCTGCGACTATTCCTGCGAAGACGTTGACCTCACCCTGCGTCTTAAGGAGATCTTCAGCCCCAAGCTCAGTCTGCTTGCCCTGGAAAAATTGTTCTTTGAGGTGGAGCTTCCTCTGATCGCGGTGCTGGCCGGCATGGAGATGGTGGGCGTGTCCATAAATGGGGCATATCTTGGCGAGTTGTCGAAACAGGCAGATGGTCAACTGCAGGGTCTGACCTCGCGGATTTACGATCTGGCAGGCCGGGAATTCAATATAAACTCCCCCCAGCAGTTGAGCCAGGTTCTTTTTGAAGACCTCAAGCTTCCGTCCGTGCGCAGAACTGCCAAGAGAACCGGTTTTTCCACAGATATCGGAGTGCTGGAGACGCTGGCCAAGGAGCACCCCTTGCCAGCCATGCTTCTGGAGTACCGTCAGTTGGCCAAACTGAAGTCGACCTATATTGACGCTCTCCCCAGGCTGGTGAACAAAAGGACCAAGAGGATACATACGTCTTTCAATCAAACCGTCACCGCTACGGGAAGACTCTCCTCATCCGATCCGAACCTGCAAAACATACCCATCAGGACCGACCTGGGAAAACAGATTCGGAAGGCCTTTGTACCCAGGGACAGGAATTATCTTATCCTCTCGGCTGATTACTCACAGGTGGAGCTGAGAATTCTGGCCCATTTCTCTCAAGATCATACACTTCTTAACTCGTTCAAGAAAGGCGAGGACATTCACAATCGCACCGCGAGTGAGGTTTACGGAGTCCGCATCGACCGGATTACCCCCGAGCAGAGAGCCATCGCCAAGATCACCAATTTCGCCATCATCTACGGTGTGAGTGCCTACGGCCTTTCGCAGCAGACCGACATGACGGTTCAAGAGGCAGGCGCCTTCATCGATGTTTACTTTAAGAGGTACCCGCGAGTGAAGGAATATATCGACCAGATGATCGAGCTGGCAAGGGAGCAGGGTTTTGTCACCACCCTTCTGGGCAGAAGAAGATATATCCCGGAGATCAACAGCTCCAATCGGCAGAAAAGGGAGTTCGCCGAGAGAACCGCCATCAACACGCCAATCCAGGGTTCGGCAGCCGATCTGATCAAGGTGGTGATGATCGACATCCACAAAGAGCTGAAGAAGCGCAAGTCCAAGATGATCCTCCAGGTCCACGATGAGCTGATTTTCGAGGTTCACAAGGACGAGGTGGATGAGGTGAGAGAGATGGTGAGGGACAAGATGGAGAATACCGTAGACTTAGAGGTGCCGGTCAAAGTGGACATAGGTGTAGGTGACAACTGGCTGGAGGCGAAGTGAAAAAATCGGTCAGCGGATTAAACGGATATAACGGATGGAAGTGGTTAATGGACTAAGCGGATAGAATCGGTCAACGGATTAAGCGGATATAACGGATGGAAGTGGTCAATGGACTGAGCGGATAGAATCGGTCAACGGATTAAACGGATATAACGGATGGAAGTGGT
>JABAOC010002142.1_pt4 | contig 24278 bp, 30 predicted proteins | sample 7062161 | NCBI WGS metagenome assembly JABAOC01 (sample SAMN14538625, study PRJNA623070) | marine sediment metagenome | biome: marine biome [ENVO:00000428]; feature: marine pelagic biome [ENVO:01000023]; material: deep marine sediment [ENVO:00002113] | place: India: Gulf of Khambhat ... | reverse complement strand
GTGCTAATTAGATCTAATATTTCGGTCCAAAACCCACCTAGACTTCTTAATTTCCTTTTATGCGCGTGGCTAGCGATAGCTCTTCTGATCTCTGGCTCTCGCGCCTGGACCACCAAACTTTTTCGGTTCCTTCCTTCTAGAGTCGCCCGCAACCATTGTTCGATCATACTCGGTTAGAACCGTTTTAACATGTTTGCTCTTCGTCCATTTTATCAGAGCTCTAGCGATGGAGGTGCGTGCAGCTTCAGCTTGTCCCATAAAACCGCCGCCAGACACCTTGATGTCTATGTCAAGTTTTCTCCAAATCTCTTCGCCGATCTGGAGGAGTGGCTCCATGATTTTCTTGCGGGCTATTTCTGGCTCTAGAATCTCTACGGGAATCTTGTTAATGCGGATTCTTCCCTGCCCTTCTCTCACTGTTGCTCGGGCGATGGCCGTCTTCCGTTTCCCACTTGTTAACAAGACTTTGCTAGTTTTTGGCGTTTCACTCACCTACTGGAGTCCATCCTATTCTCTTGGCTAGCTCTTCCACCTTTATGTAGGAGCATCTCAACTTTTGTGCATCTGCTTCCGGTATTGTATGTGTTGTTTTGTCTTTAAACTCTTCAGGTACTCCGAGGAAAACTCGGAGCCTCTTGTACGCTTGTTTCCCTTTTGGTTTCTTCCAAGGAAGCATGCCTCGGACAGTTCTTCGCACGATGTGGTCTGGTCTCCTAGAGTGTAAGGGTCCCTTACCTGGGTGGCCGACCTCCAGCAAAGTTTTCGCCTCTCTCACGATGCTAAGCCTCCTACCAGATATAGCTGCTTTCTCGGCGTTCACAATAACTATTGTTTCGCCTCGGAGGAGACGCTTGGCTACTGTGCTGGCCACTCTGCCCAAGATTAGTCCCGTCGCATCGATTATCACCGGTTCAGTGCTCATCTAGTTCACCAGTGCGCCATGATTTTTCTTCACTATCTACGGAACAGATAAACATTTTCCTTAGATTGATGTTCTACCTACCCCTGACGCCCCCAGATCCTGACTCTCGAATTCCCCGTTCTATCGCGTACCTTCCAGTTCAAACCTCTACCCGTGTGCATTTTCCACGCAACAGAATGGATAGAAACCGATAAGCTTATATGAGGCTCAATACTGCTCAATATTGATTAATGATGAGAGTTACGCTAACGATAGAAGCTGACGAATTAAAGTTGGCCCAAACACTTTCCAAATTTTCGAAGCAGTATAAAAGCAGCTACACTCTCGCCAGGCAGAACCATGAGTTCATACTAAGCGTGAAAACAAACGACTTCGGCGAACTCGTTAGGCGTTTGAATCATATTAAAGGATGCAAATTCAAGATTATGGAACTCCATGAAGGTGCAGCCACAGGGGCGGGTATAATAAACGTTAATTTGACAAAGACCAACATTGACGCTCTCATTGGAAAATCTACTTTGGCAAGAACCAACATTGACCCGATTGATGGTGGCGTCATAAAATTATTTGGTGAACTTTGGTTCTGTCGCCCGAAGCATGACATGGTCATAAAGGAGGGAGCGAAAGTCGAGATCGTTGGTGTAGAAGGAGTTAGTTTAATAGTGGAAGAGGTGAAATGAAAATGTTAGAAACTGTACTTGCCGTGTTGGGACTCGCAGCAATTATTGTATTTCTCGTGCTATTCTCTGGAGTCAAAAAGGTGAACCAGTATGAAAGGGGCTTAGTCGAGAGGTGGAATGCCTACGAAAGAACCGTTGAACCCGGATTAAGATACATCTTGCCCTTCGCTCAAAGGATGTATAGAGTGAACATGAGGGAACAGGTCATAGATGTTCCGCCACAAGAAATCATCACGGAGGACAACGTTGTTGTCACTATCGATGCGGTAGTCTACTACCAGATAATCGATCCGAAAAATGCTCTGTATGAGATAGAAGACTTCGAATTGGCAATTGTAAAGCTTGCCCAAACCACACTTAGGAACATAGTTGGTGAGATGTCCCTCGACACATGCCTAACGTCGAGAGACAAGATAAACACCGAGCTTAGGAAGGTTCTAGACGAAGCAACGGACAAATGGGGAACCAAAGTAAATCGAATCGAAGTTCAGAGGATAGATCCGCCCACCGACATTCAGCAAGCTATGCACAAACAAAAAGCAGCGGAGCAAGCGAGAAGGCAAGCGCGCCTAATTGCAACGGGAAGAAAAGAGGCTGCTCTACAAGACAGGGAAGCGACTATACTAAAAGCAGAGGGCGAATCCAAGGCCATACAACTCGTTGCTACTGCACAAGCTGAAGCAGTGCGAGTTGTCTCACTGGCAGCAAACAAGTACTTCCTAAAAAACGCTCAGCTGAACAAGAAACTCGATGTTATCCGAGACACCTTTTCGCAACAGACCAAAATAGTTGTTCCTTCCACGGCTGATATACTAAATGTGATTGGTCTAGAAGGTGCCCAAGTACTTCCGATTAGAGCACGCTCTGGCGAAAAAGAAGAATAGAGCTGAAGGCGTACAACAATGCAGACACTCTACGTTTTCGTTTTTTTTGTAGCGGTGATAATCGTGGTCTTTTGGCTCCTCAAAAGGGCAAGTGAACCAAAAGTGCGTTATTACGAAACAGATCTAAGATTGACATACAAAAGGTTCATGGAGCTCTACCCAAACTCGAAGATAAGCTATGCAGAGTACAAAAAATTACAGACCAAGAAAGCTTACAAAAGAGCTGTAAGCCCTAAGAAGATCAAAAGGATGGTGAGGTGATTTCAAATCTCCGGGTTTCAAAAACGTTAATTTTGGTCAGATGACAGTGAGACAGGAACTTAACTTTTCTTCACCCGACTATTTTCACGCCGGCACCCTTTGGATTTTTCTTCACCAAATCCGAAATGGAGAGACATTTTCCTTTAACTTTCAGAATTTTGAATCTTGCTTGATCGGAGAAGGCGAAGGCGGCCACGTTAACAGGATGATCAATGTTTCCGGCGCCCAAGACCTTGCCTGGAACTACCACTGTTTCTCTTGATTGCGTGTAGCGGTTTAGGCGGCTTACGTTCAAGGCTACGCGTTTTCGTCGGGAGCTGGATAGGCGACGGGCTAAGTCACGCCAAATATTCGCTTTGTTTTCCAGAGACTTTTTTTTCAGCACTCGAATTAGGTTAGTTAGATCCGGGTTGGTTGTTCTGACTTGTCTCAATTATTTTGCCTTCCTCAGTTTCTTGACGAATCCGCTGGCTTTTTTGTCAAGGATGCTGAGAGATTCAAGCACGATTCGTTCAACTGGAAGAACTCCAGTGGACTCGATGTCAAAAATGAAAGTGTTTTTGTCCCAAGTTAGCTCGATGGCAGGCGGGTCTTCGGGACAAGCGTCTACACAATCTTCACAGAGCGTACAATCTATCACATTCCGAACTTCCATTTTGTTGTTAGCCGTCCATAACACCTTCTTAGGACAAACTTTTGCACATTCTTCACATGTGACGCATCGTTTCTCATCAACTCTGATCTGCGGAAAATACTTGTACACGCACATGGAGACTGGCTGCCACTTGGCGTGGGCTTTTCCCTTTCCAAGCCGAGCGTACGCTTCCAATCTCACTTTCTGACCTTGCACCAACTTTACGATGGGAATCCTGTTGCTCACGGGTCTGATGTCGGGATTCTCCGAAACCAAATCTCCTGAGTACACTGTCCTCTTTACCTCCTCTGCCTCAACGTTCAGGGTCAAAACTGCACGGCAGAGGTTACATCCAAACTCGCTCTTGCATGAGCATTCTTCGGGCAAGTTGTAAGAGTCCAGATCGGTTTTGACAGGGATGAGACCAAGCCTGTGAGCCAAAATCTCGTCGTGAATCAACGAAGAATTCTCGACAATAACCACATCTTCTACGGCCATACACGGAACCTCAGCCAAAATAATTCTGCGCAACGAGTTTACGAACGAGACGTCAGTTCCCCAAATAATCAGCCGCATGGTGGTCTCTGTCTTGTCCACAATCTCAACCTTCATAGAGTTCAACACCGCTTTCGAACCACTCATCAGACAATCAAACCCTTCGACCCCTTCGGCCTCCCTTCCTCCTCGTTCCGTTATGCGGAACCGGGGTCACCTCCTCAATCCGTCCCACGCGAAAACCAGCTCGAGCTAATCCTCTTATCGCCGCTTGAGCTCCTGGACCCGGTGTCCGAGCGTCGGACCCTCCTGGAGCCCGAACCTTTATGTGTATAGCGGTTATTCCCTTGTCTTTAGCCATCACGCCCGCTTGAGCCGCAGCTCGCATAGCAGCATACGCAGATGATTCCAGCCGATCCGCCTTAACAAACATTCCTCCAGAGGTTCTGGCGATAGTTTCTGCGCCAGTCACATCGGTGACGTGCACGATGGTGTTGTTGTAGGAACTGTATATGTGAACTACCGCCCACTTATCGCCCTTTTTGCTCATCAGGTTTCCTCCTCACCTTCCCCCTTCGGGTGTGGCACCATCTCAGCCGCGCCCGCGAGAGATTCTCGCAAGGGATGACCAGAATTTGATAAAGGGCTACTTGGAGCATAGGTTATCTTCGCTTCTTCATCCCTCATGACAAGATAACTTGGAGACGACGCGCGCCTTGCCCTGATGCCAACATGTCCGTGTGCAATTAGTTGACGCGCTTGATGCATAGATTTGGCCAAGCCCTTTCGAAACACAATTGTTTGAAGTCTGCGTTCAAGAAGGTTCTCCAGAGTTAAATCCAAAACATCATCCAACGCCGCTTTCTTATCAAGAATTCCAAGGCGAGTGAGCCTGCCAAGAAGCTGTTCTTCTCGTCGTTTTCTCTCGTCGGCAGACATGCCTAAAAGGGATCTGGCGATTCCTCGAACCCTTGAAAGCATTGTTTTGTGGCGCCACAGTTCCCGTTTGTTCCGTAATCCATACTGGCCCAGCAGTTTAAGTTCGTCTTGCAAAATGTCAATCCGCCAAGGAAACTTTGGAGTTTCATACTTTTTCCTTTGCTTTTTCGGGTCACCCACTAGGAATCCTCACCTGTTTTTTCTTCACGCCTACAGCTTTTGCTTTCCGTCCAGTTGTTCTGGTTCGCTGTCCTCGCGCTTTCAACCCGTGCGCATGACGAAAGCCTCTCCAAGACTTCATTTTTTTCATTTCATCGATGTCAGTTTTGTTTTGAAGAGTTAGGTCAGGACCAATGAGATGAACATCTGTGCCGCTCTCTCGGTCTTTCCTGCGGTTGAGAAGACAGCTGGGCAGCCCGTACTTCGCCGAATTCTTCAAAATCTCCTCAATCTTTTGAACGTCGGCTTCTGGAAGAAAACCCAAGCGAATCTGCGGGTCAACGCCGGCCTTTTGCGCAATTACATTGGCCAATCCAACGCCTATTCCTTTTACTCCGGTTAGGGCATAACCTACCTTTTTGGCGCCATCCAGATCTGCACCAGCGACTCGAATAATGTGCCGAAACTCCTTGGACATCCTGAACCGCCCATTGGTATTCTAGGCTAACTACGGAAGTGCCTTGTAGTTTATTTAAACCTTGCTTCGCTCAACCTGAAAATATAGAGAGTAGCCATTCTCTTTGCGGTTTTCAAGAATAACAAGGTGCTGCGATTCTACGTCGGATACTAAAACTTGACTTGATTGATTCGTTTTGTATTCAGGTTCATATTTCTTTAGCGTTGGGTAATATCCCTGCGAAGCCGTGCACGCAAAACCAGCAGATACACAACATATGGCAAAGTCGATTACAGTGCAGGGGCATTCAAATTAATTTTTCCAAAATTTTGGAAGATAGTATTGAGAGAACCTTCAATAACAAGAATAGAATCCAGATCAGAATGATTATTAGAACAAGGCCACTGATTGCAAAGTGAAAACTTAGCAAAAACGGAAAATATAGCAAATAGATGATGAGAATGAAGATGATGTAAAAGGAATGTCTGAAGACAGTCAACGCGTCTTCCCGAGCTAATCCTCGTTTTGAGCCATATGTTCTGGCCGGCAAGAAAGAAAAAGCATCGATGAGTTTTTTGAAGCCGAACGTAGCTCTGTACATGAATGCTGTGAATGCTGCAAAAATGATAAGTGAACACGACAGTCCTGTCCGCTCACCCAGAGAACTGGCTATTGGTATAAAGACCAACACGCCGAAAAGCCAAACCAAAAGTGCAGTTAAGAAGTTACGGAATGTAACCGGGCCGTGGATTTTCAGGCAACGGATAATTTCGTCAGTCTCGTTGCCTTTACTGGCTACCATATCTCCATCTTTTCCTTTTGTGCAGTTTTAATATTTGCTTCTGTCCAGTAGAAAGGGAGATTGGACATCGCTCTAGACTTGTGCAGGTTCTACGACTTTTTGGTGCGCTTCTCTAGTTCTTCTGCCCATTTTGTGGTGTATCGACTAATCTCTGTGGCTATCGCTCTGCAACTTCTCCATAGTGCAAAGACAGCCCATACTACAATGAGAATTAAGACGACAGCAGGTATTGCGGCATGAATTTCTCCTAGATATGGTGCGAAGAGTAGATAAGCCAGGGATATGACGATAACGTATATTATGCCGTCTAAGGCTATTCTGTAATGTCGAAGAGACTCAACACGGACTTCACCGCTTGCTTTGCCAAATTCGTATGCTAAGACACCGGCGATTCCACTGGTTAGTTTTCGAATGTCAAGGAAGACCGTGAAGATGATGATCGCCAACGCCACAACTATAATGAAGCTGATAATCATATCCATTGGATACCCCTCAAATATTGGCTCCATGCCTTTCGAAATAGGTATGAACACCAGTTGCCCGAAAACCCAAATTATTATTGCTGCACCGACTGAGAGAGCAACTCTTGCGCCCACCTCGCGCAGTGCCTTTGCGGATTCGACATACATTTTCGCTCCAAAAACCTCTATTTTTTCCTGATCTTTCATAGGCACCTCTGCTTTGGGTTCTTCTTTCTTAGCCATGAACTTATCACCGCGTAGTAAATTTTATTTGAACAGTTTATATGACTTGCCTTCTTTTTTAGGGGAGAGATAATTCTTGCCATTAAAAGAGCTGAAGCGGATAGGAAAAGAAGCATTAAGTGACCACAGACCCGCAAAATTTATGCATAATGCTTAGAAAGTAAATCTGTTAGAAGGGCCGAGGAAACACGATTAAACGAGGGAGTGCAACATGACCAGAAAAATGAAAGGGCACAAGAAACAGAAGAAGGTCAGGACAACTGATGTGCAAGAGTACCTGAAGCGTCTACCTCCTCCGCCTGAAGAACACGCTTATGAGTTGAAAATGGAGAAACGTCTCAAACGTATGCTAGAGAAGAAGGATACCTGAGCCTGCGCGAGTTTTATGTTGGTTGAGAGCCTTTTCAAGTGCGTCTTCGTCGAGTTTGGCTAGTGGGCTTTAGCTTCTCGGTGTAGACAGAGAAGAGGTAGTTGAAGTCGACTTTGTTCATGAAGGAAGAGATGATTTGTTCAAGATAGCGTGTTGAGCGAATGATGTTAGTGTAGGTCACAAGACCCAGAAGGCGACCGTTTTCAACTATGGGAAGCTTCTTAATTTTCCATTCCGTCATCAGTCTGACACCCTCACGGACCTCAGTTTGAGGCTTTTCCACAATAAGGGGCTTTGACATTATTTCGCCGACTTTTCTCTTGAGTACGTCGTTCACTTTTGTGCCTTTCGGGTTCTTTTGACTCAACAAAACCCTTTTCAAGATGTCTCTTGCAGTGACTATTCCAATCGGCTTCTTACGCTTCACCACAATGAGGCATCCTATGTCGCGTTTGTCCATTAGTTCCACAACAGTCTTCACTGTCGCTTTTTCCCCTACCGTTATAACATTCTTTGTCATGACATCTTCGAGCTTCAATGACTTAGGCATTGGACTAACCCTCTGACCATGTATGGCAAAAACCCGCCAGAAATAGATTATGAATCTCAAATATGAAGTGCATATCATTAGAGGTCACGCATCTCAAAAGAACAGAAAAGTATTAATTGTGGAAGAGTCTATATTATATATTAATATTCCAGATACCTCTCAGAAGTGGTGGAAAATGAGTCAAACACTGACGCCTTTCATCTATGAGATGGGTACCGGCGTCGCCGGAGGCTTTCTCGTCGGATACACCATCAAGAAGGTCTTGAAAATCCTCATGACAATTCTTGCACTTTTTTTTGTTGCAATCTCTTATCTCGGCTTCTCTGGAATACTGAACATCAACTATGACAAATTGGCGAGTGCAATTTCTGGACTATCCATCCAAGCTTCAGAATTCTTTTCAACCAATATTGGAGTCCTGCCCTTCGCTTCCACTTTCTTGGCAGGATTGACCTTTGGAATGATGAAAGGCTAAGTGCAGTAGGGTCTTCTTCTCTGCGCTCGGGGCCTTTCGGGCACGCAAACTAAATCATTTGTCTCTTCCCAAGGAGTAGAAACTGTTCATCACATCGTATAGATCTGCTACTTTCTTGTCGGCAGCTTCAACTTCTGCTAGAGTTTTCGGCACTCGAAACACCACTGTCGCCGGAAGGTTTACCTTTCATTCAAAGCGCGCGTACATGACCGATTTTAATTTTGGCCAAGTAATTAATTCTTTACATGCAGACAAGAACTATTCTCTTTTAGATTTCCTCGAAGACTTCAGTTCGCCATCTTTTATAGTTACGTCAATTTCTGCACCACATCTTGAACATTTGACCTTACCCTCATAGTTCCAGTGTTTATGGTTTTCGAGGTGAATGACCCTTCTACATGTTTCGTCCAAGCAGAAGACGTGAACCATTCTTTAAGCTCCCTCCAAATATTTTTGTGCATCCAGTGCCGCCATACATCCTGCTCCAGCCGCCGTGATGGCTTGACGATAACGATAATCTTGTACATCACCTGCCATGAAGACCCCTTCCACGTTGGTCCTTGTGTTATCCGTGGCAATGACGGATCCTGCTTCGTCCAATCCTATCTGACTCTTGAAAATTTCAGTTTCTGGCTTCCAGCCGATTGCTATGAAAACAGCGTCGCATGCCAGTTCAAACTCTTCATTCGTCTTAACTTTCTTAAGCCTCACTCCTTCAACTCCGTCTGTGCCTAAGATTTCTTGAACCGTGCTGTTCCAGATGAACTCTATTTTTGGGTCGCTAAAAGCTCGTTCTTGAAGGATCTTGGAGGCTCTCAACTTATCTCTTCTATGGATGACTTTGACTTCGCTTGCAAATTTGGAGAGGGCCAGAGCTTCCTCCATGGCTGTGTCGCCTCCTCCGACAACCGATACTTTCTTGTCTTTAAAGAAGGCTGCATCGCATGTAGCACAGACCGAAACACCTTTTCCTCTTAACCGTTTTTCGCTTTCCAAGCCCAACCATTTAGCTGATGCTCCTGTGGCTATGATAACCGACTTTCCTTCATACACTTTGCTTCCAGCCGTAATCTTGAAGGGCTTGGATGAGAAGTCAGCAACAGTGGCGTCTTCAAAGATCATTTCAGCGCCGAAGCGTTTGGCTTGTTTCCACATATTATCAACAAGATCGGGCCCGAGAATCCCCTCATTGAATCCTGGAAAATTCTCGACTTCTGTCGTGAGCATCAGTTGTCCACCCCACGTAGCTCCAGCGATGACAAGAGTCTTCAATTCAGCTCTGCCGGCGTAAATAGCAGCCGTCAAGCCTGCCGGTCCAGACCCAAGAATTATCACATCATACAATGCTCTCGACCTTTGTGCAATTTCGGGAGCGCTTTTATTACGTTGCACAAGAAATCCTTTTTTCTGAGCTAGCCTTTTAAGTGCTTGTGACTGGTTTGCAACAGTAACAGTGACTTCGAAAGTATTGCATACGTGCTTCTCGATAGTAAAATCTAATATTGTTGGGCAAAAAATGCTGTTCTTATGTTTGACAAAGAAGTAGAGGATAGCAGATATTTCTCACTGTCTCTGGCATATTTTCAATTCGAATCATCATCGACTCCCTAGATTTACCGCATTAGCTCTGAGTCTTCTGTTGGTTGCACCTCACCAGCATGCATGCAGGGAAGAATTCATGTCAATTCGTTTTCAATTCTGTGCTTTCTTCTATGCACTCTCGGTGTTTGCCAATCACATCATCCACTAGTTGCTTCAGAGCTTCTTTCGGTCGAAATCCAGTAACAGTCTCAACGGATCTTCCGTCACAGAAGAAAACTAGGGTTGGAGTACCCATAATCCCGTACTTGACGGCAAGGTGCTGATTCTCACGGTTTGCGAAAACATTTAGTTTGGCAAATTTCACTTTGTTTTTGTATTCTTCTGAAACCTCGCTGTAGATGGGATTAAGTCTCAGGCACCACGGACACTGCTTATGCCAAAAATCTACGACAACCAAAGTGTCCGACTGAAGAATCTCCTTTTCCCAATTATCCGCATTAACATCTAAAACACTATGCATGCGCATCCCACCACGATCATACTTATTGATCTTTTAGTGTTATTTAAAATAAATCACGCTCTTAATATCATCCCTTTCTGACGCGAATGCTTTTTTGTAATCTGTCACGTACGTTTTCTTAGTTATCAAATTGTTCAAGACGCCTTCGTATCGACGTTTAATCTCAAATATATCCTCTATACCCATTTCAAAATGGTTTTTGTTTGAGCTTACTGAGCCAAACATTAGACGGTTTCCTAAGACGATGTTTGTAAGAACATTGCCGAATTCCTCGCACGCCTTTTTTTCACGGTAGACGCCGAGAAAACACATGACGCCGTTCGGCCTGAGGAGAGTCAAAGTTTCAAGAGCCGCCTCAACGCGTCCAGTAGCCTCAATGACCATATCATATTTGTCTTCCAACGTTCGTATTGGAGTCTGTCTGACATTAATGTATGTACCCCCTACGCTACCTACAATCTTCGCTTTGAGGCTATCTTTCTCTCTTGTGGCTGCCACGTCAACTTCGAGACCTCTGAGGCGCAAAATCATTGTAGTCAACAAACCTAAGGGTCCTGCTCCAACGACGAAGGCTTTTCTGGGGTCCCACCTCGTTCTTTCTTGAATTTTGAAGGACTGGGATACTGCCTTTTCTGCAATGCTTAAAGGTTCCAACAGAACCGCAAGATCCTCTAATTCCGTAGGAACCTTGACCAGAAAATTTGCATCAGACACAGCGTACTCTGAAGCGAAGCCATGCAACTTGTATATCCCATGTTCGAAATAATTTCCGGTCAAGCACATGTCCGTTTCGCCTATTCGACAATTCAAGCAGTTTTCTTTGCACGGCCTCCGTACGGTAGGCACAATTAGATCCCCTTCAGAAAAAATTCCACTCTTGTGACCGATCTCCTCAACTCTAGCCACCGCTTCATGTCCCAAGATAAGGTACCCAGACCCGCGAGGAGGAGTCCCATACAATCCCTCATCAATCTCTCTGTCTGTTCCATCTATCCCTACACACAGAGTCTCTAGCAAAACTTGGCCCTTTTTAGGAAGAGGTTTTGGGATTTCAATCAACCTCACTGAATTTTTTTGGGGAGGTTCTGCTATTATTGCCTTCAATTTTTTCTCCTATGCCCGTACGTGTGCGCACGACGCGTGGACGGCTCCCTCGAATAACGTCCCTCTCTTCGTCGCATGTAGCTGCTGTCGAATGAAACCNNAGTAGACCGTTGATCCATTCTCTTGTTTGCGCACGCGCACCTCGTTTACTATTTTTAAGTCAGTGTTTTCGCTTTTGCCTTTAAATATATGTGACTGTTATGCACCAGTAACACTGGGCCCGTAGAATCGGTAATGCTTGCCCAATCAAAGCACAACGCTTTCCTTTGATCAAAGACTGTTCTTGTCTTTATGTGATCTCCGCAATTTTTCCATTTTGTGTGTGTTAATGAGTGTTACTAGTCTGAGGTTTGATAATACTCTATTCGTTGATGTTTTTTGCATTCAAACTACTTAAATACTGAAGTTTACTTATTCTGTAAAATGAGGAAAAAATTTTGTGCAAGACTTGTGGTTGCACTCCTTGTAAGTGCGGGAGGCCAATTGTAGACGGCGTATGCGAGGGATGCAGTAAACCCTACGATGACTGTGCCTGTGCAAAACTATAGCGTGCGCCAAACTTTCTCCCTTTTTTGTCATGCATTTGCATCTAATCGTATGCATCTGGTGTAAGATCCATAAGTTCTTTGATGTTGTGTATCTCAATTACGTTGCTCGCGTGCTTCTTAGCGGTTCTGAAGGCAGCAGTGAACAGAACAGTGTCTTTCCCTCGGAGGAGTCCCATGGAGTTAAGTTCGTTTGCAACTGTCAGTATGCGGTCTTTCTCATTTCGATAGTTTATTTGCACAGGATGTACCCCGAAAACGAGCTCAAGTTGTCTCTTAACTCTTTTCTCTGGTGTGACTGCGATTATTGGCTGCATGATTCTGAATCTCGCTATCATCTTCGCCGTGTAGCCTGATCTAGTCAAGGTGACAATTTTGTCAATCGGCATGTTTTGGCAGATCCTTTGGATCGACTTGCTTACGGTATCAGAGATGTTGATGAATTCTCCATTTTCCACGTGGCTTCTTGTCGCTGTTTCAGCCTCTCTTGCTGTTCGCGACATCATGGAAACGGCTTCTATTGGGTACTCACCAATTGACGTTTCTCCTGAAAGCATTATTGCATCTGTCCCATCTAATATTGCGTTAGCTACGTCGCTTACTTCGGCTCTAGTTGGGATTGGTCGATACATCATAGATTCCAGCATTTCTGTAGCTGTCACAACAGTTTTGCCTTTTTGGTTACATAGTTTGATTATCGATTTTTGAACCAATGGAACTCTCTCAGGTTCGATTTCAACGCCTAGATCCCCTCTAGCGATCATGATGCATTCTACCACATCCAGAATTTCCTCAAAATTCTTGAGGCCTTCAAAATTTTCAATTTTGGCAATTATGGACCCTTGGAAATTCTTAGCCTTTGCCTTCAGATTGTTCACATCTTGAACGTTTCTTGTGAAGGAAAGAGCCATATACTCTACATCATTATTCTCTGCAAACTCTATAATCTCCAGATCTTTCTTGGAGAGTGTTGGAATTGAAAGTATTTTGTGGGGAACATTAACCCCTTTGCCATCACTTATTTCCCCGTCACTCATTACCGACAAACGCAAGATTCCATTTTCCTTTTCGATGACTCGCGTCTTAATCTTGCCATTGTCAATGTAGACGTCATCAGCGATGTTCATTTGGTTGTAGAAGTTATGGTTAAAACTGATTTCCTTACCATTGAAGCCAATCTCTAGAACGTCTCCTTTCTTAATGGTCTTCTTTCGCTTTACTCGAAGCCTAATTTCAGGTCCTTTAATGTCAATTATTAGCGGAACATCTGCGCTTTCTCGAACGTTATCTACAATCAGGTTATATTGATCAAGAGTTCCATAGGCGGTGTTTATTCTAGCCCCATTCATCCCTGCGTCGTGCATTCTCCTCAGCGTTTCCTTTTCAAGACTGACAGGGCCAATTGTGCAGATGATTTTGGTCTTCTTCAACTATTTATCTTCCTCGCAATCGTTCTCATGCATGCATGCATGTTGAGCTAGAGCAGCTGCTCCAATGACCCCCGCACTACCGCCTAGGGCAGCTTTCACGACTTTCAGTCTTTCAATGGCTGATTTCAGCGCCTTATTCCGAGCAAGCTTTTCCACCGCTTGAATCAGTTCGGGTAGACCCTCGATAACGCCACCTCCCAGCACCAAGAGGCATGGGTTGAAAGCGTTTATGATACTCACCACACCGGCAGCGAGGTATCGTCCGGTCTCTTCAACCAGCTGACGAGCTAGCTGGTCCCCTTCGCGATAGGCTTCACCGACAGTAGCTGCCGTAATTCTTTCAACATCACCCACCAAAGAGATTATGTGCTGCCCCGCCTTGGGATCTTCGCGGACCGCCTCTTGAGCTCTTTCAGCAATTGCCCATCCACCAGCATAGGCTTCCAAACAGCCAATGTTGGGACAACGGCATTTTCGCCCACCTGAAACAATAGTGATGTGCCCCAGTTCTCCACCAGTGTTGCTGCAACCTACCATCATGTTTCCGCCGCTTACGACGCCTCCACCTATGCCCGTACCGACAAAGAGAACGACCAAGTCCTGTAACCCCTTCCCTGAGCCGTAACGCCATTCGCCCCAAGTCGCCGCGCGCACATCGTTGGTTACAATTACAGGCTTTCCTAGTTTTGCTTCTAGCTTATCCTTCAAAGGTACATCTTGCCATTTCAGGTTTGGAGCGTAACGTACAATGCCTTTTAAATCCACTTGCCCAGCTATGCCAATTCCCAAGGCATGAGCTTCTTGTCTTACTTTCTTGAAACATCCATCTATACAGGTTAGAACGTCGGCAATGACTCTTTCCGCGCCCTTTTCCGAATGCGTTGTACATTTGTGGATTGTCAAAATGTGACCACTAGCATCTACTAGTGCCGCCTTGACTTTCGTGCCTCCAAGATCGACGCCTAATGTAATGGGGTTTGTGGTTTTTTGCGTCATTTTCCATTAACCCTCATAACCGATATGGAGAACAGCTTTGCTGCGGGTGCAAACGTCGCCTGATTGAATTCTTCTAGGAGGTTCTCTGATGAGTGCCTTCACCAGTTTTTTCTCCTATTCTTCATAAATTACCACAACTTTGCACGAGTTTTTCTGAACATCGGTAGTCCGCAAGCCTCGCAAACCCTAATCTCGTTCAGCTTGTTCAAGCACTCGATCACTGTAAGCACAAAAGTTGAATGGCTCCATGTCAGAGGAGAAACAGAAAGAGGTTGATTGTTATAGGGGCTGATCTGTTCAGCCAAAACCCCTGATTCTAAGGCATGGTGGGCAACCCATTGCAGAAGCTCCTCTCCTTTTTTCATGTCTTCCATGGATTTTGCCTTGGCGATGTACCATTCCGCCAGCCACAAAGTACAGATGGGCCATGGGTTGCCTGGCACTCTCTCAAAGTCTTGGCCGACTCGTTGATAATAATCGTTCTGATATCGTGCTATTCCACCCACTTTAGTCTTCACCCATAAAGCGGATTCAACAGTTTTCATGGTTTTTTCAACTCTTGGGTCATCAGCGGGGAGAACTCCAAATTCGAATATTCCATACACACTGCTATCAACGGTTTGGTCCTTCAGAAAATTTCCTTTTCCATCTGGCTTAATCATCTTCAGAAATCTGCCTATTTTTGCATTGTAAAGCTCTTTTAGCGTGGCTTCTTTGATTTCCATTGCAGCAGTTTTGTATTCTTTCGCTCTCTCACGATCTCCAAATATCTGAGCAAATCGTGAAGCTGCTTGTAGCCCTCCAAAAACAGCTGCCGTTGTGAAGGTTGAAATTCCTCGATTCTCTTCCCAAAGATCGTAGCTAGGTAAGGGAAGTTTGTTGTCTGGATCTCTATATTTCACAATGAAGTCGGCGGCCTTGCATACTAGCGGTTCATATAGAGGAGCGATGAACTCTATGTCTCGAACTTGGTCGTAGTGGTTCCATAAAGAATACAAAACGAGAGCGGTTTCGTCTTCTTGAATGGGCAGTTGAAATTCACGTTTGGGACTCATCCAAGGATGCCAAGTGCTTCCCCAAGATCCGTCTGGGTGATATTTCTGATATAGAAAACCTTCTTTAGATATGATTTTTTCGCAAAACTTGAAAAACCGCTGGGTTACGTGGTGGTATCCAGCCGCGTCCAAGCCTAGAGCAATGAAGGCCCCGTCTCTCGGCCATACGTAGCTATAAGTGTCCTTGTTAAAGCGCAAGATATCTGAATCGCTAGAGGCAATGATGGCGCCTCGATTGTCGATTTGAGTCCTTAATATGAGTAGACTTCTCTTGAACATTTGGACAATTTTTGGCGATAGGCCGCCAAAGTTGATTTCGCTTTTGTTAACCCAAGCTTTGTAGTATTCTTCGGCTCCACGAATGAGCCTTTGTGGACCAGTTTCAGTCACAATTCTTTGTAACTCGAAAACTTCTTCAAGCTCTCGACCCGCGGCAATCCAGTAACAGATTACTTTTTCTCCGCTTCTCGGAATCTTTGTTCTTAGGCTTATCGTGGAATCAACAGACCCGTGAGCAACAGGGTTGTTGCTCAAATCTCCGTCTTCTGCGTCCTTCCATGTGCCTATTAGGCCGCCAAATTCGGTTACTCCAACCGCAAACTGAAATAGTCCCTGTTTACCAGATGACCCACTTATCAAGAAGTATCTATCTTTTTTGAAGTGGATTATGGCATCGTTCTTGGGGTCGTAGTAAGCTGTGATACCTTTGTCGGTTTCAGACAAATGAAAGTCCTGTGAAAAGAACAACCGGACGTCTCTTTCTTTTCTGGCTAAGTTTTTCACCGTCACTTTTCTGAGGAATATGTCATGAAAATGATGAACTCCATCCTCCACATGAAATTCCAGTTGAAAGTCAGGTTTTTTCAATGAAACGTCTGTTACTAATGAATCTTTCTTGTAACTGAATCTTTTGTTCCAAGAGCCGTCTATCCACGAGAAACTTCCGTCNNAGGGGAAAATACATGTCTCTGATGTTCATATCGCTATCGAAGTTAACGAGAAGGTTGCCGTTTCCTACACACAATTCCCTAGGCATTTTGCACCACGCAGTGCGCGTTGAGGCTCTATGATTTTGACCTTTTAAAGATGTGTGACTGTGATCGAACAGCAACAGCAATATGCCAAGAACTAGCGCACGCGCTGAATGTCCTTATTAATTGGGATGCCAGATGGCTATTGTTCATATCCACGTGCATTTCAGGAGGATAGGTAGGATGTTGAAATTTTATGACGTTTCACTGCCGGTAAGAGAAGGAATGATGGTATATCCAGGTAACCCTCAGCCGTCGATCCAGCGTTACGCTTCAATACCCAAAGACAGGGTCAACGAATCCGTGATAACTTTGGGAAGTCACACCGGCACTCACGTGGATTCCCAGTTGCACATTCAAAATGACGCCAATAGTGCAGAGGTCTTACCTATCGACAGTTTTTATGGGAAATGTAAGGTGTTGGACCTACCCCACGTGGCGAATGAAATCCATCGGAAAGATTTGGAGGATTACCAGATCAGAAAGGGAGATATAATATTGTTGAAAACTGAAAATTCAAAGCGAGGCCAAAAGAAGTTCAGGAGTGACTTTGTCCATATCAAGTTGGACGCTGCAGAATATTTGGTTGAAGCTGGAGTGAAAACTCTTGGCTTTGATTATTTGAGCGTGAAAAAATATGGAGGCGATGATGAGGTACATGAGGTACTCATCAACAACTTGACATTGTTTGAGGGTCTGAACCTCGCCGAAGTGCCCGAAGGAGAATATGTCTTCATGGGCCTTCCTCTCCGTATCGACTGCGATGGCGCGCCTGCGAGGGTGATACTGATCGAAAACCAGATCGAATGAATTTTGCTAGTCTTCCCTTCCCTAGCAATGTAATAGTCTTCGTCGATGGGAGGAGCCCCCAAAGCCGTGGCGCACTGGATATACTGCATGCATGCTTCGCCGCCCTCGCGCACCACGTAATTCTAGCTCCTATCAAGAAACATATTTATGCCTCCAATGCCGTATTCTATACGCCATACGTCATATTTGACTTCAGGGACTTCCAAAAATGTCTCCCAGAAAAACCATCAACTATTACCTGATGAAGACAAACAGGGTGATTGTTTGGGTTCTCCTTTTCTTCATGATTCTGCTCGTTGTCACAGGCTACGGTCTTACGAAGCCCGGTCTGATCTTTACCTTGACTGGCGGCATAATCAACTATTGGACTGCTTCCTCCTTGCACAGACTGCTGGATTTGCCTCTTCTGGTTCTTTTGCTGATACATGTGATTATTGAAGTTAAATTTTCATTGATGCGTTGGGGATTCAGGAATCAGAAACTGCTGAACTTGCTTATGCTCATATTAGGGTCAATCTTTACAATCTTGATCTTCTACGTAGATGGTGCAGGTGCATGATCAAACTCAACAGAACAGAAAAAATTGCAACGCTTGGAATCTTGGTTTTGGTGACGCCTATTTTAGCTTTGCTACTATCACAATTGCTTTCCAGCAATTCTTCATATGGTCCGCAACTGCCACCGGCAGGAACTGAAGTGGCGAAGGTTAAGATCGGTAGTGAAGGTTTCACGTTTGACCCGACGAAAGTGGAGACCGTAAGGCCAGACATTTTCAATCCAGGTTATTTTTCGATGTTCGATGTTCTAGTCCATCTTGACAAGCAGGGTACGGTAGATCTGGAGTACCATTTCGACAACTCGATGAACACTCATGTTATAGATTCTATGAACGGAGAACCGTATTGGTGGTATGAGGCCTATTATGATGGCGGCTGGGCAGAGAATAATGTGTTCAGGATTGATCACTATCCTTGGAAGGAGGGAACAACGCTGAGATTCCTCAATGCTAATCCGTCACGCTTGGAAAACATTTATTCTGTATTCCGCGAAGAAGTAACGAGGCGAAAAGACAACGACGATTGGTTGATTATTCCGAAGGTTATCATAAGAGGTCGCACTTTTACAAGAGAGTTCGAGAACGTTGCGGTGACCCCTCACAACGTGAGAAATGATGTTTTAAAAGAAAATGTCACCACAGCCCTTGATGTGATCATGTCGTTGGGGGATCAAGAAAAGATCAGTTACGAACTTAAGTGGTATGAGAGCATTGGCACAGCCAGTATAGTCAAAGATTATTGGGTTGAGGCCATAGACGGCGACAAAGCGTACGGACGATGTGGGTTCGTCTATGAGGCTGGATCGTTCAGATACAGGGGCTTTTCAGGAAATCATATCCATCTGCCTACAGATGTTAGGGTACTGAACTCTCCCGAATACGTAGAGTTCTTCTGGATATGCATATAGCTGTTTAGCGCAAGTACACGGTTTCTGAAATGTCAAAGATGAATCTTTCAAATTCGCTTGTGAGAAATAACTAAGTTCATGTGGGACTAATAAGATTCAGAAGAGGTTGAAAATGTATTTGCCTCCCATAGCTGCATGCATGCATTTCTGAGCATATCGAAGGATTTCATATTGCGCTTCTGAGTTTTGGGACCGGTCTTATGGTCGGCACGTTTTTCCTTGAAATACTGCCGCAACTTGCGGTTGGTGAAACGTATCTAAGCCATTCTATTTATGTCACTTTTCTGATCGGATTTATTCTGATTCATGTTCTGGAAAAACTTGTCTACCAACACGCCGCTGGTGAGAGTGAACTTGAAAGAGATACGACTCGCTTCGAGGCGTCTGGATTAGTGGCTCACGGGTTGCTTGTGGGCATCATCATCACAGTTTTCTTTGAAGCTTACGGTGATCTCGCTTATTTCATCCTTTCTCCATTTTTTGTCAGAGCCGTCGTTATTTCTGTGTACTCAAAACACGTCAACGAAAAATAGGCAGCGGACTAAATCGCTTTTTGCAGGTTATGGGTCCCGTAGTTGGGACTTTTGTGGGTTTCCTTTTGATTGCAAACAAAACGCAATTGTTCTTGGTTTTTTCGGTGACTACAGGTTTGATTCTCTACATCGTAATACGGGACATGATACCTATCGGAAAAGAGGGAAAGCCATTCTACTTCGTCGTAGGAGCATCGATAACCATAGCCGCATCCCTAATCTTGGAGCTAGCCGAAGCAATCTAAGAGTGGTGTTGCCCTCATTATCCACAAACAAAGGTTTTCTGCGCATGGTTGTGACAGCTAGAATCGTGAAGTCATGAAAAAAGTTAATGGGGAGGGGCCAAAAAGGGAAAATCAATTATAACTGCTAATTGTATATGAGTGTGGAGAGAAGAGGCGATGCAAGCAAAGGCAGTTCGGGCTTTCTCCAAATTGATTAGGCTTGACAACTCATTGTTTGGCGCGTTCGCAGTTTTTCTATCCGGGGTATATGCAGGAGACCTGCGTGGCTTTCAAGGGGAATACTTGATCGCTTTCTCAATTGTCTTCCTTTCCGCTGTTGGAGCCTTCGCATTCAATGACTACTATGATTTTGAAGTCGACAAAAAAAATCGTAGGCATGACCGACCGTTGGTCTCGGGGCTACTCTCTAGGAGAGTGGCATTGATCACGGGATTAGCCTCATTTTCCCTGATTCTCGTGCTTTCGCTGTTCCTCAACTTAATAGCAATCTCTTTTGTTCTTGTCAGCTTGCCCCTCTTCTTCATATATAGTCTAGGCATAAAGAGGATTATTCTTGTCAAGAATCTCCTGATTGCTTATGCCTATGTGGCGACGATTCTTTTTGGTTCGCTCGTATGTGACGCTGTCCTTGAGCCATTGATCGTATATTTTGCCACAATGGCTTTCATCGTTGGATTGGCACTGGAAGTAACGTTGGATGTGGGAGATGTTGAAGGCGACAAAGAGCTTGGAATAGAAACCATCTCAACAAAGTTTGGGACAGAAAGGGCTGCGCAGCTTTCTGTTGTGCTCTACGGGGTAATTATGATCTTGGATCCTTTGCCCTTTTTTGTAATGGTTGATCCACGCCTCTATCTGGATTATGCTTTCCTTTTGCTGATATTCATCCCTGTGGTTTCCTATTTTTTCACTTCGAAATCGTTGATCAAGGACCAGTCAAAGAAGACTATCTTCCAGTTGAAGAAGAGAGTCTTTGTGACAATGCAGGTAGGTTGTATTGCCTACCTAATCGGAGTCTTGTTCTAAGAACGGAAACTTCAGCAAGCAGACCAGTCTTTAATGGTTGGATGAGCGTGTGCTCCCAATCTATTTTGTAGGAAGTTCATAGCGGCGCGCAATAAGTTGATGATACTGTTCTGGTGTCATCAGGGAACCGAACGATCTCTCTACAACCTCGTTTAGGGCAGGATGGATATGCATTCCATCAATTATCGGTTTTGCGCTTTGTTCCGGTGTATACATCAAGTTGATGATTTCTTGTATGAGAACAGATGCATAAGGCCCGATTATGTGCCCGCCCAAAATCTTCATGGTTTCTTTCTCAACGAGAACTTTGACAAAATAATCTTTTACACCCATAGCTTCTCCCTTGGCCGTGTCTTCATATCTCTGGATTCCGATCAGCACCTTGTCTTCGCCGTATTTCTCTATCGCCTCTTTCTCTTGGAGTCCGACGCTTGCAACTTCAGGGTATGTGAAAACGGCGTGTGGTATGGCGTGGTAATCAACCTTCACCCTCTGTTTCAATATGGCATTGTAGTACACAACTAGAGATTCGTAGTTTGCCACGTGTTTGAATAGGTATTTGCCGTTCGCGTCGCCTAGAGCCCAAACATTTGGTTGCGAGGTCTCCAGATATTCGTCAACGGTGATCCATCCTTTTTCGTCGACTGTTATTCCCCCTCTTTTCGGATCAAGAATATCTGTGTTCGGGCCCCGTCCTGCGGCAATTAGTATTTCTTCCGCTGTTGTTTCTATCTTTTTTCCATTTTCTCTGTTAACAGCAACTATCTTTTTTTTACCTGTCGAAGTCTTTTCTACTTCGTGGACCTCGTGGTTGGTGATAATTGTCATGTGTTTTTTCAGCTCTCTTTTTGCCAGCGCTGATACTTCTGGTTCTTCTTTTGGGAGGAACTGCGGATTTCTGCCGATTATTGTGACTTTTGACCCCATGGCTGAAAAGAAATGGCCGTATTCTGCAGCTATGTATCCTCCTCCAACGATTACAATGCTTTCTGGTAGCTGGTCCATTTTTAGAACCGTATCACTCGTCTGATATCTTGTCTTCTCGAGTCCTTTTATTGATGGAATTTTGGGTTTCGATCCTGTGCAAAGAAAAATCAACTTTGACATTATAGTATCATCGCCCACCTTCAACGTGTAGGGAGCAGTGAATTTGGCTACGACGGGATAGTAATCTATGTTTTTGGAAAGTGAAAGTCCCTCTCTTATCATGTTTATATCCTTGTAGATAATGGTCCTCATTCTCTCCATGACTTTGCTGAAATCTACCTTCCGAATATTGACAGCTATGCCAAACTGCCCTCCTCTTTCTATGGTTCTCACCAACTCAGCAGGATATAGCAACATTTTTGACGGGATACACCCCCTTGTCAGACAAATCCCACCTGGCTCATCCTTATCTATCACGGCAACCTTCATGTTGGGATTCTCTTGAATCAAGAAATCTACAAAATTCATTGCTGATCCCGTGCCTATCACTATCAAATCGTATTCTTTCATACCAAATACCGTCTAGCTAGCATTATTGACAACGTCATATTTGAAGCTTAATTGATCGGTTCACATCTTCCTCGCACACGGAAGGTTTATTAGGAAACTTTCAGGTTTGAATTTCCGTTAGACTAAACATCGGAGGAAATCGCCGTGAACAAAGAAATGAAAGACTGGAAAAAAGAAAATGTTAACGAAAGACTGCCTTGGAGAAGGAGAAGAATAGAAAAAAGAGGAGTCATAGCTACAAAAAAAACAAAGAAAAGGAGGTGGTATTAAAATGTCTGCAACTCCGCAACTTGCTGGAACTCCTGTCCTCATTCTAAAAGAAGGATCGACAAGAGAGAGAGGAAGAGGAGCTCAACACGCCAATATCATGGCCGCCACACTTGTGGCAGAGGCTGTGAAAAGCGCTCTCGGACCGAAGGGCATGGACAAGATGCTCGTGGACAGCTTCGGAGACGTCACCATCACCAGCGACGGCCACACCATCCTCAAAGAGATGGACATTCAACACCCAGCCGCGAAAATGATGGTGGAGGTCGCAAAGACACAGGACGATGAAGTTGGCGACGGCACCACCACCGCAGTAATCATCGCCGGAGAGCTAATAGGACAAGCCGAGGATCTGGTGGAAAAGAACGTTCACCCCACTGTCATCATCGACGGCTACAGGAAGGCAGCAGACAAAGCCCTTGAGACGCTGGAGAAGATCGCTATCGCCGTGAAGCCTAAAGACAAGAATTCCCTGAAGAAAGTCGCCATGACCTCTATGGCCAGCAAACTAGTCGCCGAGAATCGAGAATACTTAGCTGAAATCGCGGCTTCAGCAATCTTAAACGTCGCTGAGAAAGTTGAAGGCCAATACAAGGTGGACCTAGATGATGTCATGGTGGAGAAGAAGGCTGGAGAATCCCTGACCGACACCAAACTGATTGAGGGCATCGTCCTCGACAAAGAAGTGGTTCATCCAGGCATGCCCAAACGGATTGAGAAGGCGAAAGTGGCTCTCTTAGACCGCGCACTTGAGGTTGAGAAAACCGAGTTCGACGCCAAACTCAACATTGAGAGTCCAGAGCAGATGGAGGCCTTTCTCCAACAGGAGGAGACCATGCTGAAGGACATGGTGAAGAAGATCGCTCAGAAGAAGGTCAATGTGCTCATCTGTCAGAAGGGAATCGATGACATGGTTCAACATTTCTTGGCTAGAAAAGGCATACTAGCCGTTCGGAGAGCAAAGAAGTCAGACATGGAGAAACTGGCTAAAGCCACGGGAGGAAAGGTCATCAACAATCTCGACGACTTCGCAAAGGAAGACTTAGGCTACGCTGAACTGGTTGAAGAGCGCAAAATTGGAGACGACAAGATGACCTTCATCGAGGGCTGCAAGAACCCACGCTCGGTCGCCATCCTCATACGAGGCGGAACCGAACGCATCGTCGACGAGGCAGAACGGTCCATACATGACGCCCTGTGTGTCGTCCGCGACGTGGTGCAGGAACCAAAGATTGTAGCCGGAGGGGGAGCGCCTGAGATGGAAGTTTCAAGGGAACTCAAAGAATACGCAGGCACGCTTCCTGGTCGGGAGCAACTCGCGGTGCAACAATATGCAGAAGCTCTCGAAGCAGTTCCCACAATCTTGAGCGAAAACGCTGGACTTGACCCCATCGACATAATCTCCGAGTTAAGAGCGCGCCACGAAAAGGGTGAAATCTGGGCTGGCGTTAATGTCCACGAAGGCAAAGTGGATAACATGGAGAAACGGGAAGTCTTTGAACCACTCGCAGTTAAGAAGCAGATCGTAAAGTCCGCTACTGAGGCCGCATCCATGATCTTGAAGATCGACGATGTTATCGCATCGGGCAAGATGAAGGCTCCGCCAACTCCGCCGGGAGGTCCAGGAGGTCCCGGAGGATACGGGGGAATGCCCCCAGGATATTGACAACAGAAAGTAACTGGAAATGTTTGAGGGAAGTGTATGGCCTATTTGACCTCGCAGGCTGGACAGCCCGTGCTTATTCTGAAGGAGGGAACTGGACGTAGGCGGGGAAGAGACGCTCGGAGGAACAACATTATGGCCGCCCAGATCATTGCCGAAGCCATAAAAACCACATTGGGTCCTCGCGGCATGGACAAGATGTTAATCGACAGCCTTGG
>JABAOC010004480.1_pt1 | contig 24289 bp, 20 predicted proteins | sample 7062161 | NCBI WGS metagenome assembly JABAOC01 (sample SAMN14538625, study PRJNA623070) | marine sediment metagenome | biome: marine biome [ENVO:00000428]; feature: marine pelagic biome [ENVO:01000023]; material: deep marine sediment [ENVO:00002113] | place: India: Gulf of Khambhat ... | reverse complement strand
TGCTTTTCCCAAAACCCAGCGGGGTCAGTGCCTTTTGACCGATGCCCCCAGCGAAGTGGACGCCAAACAGCTCGATGAGCTTAACCTGCGAATGCAAAGACACTCGCACATAATCCAGCAAAAAACCGATGAGTAGCACTATTAGCTGCATTGTAATCCGACTTTCAATTCAAGAAAAAGGCGAAAAATTGTCTTGACTATTACGTTGGTATTGTGGATAAAAATTATATCTGGAGTGGAATTTGACATCAGGCGATAAATTTTTTGGGGAATAGCTTATTTTTAGGTTGTTACTTTTCAACATATTATTCGGTACCAAAGTGGTCTTTTTGCATTTGGTAAAATTCAAAATGGAAACCGTTAGTGATTGGGAGTAATTCTATGTTGGTTGCTTTACAAAACTGGGAAAGGCTGGCTTGGTTGTGCGCCGCGGCCGTATTGGTTGGGCTTGTAGGCCATTTTTTGGTCTTTAGACTGCTGCGGGGGCTTGTTAAACGCATTAAAAGCACTCTGGATGACTCATTTGTCAGGTATTGCTTTAGACCTTTGCTGTGGATAATCATTCTTATCATCGTCCGGCTGGTATCGAAATTATCGGCGTTTCAAACTCAGGTGAATGATTTTCTTAATCACGTTCTGGGCTTGCTGCTTATCGGTTTGGTCTCATGGTTATTAATCAGGTCCACTTATGTTTTAGAAAACTATATTCTCACCCGGTTTAATGTTGATGTAAAAGATAATCTCAGGGCCAGGAAAATACATACCCAATTCAGGGTTATTAAGAGAATAGTGATTGCCGTTGTGGTTATCGTAGCTTTCGCGACATGCCTGATGACTTTTGAAAGGGTTCGTCACTTAGGGACAACCATTTTGGCCTCGGCCGGTATTATTGGCATTGTCGTTGGCATGGCTGCTCAGAGAACTATTGCAACCTTCATTGCCGGCCTGCAAATCGCTGTTACCCAGCCTATTCGTGTGGATGATGTTGTAATAGTGGAAAATGAATGGGGACGCATCGAAGAGATTACTTTAACTTATGTGGTTGTGAGAATCTGGGATTTAAGGCGCTTGGTTGTCCCCATAACCTATTTCATTGAAAAGCCTTTTCAGAACTGGACCCGTGTTACAGCTGACATCTTGGGGACTGTATTCATTTATGTTGACTATACGGTACCTATCGAGTCTATCAGAGCCGAGCTTCATCGTATCTTGAAAGATTCGGAATTTTGGGATGGCAAAGTCTGCGTCCTCCAGGTTACTAATACATCTGAGCGTACGGTTGAATTAAGAGCTCTTATGAGCGCTGCAGATGCCTCGACCGCATGGAGTCTTCGTTGTCAGGTCAGAGAAAAAATGGTTGATTTCATTCAGAAAAATTATCCTGATGCTTTGCCCAAGCTCAGAGCCGAATTTCATAAGCTTAAAGAGTAGTGTTTGAAAATCACTTATGCTTTTATACTATTGTGCACTTGTTTATACTTTGCGAAAGTAAATTTTAGCTTATGCGATTTAACGTAAAACACATCTGGCATAGGTTTTTGGTACTTTTACGCTTATCACCGCTGTCGCTGGCCAAAAAGTGCAGGTTCACCTTTGGGGCCGCGGTGGTCTTTGTCTTAGCGATTGCCCTTCTTCTGCCCTATATCTGGATGGGTCAGCTTATAAAAAAAGACCTGCTCGATACAGGCAGAGCAAGGTCGCAGGCACTGCTCGACCGGCACTTCCAGCTAAAAGACCCCGCCCAAACGGCTCTTGCACCATTAGACAATACCGGGCAGGAGATAGATGTAAACGACCCCGATATGCGATGGATTCGCTTCACAAAAGACGATGAAAACAAGTCCGCCTATGACAAATTGACTGAGCAAACCATCCAGTTGATTGAATCTCTGAAAGTTGACCAGGCTCGGAACGATAATATCCTGCTCAGGAAAAAAGACGGCATACTCCAAAGCAATTATGTGCGAATTTTCAGGGCAACCGACAATTGTATAAGCTGCCACAATCCACAAGGGTCCGCCCTTAAAAGGGCATTTTCTCTTAATGAGATGATAGGCGCGGTAGTCATTCAGTCTCAAGACCTTGGGGGCGAAATCAGAGATACGAAATTTATGAATCTTCTCTTCATTTTCGTTGCCGGTCTCATTGGCGGCATCGGCGCCGTTGTTGCTTTCTACTGGATAACTCAAAGTGTCATTCTCCGGCCCATCCGGCAACTGCGGGCAATTGCTAATAATGTCACCGAAGGAAATCTCGATATCAGAAGCGCAATAAAAACCGGCGACGAATATGAAAAGCTTGCCGATGCCTTCAACAACATGCTCGACGGGCTGCAGGCTACTCAGGAAAAGCTCCGGCAGGCAAACAAGCAGCTCGATGCCAAAATAGCTGAACTTTCAGAGCGAAATATCGAGCTGTTCAAAGCCAACAAGGTAAAGGGCGAATTTTTGGCCAATATTTCACACGAGTTTAGAACCCCCTTAAATGCGATTCTGGGTTTTGCCCAGGTCCTGCGGGAAAAGCCGCATCTTTTGAAAAAGGAAAAGGCACAAAGGTACGCTGAGAACATTATCACCAGCGGAAACAGCTTGCTCAATATGATTAACGACCTGCTCGACCTGGCTAAAACTCAGGCCGGTAAAATGGAGCTGCACATAGAAAAAACCACTGTCCAGCAGTTGTGTAAGGCTCTCGTATCGTCTTTCTCGCTGCTGACAAAGAAAAAGAAAATCAAAGTTAAACTATTGGTCGATTCCGATATACCGATTCTTTCAACCGATGCCGGCAAGGTCCAGCAGATACTTTACAATTTCCTCAGTAATGCCGTAAAGTTTACGCCGCAGCAAGGTAGAATTGAAATTCGAGCCAAGATGATCGACGAAAAGATGGTTCGGATTGAAGTAAGCGATACCGGCTGTGGCATTGCCGAGTCTGACAAGAAAAAAATATTTGAAAAATTTCGCCAGGCTGACGGTTCTATAACCCGCGAATCGACCGGCACCGGCCTGGGACTTACCATCAGCACTGAATTGGCCGCTATGCTCGCCGGCAGCATCGGGATGGAAAGTGAGCTCGACAAAGGCTCAACCTTCTGGCTCGATATCCCCGTTACACTCACAAAAGAAGCTTAGTGGCGAATTGTTGTTTAACAGTTTAACCCGTATGATTAGGAGATAATAATGCGTACGATACCGATGTGGATTCCCGCCTTGCGGGGTCCCTCACTGCTTCTTGTTCTGTGTGTAAGTCTTGCGGCCCTTTCTGCTGTACCTGCCGAACAGACCCATCCGTTTTCCGTTCACGATATGCTCGCGATGGACCGGCTCTCCGACCCTCAGGTTTCGCCGGATGGCAAATGGCTCGTCTTCGTGTTGCGCCAGACCGACCTCCAAGCAAACAAGGGGCGAACCGACCTCTGGCTTCTTGGCACTGACGGGACGGGCCTTCGCCAACTGACCTCTCATCCCGAAGGGGACTCTAATCCACGGTGGACACCCGATAGCAAGTCCGTATTCTTTATATCCAACCGCTCGGACTCGGCCCAGGTCTGGCGTATTCAAATTGACGGCGGAGAAGCACAGCAGGTTGCGGACCTGCCTCTTGACGTTGGAAATCTGCTCGTTTCACCCAATGGAAAGCATATAGCCTTTACTATGGAGGTCTTCCCGGATTGTAAAACAGTAGCCGACACAAAAGACAAGCTCGATAAAATTAAGCAAAGAAAAACCAGCGGACGAATTTACGAGCAAATCTTTGTTCGTCACTGGGATACCTGGAAGGATGGCCGGCGCTCGCATCTGTTTGTCATGCCGTCTGCAGGTGGTGACCCCATAGACGTTATGGGCCCCCGCCTTGCGGGAACACAGGGGATGGATGCCGATACTCCTTCCAAACCATTCGGCGGCCCGGAAGAGATTACGTTCACTCCCGATAGCAGGGGTCTTATCTTTTCAGCCCGCGATATGGGCAGGGCCGAACCATGGTCCACAGACTTCGACCTTTACCTGTCACCTGTTGATGGCTCCAAACCGCCGACGTGTTTGACAGAGGAAAACCAGGCCTGGGATACTCATCCGGTTTTCTCTCCCGACGGTAGGACATTGGCTTACTTAGCTATGGCCAGGCCCGGCTATGAATCAGACCGTTTCCGAATTGTCCTGCTTCCCTGGCCGAACGGCCGCCAGCAGATTCTTACGGAAAGCTGGGACCGTAGCCCCTCCTCATTCTGTTTCTCGGCCGATGGCAAAACAATATATGCCACGGCAGCGAATGCTGGCCAAAAATCTCTGTTCGCCGTCAATGTAAAAACCGGTGCCGTTCGAACTATTGTAAAAAAGGGCAGCGTTAGCTCGCCTAACATCGCGACGGACAGGATTATCTTTGGCCTAAACAACTTGCAATCTCCTGTAGAATTGTATTCGGTTAAACCTGATGGCGGAGATATGCTCCAAATCACCAATATCAATTCGGAAAAAATCGCTGCAGCCCGTATGGGTGAATATGAGCAGTTTACATTCTCCGGATGGAACGATGAGATGGTCTATTGCTACGTAGTCAAGCCTGTCGATTTTGACCCAGCTAAAAAATATCCTGTGGCTTTTCTGATTCACGGAGGCCCTCAGGGCTCCTTCGGCAACAGCTTTCATTATCGCTGGAACCCGCAGGCCTACGCCGGGGCAGGCTATGCTGCGGTAATGGTGGATTTCCACGGCTCTACCGGATACGGCCAGGCCTTCACAGATTCCATCCGGGGCGACTGGGGCGGCAAGCCTCTCGAAGACCTGCAGAAAGGTCTGGCCGCCGCCTTAAAACGTTATCCCTGGATGGACGGTGAAAGAGTCGGCGCCCTTGGTGCTTCTTTCGGCGGTTATATGATTAACTGGATAGCAGGCAACTGGCCCGATCGTTTCCGCTGTCTGGTGAACCACGATGGCAATATTGATGAACGGATGGCCTATTTCGATACCGAAGAGCTCTGGTTCCCCGAGTGGGACCACCTCGGCACGCCCTGGGATAATCTCGCTGGCTATGAAAAGCACAATCCGGTAAACTTCGTTAAAAACTGGAAGACCCCGATGCTCGTTATCCACGGTGCATTGGACTTTCGGGTGGCCGATACCCAGGGGCTCGGCACCTTTAATGCCCTCCAGCGACTTGGAATTCCCAGCAAGCTGCTCTACTTCCCCGACGAAAATCACTGGGTGCTAAAGCCACACAATTCAATCCTATGGCACGAAACAGTGATAGACTGGCTGGATCGATGGCTCAGAAACTCCGGCTGAGCCGAATCCTAAAAATGATTATTGATTATTGCCTGCACCTGTGCTATTCTGCATAGGTATAGGTGATTATTTTAGGTGTGCTTATGTCTCAGAAATGTGTAAAAGCGATTTTCCCCGGCTCGTTCGACCCGATAACAAACGGGCACTTGGATGTTATCGACCGCGGTATGAAACTCTTTGACGAGCTTATCATCGCGGTTGGGCGAAGTCCGGTCAAAAATCAGCTCTTCACACCCGAAGAGCGGGTGGAGATGATAGCTGAGCTAATCCGCGAAAGACAGATGACGGGTGTCTCCGTAGAAAGTTTTGAGGGCTTGACGGTTGAATACGCCGCCAGCAAAAAAGCCGATGTTATCCTGCGGGGCCTGCGAAGCCTTACCGACGTCCAGTATGAGTTCCAGCTTGCTATGACCAACCGGGCTGTGGCTGGCATAGAAACCGTCTTTATTATGACCAGCGAACAGTATGGCTTCACCAGCTCGACCTTGATTCGAGAGGTCGCCTCTTTAGGTGGAGATTTGTCAAATTTAATTCCGAAAAATATTTACTTGCGAGTAAAACAGCACCTTAAAAAATAAAACGGATACTCGATACTGAATGGATGCCAGCCTCAAACGAATCCTGAGAAAACGGGATGGACTTGGAAATAGCGGGCATCGAGTATCGAGCATCGAGTATCGAGATATGTTTACGATTAGTGTCGAAACGAGCTTTTGGGCATCGCATCAACTGGTCTTACTGGACGGCTCAAAAGAACCTGTGCACCATCATAACTGGTTGGTTAGCGCTGATGTCAGCAGCGACAAGCTCAACAGTATGGCGGTCGTGATGGACTTTAAGGAGCTTAAGGAGATGGTTGATAATATCGTCTCTGAGTTTGACAATATGGCATTGAACGAAATCAGCTATTTTCGGCAGAACAATCCATCTGCCGAGAACGTAGCCAGATACATATATGAAAAACTCCGGGTCAAACTGCCCGAAGGCATCAAACTCCGAAATATCAGGGTTGTTGAGGAGCCGGGCTGCACGGCAAATTTCAGCGAATCCCGATGAAACCGGAAATCTGCCTACAGTAACTTTCTAAATTTGACGATTATTTTATCAGGTTTTTTGGTATAATATATGATGAGGTCCACTCGAAATGGGAACCATATGATATGCAATGTCAGATTTGTGACAAAAATGATGCGACTATTCACCTGACCGAAATTGCCGACGGGGTCCGCACCGAGATGCACATCTGTGAGCATTGTGCGGCCGAACAGGATATAGCGGTCAAGAGTCATATCCCTATTAATGAGCTGCTTAGCAGTCTGCTCGCCGTCCAGCCAACAGATGACGAGCTCTCCGGCCCTTCAGAGCGAAATCTAACGTGCTCGAACTGCGGCTTTACGCTGGCTCAATTCCGCAAGCAAGGAGTCTTGGGTTGTCCTCATGATTATGACGTTTTTGAGAAATCGCTTCTGCCCCTCATCGAAAAAGCTCACAATGGCAAGACAACGCACTGCGGCAAGATTCCTTCAAAAACACCGCAGGACACAAAGAAACAGATAGAGCTCTTAAACCTGCGCCAGCAGTTGGAAGCTGCGGTGCAGAGTGAAGATTACGAGCTGGCTGCCGAATTGCGGGACAAAATAAATCAAGCTGAAGAATAAAGGGCCTATATACTATACATAAGAAGTACGAGATATGAAACTAACAGACATAAGTAATGATATAAATGAGTGGTTCAACGGCTCGGGACCGTTGGCCGATATCGTTGTGTCCTCGCGGATTCGTCTGGCCAGGAACATCGCTGGCTATAAATTCCTAAGCCATTGCTCAACAACTGAAAAATCTGAAATACTTAAGACGCTAAGAGATGTCCTTATGTCTCTTAAGCTTGGCGATAAAATCTTCTATATCAGCGTGGACAAAGCCCCCACTCTAAGCAGACATTTCCTGGTGGAACGCCATCTTATCAGTCGGCACCATGCCTTCGGTAAAGGCCCGCGAGGCGTCGTCATCGCCAAGAAGGAATTCTTCACAGCTATGATTAATGAGGAGGACCATCTGCGGCTCCAGGTGCTAAAAGCAGGCTGTCAGCTGTCTCAATGCGCTGAGCAGATAAACCAAATCGACGATATGATAGAGAAAAAGGTCGACTATGCCTTCAGCCCTCGTTATGGCTATCTGACGGCCTGCCCGACCAATCTGGGCACAGGGGTAAGGGTCTCGGTTATGCTGCATCTGCCGGCCTTGAAGATGACAGGACAGATAGAAAAGTTCTTCAACGCTGCAAGGGATATGAGCCTGGCCGTGCGAGGTCTTTTCGGCGAAGGCACTGAGGCCGCAAGTGACCTTTACCAGATATCCAACCAGGTTACGCTCGGCATCTCGGAATCGGATATCATCTCGCAATTTGAAAACACCATCATTCCTGAAATAGTCGAATACGAAAACGCTGCAAGAAATCAATTGCTCTCCAGGCAGTCTGACGTCCTCGACGATAAAATCTCCCGGGCGATGGCACTTTTACAGAACGCACATTTGATAAGTTCTCAGGAGGCGTTGTTCCTGCTGAGCCACCTGCGATTAGGCATCAATATGCACGAGTATATGGGGGCCTCAACTCCGGCAATAGATAAGCTTTACGCACTCTGCGGTACCCCCAAGGGCCCGGATAAAACAGGCCGGCTTTCCATTGCCACCATAAATCGGCTGTTTATGCTGACCCTGCCGGCCCACCTCCAGTTAAACTACGGAAAATCCCTGGACCCTACTAACAGAGACGTTCTTCGGGCCCAAATCATCCGCTCCGCCCTAAACCAGGATACCCAGCAAAAAAGCTAAAAATGTAGTTCGTAGGATGGGCAATTAATTTACCCATGCGGCACTACTTCTTTTACCTTAATAATCAATCGCAAGAAAAAGCTCATACGTAAAGCGCGTACGCGCTTTACGTATAGCCATTATGAATTTCTAAAAAACTAATTTAGAAACAAGAACTATCCTGTTCAACCCTTCGACATTGCTTCCACCTTCGTAGAAGCTTCGGAGGACAAGCAGAATGGAGAGAAGAAATATCGAATATCCAACAAGGAATGTCGAACTTCGAAGGAAAGTATTAAGGGTTCAGGATATATTTTGCCATTTTTGGTTTTCGGCCGAGGAGCTCGGTGAAGTGGTGGACTAAAACCGTCTCAATTTCAATCAGCGTTTTTTCCTGCGATTCGGCTAACAGTTTCAGATTGGCGAGACAATTCGCGGCCGTTTTAGTCAGTCTAATCCTGTCGGGGAAGGCCCCCTCACAATCTCTGCAAATCAGGCCGTTGGCCAGGCTGCTGAAGTAAACTCGATGCCCGATACTCGATGCTCGATGCTCGTATCTCGTTTTACAGTTTGCGCAGGCATTCAGGACAGGCCTTAAGCCGACCTCTTTGAGCAGAGAAAGCTGAAACAATATCAACAGCGCCAGCAACTGGTGTTTGTTATTGACGTTCTGTGTATTTTCCAAAAACTGCAGGAAGTCATCGAAAAGCTGCGGGTGCGGGTCGTAATCGTGGGTCAGCTTATTCAGAAGTTCGGTACTGAAAAGGCAGCAGTTCATAGTAAATAGATTGTTACTCAGGCCGGTACCCCGCACTAATTGTCCAGCATCAAAACGACGTGCTTTTCCGGTGCTGGGCACGCCTAATTGGTGCGGGGCGAATTCCGTCAGGGTGGCGAGCTTTTCTTTGTTGGAATCGGAGAAGACGATTTTTCCATAGGAGAATATTTCGATTGGGCCGCCGAACGACGATTTGGGCCGTTTCGAGCCTTTAGCGATGGCGCTGATTTTGCCCGCTGACCTGGCAAAAAATGTTACTATCTGAGATGTCTCGGAATAATCAACAGCGCGTATGCAGATAGCGGTATCTTTGGTTAACACTGACTTTAACACTGATTAACACTGACTTTAATGCTGACACCCACCATGGGGGTGGGGACTAAACGACCGATTAACTAATTAACCAATTAACTAACCTTCTGCCTTCTGAATCCTGATGCGCTTTATCCTTCTGGCCTCGGCCGAGGCGATAGTGAATTTAAGATTTTCGTAGTCGAAGTTTTCTCCCGTCTTGGGAATATAACCAAGACGCGAAAAGACAAAGCCGCCTATAGTCTCGTAGTCCTCATCTTCGGGCAGATTCAATTCGAGCTGGTCGTTGAGGTCGTCGATGTATGTTCTGGCATCGGCTTCAATTGTGTTTTGGTCTATTTTCTTTATCGGTTCGGGCGGGGTCTCTTCGTATTCATCGGTTATTTCGCCGACAAGCTCTTCGAGAATATCCTCTAAGGTAACGATGCCGGCCGTTCCACCATATTCATCGAGCACTACTGCTATATGCAGTTTTTGATTTTGAAATTCGTGCAGCAATGCACGCAAGGGCTTGCTTTCGGGAACAAAATAGGCATCTCTGATTTTATCGCGCAATTTGAACTGCTCGCCCGTTTTGCCTATCTCGCCCAGCAGGTCCTTGGCGTAAACAAGTCCGATTATGTTATCGATATTTTCTTCATAGACCGGAACACGCGTATGACCGGCCGAAGTAATAGTCTCAACTACTTTTTGCAAATCCGAGTTGACCTCTACAGCCACAATATCCGTGCGGGGAGTCATAATCTCATCGGCGGCGGTGCTGCTCAGCTCCAGGACATTTTCAATCATCTTCTGCTCTTCTTCATCTAAGGCGCCTTCTGTTTTGTGCTGCTCCAGGCCTGTTATAAATTCCTCCTGTTTTTCTTCGTGTTGTTCTTCTGGTGTTGTTTCAGCTACGCCGGCCAGACGCCGGATGAAGCCATCGTATAATCTAAAGATATAAAGAACAGGTGCCGCTGCAATCGCAAATCCCGTCAGCAGTTTGTACGTTCGACTCAGGATTTTTTCCCCGGAGTACTTGGCCCAGGCATGAGGAATCGCCAGACTGAATATAGAAAATATTGCCATCGCAGCAATAAAGGTAAGCAGATAGCAGATTACAGTATCGACCGTGTCTGCCGTTGCTCCGGGACCAACGAAAGCAGCTACCAGCAGCAGTAATATAAATATATTCAAGATGAGCCGATATAAATAGCACGTCAAAATAAGCTCTTCAGCTTTTTCCGCCAGCTGCTCGGTAAGCTCTTCCGGAGTCGTCTTTTTATTTATCGCCTTGAACGCTTCCTGTAATTTGACGTGTGAGAATGTTCGCAGAGCAATGGCATTGACGGAAAAGAACAACGTGCCTCCGGCGAGAAGGCAAATCAACAACACCGCCCAACCAACAAAGCCCACTTTTTACGTCCTTTCAATTAAATTGAGAATATCGAATGTCGAACAGTAAATATCGAATTTCAAAGTTCATTATTCGTCATTCAATATTCGATATTCTTTCGCCCTTATTATATACCAAACCGTAGCCAAGTTGTTGTAAAATTTCGTCCTCCATATCGTGCATTTTCCGGGCCTGGCTCTCTGTGGAGTCGTCAAATCCGAGGTGGTGCAGCAGACCGTGGGTTATATAAAGTGCCAGCTCCGCCTCGCTCGAATGCCCTCGCAGATTTGCTTCTCTGACAGCCATTTCGCCGTTGACAATCAGCTCGAGTGATTTGGGCGGCTGCGGCTCCTCGTCATCGGACAAGTCGAAACTTAAACAATCGGTAATCGATTTGCTGTTCAGGAACTGATTGTTTAATTCCCGGATTTGGGCGTCGTCAACTATTGCAATACTAACTGTTGCTTTCGAGAGCTTAAAACGATTGCAGATGGCTTTAATCAATTTTCTAAGTTCGGGCAGACGAACCCCTATATCCTTAAAATCCCTGGCGATGTGAACGGTTATTTCCTGGTCTTGTTTAGCAGGGGCCATGATTGTTAATTGCTTTTTTGCTTGATTTGCTCAGCTTGAGATTTGACCTCTTCCGGTACATCCGGTGGCTTGGGATATGCGATTCGGCCGTGATAGTGTGCCGCAAGAGTTTTTGATATACTTGTCTCTATCTGGCTTAATTCCCGCAGAGACAGGTCGCATTCATCGAATTGGCCATCCTGCAGACGTCTCATGGCCATAGTATGCACCACCGCTTCCACTTTAGTCGGAGTTACTTCCGACAGGCTCCTGACCGCACCCTCTATTGTATCGGCTAACATTACAATCGCTGCTTCTTTTATTAGGGGTTTTGGCCCCGGATACCTGAATTCACTCTCGGAAGGCTCATCAATAGCTTTTCCTTTTGAGTTTTTCGTTTTTAATTTTTTGGCCTCGTGGTAAAAATGTTCTACTAACGTCGTACCATGGTGTGTTTCGATAAATTGCCGAAGCACGTTGGGCAAAGCGTATTCCTTGGCCATTTCTATTCCATCTTTAACGTGACCGACGATAATTAGTTGACTCATCGTAGGAGATAGCTCTTTATGCCGGCTTGCCGAGCCAATTTGATTTTCAATAAAATAACTGGCCTTATTGATTTTACCGATGTCATGGTAGTAAGCACCGACCCTGCACAAAAGACCGTTGCGACCGATTGCCTCGGCCGCCGCCTCGGCAATGGAACCTATCAACAAACTATGACTGAACGTTCCGGGTGCTTCCATAGCCAGTTTTTTCAACAAAGGCTGGTTCGCATCGCTATAGTCAAGAAGAGTCATGCTTGTTGCTATATGAAAGGTTTTTTCGATTAGCGGAAGCAGACTCTGGATGAGCAGACCGACAAGGAAAGTAGCCCCCGCGTGATAGCCTGCATTGCTGAAGACATTCGCCAGCGACAGTTTTTGGTCCAAATAGTCCAAACAGGCCAGGGAAAACGCTGTTAGAAATACAATTACCGCTGCCAGAGTGCTCACTTGAAGCAGCTTCATTCTTGTACGGATTTCTCTCAACGAAAAACAGCACGTAAGAGCACCGGCAAGCATCGTCAAAAACAGGTTGATGCCTGTCAGTTGATATTCGCTAATTCTTCCTATGGCGAAGCAGCCAAGCAGACAATAAAACATAATCATACCTATGGCAAAACGCTGGTCATAAGCAATTGTCAAAATAATGGCTGCAGTAACAGCGCTTCCGGTGGCACCGGAGGTATGGTTGAACAATAAAGCGGTAACTTTGGTTGCCACCAGCAACAAAATAAATAAGCCGACCAATGCAACCGCTCTGGCGTGGTTTATTATTATTCGCTTTTGGTAGTGATGAATATAGAAAGCTGTAGCAAGACAGATTAGCAATACTATTATCGTTGTTAATATCAGGTCAAAGTAATGGACCTGCTGGATTAACTCAAAAGTTAAAATAGGAACACAGAGCACCACAAAAAGACACCACAGCAGAATCGAGATTAAAGAGTCGGTGTCGAGCAGCAGGCCTAATCGCGAAAAACGCTCAGCAGATATATTCCTGCGGACCTGAATTCGACGCGGGCTTATTTTCTTCCAAAACGGCATCTGTTTATCCTAATCGGCTTTTGCTTTTTTCTTGTAAGCCTGCACAATATTTTGAACCAGCCGATGTCGCACTATATCTCTCTGGCTTAATTCTACGCAACCTATGCCTTTGATTCGTCGCAATATTTCAATTGCTTCGACCATTCCACTTTTCTGGCCCGGTTCCAGGTCAATTTGTGTTATATCACCTGTTATTATCATTTTCGAGCCATGTCCCAGTCTTGTCAAGACCATTAGCATCTGCAGGGCCGAGGTATTTTGGGCCTCGTCGCAGATAATAGCGGCTTCGTTTAACGTTCGGCCCCGCATAAACGCAAGCGGTATTATCTCGATAATATCCAACTCCATAAATTTCTTCATCTGAGCAAAATCCATCATATCTTCGAGTGCGTCAAACAGAGGGCGGAGATACGGATTTACCTTTGCCTGGATATCGCCCGGCAAAAAGCCGAGTTTCTCACCTGCCTCCACAGCGGGACGTGCAAGGACAATCCTCCTGATTTGCTTTTTCTTTAGCATTGATACCGCGATTGCGACGGCCAGGTATGTCTTGCCTGTCCCGGCCGGCCCTATGCAAAAAGTAAGGTCATTGGCCAACATCGTTTTGATGTACTTTAGCTGTCCCTTAGTGGACGGTTCAATAACCTTTTTGTGGGCATAGACGGCAATAACTTCACTGGCCTCAGGAGTTCTGTGAGAGCCCCTTTGGCTTATAAAAGCAGTTACATTTGCAGCAGTCAGCGAGTGGCGTTTGATAAGCCGTTTTTGCATCTTGTCGACGACCTCAACAGCCTTATTTACATCATTCTCGTTGCCCTTGATTATTAAATTGCTCTGCCGGGCAGTAATTTGCACTCCGAGCGATTCCCGCAAAAGCCGAAGATAACTGTCGGCAGGGCCAAACAATTCAAGTTGCTTATCGGTTGAATCTAATTGTATCGTGACTTCCACAGCTCTGCTCTATCGAAAGCTCAATATAAAGAACAAATATCCAAACGGTGCCGCTACCAAAAGCGAATCGATTACATCCAGTATTCCACCGAAGCCCGGCACATTGTTTGACGAATCTTTTTGCTCAGCGTCCCGCTTCATCATAGACTCGACCAAATCCCCGATCTGCCCGATAAACGCAAAACACAGGCCAAAGATTACTGCTAACCACCAGGCCATTATATCACAACACACCGCAAAACCAACAGCAACTATTATTGCGGCGGCAACCGCGCCGGCCATGCCTTCCCAGCTTTTTGAAGGGCTGATTTTGGGCGAAAATTTATGCTTGCCGAACGAAGTTCCAATTGCATAAGCACCTATATCGGCACATTTTACGACAAAAACAAACATAAGCAACACCCATAGCCCAAACTCCAGCCGCATCGACACAATGAAGCTGCTCAAAAGTCCTAAATACAGAATCGAAAAATAATTCGCCCCACAATTAGCCAACACTCCTGAAGTCCCATAACTTATATACTGGCATAAAAGCAACGACAACATCACGAAGACCGAGAGAAAAATTAGATAAGTTTCCGGCCGAATTACTAAAAACTGATGCCAATATTCCTGCTGCCAATACCGATAAGTGGCGAACAAAATCGAGGCGATAGTTGAAACAGGGACAAAAATCTTCAGGTTTTTAGCGGCTGAGAGTTTCGACAGCTCGAGCTGAGCCGGAATTGCCAGCAAAGCGATAAGGATACAAAGGACTGTTCCCTGTATTGGTTTATCGTCGGCTGTTGAAGCGGTCAGAGAGCCGTCCAACCAGCCGTCGAAAATGACAACAGACGTAAAAAACGCCGTCATCAATATTCCAAAAAGCAAACGGTATTTAAGCATAGTTTCTTGTTTTTTGCCGGTGTGTGTATGCGTAAATGAGGATACCGGGATATCAGGACATCAGGTTGCAGAATACCAGGACATCAGGTTCTCAGAAGAAATTACGATTAACCTGATACCCTGACAGTCTGGTGTCCGCTACCTGATAATATGGTATCCTGATCTCCTGATGGTGATTCACTCATCCACTCATCCGCTCATCAGCTTATTTGATAGTTCCGAAACGTCGGTTTCGTTTTGCGTAGGCCAGTATCGCTTTTTCCAGAGACGATTTTTTGAAATCCGGCCAAAGGGTTTTTGTAACGTAGAATTCGCTGTATGAAATTTGCCAGAGCAGAAAGTTGCTGATTCTCATTTCGTTTGCCGTCCGTATCAAAAGGTCAGGCTCGGCCAGTCCTTCCGTATATAGATATCGGCTTACACATTGCTCGTCGATGTCTCTTAGCCGTAATTTGCCTTTTTTGTATTCTTGTGCGATTTTTTGGGTCGCATCGATGATTTCCGCTCTGCCGCCGTAATTTAGCGCCAAAGCAAGTATCATACCGGTGTTGGCATCGGTTATTTCCAATGTTTTTGTAAGTTCATTTTGAACCTGTGCGGGCAGACCGGCCAATCGACCGAGGTGAACCAGCTTCACGTTATTCTTCATCAGCGTAGAACGAATCTGAATAAGGTATTGAGTGTACAGATGCATAAGCGCACTGACTTCGTCTTTGGGTCTCTTCCAATTCTCTATGCTGAACGAATATAAAGTCAGAGATTCGATGCCGAAATCAACGCAGCACTGGGCAATCCTCTCGACGGTTTTTCCGCCCTGGCGATGTCCTTCGACTCGCGGCATACCTTTTTTCATTGCCCATCGACCGTTGCCGTCCATAATGATGGCAATGTTCCGGGGCATCTGGTTAAGTGTTAGACCAAGGTACTTGGCGGTTTTCTTAAGTTTCTCTTCGGGCTTCTTCATTAAATAAAAATTAAAACTAAAACCGAAAAACCGTAACAAAATATTTAAAATTCTCGAATCTTGCGTTACGGTGTTTCGTGTTCAGCTTTTAGTTGCTGTCACCTGAATATTGTCTGACTTCGTTTTGGTCCCACGCCAATGATTGTAATTGGCGTGCCGATCAGCTCTTCGATTCGGCAAATATAGTTTTGGGCGTTCGTAGGCAAATCGTTAAAATCGTTTACTCCGGTTATCTCTTCATCCCATCCGGGTACTGTTTCGTAAACGGCGCTCGCCAGTGATAGCCTATCTGTATTTGCCGGGAAGAAGGTTTTTTCTGTTCCATTGATTTTGTATGCTCTGCAAATCTTCAATTCCTTAAGTCCGGCAAGCGTATCCAGGTGCATCATTGCTACCGAGTTGATAGCACTGATAGTTACGGCGTACGATACGGCTACGGTATCGAACCATCCGCATCGCCGCGGACGCCCCGTTGTCGTGCCGTATTCGTTCCCTTTGTCACGAATGTATTGGCCTGTCTCGTTGTCCTGCTCCGTGGGGAAGGGACCGGCACCAACTCTTGTTGTGTATGCCTTGACAACCCCAATAAATTTATCAACATTTTTGGCCGGCACACCGCAGCCGGCCGGCATGCCGAGCGAGCTTGAGTTCGAGCTGGTCACAAATGGAAAAGTGCCGTGGTCCAGGTCCAGCAGCGCGCCTTGTGCGCCCTCAAAAAGGATGGATTTGCCGTTCGCAATTGCTCTGTGCAGATATTCGGTCGTGTCTGTTATAAAAGGCAGGAGCTTGTCGGCGTAAGATTTACACTTTTCAAGGATTTCATCAGCGTTCATCGGATCGGCGCCATAAATTGCACCAAAGACTTTGTTTTTATATTCCACAATGGTTTGAAGCTTGGCTTTGAGCTTTTTAAGGTCTCTCAAGTCGGCCATGCGAACTGCATAGCTTCTGCCGACCTTATCGGCATAACATGGGCCGATCCCTCGAATTGTTGTGCCGAGTTTGTTTTTGCCCAGAGATTCTTCACGCAGCTGGTCCTCTTTTTTGTGATAATCCAGCACAACATGAACATTTTCACTTATAAAAAGCCGGCCATCTAACGAAATATCTTTTTCGCCGAGTTTTTCAATTCCGTCTATCAGGACATCGGGGTCGAGAACCACTCCATTTGCGATTACACAAATAGTACCCGGTCTGATTGAACCACTGGGCAAGAGGTGCAAGGCGAACCTGCTGTCACCTACGACGACAGTGTGGCCAGCATTGGCGCCGCCGCTGTATCGAACAACGATATCGCTGTGCTCGGCAAGGATATCGATAACCTTGCCTTTGCCTTCGTCGCCCCACTGTAATCCCACAACACAACAATTCATTTATATCCGTTCCTTTAAAGTGATGCTAAATCATAAATGCACAACGTATAAGCTCTTTGTGCCCTTGTTCTCAACTGATTTTTGTCACCAGATGCTCCAGAAGGGCTGTTAAATTATCATACTTTCTGTCACTGAGCCTTAGCCTGACTTCGTTGTCCCTTTTGTCTTTATATGTTATCACAAAAAAGCCTTTCTTCTCGTAGTATGTTTTATCTATTTGTTGTATGGAATCATAAGAAATTCTTTTTTTGTCGCTGATGATAAGTTCATTTTCATCGGCGAGGATTTTCTTACCTTTTACTGCAAACAGATACGCGCCAAAAAGGGCCGCAACTCCGATAAGATATGGTGGTGCCTTTCTATTGACTACCAGCCAATCCGTGGGCTTGCCGTCGGCATCAGTGTATTTTTCTTTGAACTTCTCGTTAAAATAGGCATCATAAACGCACCAAATTACAAGAGCAATGCAAACAACAATACCGATTTTAAAGTTGTTTTTGCTGTATTTACTATATGGTGCTTCGATAGTCATCGAAGGTCCTTTATAGGGTTCTATGTTAAACGTTTCTGCGCGATTATCTCGGTTAAAGGCTGAACAAAGTGCGGAACTATTTTTTCAGCCATCAGCTCTTCAGCCAATCGGCATTGATATTCAAAAGATTTTAACACCTCGAATTTCTCATCGGTCCTCGGGTACTGACGGACTGTAAAAGACAAACTTATCGCTTCATTTGAAAGCCGTCCTTTTTTCTTAGGCTCATAGACGCTCGTTTTTGACTCTATGCTGATTCGTCCCTGAGTATGGTCATCCTCGGACAATGCTATCACCAAGGCGGGGGAAAAACCGATAGGTCTTGCTCCAGGCAAATCCAGAAGGCAGTTAAAAGCGCTTTGTTCCAACAGTGCCTCGGCGATAACCTCATCGTGACTGCCTGCATAGTCAAAATCCATAGCGAAAGTAACATCCAGCGAGTCGATATCGAGATGATTTACTCCGAGCATATAGGGAACAAGCTCGAGCACTAATCTGTCCTGGTAATAAGCCTTCTCAAAATCAGAGGGATTGACGACTCCAGAGCCGATACGGTCTATTTCAAGACTGACCCAGCGATATTGTCCGGGGTCGCGGTCTTCCTCAAGGTAGTACTCATTATTCTCACGCCGATAGAAGCGGCCCATAGACGGAAATTGTTTTTGTATCCGCTCGAAAAAGGACAAAATCGTATCACGCCCGGTCGGCAGGTCTAATTCGGTGTTGATGTACATATCGAGGTAAAAATCATCGCAAAGCGAACTATAACTATTTAATGTCATAGCAGAATAACCCTCCAGAAAAGGCTTCGGGAACACACCCCTAAGGCCTTACAAAAAGGTTCAAACTTCAAATCATATAATCTATCGGGCAGCTATTATACGTTCAAATACTCATTTTCCCAGATTTTTCCCGTCAAAGACTCAAGTTTTTCATCGTAGTTTTTCAGAACCTCAAAATATTCATCGGATTCCAGGGCCTCTTTGGCTTTTTCGTCTTCGGGTTTTGCCTCTTTGGGCAGAACCGAATTTCTGAAAATTTCGTAATGGTCTCTAATCGAGCACGGCATCAGCCAGTTCTTTGGCTTTTTCCAGTCGTCTAAGCCGTATTCTCTCTGCCATTTTCGGCCGTTTTTCATAAAGTCAGAGAACATCGCATCAGCCAATGTCTTACCGTTTTTATACAACTCATAGATATTATCGACGTAGTAAGGAATAAACGCACAGGGTGTTACGTTCCCATGCCAGTCAACATAGGCGTATCCCCCGCTTCTGCCGTAAGCTATGCAGCCTCGTGCCAGCACCCCGCTGTTCCAAAAATCTGCCAGACAGTATTTCTTTTTTCTCAGCAGCTTTTCCCATTTTCTATATAGCGCCAGTCTCTTTTCCGGTGCCACCATCAAATCAAGCTCGTCTTTGCCTCTCCCGATGGGCATCAATTGGAATTCCCACATATAACAGGCGCCTTGTTTCTTAAAGTAAAAATCATAAAATTCATCTCCTAACAATACGTCGATGTTTTTGCTTGTTGCCGTTACGGAAATACCAAAAGGCACCCCTACCTCTCGCAGGCGCTCGATGGCTCTGAGGATTTTTTTGAATGTTCCGGCACCTCTTCTCTGGTCCGTTTCCTTTTCGAAACCTTCAACGGAAATCGCAGGTGTTACGTTTGCCGATTCCGCAAGTTTTTGAGCAACCTCTTCGTTCATAACCGTGCCGTTGGTATATACTAAGAAAAGCATGTCATCATATTTTTTGTATATATCGAGCAGAGTCTTACCTTCACTTTTATAAACAAAGGGCTCTCCCCCGCTGAATGTTATGAACCTGCTGCCGAACAGGTCATGTACCTCACTGATTACCCTGTCTACAAACGGATAGGGCACTGTGGCGGGAGTATTTGTTCCGGAAGCTGCGTAACAGCCGATACACCTGAGATTACATTTTTGTGTGGGAGAGAAAACGATAAACGTTGGTGGTAATTCCCCGTATTTTTCTTCGTATTTATCTACAGCCTGATTATAGCTTTGGTCTTCACGTATGAGGTTATTTTGAACGAGCACGTCGACAATTTTCTCGATAATTTCCCCCGATACGTATCCTTTATCTATATTTTTGTTCACACACCGCATCATTGCCGATAAGAACTGGTATCTTTTTATCCGCACTTCAAGCAGGTCTTCTGAGTCATCTTCAACTACAATCTTATAGACGTAATCATCGATTTTCTTTGCCAGTAGTTTTCTGAGGTGCTTATGGTTTACCATCTTTTTTAACTTTGCGGATATGACTTCCGGTTTCATTTTCGACTCCCTTCCAATGTATTAAAACCACAGAGATGATTTACTAAAAAAACACTTAGTCTTAACCTCAATTATCGCACAAATTCGGTCTTCAGGCAAGAAATAAACAAGCTCAAAATAAAGCGGTAAAAAAGGACAAAAATTGAGCTTTTCTACCATAGTAATCTTACTTGGGATGTACAAATCTGTGATGCTGAGACCGACCGCAGTTATGTCATGTCCACATCGGGCAGCTTTAGCTCCGTCGATATTGCTCCGATAGTTGACAGAATCGCAAAAATAAATATCCACCACACGCCGGTTGCCACAATCCTGCCGTTATAGCTCAGTATCGCCGAAACTGCTGTTGAGAGCACACCAATCAATACGCCGCAGACAGCCGCTGCGGCTATACGTTTTGCCAGGGCCGCGCCCCCGCAGCCCAAAGTTACCACCGCCCCGCAAACCAATACTCCCGGCACGAGGACCGCAAGCCACCAGAGTGTATTTGAGCTCGGCGGCTCTCCAACATTTTCTGTGTAAATCCACTGAGCGAATGAAAATAATGCTGTAAAGCTGATTGCACACAGGCCCACGTGCCAATATCGCGGCTTGAGCGATGCACGCAACTCTGACCGCTTTCGCATCCGACGACGGATCGTCAAGGGCCGGTTATAGAACAAATTAAATACCCAATGCTCCAGCAGTGCGCCTCGCTCGCCGAATACCGGAACAATATGCACCGCCTCCGTTGCCCAGTGGGCAGCCATAAATCTGGCCAGTGCAGGATAGTGATACGTCATCTGAATAGGAAAAGCTAAGTAACCGACGTACTTGAAAAATCCCCAAAACACCGCGATATTGTAATCCTTGAAATTCCGTTCCCTGATGACCAGATACACTACATACAGCCCCCGAACCAATGAACCCGGCGAAATCGGCACCACTTGAAAAAACGCAATAATACCGATACCGATTCCCCACGCCTGTGCCCTTGGCATTTCCGGATGCGTCAAAACGAAAATGATTGCTATCAGCACGGAAACAATCTGTGTTACCGGCAAAGTACAAACATGCACCGCCAAGCTCTTCAGATACTTCTGAATAAAAGGCTCGTTGACCTGTGAAAGAATAATCTGGGCGTCCTCATCGCTGAGCATGTGCTTTTTTTGTCCCTCGGCCATCATCTCACGAAGCCACTGCTCACGCAGCCCCGCATTAAAATAAAGCCGAACCGGACGAATAATGAAATAGGTCAAGCGTTCCTTTGCGTACTCCCAGTCCATCAAAAACCTGTGCAGCCCGGCAGGCAGAATCGACAGCGGCAAATGGCATAAAAACCGCCAAACCCCGCATCGCGGGGTTAGATCAAGGCCTGCTTCGCAGGCCCCGCCCGCTATCTTAAGCGCTCGCTCATCGCTAAAGCGTCCGGCCCTGTACCAAACGATGACCTTTTCAGCGATCCTGCTTCTAACCGCCCGCTTAAAATAGTCCCAGCTCCTCAGCATTGTTACATAGTGCCTTCGCCAGTCCGCCCGGCCCCAGACTCGGCGAATCAACTTACCCAAAAACGGTATTACTCCAATCATAAAAAATAGCAGTGTTAAAATCCTGCTGTCTCTCAGCTTACGCTCGTGCTCTTCGTCAACCAGATTCCGCACGCGCCATCCGGTTACCGCACTGGCGAGCATTGTTGACCACAGCTTTGGACTGTAGAGCAGCCGAATGTGATTATGTGTAATGTCAGGTATCGAGTCCCGATAGACCTGCTCAGAGGTTTTCAGCTCCTCTAACATAGGCTGCATATCGGCAAACTCATCGCTGTGTGTCTTCACATAAGCTTCCAGCTTGTTAATATCACCCCGGTCAAACTGCACTAAGGAGCCNNGCTTCGGACTGTAGAGCAGGCGGATGTGATTGTGTGTAATATCAGGTATCGAATTCCGATAGACCTGCTCGGCATCCTTTAGCTCCTCTAACATCTCGCGCATATCGGCAAACTCATCGCCGTGCGCCTGCACAAAGGCCTCTAACTTGCTAATATCGCCCCTGTCAAACTGCACCAAAGAGCCACGCATGAGTCCTTTGGCTATCAGCTTGAAGTCACCCGGGCTCATCGGCAGAAACGGCAGCAGAGCAAGGCCTGCTCGAAAATCAACTGCCACCAACCCGCCGGATGGTTTATCCGCAGTTTCGTAGCGTTTCAGGACATTCGGCTGACTCTTGCACGTTGACCACTCATACTGCCGGGCAAACTCATAGCCTCCCATCTCGTGCAGAAGCTCGACAAATTCGCTCATAAATCCTCGCTTGGCGCGGTATTCCGGCGAACCGACTTGCTGCTCATCAATCGTCTTACCACGACGCCACTGCTTCAATAAATCCAATCGGTCATCGACCTCCAGCCGCCAAGTCCGTCCCTCAATCCACTCGCTCAATTGCCCGCAGCTGCCGAGTCTATCATCCACGAACGTTGCATAAATATCTCTAACTGCACTTTCATCCCCAAATCGAATCTTTGCCCCACGCCGGATAAATTTTTGCCAGAGCGCTCCGGCCTTTGCCGCCGCCGGATTGACCTGAAGCTGAAACGGCCCCTGAAAACCGACCCGATATAACAAATTACGAAACAACCGGGAAAAGCCTGATGGCGGTATAAGAATCTTCATCGCATAGGCTCGACCCTCCTCGAGTCCCTCTACTGCGCCCTCAATCCCTGCAATTTTTACGTAATATACCTGCCCTGCGAATCCCCCACCTACAAATTTCTCGACGACAAGGTGTACTTTTGCCTCGGCTGCCCGCCCGAAGCCGCTCACATCATAAGTAAGCTCGCTGCCCGCATCGTATCGGCTGATTCGCATCGGACGATGCAGTTTTGCGGCGCGAAATTCGGCCTCAAGCTTCTTGCACATTTCAACGTTATATTCTACCGCCATTCTTGCTTTCTAACCTGTCAAAACAGCATATTAGCCGCCCATCCACAAAAAGATAATAATCAGCAAAACAATCGCTGCAAACACCCCTGCCATTAAATCATCGGCCAGTATGCCCCAGCCCTTTGGAAGCTTTTCGAGTTTTCGTATCGGCCAGGGCTTGACAATATCGAACAATCTGAACAGCAGGAAGCCGCCGGATGTAATAATGCAGATTTGTCCGGTCGTAGGTATTACCGGAATGAAGAACGGGATGGCCAAAAAGGTAATCGCCTGGCCGGCCAATTCGTCGGCGACAACTTCGCGTGGGTCGTTGTTACCTATCGCCGCAATCGCTGCAGGCGCGAATTTAACGCAAATAACAGAGCCGGCTAAAACCAAAGCCGCCATTACAATTGATATCGAGGGGCTGGATAAATGAAACTGCCACATCAACCCAAAGATAATCGTCGGCGGCAGCGAACCCCACGTCCCCGGAGCTAAAGGCAGCCGACCGAGACCAAAACACGATGCAAGAAGTCTTTTCATAATCACCGGAAGGGTAACTGAAAGGCGAAAATTAGTCAAAGGTTACTTTGTACCTTACTTAAGGTTTCAAAGTCTTGGCCTAAATATTAATCACTGACGATTGCCCCTCATTGGATTCCGTCGAGCAATTTCAGGCAGAACCTGTCAGTCATGCCGGCGATATAGTCTGTAGCCGTTCGCTGCAGGCCATGTTTGGGTATGAACCGCTGAAAGTAACCCGGCATCAGCTCCGGATTGCGACAGAGTCTTTCGAAAAGAAGCTGCTTTTTGAAAAATGACATTTGACAAATCAGCCCCAAAGTGGATACTATTCGTTTTTCAGAACTATTACATTACCCGATGACGCTATGGGTAGTAAGTGTGAGCAAAGAATTTAAGCACAATGTTATCGCAATCGTTTATGATTTTGATGGGACGCTGACTCCCCAGCCAATGCAGGAATACACGGTTTTGCCGGAAATCGGCATCAAGGACGGAAAGAAGTTTTGGAAGCAGGTAAACCAGGAGTCTGCGCAAACGAACGGGGAAGGAATTGTAGCCTATATGCGTTTGATGCTTGAAAAATCCAAATCCAGACAATTTCCAGTCACTGCTGCGAAGCTAAAAGAATTGGCGAAAAATATCGATTATTTCCCGGGTGTTCGAACTTATTTTAAACGAATCAATGACTATACTAAAAAGCAATTCGGCCGCGGCATAGAAGTCAGGCATTACGTAATTTCGGGGGGTTTAAAGGAGATAATCTTAGGAACGAGTATAGCCAGGTATTTTTATAAAGTATTTGCTTCAGAATATTATTACAACGAGTATGGAGCAGCAACTTTCCCGAATGTAGTAGTGAATGACACACTAAAAACTCAGTTCATTTTCAGAATTAATAAAGGGAAAGAGAACTTGAATGAAAACATTAATCTTCATATGCCTATGCATCTGCGGCCCATACCTTTTCAGAACATCCTGTATATTGGCGATGGGCTGACAGATGTTCCATGTATGACAGTAATTAGAAAAAATGGTGGGTATGCAATTGCTGTTTATAAGCCTGACAGCTCCCAAGGTAAGCAGATATGCAAGCAGTTATTGAAAGCCGAGAGAGTGGATTTTATTGCTCAGGCA
>JABAOC010014252.1_pt1 | contig 24302 bp, 30 predicted proteins | sample 7062161 | NCBI WGS metagenome assembly JABAOC01 (sample SAMN14538625, study PRJNA623070) | marine sediment metagenome | biome: marine biome [ENVO:00000428]; feature: marine pelagic biome [ENVO:01000023]; material: deep marine sediment [ENVO:00002113] | place: India: Gulf of Khambhat ... | reverse complement strand
GTCGGGCGGTAGCTCAGCTTGGTAGAGCTTCCGAGTCGGTCAGATTTAGCCTGGCTGACGGAGACGCTGTAGATACCTGCCTGGGGTGGGTGGTATTCAGCCTACCAAGCGTACATGCAGAAACCGGAGTGTCGCAGGTTCAAATCCTGCCCGCCCGACTTTTTGCCGCGACTCTCAATGCACAGTATAAGGGTTTCAGAATTAAGCAATTGTGCATGTCGAGGAGAGATGCTAGTTCGAGAATTCAGTCGCGCTTGTGAAACATAGTCTTGTATACTAGGTCCTATTGCTGCGCTGTTTCGTCAAGATCGTTCTGCTTCTTATGATCTGCCTGATTTCTTCGATGTCCTTGCTCGGTGGTCTGTCTTCCTTCAGTGATGGCACGGATTTTCTGATGATTGAATGTACTCGTTTCGTTCCTTTGCCCAGCTTGTTTGGCCCTCGATAGTCTACTGCTTGGGTTGCGCAGAGCAATTCTATGGCGATTATATATTCTACGTTTTCCAATATTTGTTTGGCCTTTTGGGCAGCTGCTACTCCCATGCTTACAAAATCTTCGAAATTTGCCGAAGTTGGAATCGAATCTACACATGCTGGATGAGCCAATATCTTGTTTTCTGAAGCTAGAGCGGCTGCAGTATATTGCGTTGTCATTAAACCGCTGTTCAGCCCTTTCTTTGCTTCTGGCGGTATAAGGAAGGCTGGCAACCCATTACTTAAGTTATTGTCCAGGAGCCTAGCAGTTCTCCTTTCAGACATATTACCCACCATTGTCAGTGAGATTCCCAGCAGATCCATTGCAAGGGATACAGGTTGACCATGAAAATTGCCGCCTGAAAGGCAAAACTCAGTCTCCGGGAAGACGAGAGGATTGTCGGTAGCAGAATTCATCTCAATCTCCACAACCTTTCTGGTGTACTCAACAGCGTCTCTAGCAGCACCGATCACTTGTGGTGCGCATCTCAAACTGTAAGGATCGTGGGGACGATATGCTTTCTGTATGACTTCTCTATGTTTCTGAACAAGTTTGCTGCCTTCCACGAGCTTTCTGATATTAAGCGCTGTCAAAGCTTGTCCTCTATGAGGTCTAACTCTGTGAATCCTCTCATCGAATGCATCAAGGAATCCTAGCAGGGCTTCGGTAGAGAGGGCAGTTGCAGCTTCAGCACTAGCAATCAGATTCTCCGCGTCGGAGACTGTGAGAGCGGCTATTGCGGCCATCAACTGCGTACCGTTGTTTAAGGCGATTCCTTCCTTGAGATCTAGTTCCACTGGTTTTATTCCTGCATTTTCCATAGCTTCTTTCCCATTAACCACCAATCCTTGGATTTCTGCCTCTCCTTCACCTATGAGCACAAGAATCATATGAGACAAGGGCGCTAGGTCGCCACTTGCGCCGACTGAACCTTTAGCCGGGATTACAGGATGTACTCTTTTATTCAACATGTCAACAAGTGTCTCCAGAGTTGCCAAACGTATTCCTGAGTACCCCTTGACTAGCGTGTTCACACGCAAAAGCATCAGAGCCCGAACGACTTCCCTGTCTAGTGAATCTCCAACTCCAGACGAGTGGCTTCTGACAAGATTGGACTGTAACCGACTGATCTCTTGATGTGAGATTTCAATGTTGCTCAGGGCGCCAAACCCCGTGTTCACACCGTATATCACTTGGCCCCTTCCAACAAGATCTTCCAAGACTTCACGGCTTCTTTTGACCCGCCCTTTGACTTTTTCCGGAATAGCAACTTTCAAGTCTTGTCGTGCAACGCGTACAACATCCTCAATTGACAAGTTCTCTCCATCTAGGTGGATCTCTTGCATGCTGTCATCCCACAAACCAATAAGAAGCTCTTAGAGTTTTATCTTTTTGTCGTGAAGCTAGTCTTAGACATATTGAGCACGAAAAGAAACTGATCGATCTAGAATCAAATACGAGTTGCATGCACAATGATTTGCAACAATTTCTTTCATTCGGGAACGCAAACATTATTATTGCTGCATGACAGCAAATTCTAGCTGGCGGTTCAGTTTGCTTGAATATGATCTCTTGGGCTTCATCGGATTAGTGATCATTGGATTGGTAATAATCTTCGTGATAAGACTGGCATTGGCTTTGATACCAGCGGCTCTTGTTGCCTTTGCAGTCTGGTTTTTGACTGATAGCTTATGGTGGGCTGGAGCAGTCTTCCTGGTTATTGCAGCCCTATCAGTACTTAAGAAGCTGTGAACCCCCATTTTTCCAGGAACATTCGCCTCGACCTTTTCGAGACGAAGAGGACAAATGCTGACACACAGAATCAGAATCTCAACCAGGTAGGTTCTCATTTCTATTTTAGCCTGAAGCAAACCCGCCTTTCGAATCGTTTTACCGTGAAGAAGACGAGTTCATCGCCTTCTTTCAACTCTAGAGTCTCTCTGACCTCCCTTGGAAGTGTCACCCTAAAATTCTGACCAATCTTTACAGTAGCTAAAACAGTCATCTAAATCATTCATTATATGAGGGTTTAAGTCTTTAAATTTTATCGGATTGACCTGATTCTGATCATACATCGCTCAGCCATTCGACCTACTATACATTACTGAACAATGTGCTGGTGCGTTGTCAACCTTTATATCGGGCGAATCCTCTTTTGGATGAATAGCAGAAAAATAAGGGAGTAGTTGTCTTCGGTGGACAGGTGGATTCGCGTCTCTGAAAGGATTCTGAATCAACTGAAGAGCCTAGAAAAAAGTGAGAAGAAAGACCGACTAGATTTAGTGAGTTCTATGCGTGTCGCTCTAGGAGGCCTAGAGATGAGCCTGCAGGGATGGAAACAGTGGGTTAATAATCCTAATATTATGACCAGGTTTGATCGTGAGGACCTAGAGAAGATGAACAAAAAACTCGTAGAGTTTGCCAGCACCTTTATAGAATATGACATGGAGGCAACGAAGTTAGGAATGAAACGAGGCTTGAAAGCAAGGAAGAAGGCCGCCGATAAGAACAAAGACAAGCCTGAAGCTTATGTAACCTAGAGCGGAGAAAGCAGACATCACCTATATAAGTGAGGCCGTATGGCTTTTCGTGAGAAGATTTTTTGTCAGGTTCATGAAAGTCGGTTTCATACATTGCAAGAGAATCTGTGCGCTTAATGATAAGACTTTTATATGTATTGCTTTTGTCGGTAGTTGTGTAGCAAGGTGTTCTGATGGAGCCTAGTAAGAAACCGCTAAATGTTCTGGTTAAACAGCTGAATGCCCATATTTCAATAATGTTGAAGAATGGGCGCGAGTATAAGGGAAAGATGGTGAAGTGTGATGGACATATGAACATGCTCTTGGAGGGAGCGGGTGAATATNNAGTTACGGCGACGTTCTGTTACGGGGAAACAATGTCCTGTATGTCAGGTTGGAATTGCCCAAATAGTTGTTTTGATCTTCCAGCAACATACGCGAAAACTGCTTTGGGTCTTGTTCTTGGTGCACTTTTTTTGCATCTTGGAGTAGTGAAGGAAGTTACCTTATCCTGTTCCTGCAGTTATTAGTGTCTGGATTCTCCTTGGCACCGTACACGTCAAACCAATGATCAACACATGCCTATCTGACAGGTGAGGCGAAACTTGCCAAGCCAATTCAGTTGAAAGTCAGTCTCTTTTAGCTGAACTTAATCAAGTCTCCAATCCTCTCCTGGGTGACGAACTCACGTTTTCCTCAATGGAGCCATGTTGCTTGCAAGAATCTGACAGACTTATTCCTGAATCTGAAGAATGTTCCGACTGCTATTGCGGCGGGCCGGATGCCCACAGTGCACGGGCTGACTGACTTGTTTGCAGATATGAATCCTAGTCTAAATGCTAAAAGCCTTGGTTTGTTCAACTGATTCGTCGATCATTGCTTCTATGTCGAGTTCTTGCTCCGCTCTCTTTACGTCTTTGAATTTCGCTTTGGTCGTTGGCCTTTTGGAGGCGGCACTGCATCCTGAGCTTCTTCTGGCCGAAATCTCGAAGGTGCTGATTTTTCTTGCCAGTCTCTCAGTCTCTCTTTTGTTGAAGGTTAAGATCGGACGATGCACAGGGTATCCATTAACTGCCTCGTTCAGAATTCGCAGGTTGTGTAGGGTTTGGCTTGCTTGTTCTCCAATGGCTTCGCCAGTCATGATACCCTCGGCTCTCTCTGTTTCCGCAATCCGCTTAGAAATACGATACATAATGCGTTTGCACAAAATACATGTTAATCTTCTAGGCGATTCTCTGACAAGGGTTTCCAGATTCTTTCCATGAGGCACGACGCATATTCTCCGGGGGAAACCGATGGACCATTCAAAGAGTTTCTCGGCAATTTCAAAGGCTTTCTTGGTAGCAGCCTCATCAGAAAAGGGTGTATTATCAAAGTGTAATGGGACAATTGGACATCCACGCTTCATAGCGAGCCAACATGCTACTGGTGAATCCATTCCCTCACTCAACAAACACACGACTTTGGCCTGAGATCCCAGAGGAAGACCATCCATGCCACGGTAGGTCTCTACAAAGATGTATGCTTGGTCTCCTCTGATTTCGATGCCCAAGAGGAATTCAGGGTCATTTAGGTCGACTTTTATGTTTCGATCTTTGAGCTGAGCCAGGATCTGTTTTCCAACCTTCCGGCACACGTCCATACTTGAGTATGGATGCTTACCAACTCTGCGACACCGAATCGCGAAGCTGTCTTTGTCCTTCAGTGCCGCGTCTGCAAACCCAACAGCCTGTTCAGTCATACTATTTATATCAGAGATCGTTACTGTCGCAGGTGAGGCTGAAGAAACGCCAAAGACCCGTGTCACCCTTGAAGCAGCCTCTCTTGCTTTGTTCGTCTTTATATATATTCTTCCACGTTGACGGACTATTTGCTCAAAATTTGTGTTATGATGTGTGAGGAATTTTTCTATGTTTTTTGATAGCAATCTTTCATAGGAGCGTCTTGTCCATTCGCCCTTGATGCCTATCTCTCCACCGAACCGGACTATAACGGAATCCAGTTTCACCTAGTCTAACGACCTCAGATGGGTTGAATAAGAAAAGAATGGATATAACGGTTATGTTCTAGAACCAGCTGATGGCTACAGAAATGAAGCTTGAGAACACATCTCCCTGCAACATACCAAAAAACCTGCAGATGTGATTTCAGAAATCTCAGCAACTGTGTCAAATGGGAAGTTGATGTTAGTCCCCTGTAAGACCTGTTGGGCTATTGTTGAATCGTCGAGACTACCTTTATATTGCGATGTGCTAAACCATTCTGTGCCTCAAAGAATGTTAACAAAGCAGCTTGCCTTTGTGGAGAGGGGTTTCAACTCATGCGTCTCGTATTACGAATAGGCGGTTCAGTTGTAGGTTCCCCCATCAATTCGGCACTGATTTGCAGATATGTTGATCTGCTGAAAGATCTGAGAAACAGGGAGCATGAAGTAGCTGCCGTAGTCGGAGGCGGCGTTGTCGCCAGAGATTTCATATGTTTGGCAAAGGATCTAGGGCTTGATGAAAAGGTCCAAGACAATGCTGCGATCTCGGTTTCGAGAATTTTCGCCCGACTGCTCTTAGAGAAGTTGGGGGACGTTACGTGCAAGAACGTTCCGATGTCGATCACAGACGCTGTAGGATATTTCGAGAAGACGAAAATTGTCGTAATGGGTGGGCTGAGGCCTGGCATTACAACCGATACTGTTGCTGCCTTGATTGCTGAAAAGATAGAAGCTGACTTGTATGTTAAGGCGACAGATCAAGACGGTATCTATGATAAAGACCCTAGAAGGGATTCCAATGCCGTCAAGCTGGAACGAATGAGTTTTGGCGACCTATCTCGTGTACTCTCTCAAGACAAACATCAAGCTGGTATACATCAAATACTCGATCCGGAAGCGGTGAAGATTCTCATGAAAGGACAAGTCAAAGTCATCATTGTCAACGGATTTGATCCGCGAAATGTCTCAGCCGCAATAGAGGGAAAGAAAGTGGGGACATCTATAGAATAGAGGAGAACGCTTTTGAAGAGATTGTATCCCGAAAGACCTGTAGTGGGCGTCGGAGCGGTGGTAATCTGCGATGGGAGAATTCTTCTTGAGAGAAGGAAGGTTGATCCGGGAAAGGGTAAGTGGACGATTCCGGGTGGAGTCGTAGAGCTAGGGGAAAGGGCGGAACAGACAGTGATAAGAGAAGTAAAGGAAGAGACTAATCTTGAAGTGAAAGAGCCTAGACTAATTGATGTTGTCAATACTGTGACATTGGACAAGGATAAGCGTGTGAAGTATCACTTTGTGATAGTAGACTTTTTTGTCAAGCTTGTGGGAGGAGTGCTTGCAGCTGCAGATGACGCCGCCGAGCTGAAATGGGTAGAGTTCGACGAAGTAGGAGACTACAACTTGACTAGAAGCTTCAGAGAGTTTTTCAATAGAAATTGCAAGAGATTAGAAAAACTCAATTCTTGTCTTTGAAGAACAATCTTGTTTCGCCCATGGTCTTTATATCCAGCGCCTTAACCTTGACAACCATTGGGAAATCCTTCACTACTCTTCCAAGCACTAGGCAGTGATGGGGAGGCAGATCTCTAGCTATTGATCTAACCGTTTCGACGTCTACTCTGGCTGCTCGAGAGACGGCTTCCAGATCATGTTCGTTTGTGAAGTTCAAAAGGAATATGTTATCTGCTTGACGGTATATGTTGGCCCGTATTGTATCTGGTTGGTTAGTTACAAATGTCGTGAATATCCCGAAGTGCCGCATGCGTGTCACGATGTCATCCCAATAGGTCTCTCGCAAATAGAGGTGTGCTTCCTCTGCGAAGAGAAAGACAGCTTTCAGTTTCCAGCTTGTTAAAAGATCAACAAGTGTGCCTAAAACGTATTCAACAACTATTTGTCGATCAATGAATGATGTGTTCTGCAAGTTTATTACTATGGCACCTCCGTCATTCTTAGCCTTGAACAGGCTTTCCTTCAGAAGCATGGCTTCAACAACATTATCTGTGAAGAAACCGGAATTGACTAGTGCATAATAGCGAGAGAAGAGGGCGTCACGTACATGATGGTTGCACTGCCAGTTACGAATAGTCTCACCAAGCTCGTGTAGAGTGAGCTTTCCACTTTCTCTGATGGATCGCCATATGCGTCGAAACTCTCGAGCGGATGTTCCAGGCAGGTGGAGGGCGTGAACAAGAATGTTCAGCAGGACATGCAGGTCCATTTGTTTCAAAGCTGTTTTGAAGTTGCTGGAAGGGGTCAATACGTGAATCTTATTGCAGTGAATGTTTTTCTTTCCGTCAGATGTCATCCCAAGACCTGTATATTCGCCGTTCAGATCAAAGACAACGACGGTAGCTCCATAATGTATTAGATTGAGCATTAAGAGCTTGGAGAGATGTGATTTCCCAGTCTCTTTTTTGCCCGTTATTATGTTTAATCTTCCATCTAAAGATGAGGCATCTATGGTTAGAAAAGTGGAATCCTTTGTTCCTCCTAAGACTATCGGGAGTTCATCGTTGACTCTTGCCAGTCTAAGTAGCGTCTGGAGCGGCAACGTCTCGATTGTGGATTTAGATCGGGAAGGAAGCCATTGGCTACTTGGACTCAAGTTCTCCTTTTCCAGTGTTGCCCGGATCTTACACTTGAGGAGTCTGGCGTCTTGAATGTAATTTATATGTGGGGCAATTTCCAAAGGGTCAAAATCTTCCCCTCGAATGAGTTCTCCTCCATCTGGCAGGCTGCGGAGCAACTCTTCAAGTATGCCGGGGATGTTGGCGAACTGAACATCGATCACTTGCACGATTAGGGTCCTACTGACATCAACATCATCAATCCTCAGATAGTCGCCCTTTTCTATTGCTTCGTCCGGAAAACTCAAGATGTGGATAACATTTCCTTCTTTCTTGTACAGCTTCATTAACGGCTTTCACCTTTGCCGAAGGGTCCGAACAAAATTTTGTGCATGTCTGGCCTGTCAATGATTTTGAGATTGTATCTTTGTGCAGTGAAGTGCTGCATAGCTATAACTTCGTTTGCAGTAAACGTGCATAGAATGTGTGCCAGACGAAGGGTTTCAGGATATCCTTGTACAAATAGATCGTTTCCCAGAAGCCTCTCAACGGCGTCTATCTTTCTTAGCCAAGGAACTTCCTTGTCAATGTCAAGTCTGAAAGCGTATTTAGCGCTACTCATTCTGGCAACATAAACGTCGCCCAACAACACGGTTGGGGGTCTTGTCTTCAAGCTAGCTATCTTCATAAGGTAGGGGGGTCTATGTTCAAGCGATATATCAGTTATGAGATATCCGTTGAGTCTCAAACTGGTTATTTTGGAGAAGGCCAACACTACACTACCCATTCTTCTCGCGGCATCTAGAGTTTCGATTAGTTGATGCCTCGAGGCGTCCACGATTCCAGATGTTAAAGAACCATCAATCAGAATTACACTGCTTTTCATGGTCTTGGCAAGCATGTTCTGCTGCCACGTTTCGAGAAGGCTTGCCATACGTAGTGGCGTCTGGGAAAGGTTGGGTGACACATAGTGACTATTCTTGGATGAATTGTTGAGGTGTTCTCTCTCCAATAAATCGTAGGCTTCTCTGTTTTCTTCTGTTACATGAAAGATGAATGGACCGATCCTCAGGTATCTGTAACTTCTTTTTTGCTTCCAGACATTTGCACCTCTGATTGCCATCAATATGCCTTTGCGTGTTTCGCCAATTTTTATGCTGGAAGTGTCTACCGCCGCAACTACTGTGTCTTGAGTTACGGGCTTCAGTTGGATAGGTCTAAGTCCTGTTTGTGTAATCTGTATAGGTCCTCCCATGTTGTCTGCTTGTTGAAAAATTTGTTGGCTTAATTGAATTGGTTGGCCCTCTGCTTGTTTGAGCGAGTGCCTACTTAGCTGGGTAAAGCTTTGAGGCAATGACGTGTCTATGGACGGTTGTGGAAAATTATATCTTGGTGTTGTTGCAATAGCTAGTTGTTCAATCAACAAGATGCACCAATAACCACTAGTCCAGGGTCGAAATATTTAAGTGTTGCGCATGAACAAGATGCACAATTCAACATACAATAGGTGAATATTTGGCAGAAAAAGAGGAGAAACCACCAATACGCGTGAAGATGAAGATTGGGGACATAGAGTTTGAGATCGAATGCCAAGAAGATCAACTACAGGAAACGATAGACAAGCTTCTTTCCACAGTGACAAAGAAGCTCAAAGGGACTTCATTGATGGCTGAGAGAGTCATCCCAACTTCAAGAGCAGAGACATGCAAAGGTGTCATCCAAAGACTGTGGGAAGAAGGATGGTTTGAACCGCCAAGAAATCTAGGCGACGTGCACCGCGAAATGGCAAGACAGGGTTTTCACTATGACCGCACAGCCGTTGCTCATGCCTTAGTAGATATGGTCAAAGATGGAATACTAACTAGAGAAGGAAAACCAAGAAGATATCAATACACGCAGAAACGACCTCCGTAGAAGACTATTTTCCCTGCCCGTGAACGCCAGGTCGAAAAGCCCTCTTTCATAAAGTCCTAGCAGAATTCTGTCAGCGAAGTGCTTGATATCTCTCTACATTTTCATTTCTTAACGATCTTTGGAAGAACGTTCTTCTGCATGTGGACAACACCAAAAGTCGTAATTCTATATTTGTTGTCATCAGTTTTGTCCACTATTCCGCTTCTGATGAGTTCACCTAGGCGCGTGCTCGTAATTTTGGAGCTTTTTCCCAACGCTGCCTTGAGTTCTTCTCTGGAGAGATTTTCATCCAGCATAAATCCCAAATTATGGCCCACATAACTAGCTAGTAGTTGAAGCGCCAATGTTTCATTGTCTGTTAGACTGTTCCTGTGAATTAATATGTGTGAATCTTTCTCTGCAAAAGCTATTATTCCTTCGCATTGTTTGATGAGATTTTCCAGATTGACATTTAAGATCATTCTTCTTGAGATCTCAAACGTGGGAATGAACTCAGTGAAGAACGTGTTCAGTGCTAACCACACATGTTCAACTGGACCTGAGAAAGTCTTTAGGACATTCTGGTATTTGATTTCAACCGTTATGTCTTCCTTTTTCAGAGTCAATTCATCCTGCCTCTGAGCCTTGATAGGACTTCATTCTCGATCCATCTCTCGCCTTGCGCTGTCAGTTTGAAGTCGGGCTTATTCGGGTTTGGCTTGAAGACTTGGCCTCTTTTAGTCATCTCATTCAGTCGGGCTGGAACCATGCTTTTTACTCCACTTGACTCCAGAAGTTTTTTTATCTGAGCTGAAGTGTTTGATCTGCCTTCAGAAGCATATAACACAACGCCTATTGCTTCATAGTGTGTGAGCTTCTCGTTAGTGACAAGCACAGGTCCTTCAGTAGTGAATTCAACCAGACCTCTCATCTGAATCGTTTCCGTTGTGGTCATTCTCTTCGAGATAAGATTCGAGGTTTTTTCTACGAAATCTTCGGGAAAGTCTTTGAGTATATTGAGAATCTCTTGAGGATTCTCCCCTTCCACAATGATCTCGCCGAAGGGCGTCCTTATCCTTGTCCTTATTTTTCCCATCAGAAGTCTTCCTTTCACGCTAGAACTTCTTTCTCCGCAAGGATATAGACATAGCCGTCATCTGTTCTCCATCGTCTTACCTTGCCTTTTCTGACGAGTCCTGACAAGACTCCTGCCAAGGTGCGGCCTGGAAAATCGAGTCCGTTTGCCTTTAGAGCTGCCTTCATCTCTTTCACGGTGTGGGGACGCCATTTTCCCCAATTGGTTCCAAGAGCGTTAAGAATGGCTTCGCTGCAGCTTTGAGTAGCTGCGATCTTAGGGTATCTGTCTCTCTTGGAGTCTTCTTTTGGAGCTGTTTTGCTGACTGTTATCGTCGCCTTAGTCTTGGGTCTTGAAGATTCAAAAGCCTTATAGACATTTGCCATTAGACCGGGCAATTCTCGGATTGTATCCAGGACTTCTTCCTTGTCACCATTGATCTCTAGTTCATACTCACCTATTTTTACGCGAAAAACGAAATCTGCGTTGGATTTTTGCCTAGCCATCTCACTTGCCAATGTAATCCCGGAATATAGGAGTTCATTATCTCCTTTTAGAATTTATGGAGTTCACCGATTTGGTAGTGCCCTCTAACAGGGCATGATTATTGTGTAGACAGGCAACTGCTATCCTGAGTGGTTGTCTATAAAGATAGGGTCCACACTGCTCTGTGTTCCGCTAGGTTTATGTGCGCGCGAACCAAAAATTCGAGATGTAGAAAGCATCTGGGAGGTGATCAGTTGTCAGAAGAAGAAGATTGGTGGAGAAGATGGTTTAGGAGGCGAACTTGGTGGCCCTTCAGTAGACGATGGATGTTTGAGGACGCCGACGACATATTCAGGGAGATAGAGCAGTCAATGCGAAAAGAGTTCCAGGAACTGTCCAAGAAAGCCCCTGAAAACCTAGTTCGAGAGCGAACCTTGCCTGATGGCACAAAGGTCAAGGAGTGGGGACCGTTTGTGTATGGATACAGTGTGACGATAGATCCAGAAGGCAGGCCGAAAGTCAGGGAGTTTGGCAACATTAAACCAGGAACAGAGCCGGCCAAGCCCAGAATTAGCATTAGAGAAGAGCGAGAACCTTTGGTGGACGTGATGGAATCTGATGATGCTGTGAAGGTCATTGCTGAAATGCCCGGAGTCGAGAAGAAAGACATAAAGCTGCAGGGAACCGAAGATTCGGTGACAATCTCAGTTGATACTGCCGAAAGGAAGTATCATAAAGAAGTCAAGTTGCCACTCAAAACCGATTCGAAACGGGCAAAGTCCTCATACAAGAACGGCGTCCTAGAGATTACGATGCCCAGGAAGAAGGAAGAGAGGCCTAAAGGTGAACCTATAGAGATAGAATAAACATTTGGCTGCTGCAAGAAATCGGAGAGTGCATGGAACAGAATCTGTTGTTCTGATGGTAGCGCATGTTCTCATTGCCTGAGAAAGGCGATTAGTCTAGGCATTAGTTCATTTCCATGCTGAAGTATTCCTATGTCACCAGTTTTGCATTCATTTTCTGAAAACTTCTGAACTTTGTCTGCTTGGACTTTGTTTCCCGAGACGAGAAGAGGCACAGGATCGTCGCTATGGGCTTTCAGTTCGCATGGTGTTGAGTGATCTGACGTGACGCAGAGAACATAATCTTCCAGGTCTATCTTTCTTAGCAGTCTTCCAATAAAATGCCTGTCAACTGTTTCTATCGACTTTTGTTTTTGTTCGAAATTCCCATCATGGCCTGGTTCATCTGGTCCTTTTATGTGTATGTAGAAGCAGTCATAGTAGGGCAATGCTTCAAGAAGTTTTTTCATTCTGAGTTTGTAGTCTTTTTAGAATCTTTGGATGGAGGAGGAAGATCTGCTACATCCATACCAGATATTTTTGCTATTCCCCTTTCCACTGGCATGTCTGCAAGACACACGAAATCGAGACCATATTGCTGGCTAAAGTGGGGAAGACTCGGTACAGTGCTGCCAGCATCTCTTGTGAGGATGACATTTGCCATCAGTCTTCCTTCTTTCTTACGTCTCTCATTTATGTTGTGCCTTTCAAGAATCCTCCTAGTCTCTTGAGTGAACTCGTTGACAAGTTCCGCCGTAATCCTTGCTTCTTCTGTATCTTCTAGAGGTCTACATTTTCCTAGTATCATCTTGGCTTGGGACTCGGCCACGCCAACTCCTTTCAGTCTAGAGTATGCTGGATCCGTGTTCGAAATGTTGCCTGAGAGCTTTTTCTCTTTGCTCCTTATTACTAGGACTGCCCGGTGACCCATAGTACTCTAAAATTCGAAGTTGACGGGATGACTTGTGAATTTTAGCCTTCTGTTGATTTCATCAGCCAGTTTCTCTGCTTCATTCGTAGTGAGGCTTCTCCCAACCCTTCTGTCAACTATTTGATTTCCCCTTCCAAGTGTGGCATAGTTACATCTGGCTGCCAGATCACCATTCTCAACTTTCATATCCGATCCGGAAGCTTCCAAGACTCCTCGGCTTATCTGATATTTGAATGGGTCAAAGCCTAAGATGGAGATCACGGCCACATCGCTTTCGGGCGGTAGACCTGAACCACCGTGTACATCAAGCCAGTCATACCAGTTTTTGCTAAGAAATCCATGTTAGGCGTATAGGCGGCTTCAAGAGGCGTCTTATAGCCCAACTCTTCAATTGGCAAGTCGCCCATGCCGTCAATGACTGTGTAGATCAACTTCAGGTGTTACACCTGAATCCAGTATAAGGACTTGCCATTTAAATCGACCGATCTAGGACTGTAATGCCTGCGATTGCGGAGATCAAACCGCAGCAATCTATATTACAGTTGGATTTAATGATGCTTTGAGAGTATGGGCGAATGGTGAAGAAGAAGTTTGAATTCCTTGAACATACAGCTGATGTCTATATCGCTGCATATGGTAGTTCTCTAGAGGAAGCATTTGAAAACGCCGCTCTGGCGACAACTGCAGTGATGAGTGATGTCGACAAAATAAGAGCTAAGACTGTTGCAGAGGTGAAGTTGGAGGCTTTTGATGAGGAAGCACTGCTCTACCTGTGGATAGAGGAAATCCTTGTGCGATTTGATCTCAGGGAAGAGCTATTCTCATACTTCAAGGTCTTCGGGATAAAGGAGCGTGGTGAAGGATTGACGCTTGAGGCAGAGATTAGGGGAGAGACTTTTGATCCGGCAAGGCACCCTCAGAGACTGGGTGTGAAGGCGGTCACTTACTATCAAATGGAGATCAGGAAGAGACCGGGCAACGTAACTCTGAAATTCGTTCTCGACGCATAACGAACGTCTATTCAGGCTTTTTCAATAGTTGAAATTGTTTATATAGATTCGTTGTTTCTTATATTCGAGGCTTGCTCATGAATAGGAAAAATAGGGAGATTCCTCTGGAAAGAATCGACAAATATACTTGGAGGATCCCTAAGAAGTATAAGAAAGGTATGAGAGTACCGGGGCGAGTCTATGCGGATGACGAACTGATCGAAAAGATAAAGTCTGATCGAACTCTAGATCAGTGTGCTAATGTTGCCCATTTACCTGGCATATACAAATTCGCTATAACCCTTCCTGATGGACACGAGGGCTATGGTTTTCCAATAGGCGGAGTTGCTGCGACTGACTATGAGGAAGGTGTAATCAGTCCCGGAGGAGTGGGCTATGACATAAATTGCGGAGTGCGCCTTCTGACAACCAATCTCACAGAAGATAGCATTCGACCTGAACTTCAAGCCATTGGAGAAGCTATGTTTCAGAATGTTCCTTCAGGTCTGGGAAGCAAGCGAAAGAAGTTTCGTCTTTCGAGAAACCAGCTCGAAAACCTTGTGACCGAAGGGGCACCTGGGCTCATTGAGAAGGATATGGGGTGGGCAGAAGACGCTGAACATTGTGAAGAGAAAGGATGTTTGGAAGGCGCCAACCCTGACAAATTATCTGATAGAGCAAAGGAGCGGGGATTGGCTCAGGTAGGCACCCTTGGTTCGGGAAATCATTTCCTAGAAGTCCAGAAAGTGGACAAAATATATGATCCAAGGATTGCCAAGACCTTTGGGATCGTAGGGGAAGGCCAAGTTACAGTGATGATTCACACTGGCTCGCGCGGTTTCGGACATCAAGTCTGTTCAGACTATCTAAGAGTGATGGAACGTGCCCTGCACAGGTATAGTGTGATTCTGCCTGATAGGGAGCTGGCCTGCGCCCCTGGACACAGCAAAGAGGCTCAGGACTATTACCAGGCTATGGCGTGTGCTGTCAATTACGCGTTTTCTAACAGGCAGGCGATTACGCACTGGGTGAGGGAAAGTTTTAAACAAGTATACAGAAAGCCTGCAGAAGACTTCGGCCTTGGGCTAGTGTATGATGTCGCTCATAACATTGCAAAGCAGGAAGATCATGATATAGATGGGAAGAACAGGAAAGTGTGGATTCACAGGAAGGGCGCTACCAGAGCCTTTGGACCGGGACATGAACAAGTTCCTGCTCCTTACCAATCTGTCGGGCAACCAGTCTTTATCCCCGGGTCCATGGGAACGAGTTCATGGTTGATGGTCGGGAAAACAAAGTCTATGAATTTAACGTTCGGATCTACAGCCCATGGAGCTGGACGTTTGATGAGTCGTGCAGCTGCCAAGAGAAGATTTTGGGGAGGAGAAGTAAAACAGAAGTTGGAAGACAGGGGAATGGTCATTCGATCGGCTAGCAAAGTAGTTCTAGCAGAAGAAGCCGCTGGCGCTTACAAGGATGTTGACAAAGTGGCTGAAGTTAGCGAAAAGATAGGTGTTGCAGCCAGAGTAGTTCGACTGGTGCCTTTAGCCGTCGTCAAAGGATAGCGAAAAGAATATCGCTACAGAGAACTCTTTTCTATATAGAACCAGCATTCTTCAGAACTTGAAGGGCTGAATACAGAATGAAAGAAGCAATGTTCTATGAGAAACTTGATAGAGACATTGTACACTGCCATCTTTGTAGTCATCATTGCAAGATAGTCGATGGTAAGAGGGGGATATGTGGGGTTCGTGAAAACAAGGGAGGAACGCTTTACTCGCTGGTCTACGGGAAATTGGTGGCAAACTCCGTTGATCCTATAGAAAAGAAACCGTTGTTCCATTTTCTTCCAGGTTCTTCTGCCTACTCCATCGCCACAGTAGGATGCAACTTTAGATGTGGGAATTGTCAAAACTGGGAGATTTCTCAGTTGCCCAAGCCCCAGAGGCCCATACCAGGGAGAAATTCCACACCTGCAGAAGTTGTAGAGGCGACAAAACGGATGGGGTGCAGAAGCATAGCCTACACCTACACAGAACCTGTCATATTTATGGAGTATGCCTTTGACACGGCAAGACTAGCTGCAGAGGACGGGATAAAGAATCTCTTTGTGACAAACGGTTACGTCTCAGACATAGCCCTCAGCAAGATTTCGCCTTACCTTCATGCTGCAAACATAGATCTGAAGAGTATGAGTGAGGAGTTCTATAAGAAAAACTGCGGTGCCCATGTAGAACCTGTCTTGGAATCCATCAAACTCCATAAGAAACTAGGTATCTGGATTGAGATAACAACTCTAGTCATACCTACGTTGAATGATTCTGAAGAGGACTTGACAGAAATTGCAGAGTTCATCAGGAGCTTGGGTGCAGAGATTCCTTGGCATGTTTCAAGGTTCTATCCAGCCTATAAGCTGATAGATCTGCCACCGACCGCCGTAGAAACCATTCGAAAAGCAAGAGAGATAGGATTGAAGACAGGTCTCCGATACGTTTATGAAGGGAACATACCGGGCAAGGGGGAAGATACTTACTGCTACAACTGTGGGACGCTTTTAATTGAAAGACTTGGATACACAGTAGTTATGAGTAAAGTTGAGGACTCCATCTGTCCGAATTGTGGCGCTGAATTGGATGGCATATGGAGATAGTCCTAGCAGTGCGCAAGAAAGCAGTGAGTGACTTAACAATCTAAGCTGGATGATCTGGTTGGATTTGAAGGAGAGATCCCAAGCAATCTTGAAACTGCTGAAGAAGGAGTATCCTGATGCAAGGGGAACGGCGTTGAACTACAGTGATGCTTGGGAGCTTTTGGTGGCAACGATTCTATCTGCCCAATGCACCGACGAAAAAGTTAACGAAGTAACTAGGGAACTCTTCAAGAAGTACAGGAGAATCGGAGATTATGCGACGGCTGACGTGGAAGATCTGAAGCAGATGATCAAACCCACAGGCTTCTTCAGCAGGAAGGCTGAGTATATAAAGAGCTCTGCAGAAAAGCTAATCAAGGATTTTGAGTCAAGAGTTCCTCGCTCAATTGAGGATCTGACCAGTCTTCTTGGTGTGGCCCGAAAAACAGCAAACGTAGTGCTGTCAAACGTGTTCGGAATAATCGAAGGCATTGCAGTAGACACTCATGTCATGAGACTATCGAAGAGGTTAGGATTCACGAAACATGGTAACAGAGAGAAGATAGAACTAGAGCTAATGGAGCTTTTCCCAAGAAGTCAATGGTTTGATGTAAGTAACTTATTAATAGCCCATGGAAGAAATGTTTGCACTGCAAGAAAGCCAGACTGTACGGAGTGCGTCACGGATAGACTTTGCCCATCGGCTTTCACGTTTGGCTAGTCTACTTTTAGGAGAAGATGAGCAGTTCTACGTAAATCTATGTAATGTCAAACCCTAGCAAACGATTCATTCTTGATTCTCTTCTAGCCTATTTTTCCTTCTCAGTCCTTCAGCTAGTATCCTGAGAAGGATTCTGTTTTGATTCTCTCTGAGGATACATTGAGACTCTTCAGGATTTCTTCCATTGTTCTGACCATTCCAGGAGGACCAGACGTGAAGAAGATTCTTTTCTGATAGTCTGTGATCTCTTGCTCTATCATCTCGGCGTCGATCCTTCCAGTATAGCCCTCCCAGCCTCCGCTTGCCTCGCTGATGGTGAGCACAACTTTGAGATTTCTGTTACTCTTTTGCATCTTTTTGAGATCTTCTTTGAAGGCTATGTCTCTCTCAGTATTGTTTCCGTATAGAAGGATTATGTCGGTGTCCAGCTGTTTGTCCGTGCAATATCTGCATATGCTTCTTAGCGGTGTTATTCCGATGCCTCCTGAGAGCATACCAATCTTCTTGAATTCTCCTTCAAACGTGAATCTGCCATATGGAGCATCAATCACTATGTGGTCACCTACTTTCAATGCATCTAAGGCGTTAGAGAATCTGTGTCCCGTGAGCTTCTTGGTAAATTCAATGAATTCTTTCTCCGTAGGGCTGCTTGAGATTGTGAAATGCTTCTTCGCCCTCTCACCGTTGAATTTGACTGTGATGAACATGAATTGACCCGGCTTGTATTCGAAAAGTCTAGGCTTGGAGAATCTGAAGCTCTTCACGTTATGAGTTCGATATGCAATTTCCTTCAGACAAGTCTCGAATTCCAATGATTCAGTTCACCGAAATGTACCAGATAGGATAAGTAAAAAAGTGATTCGAAGAAGCCCGGGTCTGTGTGATGGAGTTGGTCTGAACCGGGTGATACTCTCTTTGATTTCCTGAAAGAAACAAGAAGTATAGTGAGGGCCACATCTCAAGTTGTCACGTTGTCTAGGCTTTCTTTGGCGCCCAACTAGATCTATCTTTTTCGTCTTTTGAGGTTTTCCGGAAAAAGAGGGGTCTGGAGTTGTCAAATCCAGGAGTGACAACCTTTGCGATCTTTAACCTGTTAATTTTTCTATCACGAAAGAGATCTTCACGTTTGCTCGATACTCAATGATTCTGTTCCCTTCGATCTTTCCAGTCCAACCAATCACGTCGACGCCTCTTATGTTTCTGATGGTCTCGGCGGCTCTGGCTACAGCGTTGTCAACAGCGTCTTGCCAACTCTTTTTTGAAACGCCCACCAACTCAATCACTTTTACAACGGACATGCAATCACCGAACTCTTGATTGGACATCACTATTATAATTGGAATATATAAAATAACCAATTAGGAATTGTCGCAATAAATCGTAGATCAGCGCTAATTTCCATTGATGTGGGGAGTGGAACTGAATCGAAGGTCCGGAATATCATGATGGTAACTGCCGAGCAGCGATTTTCTGAACCTATTTCTTTGGGAAATCAGTTAGGTTTTATCGTGAAAAGGGCGACGTTCCCTTGTCTTCTTGTCTAAGTATTCGATACTTGAGCCTCTTTGGTTTGATGTGGTAACTCGAGTTCGCTTCTGACTTTCATTTGTGGCTTTTTCTTGGTTATCTGCTCACTCTTTGGTTCTGTGAGCATCTTGTAACGGTTGGATATGGCAGAATACAGGCGGTCTCTCAGAGGGATTCCCCTCAAGTCGGATTCTTCAAGTTGTTTGACTCTTCTGGCCAAGACATTGTCTTCCAGTGTTTGTGCAATCCATTTCTCAAAGTCGCCGCGTTTGATGTGAAACTCCAAAGACTTAATGTCCACTTCACGTATTTTTTTAGCAAAATCCCCTAGGGATGATGCGTTTGTCCCTGTGTAGTTACCTATTGAAGTGAAGAAGTAAAAGGCCTTGTCACTGGGCACGATTCTCAAAATTCTGGAGATCTGGTGGCTATTCAAGCCGGTCTGCCTATCGATTTTTATCACCACTACTAAGTATCTGAAGAGGTTTAAAAATTGATCGTCAGCTGGCAGGCATAACGGAGGATCATGCAGTCGAATTTAACATAAGCCTTGATTGAGACTCTTCTCAGCTTTGGATGCTTCTGTGTGCTTGGTTGTACTTATATGAAACTGCAACAGGTATAGTGAGACTAAGCTAGAACATTCTCAGCTCCTGGAGATGCGAATGGCTGGCTTTCCGTCTCTTGTTGCACACGCATTCAGCGGTGCACCCATCTCAAGTTCTTTGAAAGTGCGTATTCTCTACTTTTTTGAGAGTCAAATGCCTTTGAGTGTGTGCTCGTATATCAACGTGGGCCTGTGTAACACAGTCTTCTGGTTCAAAGCAAGCTGATGGATAACATTAAAATAAAGCGGGATAACCTTTATCCTCTGTTTCAATAACTTGATGGCCAAGTAGCGTTTCAAGTTGATTGATATTCGCGTGTCTAGGAAGTGTTACACGATATGCCCCATAGCAAGAGAAAAGTAAGGAAAAAGAGAGGCTCAAGAACACATGGGTACGGCAGAGTGGGTCAACATCGATGTGGAGGCGGCAGGGGGGGTCGTGGGAATGCAGGTCTGCAAAAGCACAAATGGACTTATACAGTCAAGTATGAACCAGACTACTTCGGCAAGCATGGTTTCAAGTCGCGCAGAGAGAAGGCCAACGTGATCAACGTTGGCGAGCTGGACGAGAAAGCTGACCTACTGTTAAAGGAGAAGAAGGTCGTCAAAGACAGAGATGGTATCCTTATAGATCTAGCGGAGTTTGGCTACAGTAAATTATTAGGACGGGGACAAGCAACCCATCCATTCATAGTGAAGGTTGACTCATTTACAAAGTCTGCGGAGGAAAAGATCAAAAAAGCAAAGGGCAGAATCGTAAAAGTGGAAAATCAGTCAGCCAGCCGACCGCAGAATAAGGCAATCTAGTAAGACTGAAAGGAAAAATTTAAGCGAAAATCTAAGCTACCAATACTCACTTGGAAAGCGCGGTCCAATGCTATGATGCGGTAGCTGCGAAATGGTGGTTTCTCAATGGGAAAGAAAAGACACAAGAGTATGAGCAAAAAGACGAAGAAAAAGAAACAGAAGAGAATCAAAAAACAGAGAAGAAGAAGAAGAAAGAAGTCTAAGTAGAATGCTGTAGATTATTTCACAAACCTCACGGATATATCGCAAGACAGTTGGTAAACGCTCTGCTTGATTTGGATTTATGTTGTCAGGAACAATTATTGCGTCTAAGTTTGCCACCTAATCCTGATCCGCATATCATCACAGCAGTGCCACTGCTGATACTGCAACTCTGNNAGGCCTAGCCTAAGTATCCACTTCTGAGACGCTTGAAAAAGTGCGAAGAATCGTGGAGCCTAAGAGATCCTTCTGAGAAAATTCAAGCTGTAGGCTTGCTGAAAACTACAAGATCTAACGATATTTCTTGCTTTCTTAATTTCTTTATTCCTCTTGTATACTCCATCATCTTTGTCATCTGATTAACCTGCGCAGATTCCGAAGCTTAGATGAGAAAAACATCGATACAGAAAGATTGAAGGCAAAATATATAATCATGTGGAGATCATCTGCTTTCACCACTGGGTGTGTAAGGGTGGATGCCTTACGCAAGTCCAAGATTACTTGGAAGACTATTCTGTTACCCGTAATAGGGTTATTAGCCTTCTTTCTATATCTCTACATATTCAATGTGGATATTCCAAAGATAATTGCCACTGCTAAACATATGGATTTGGGCGTGTATTCTTTGGCTGTTGTAGCCGTTGTTTTAGAGACTTTTTCTTTCGCTGTCTCATGGCGTTCACTGCTCAACATTCTTTCGGTAAAACTCTCTGTCATGAAATCTTTTCTTTATGTCTGGTTTGGAGTCTTTATGGACATTATAATCCCAGCTGAATCAATAAGCGGTGAAATATCTAGAGTCTATCTTGTTACGAGGGAAGAGAATGATGCAAGTGGCAAAGTGGTTGCGTCATTGGTCACTCATCGAATCATAGGTATGGCGATCAATATTGGGAGCCTTTTCGTGGGAATAATTGTCTTGCTTGCGCAGAGGCAGTTCAGTGGCGTTGTACTGAAACTCGCCTTGTTGTTGACTACTGCAACGGCTGTTTTTCTAGGTCTGCTTATTCTTGTTTGTGTTAAAGAGGAGTGGACCCTGAAAATTATCAGCAGTCTGATAAATTTCGTCGAACGTATTGGAATAGCCAAGCATAGATTGACAACTATACGAAGTGAAGTCCTTGATGCGGTGAAAGTGTTTCACAGTTCGATGAAAAGGTATCGGCACGCTCCGAAAGCACTGATTACATCACTGTCCCTGTCTGTTGCTTCGTGGCTTCTAAGACTTATCGTTACATATCTAGTCTTTTCATCCATCAGATACTCAGTCCATTGGAGTGTCATAGTTGTCACGTGTTCTATCGTAGTAGCTGTGAAGTCGATACCATTGGGCATACCTTTTGAAGCGGGGTTGCCGGAGATAACTATGTCCACTTTGTTCATCTTCTTTGGTGTTCCTGCTGACGTGAGTGCAACCGTGACTATTCTGTATAGGATTCTTACTGTGTGGTTCAGGTTTTTCATAGGGTTCGCGGTTCAACAATGGCTCGGGATAAAAGCTATAACCACAAGTCAATCTAACTGATGATAGTCTGTCCAGACTAGAGAAGAGCATTTCTTCGGTTTCCGCGTTCTAGCAACCGTCTCTTTTCAAGGATGTGCATTCCAAATCTCGATCGAAAGGTCTTAAGGTGTTTTCCAGAGTCTTAATCCTGTCTTTTCGTCCAATTCCCTTGTCAAGCTCACTCCGGCCCCTTCTATTACTGCTAGTTCTGCTGTTACGTCGACAATTGAACCATTCATCAAGTGACCTCCAAAGGCTCCTCCTTTTTCGTCTGCAACAACCAAGTGTGCGTGAACCATTATTTCTCCCTTCTCGCTGATCGCCACATTTCCAATGCATGAAGCAATCTCCAGTGGACCATCCAGCTTGATAGGTATGTATCGTCCTTCTTTGAAGTAACCTAAGACTGCATTCTTCAAGGTTCCAATGAGCAGGAAGATTCCCGCTCTTACACTGCATTTCTGAACTCTACTTTTGATGGCTTCAAGTAAGTCTTCTCCTTGTCGTAATCTGAAAAAATGAATGTTTCCTATACGTCCTTTCAAAATCGTGTGGCTCCANNTTCATTTAAGCCTTAACAGTTTTTCAAAGATCGCCATTAATGCGGTTCAATGATTTTTAATTTCCAACCGTCAACCCATGTGCAGAGGATGGCCTTTTACGTTCTGCATATTTATTCTTAGATGTTTTGACTTAGATGTCTTTAAAGAAGGAAATCGATAGGAATTCTAGGTGTATGTATCTAGTCGATAAACGAGATGACTTTAAGCTTCCTCAGCGAGCTTCCTTGCGTCTCTAACCCATCTTGCCGTAGTCTTTTCTGATATGTCCAGTTTGGTAGCCAGATCCTCAGCCGAGGCATCAGCTAGGTCGCTTATGCTCATTATGCCAGCTGCTTTTAGCTGCTCAGATCGTTTGTCTCCTATTCCTCTGACCTCTGTAAGTGGTACAGAGATTGGTGGGGCTACGGTGATGGTCTCTTCCTTTCTCTCTTGAATCGCGGGTGGCGTAGGCCTTGAATATGTTGTAGTTTCAACGGTTGTGACTTTTGGTCGTTGAGAATAGCCCAGTCCGATGAATAAAAGTCCTAGCACAAATGTTGCAATAGTCCACAGCGTTTTCATCTCTACTTGATAGGCTAGTACTGCTGCTGTCATAATGAAGAACAGGATCGCTAAGGTGTAAAGGATATAGTCTGAACGCATCTTGCTCTTTCTCCTAACTCTATCTATTGTTTTATAGAGGAGTTTAAATAATTTTCTGAATCTTTTCTGATAAAAGCGCTGGAATTTGGTGTTTTGGCAGCAGGTTACCATAAGACTTTTGACTTATTTTTTCAGCAGCTCGCCTTCTGGGAGTGACCGCTTTGTCAGGCTTTCCATCATCAGCGATCTGAGTTATTGTATATTCCTTTGTCGTCGAGACCAGCCTCTCATATGGTTCAGTTTTCCTGATCTTCACTTTTCTGACAATTCTACTTCAACGCGTTCGGAAACAGGTTCAGCCAATCGAGGTCAACGATGATCCTTCGATCCTGCAGTTCCTGGCGTAGAATGACAATAGAGGATCTTACCATAAGCTATATGAGTGGGAAAAGACATCTATTTTCTTGTTCATGAGGAGTAGGGTAGAGAGGAGAAAGGGGAAGGAGAAGGGTTNNAGAATCTCTTGATTTAACCTTTGGCTTTTGATAAACAAGGTGCATGCTCTTCAGAACCACTCATCTTCTCTTGTCCTACTCGTCATTGCTCCTTCTTGTTCAGAAAGCATTGGCACCAAGGCTTGCAGTTGATGGAGGAGATATGCTGAGCACTCTCTGGATTTGCCGATATCCTAGAGTCTTGAAAGGCCGCATAGTCCATCTGATTGACGATAGAGAAACACATTGTTGTGGAAAAGCTCTCAAAAGCATCTTCGGCTGCATTAGTGTTCAGAGAGCTCCGAAAGTTCTAAATCTCCTGGCGAAGGTTGTCTTCTAAGAAAAAGTGCAAGGGCCGGTAGTTCAGTTTGGTATGAACGCCGCCTTCGCAAGGCGGAGGCCGCGGGTTCAAATCCCGCCCGGTCCACTCAACTTTCTTTAGAAAAGAACCTGGGCTAAGAAATTCAGAGCTTTCTTCTTGGTTTTGCGTGTCGAGGTAGTCTAGAATGCTGGTTAGAGCTTGCTCCGTGATTCGGCTTAAGTTTAAACCGTGCTTTCTGGCTTTTTCAACTGTTTTTTTCGGGAGGTAAACTCCTACGGTTGTTTTGGTTTCAGTTTCTCTATGAGATTTTCCTCGAGGAACTGAACGTTTCTTCCTAGAGGAACTTTTGTTGAGTTTACTCATGTTTTTCCCTCTTTCTTCTCAGCCAAATAATGGTTTCACCAATAGCAGTTATGAAAAGGAACATAGAGATTATCCCTGTAATCCATGCAAAAAATCCAGTGATCAAAAGGCCATGAAATGGATTGAAGATTAGAAAACCAATGTTGTAAGAGATATAATAGAAAATGATGCGCTGCGGATCTTTGATTGGTAGCTTGAGGATGAAGAACCAGCAAAAT
>JABAOC010012189.1_pt2 | contig 24338 bp, 15 predicted proteins | sample 7062161 | NCBI WGS metagenome assembly JABAOC01 (sample SAMN14538625, study PRJNA623070) | marine sediment metagenome | biome: marine biome [ENVO:00000428]; feature: marine pelagic biome [ENVO:01000023]; material: deep marine sediment [ENVO:00002113] | place: India: Gulf of Khambhat ... | reverse complement strand
CATAGTATCATTATCGGGATCAGTTACATTCACACTAAGTGTTAGATTTATAGGATTATTTACTGAATTATTCTCAGGGGAAGGATCAGTTGGTTTTTGAGGTGGCTCCCATATACTATTTGGAGCACCAGGTGTTCCACCATTAATTAAACTTACTTTCCATATATCATTCCCTTTATTCTCGAGACTCATTCCGGTATCATTAGCTCCAGACTGCGGGATGTAAGATACATCATCAATAATTTCTAAAATATCATTTTTAATTGCTAGATACTCTCCTGAATTTGATAGGGAAAATGAAGAATCTATAAGCGTGCCAGAATAACTTGGATAATCAATAAGAAAACTTTGATAGTTATCTGCAATTACCGCAAACCCATGTACAGGGAGTTCCATACTTCCATTTATAAGTGAAAGTGTATGATTAACTCCTTGTTCGAATAACCGCCAATCTGTAATATTAATTACATAATTTGCTCTATTATAAATTTCAACCCATTCGCGTCCAGAATCTGAACCTAATGGATCATACATTATTTCGTTTATTCGTATCGTTTCTGAATCATCTGTGACACCCATTGAAGTAAGCGTAACAGTCGATAGGATAATCATAAATGCAATAACCACAGCACTAAATATTTTAATAGAATTTTTTTTATCTATTTTATGATACCTCATTTTACCTCCTCCAAAGAATAATGTATAGAAAGTAATTATGTTTCTATATATATAAATTGTGATGAATAGGTATTTTGAATAATAGATAATTTTTCAATTTGTAATTTTTCCAGATAAGGTTTAAATATGTTTGATGACAGAGGATAGCAGGTCACTAAGTAGCATGATTAATAGAGTCGTTGGTTTGGAAGGAAATGAATCGAAAGAAATTACTTATTGCCCTGTTTCTTCTGCTAATTTTAATAGTTTCAACTATTTCGATTCATGCTGAAAAATTTGACCATAAATCTGAAGATATTATGAAATCACATATTATTATAAATTCCGATTTTAACAAGATAATTGTAGATAAAAATGGAAATGATAGTGCTTACAAATCAATACAACAAGCAATAGATGACGCTCAAATCGGGTCAACAATTTATGTAAAAGAAGGAAGGTATAGTGAAATAATCCATATCTATAAGAAAATTAATTTAATTGGAGAGGATAAAGAAAAAACCTATATTACACCTATTTCTCAGGAAAATGGGTATGCTATTAAAATCTCAATAGCAGGTATTACTCTAAGTGGTTTTAGGATAAACAATGCTGGATCAGGTCTTTATAATACAGGAATTAAAATAATTGCTCCGTCTACAACAATTGATAATTGTTATGTATTTAACACTCCTGTTGGTATTGCAGTCTGGAGCTCAGAAAATAAATTTTCAAACTGCAAGTTTTGGGGATGTGAGGATGAAGGTATTGCTTTTTTAGGAAGTTCGAATATTGATTGTAACAATAACATAGTAACAAACTGTATTTTTTATGAAAACTGTGATGGTATAGAATTGCAATATTCATCAAATAATATCATCGATTACTGTGAGTTTTATGAAAATACCCATGCAGGAATTGATTTCATAGGCGCAGCAAATAATAATAACACAATTTCTCATTGCAATATATCCAATAATGAAGCATTTGGAATATATCTATCAAATTCCTATGGAACTACCATTGAAAATAGTACATTATCTGAAAATTTAATCATAGCTACTTACTCAAAAAATAATACTATTACTAAATGTAATCTTGATACTATCTATTTAAGTGATAACTCATCTTTATTTTTTGAGGATTGTAAAAATCTTTTAGAATCAAATATTAAAGTATCAAGCTCAACATATGAGATACAAGATGATTCAAAGGATGTAATAAAAAATCATACTTTAAGTATTAGAAATAGACTCATGGAAAAAATCATCACTTATTTCAATACTATTCGATTACGATTAAGATCATTATTTACGAGTTTTTAAGCCATTGGATTTATATAAAAAATAGTGTTATCCTCTATTCTTTAATATAAATATTCCAGTGGAGCTTAAAAATGAAAAAAGTAATATTGATAATCTTATGTTTTTCTATTTTATTTTTAAGTGGTTGTACCGAAGAACCATTAATTAAAGATTCAAATGGTACAACAATTGGAAATAACATAATTTACGTTGATGACGATGGTGGACAAAATTTTATAAATATTCAAAGTGCAATTGAAAACACAAGTGCAGAAAATACTATTTTTGTATATCCTGGAATGTATAATGAAACAATAATCATAAACAAATCAATCACGTTACTGGGAGATACTATGGATAAACCAATAATTTTCTATGAAAGAGGTATATACAATACTACAAATATTATTCACATAAATGCAAATAACTGTACTCTTAATGGATTTGAAATTATGGCTTCCTATGGTTTTTTAGAAGTTATTGGAATTTCGATTAGTTCATCAAATAATGTGATTTCAAATAATTCTATTATGAATACAACAAGGGGTATCAATATCGAACCGGAAGTTGAAAATAATACAATTCATTTAAATAGTATATCGTTTAATGGTAATGCTATTCGAGTTCAAGATGCCACAAAGAATACGATTTATCGAAACTTAATTACCTTTAATGATCGGGGAATTTTGCTCTGTTGCGGATCTATTGGTAATTTAGTTTATTTGAATACATTTAAAAATAATAGTGTTTGGCATGGATATGATTTATTTCATAATAAATGGGATAATGGTAATGTTGGGAACTTTTGGGATGACTACAAAGGTAATGATAATGATAAGGATGGGATTGGCAATTATCCCTATAATGTAACTGGAGGAGTAAGCCAAGATAATTATCCGTTGATGACTCCTGATATCTAGTTAGTTATATGCTTAATCTTAAACCTTTGTCTAGATATCAATTATATTATAGTTGATCCACTTCTTCATCTATTTCTTTTATTTGCTTTTGTTTATCAAAACAGATATCACAGGTATATGAGCCATCCTCATTTACATGATATCCAGCTAAAAAGCCAATCTTCTTATGACAATCAACACAATTCTTTGCCATGTCACCTCCTAAATTTTTATTTGAATCATTCACAGGTCCATATTGGATTGTTGAATCTTCGGTTCCACTTGTAGCAAATAGATAATTATTTCCATTACCTGTTGTTAATTTTAAACCTGGTGTTATACTTAAATTACCATACCAAGGTTCCTCAAGATTAAAAGGATAAACTTCAAGAAAATCTCTGACAGCTGATAGTTGTTCTACTTTTGTTATATTGTATTTATTGCCTTTCTGCCAATTTATTCTCACTCTGAAATTTCTTGTTAAAAGCAAAGGCGCATCAAAATAAACCTGGGCAATTCCTACTTGACTCCCACTGATATTACAATAGAAAGAAATATTTCCATCAATATCACTGTAATCAGTTGCATTCAATGTATAGTTATAATAACTATGTGCATTCAAAGAACCTGTATGATTCCACCATTTGTCACATAATTTTAGATGAAAGTTATGAGTCGTATCATTGCCGTACCTTTTAACACTCATCGTATCAAGATTGTATGCTGTCCCTGATGAAAAGGAAATATTACCTTGTATATACCATGCATCATTATTATCTGGGACAATATATGATCCATTGAACCATTGATAACTTGTTGTGATATCTTCATCAGTCAAAACTGTTGTTTCACTACCCCTTAAATAGGTTGATACGTTCCCATCATCAGATACAGTAACAACATCAAGGTCTAATGCATTATTATTGTTTGCATCTCCTTTTACTCGCAATGATATGTTATATCTTTCTCCAGGTATTGCATAACCGATTTCTTTAATGTACCAACCATACGCATCACCTGTATCATTATTTCCATTACCAGGAAATGAAATGGTGACATTTCCAAAAGGAATGCGCATTGTATTGGTTTGTTGTGAAAAATTTCTCGCACCTTCAAAACCATACCAGGTATCATTTCCTTGTGAAGTTGTCCAATTCAGAAATGAATTGATGAATAATTCCTCATTAGCAATTCCAACCAGTTGTAATGTTGCGTTCTTACAGATATATTTATTGGGATATTTTATTGTCTGTTCGTCTTGTAACCAGACTGGAAAGCAGATCCAATCTCTTGCATTTGGATTATATGATGTTGTTACAAAGGTCCAATTGTAGTCTTCTGTCCTGTTCGACCAAACACTAGTATTGGAATCCCATGCACTCCAACTGATATATTTTGAAGATATATTAAAGATAATTGGTTTGTGACCTCCATCAAATGCATTTCTAAAACTTGGACAAAGAACAAATGCGATATTGTGTCCCCAAGTCATATTTTTGCTCCTGTTTGTTACAGCGCTATCATAATAATGATTGTGACCATGAATATACAACTTGATGTTTGTATGTTCATCAAAATATTTCTCCCACCAATTTTGGTCTGAAAGATGTCTATATTTTTTACTACTAAATTGTGTTATACCTGAATCTGCTATATTGTGTGTGACGATAACTACCGTTTTATCTGCATATGTTTCTGTCATAAAATACAGCCAATCTTTTTGTTTATGGGTAATAAGTTCTGCTCCACTCTGCAGACCAAGAAATAAAAATAAGATATTATCCTGACACATTGCATATGTTTCATCAATCATCTCGATTTCGTTCCATGCTTTCTCGACAAGGTTCTGTCTATCATATGGTGTTTCCCATGCTGTTGGTTCATTAACTTCTGAATGACCTTTTGATTCATCCCATCTGTTATCATGATTACCTGTTGCCCAAAAAAGGGGTGTATGTGTTCTGTTTATTTCCATTGTTTTCCAACTACCTTGAGATGAATTTGGATAGGTATGAATCATGATGTAATGATTATGATAACTATCACCGACATCAATGACAAATGAGCATCTACCCAAATCATTGTCATTCATAATATCGTCACATGCATCATCAAGATAACTATCGACATCTTTTACTCCACGATGTGGATCTCCTAATACTGCAAACATCATCTGATCAATGATTTTTCCTGTTTTTGATCGAGTACTACTATTAATTTTATCAGAAGAATCATAGATTATCTTACCCCTATCTACCTCAAAATGTGAACCGTTAATAATACTATTATCATTACTAATCTCATCTATCTCTCTCTTAAAATTACCACGTATACTTGGTATGAGACTTACTCCAGTAAACAGAATGAAGATTATTATTACTATGCCTTTACTTAATTTACTTTTTTGTATAAGGTAACCTCCCTTGATAAATATCTACAATAGTTATTATCATCTTGATTGACAACTAGAAATTTTATTACACTATCCTCGACGTACATAAAAGACAATTGGACCAATCTTAATGGCCTTAAAGCGTTGTTCTGGTGGTGCAGGTATACCTTCTGGTGTTGCTGAAACAAATATATTCATTCTGCCAAATCCTACAAAATACCCGCTATTTATAATCTCAGGAGTTTTTGGTGTCAATCCCTCAATTGTTCCATTTGTTATCTTTTTTTCAATAATTTTCATTGGTCCCCAATAAACAACAAGGTCCCAATCAATATATGATATATTTTCGGTTCCAACATTTTTGAATTCAACATTTATACCAGTTCCACCATTCACATCTATTTGAAGTTCGGGTGGATCACCTGTATACACATGAACTGTTGCTTGAGCAAAAGCAATGAGTGAACCACTATCTCTAACTGTTATCGAGACATTATAATCTCCTATATCATCATAAAAATGCCTCGTGAGTAAGGGGGGTGTAACCGCAGTTTCGTTGTCACCAAAATCCCATTCCCATCTATACGGTAATTCTCCACCTTCAACAGAAACATGACGAAAGTCCACAGGCTGGTAATCCCAATGATAATTATACGGTCCACCTGCATAACAAATAAATTGTGTTGAATTACCATAGACGATAATATCATCGATACTGTATTCCCGTCCGTCTGTTCCATTTGCACTATAATACTGAAAACCAATCTTCACATCTGGTTCATCAATATATGCTGATAAGTCAATCGGTACTCCAAAATCGGTATCATACCAAACCCAACTATAAAATTTGCCAAAACTGTCCTCATTCCAAATCAGTGTCCAATTAACTCCCCCATCGATAGAGATACTAACATTTAGATCATGATAATCTTTTTCTACAGCTTCATAGTAACTCGTATACCACCAGAATCGTAGATATATCTCTGAATAATCTGAAAAATTTAAACTCGGGGTAATAAGCCATTCATCTTGCAATCCAATATCGTGATAGCAGGTTCCGCAGTAAGATTCGCTATGAGGATCCGTATCATCTATATACCACGTATCATCCGAATTATTTTGAATATGCGTCCAACCAGAAGGGGGCATTGTAGTATCAGTAAAGTTTTCATCAAGTATAGTTTCATAACCTGCAACAAATACTGATGAAGGTGAATATATCGACGTACTAGAAGCATTATTATTCTTGTTTGAATTTTCTATTGAGGTACTTGAAATAACCGATAAATTTGAAAATAAAAGTATAGAAATTACCAGTAATACTCCAGCTCCTTTCAAAATATTTTCTTTATTAAATATGTATTTCATATTCTGTTGACCTCCCTTTACATTAAAATTGAGTAAGAGTAATATAATATAATCAGATTTAAATGTTTCCCAACATATATATTTATAGAAACATTCGTAACAAAAACATTACGAGAGTGAGGGTTTTGGGAAGGAGGAAAGATAGACTACACTCATCCGAGAGGATAAGGTCTGATGCAAGTCTCCTAAGAAAGTGATTCCCCCACTCTCAATATATTATATTTGTAAGTCGAACTATATTAATCTTTGTAACAAATTCTTGTATAAATGATAAAAAATTAGTAGAAATATTACTTTTTTCGCCAAAATCGAGAAGTAACAGGATTTGTTTATCTACATAACATCAAAGTAATAATTTTATTATATGTAGAAGAATTGTTATTTTTGCAATCTTAGAAGTAGTTTAAAAAAAGGAGAGGCGAGTTTTATGATTAACCGCCTGGTTTAATATTTATAAAGAATAGGAGTACAAATCCATCTTGTGATCTTTTATCTGAATCCTCTGGTATCTCCGCGTTAACAGTTACCGTTGTTGGTCCAAGTCCAAGTATAAAATTCGAACTTATTCCTTCCTCTCCACCGGCTGGAATACTTGATATTGTACCTGTTGTGTCCTTACCAATCCAAGCTCCACCTTCAAGGGTAATACTCCATTGTACATTAGTTATTTCATCATCTCCGTTGTTTTTGATTTTTGTCTTTACTTTAAATAATCCTCCAGTGATAGATTGAATATCAAGTATTGGTTCTGATCCACCTCCAGGAGTTGCAGCTGCTGTTTCATCAACGTAATAAGCATCAAAAGGATTACTTGAAGGTGGATATGAGTACCCTAGATGTTTCTCATCATTAAACACTACAGCAATTACCATAATATTATCCTTTGTTATGGTTGGGAAACCATTAGCACTACCATCCCAATTTGTTGAATCTGACCACGTGCCACCCGCTGGTATTGAGAGAGGTTCATTAAATGCAAAGTCCAACAAGGGAAACGTGTAAAGATCTCCAGCAGTATCATACCATCCCATACTTGATTCAATCTCTGTTATATATACTCGTATATGACCACCATAGGTACTTGCTTCATTGTTATCAACTGAAACATCTATTTCCATCTCAGTTCCCCCACGCCACGTAACAGAAAGGTCAATGTCAATATCTTCAACAGCTCGTGAGCCACTGGAAATGATACTATTTGTATAAGCGGACTTAGCAGATGGAATACTCCCGGCACCAACATTAACTCTATACCCTCCATCAAACCATAATGTTGGATAACCATAGAGATTATAATCATTTCTTGCACGGGCATAAGCTGTTGGATTTTTATCACAAACTAAGGTAACATAATAGAATGGATATTGTCCCTCGGCATAAATCTCCTTCAATGCTCCATGCGCATATTTACAATAGCCACACCAGGTAGCTGTTCCGTCTTCTCCAAATACTGTGTGGGTAAAATCCAAATTCGTCGGTTCCTCACTTGATGATTTTATTACGGGTTGTGATGATACAATTCCTGCAAAAGTAGAGATTACCAGCATACTAACTAACAAACAAATTATTTTTTTCTTCATATGTTATCCCCTAATTTTTTATTGATACATATAGGAGCAAGTAATATTTATAATTAACTATAGTTAATTTTAACTTTCATTATTCCTAATGGTAAAATCAAATTCGGAATAGGCGAAAGTATTAATCTTTCTCCAAGATTTAATACCTCATGGATTGGAAGAGATTCTTGAAACCAGATTGGCGCAAGATCTTACTTTTTATTATCACAATGGGTGGAATTAATTATTGGTGGATTTCAGGAAACACTATATTAGATGCTAGAGAACTCTTTGGTCTGCCTTTGGGATTTTATCCAAAAGGAAGTTTTATGAGTGAACCCCCTGGTTACCCACCACCACCTACTGTTGAATTCTCTTGGTTGAATTTCTTTATTGATATTATTTTTTGGTACCTGATTGCCTGTATTATTTACTATTTCTATGATCGTCTTATACATAATTTAAAGGAACGGAAAAAGTTAGCACGGTAATTCTTTTTTAAAAGCTCTATAGACCTCATTAGAACACTACAGCGAAATTTCAAGTAATAATTCTATACATTATAACTTCGAAGCTCTAAAAGCCTTTAAAAATAAAAAGAAAGGATTATTTTTTCCCTTTCTTTGTTGCTGGTTTTTTAGGTGTATTTTTAGATTTTTTTGGAGGTTGTTTTTCTTCTGGTTTCTTTCTTTTACTAATCATGTATATAAGTATTAACAGTACAATAATGATGATAAGTAATAAAATAAGCCATGTCCAGTCTTCTTCGGGTACTGGTTCTTTTTCTTTTTCTATGGTTATGGTGTATTCAGCTATCTCTGAAAGTGATTCTCCATCAGAAGCAGATACAGTGATAGTATAAGTACCAGAAGCATTCCACATATGAGATCGCGTTACATTGACACCGCTTGGTCCATAAGGCGTTTCAGTCGTTTCCCCGTCCCCCCAATCAAAGATATATGATAGGGTATCATTATCAAAATCAGTTGACATAACCGTGAATTCTATAGATGAATTTGCTTCTCCTTCTTGTGGACCATCTATATCAGGTTTTGTAGGTGGTATGTTTGGTACAGCGATAATGACCGTTGTTGTAGTTTCATTAGTTGCTCCATCATCATCTGTAACCGTTAATGTTACCGTATATTCTCCTGGGGAATCATAGATGTGTGATGGTTTAGCTTCAGAGCCTGTTGTATTATCACCGAAATCCCAAGCATAGGTAGATATAATTCCATCAGAATCATAGCTATCGGTTCCATCAAATTCAATTGCTTCACCAACAAATCCTTGGTAGGGTTCTCCCGCTGAAGCATCTGCAATTGGTTTTGCATTTGGTGGTGGTGCAGGAATTCCACCATTACCTCCTCCGTTACCGCCATTTCCACCGTTGCCACCATTACCGCCATTACCGTTTTCTTCTGCAGTTATACTGAGGTTTATCCAATAACCAATTTGTTCAGGAAAAATTTCTACCGATTGATTATCATCAGGTGAATACCATTTTCCTTTGTATTTAACAGAGAAATTTCCTATTTCCCAGTTATGTGCTGGAAAACCAATATCATACCATCCATTAGAGTCTGTTTCAACCGTTAATACCTCTGGTATCTCAGTAAATGTTAGTGTTACCGGTATCCCAGATGGAGCAATTTTATCGTTTATGTATAAATAACCATAAACAGAATTAAGCTCTCCTGCTATGGTTGGAACTACAGTTATTGTTAAACCAAAGATTAGTGTTGCTATTATTAGTATGGAATATACTTTTCTTTTTTTCATAAATCTCTTCCCCATTTTTTATGGTAATCTCTTTTCATGGTTTATATACCTGTCTATTTTTTCAATCTATTCTACACATTTACCCCATACCTTTGCTGTGTCTTCATCAGAAACCCAACTATCATCATCAGGAGAATATGCTGTTACATAGGCAGTATTGATATGTCCGTCTGGTGCTTCGCAATCTAACACAGTTGCATTGAATTCAATATACATTGTTGTGCAAAGTGTAAGGTTGAATGGTTCATCTCCAGTTTCCCACCATTCTAGTGTTGTTGTCCCATCAGGATTATAGGTTACTTGTGGTTGAACTTCAGATCCATTGGATACATAATATTGGCAACAAGATATTACGGTTATTTTAGTACTATTTTCGACATATTCAAGACCTTCGGGTAAGGTATCATTGACATACCATTTACTTAGATTACAAGGTGGGCAATCTGATACAACTTCAGGAGCTATCCTTTCCAAAGTTAGTAGTGCCCATTCAGTAATGATTACTGGTTCACCTCTTCCTGACGATTGTCGCCATGATCCATAGGTTGTTCCTGGTGTTTTATCCTGTTGTGTTACTATTGTGTCTGAGAATTCTTTAAACCAATCAATACCATCAAATGTGTCTATACCCATATATTCAAGACCTTTCATGGCACAGAACATAGATTGATATTGGGCTGGCGTGCCCTTCCACCCAGCTGGTTTATTTGCACCACTTGAATCATTCCAATGTCTTTTCATATAATCTAATGCATCGAGAACTCTTGAATCAGTAGGAGTATCTCCAACAAAGGCCATTTGGAATATGAGATTTCCTGTTTTTAAAATATTTACTCCAATACTGTCAGATGGATAAGAATACCAAGATCCTCCATCATAAGTATCTCCGTTTATGTCATCTTGTACCCAATCAATCCACCAGTCAAGTTCAGTCTTAACCCAATTAGGTACTGTGCATCCAAAATCTTGTGCTTCGGCAAGGCCAAGCATTGCATATCCTGAATTTGATTGATCTCCTTTCCATCCAGTACCTCCACTGCCATTATCAACGTGTGAATAATCCCATCCACCTTCTTTTGTACCGCCAGAACCTGCTGCGGGATCAACCTGAGCCCAAGCTAAGAAATCAACCATATCCTGAGCAACTTCTCCAAAGGTCCATCCATCCACAGGACTCCCTGCAACGTCTATTACTCTATCAAATGTATCGCTAGCAGAAATTGCAGCTAAAAAGATCCCTGTATAATAAGTTTCTCTAGATGAACCATATCCTGACGCAACACCTTTTCCATTTCCATTGGTATCTGGATCATCTATGGTACCTGTTGCACCAGATGTATGATCCTGAAGATCTATGTCATAAATAGATAATCTCGTAAATGTCCAATTAAATCCGTCACTAACGTTCTGATAATATTCGTATTCTGGATCAAATGGTGAGTCATAACCAAGCTCATAAGCACGTTCACAGAGTTTATATAGAGCTAAACCTGTTCCTGCTTCTCTGGAATTGTAACCGGTCCACGTTCCATGGTAAATACCACCGCTTGTATCTTGCTGATCAACAAGCCATGCAAGTCCATCATCAATTGATTGATTAATTGTTTCGTTAAACAATGGCGGTTCACCACCGCCACCACCTCCACTGCCACTTATTGTTTCTCCATCGTTATGAATACTTATGTTGAATAATGCTTCTTCTTCGACAAGTACATGAGTTTCATTGGCCCATCCTTCACCGTCCCAAACGGTCTTTTCAAGATCAATACTTGGGGCACATATGCATTCTTCAAACTCGAAGGATACCATATCATATGCATAGCACCAGAATTTATCTGTTCCTCTTGCTTTTACATAAAATGTTTCACCGGGGATCCAAGCCACGCCACTGCTGTCAAATGACCAATTCTGGATATAATCGAAATCTAAATCGCATGGTAAGTAGGTAGATTCTGTTCCCCAAGCGGAACCATTCCAGTAGTGTTTTGTATTACTTTCATCTTTATAGTAAATCTGGACATGGACTTCTTCCATTCTATTTTCTGAGTTCCACGTTGTACCATTTATTTCATTGAGATCAAATAAAACTGCCCCATCTTCTGGATAGAGTATTTCGATTTCTCCAACTCCAATGTTGTATCGAAGTCCACTTTCGTTGAAGATGTGTACCCAATACGATTTACCACCTTCAATTGTTGTTAACCAATTAATGTCACGCTCAGTGTAATAGCTTGTCCACATATCATCAATTATATCATAATGGAATACCCAATCGTAGCTTCCATTGACTGAATACATTACACGCTCTAATGACTCATTGCATCCAAAGTTTGGTGGCATTCCACCACTTAATGGTAATGGATTCCAGCCATACTGCATCCATTGATCCCATACAATAGTACTATCAACGGTAAATGTCACTGGAACTGCTACACCTGTATTTCCATCTTCATCGAGTGCAATTGCTTCTAAGGTAATTTGCGCTCCACCTTGATACCAATAGATTGGTATGTATGCAACATATGTTACATTACCCGATTCATTTACTAATGGTTCAACATCGTAATAGAGGAACGGAGCATCTCTTCGACCACCAGGTATCCAGAGGAACACACCAAGGTCTTCCCATGGCGTTTCATCATCATACGCATGCAGTATTACTTCGACTACATCAGTTTGTTGAGTGGAACCATGTTTGGGGAATATGATTTCAACATTCGGATCATCAGAACCTCCACCAGGTTCACAGACCCAGAAGGTTTCGTTATCAATCCAACCAGCATTACCAAGGCAATCCGTGGCATATGCTTCAAGATAGTGGACACATCCCTTTTCAAGATTAATGCATCCTTCATATTCCATCCATTCTGTCCAATTTCCAAGATACCAGTATCTATAATAGATGGTTGTTTTTCCAAGCACACAACATCCTTGATCTTCTGCTTCAAAGCAAATATCTGTTTCTGGATATACAAGCCAAATATCATGTCCGTATGGATCCTCACCTAAATAAACATGGGGATCTCCGACTTCTTTATCAAGGGTAGGTGGTGTTTCATCAACATAAAATGTTTCGTTATCGATCGCTTGATTTCCTAGACAGTCTGTTGCTCTGATTTCGAGGTAATGCATACATTCGTCCCAGAAGGTAAATGGACCTTCATATATCATCCAATCAGTCCACCCTTCTTCATCCCACCAGATTCTGTACTCAAGTTTGATGCTTTCATTTAAGCAGCATCCTCCGTTGGTTGCATTTATTGATATTGGTGTTGATAGATTGACACAGTAATTATTTGTACCTGGTATTGGACAGTTTGGTTCGCCTACTTCCTTTATAATTATTGGTGGTGTTTCATCAACATAAAATGTTTCGTTATCAATGTATTCATTCTCAAGGCAATCTCTTACGCGGATCCAAAGATAATGTTTACACTCCTCATCAAATGAAATATAGTCTTCATATGGTATCCAATCTGTCCAACCATGAGTCATATTCCATATCTTGTAATCTACCGTAACATTTCCAAATGGACAACAGTCCATCTGCCATGGTGCTACAAATATCATAGTCGAGGTGTTTACACAATAATCATCGGTACCAGGAATTTCACAATAAGGTCCTGCAAGGTCCTTTGAAATACTTGGAGCAGTCTCATCAACGTAAAATGTCTCGTTATCAATATCCATATTGCCAAGACAATCTATGGCTTTTATCTCAAGATAGTGTTTACATTCTTCATTAAAGCTGATAGTTTCTTCATAATCCATCCATTCGGTCCAACCATCAGTTATGTTCCAAATCCTATAGTAAACAGTTACATTATCACAAGGTCCACAACCATATTCCATAGTTGTAACGGTAATTTCTGTTTCCGTGGTAACACAGTAGTCAGGAGCAAAGTCGACATATGCCCATGTTGGTAAAGCTGTATCTATAGTGCCTCCGCAAGCAATTTCAAAGGTTAGATCTTCACCAATATATGCAGAAATATCAATTTCAACACTCGTCCAACCAGTAGTCTTCAAATGCGTACCACTTCCCCATGCGGTTTGTGAATAATATGCAATTGTTGTTACTCCATCCGCTGTTTCTAATAAATAAAAAAAGGAATCATATCCAGTATAATCAAAGGTAAAAATGTTATATGTGAATTTAAATGTGGATTGAGTTGCAGTGAAATCCTGAATTATTGCATTATCACCCTGCGGTTGACTACCATTATAACCACCATTATCATCACCGAGGCGTGCCATATACATTCCGGTAAATGGCATGGTATAATTATCAGCCATTTCAACAGTAACATTGTCATAATTTTCACTTACTGTCCAGCCAGTAAAATCACCGGTTTCAAATCCAGGATTTTTTAAATTACTAAACGTACAATTTGGTCCCCAAATCGTCTTAAATATATCTGGAGATTGTTCATCAACATAAAATGTCTCGTTTTCATAAGCAGAATTTCCAACACAATCGGTTATATTGATTTCCAGGTAATGCATACACTCTTCGGTAAAGTTAAATGGCTCTTCATATTCTATCCATTCAGTCCATCCATCACCTTCCCACCAGATCCTGTACCGAATAACAACTGATTCATTTGGACAGCACCCTTGTTCATCATCATCAAGAGTAATAAGAGTTGATGTGTTTACGCAGTAATTATTGGTACCTGGTATTGGACAGTTTGGTTCTCCTACTAATTTATTGATTATTGGTGGTGAATCATCAACGAAAAATGTTTCGTTATCTAATTCTTCATTTCCTAGGCAATCTGCTGCTCTGATTTCCAAGTAATGCATACATTCTTCACTAAAGTTAAATGGTCCTCTGTAACCTGACCAATTAGTCCACCCTTCTCCTTCAATCCAAATTCTATATTCAAGAGTGTAACTGTTGTTTTGACAGCATCCTAAGTTGATTACATCAAGGCTAATATTTGTACTGAGGTTGACACAGTAATCATCTGTATCAGGTATTGGGCAGTTGGGTTCACCAACATCCTTGATGATTTTGGGCGGTGTTTCATCGACATAAAATGTTTCATTATCTAACACCCAATTTCCTATACAATCAAAAGCAATGATTTCAAGATAATGCTTACATTCTTCAGTGAAAGTGATGTTGATCGGTTCACTATATTTATATTCCCCAAATTTTATCCATCCTTCTCCATCTAGCCAGATTCTGTAGAGAATGTATACAGTTCCGTTTTGACAGCAACCTTGGTCCTCTGCACTAATGGTAATTTGAGTTGAGAGGTTGACACAGTAATCATCAGAGTCTGGTATTGGACAATTTGGTTGTCCAATAGTCTTTGTTATTAAAGGAGGTGAATCATCAACATAAAATGTTTCATTGTCATAGGCCTCGTTTCCAAGACAATCAGTTGCTCGAACCTCTAAATAATGCTTACATTCTTCGGTAAAGTTAAATGGTTCCTCATAGATAGTCCAATTCGTCCATCCTTCTCCTTCAAACCAGATCCTGTACTCAAGTGTAACAAATTCATTTGGACAGCATCCGTTATCCTCTGCATCAAGTATAATTCCTGTAGTTAGATTAACACACCAATCATCGGTATCAGGTATTTCACAATACTCATCCATAAAGTCCTTTATAATCTTCGGTGGTGTTTCATCAACGTAGAATGTCTCATTGTCACAAGCTGTATTACCTAAACAATCAGATGCTCGTACCTCAAGATAATGCTTACACTCCTCCGTGAAGTTAAATGGATCCTCATAGATGGTCCAATTACTCCACCCTTCTCCGTCTATCCAAATTCTATAATCAAGAGTGACTGAATCGTTTTGGCAGCACCCCACCTCCGTTGCGTTAAGCGTTATTAGGGTGCTTAGGTTAACACAGTAATTTTTTGTATCAGGTATTGGACAATTTGGTTCTCCAACCTCTTTGATGATTAGTGGAGGTGATTCATCAACATAGAATGTCTCATTATGATATCCTTCTTCAGGCCATCGGTTACCAACATTGTCCTCTACATAAAATTCGAGGTAATGTTTACAGGGGCTTTCTAGATGAATTTCTACACTTAGCGTTCCTTGGGACGCATTTTCATAATACTCTACCCATTCTTCATCATACCAAATTCGATAGTAGAGATGAACTGAACCGACGATACAAGGATCAGTACCATTATCTGTAACATTAATCCATATTGGTGTTTCTTCTTTAACACACCAGGCATCATCCTCAAGATTATTGCGACATTTCGGCTCACCAATTTCTTTTATTGCATCAGGTGGTGTGTTATCTACATAGTATATTTGATGATGAACATCATCATAATTACCGACATTATCTATTGCAAAATAGAAGAGTTCATGGAGACATTCCTCATAGAAATGAATCTCTTCATCATAGGGATACCACCAATAGTCTGAGATGTCGGGATCAACAATACAGAAAGTGTCAACGATATCCTGACCATCAACTGCTCCTACTTCTCCATCGGCAGGATAATACGTATCATTCCATTTATAGCGCCAGAACATACCATAGAGGCCAGAATAACATGTATCATCAGGCATTTCTTCGACAGTAAGATTGATTGGTTTGCAGCATTTTATAAAACCTTCATGTTCATCAATTTCATAATATCCACCTTCAGGATAGGTCTTTGTAATTATAGGCGGATCATCGTCAACTCGATGTTGTTGTTTATGATGACTTTCTTTATTACCCATCATATCAACACCCCAATATTCTAGTTCATAGTATCCTGTTTGTTTAAAGTGAAATTCATATCCAATCCTTCCCTCAGCTGGATTGGTATCATTCGCATCGCCATCTTCTACTACGATTGTTTCAATAACATTAAGGGCACCTGAACTATCACAGGTATTTGGTTTCCACCATACTTTTATGGTAATTTTATCAACAGCAGTACCATTTGGGAGACAGCAATCATCAACTGAGTTGAAATAAAGAGGTGTATTTCCACTGACCCATGGTGGCGGTGGCCAGTTACCAGTATAGGTTGGACATCCAACAGTTTTTGTTGTTATTGGTCCACATTTATCCACGAAAAAATCTTCACTAAATACACCCTCACTTACATTATCATAATCCCAACATTGATATCGAACTTCATGGAAACATGTCTCGTCATTATAAAATTCTGCAACGATGCTTCCAAAAGCTTCATCTAAATCACCCTCGTCATTATCATACACTGTTTTGTTCCATAAAAATGTCCAGACAATAGGATCTTCAAGGTCGTCTGCAACCCAAGAAGAAAATTCAACGCGTTCTGTTCCTGGACATATATCACTTGAATTAATCCATACGGGTGTGTTAGGTCCTATAACATAGTAATCAGCACCTTTCCATTCCCGTATTATTTTTGGTGATCCAAATTCAATGGATTGTGATGGATAAGGTTCATCAGGCCAGATGTATTTCCAATAATCCTCGACCTCACCATTTGATGCATAACCATCATAGGAAAGATTACTATCTGTACTAAAACGGAATCTTAAATAAGTATATCCTACAGCATAACAAGGTATTTGGATCCATTCTTCATGGACCCCTGTACCAAGGCTTAAATCTGTAATAATTTGTTCACCAGCATCTCCAAAATCTCCATCTATGTTGAAATCAATCCAAGCACTTAAATTTCCGTTTGGTGCCCCAGCAGGGACTACTGTAGAGATAGTAATTTTTGCCAATTGTCCTTGTTTAAATAAATGCAAAACTACACCATCTTCATCATCTATACCTGCAAAATCATCACCATTAGCCATTACATTTGGTTGACCATCAGATTCATTATCTTTTAATGATCCAAGAAAATAACCACTATCGTTTATGTGTCTTGCTCCATTATTAGCAAAAGTCGTATTATATGAATCAGGAGCATCACCCCAATCATATTCTACTTCGTTATTCGCTGATATAGTCGCTGGAGATGACAATACCAACGCAAAAATTGCAGTTACCAGCATAACTAGTGCTAAAACACTTGCACCAAATATTCTTCCAAAACTACTTCTATTTTTTATAAAATTATTTCTCATATTCTTATCCTCCGATTTAATAAGAGACATTCCCCCTTGCCCAAATCCCTATGGCAAAGTACCATATGCTATACTGTTTCCTTATATAAATTTATCGATATAAATTTATTAGATTGAATCATTTTATATTAATTATTAAATTGTATTTTCTAAATTTTTAAAACTATGTGTCAGATATAACGTTATTGTGAATTTAAGTCACGGTTAATCGTATCAATAATTAAATTATAGAAAAAAGTTACATAAAAATGTTCTACAATAATTAATATATAAATGTTTTTATAAGAAAATTTTGAAGAATAATTTAATACAATTTATAAATATAGTTTCCTACTCAAAATACGAATATAAATTATTAATTTCTTCTAACAAATCATTTCCTTTCTCAGTATTAATATAAATTTTACTGGATTTTCCATTATCATTTTCAATAATATTTTCTTCAATAATATGTTTCTCAATTAAAAATGAAAGATAATGTTGTAATTGTGTAAAACTCATATTACTTCGATAGAGTATCTCTGTTTTTTTAGCACCATCTTTAGATAAATCTAGAATCTCCCCAATAATTTCAATCTCAGAACGTCTCTTGAACAAATATATCCTCCCGCAATTCCAATTATAAATGTTATCAAATAATCATTATTTAATATTTATTGAAAAATTTAATCAATGAAAAAAAATTAATGCTCTCTAAAAAACTAAATTTTTAGTTAACTTTTTAAAGTACCATTTTCTACTAATTCATGGTTGGAGGTATAAGAAATGGTTTGTCAATGGTATCATTTTATGCTCAGTATGTTTTTACTCATATTTGCACTAGGATGTATAATTGCTGGAATATTTACTGCTTATTTTGGTTCAGGAAAAAGTAGAATGGTTGGAGTGGTACTCATTATAATTGGTTTTATTGTTGGTGCACTATTTTCATGGTGTGCTTGGTTGTTGCCGTTTCTTGGTGAACCACCTATTGGTCTTTGTGGATGCATCATTGAAGGGGTCTCAGCAGTGATCGGTGCAATAATTGGTGCTGCTGTAGCTCTTGGACTCTTCTTAGTTGCCACCATGAAAGCCTAAAATCAATCTTTTTTCAATGTAAATTTTTATAGATATTTTATTATATATGAGTCATTTGTTTTACTGGCTAGATAATATCTGGTAAGAGATACATTTTTATATGGAAAAAATGTTGTATATTACGAGGGATGTGATTTTGAGTTCAATGGACGTAAATTCTCCATTATGGGAGAATAAATTCAAGAAATTGTTTAACATAGAAGATCCTTTAGATCAACTTATTTTAGATAGTGCAGAGAAGGGTGAGTTAAAGGTTGGGTTTGTTGAAGTAAAACCTGATAGATGGTTATATCTTAAGAAATATTTTCCCTCGTTTGTATAACATTAGTTATTTAAAAACTGTCTAGAATAATCAAAAATTAATTCTGTTAGTAAACACTCGTTACAATAAAATTTTAAAGGAAATATTTATATATTCACAAATTAATTTATCATTAGAACGGGGAGGTTCACTTCTGAAAAAAATCGAAGGAGCCTACTCCATCGGAACAGAAAATGGTGAAGTGAATGGACGTAGTAAAGGTCGACAAAAAAGGTTTTATCGTAGAAATAAAAGCTATATCTGATGGATACCGATACAAAAATAACAAGAAAAAATAATACTACTAAAGAAAAATTTTTTTTATAAATTTTCACTTTTTTTCAATATGTCTATGATGTGATTTTCTCATTTTGAAATTTTTCCACCTCAGTTTTATATAATATTAGTTATAGAATATTTCATGGAAGTTAGGTGCATTGGAGAGGTGGATTTACAATTAATAAAAAACAGTTATATAGAGGCTTTCTCTGCTTCATTTTTTTATCTGTTTTACTGTTTAGTTTATTGTCTTCCTCTCTTTTAGCTGTAGTTATTAAACCTAATTTTTACTTTTCAGTGGGAAATGAACTATATACAGTAAATCAATCAATGAATTTTGAAAGTATTACCATATCCACTTCTCATATAGTTTTCAATAATACTGGTTTTCATGTTTCATCTGGAAATGATATTACCATTACCCTTGTGTTTATTAATGATGATATTTTAAATGCGATAAATGGTGAAAAAGTCCTTGAATTTTATGCAAATACAACAAGTGGTACTGTTTGGTTTAATTTATCTGGATTTACTGCAGGAAATAATTACACAATTAAGCGGAGTGGAACTCCTATTGCTACATCATTAGCAAATATATCGGGATTTATTTCATTTTTAAACAATGTTTGGAGTAGACAACGATTTGAAATTTTACAACAGGCTCAAGGAGGTGATGTTACACCTCCAGAAATTAAAGATGTGGTTATGAACAAGTCTAATCCGATTGATACTCAAATTGGATTTGGTTGGGAGAATATAACCTGTACAGTTAGCGATAATGCATCAGTTGATGAGGTTGAAGTACGTCTCACCTATCCAAATAGTACGACAACTTCATTTGGTATGTCAAATAGTACGACAATTGACCACTATTTTTATAATACAACCTTTACTCAATCTGGTAATTACAGTTTTTATATTTGGGCTGATGATAATAGCAGCAATTCAAATACTTCTGGTGTGCATAATTTTTCGCTCCCTCCAAATTGGGATATTAATAATGACGGAAAATGTTCAGTCTATGATTATGTATTGATTTCAAATCGTTATAGTAATACGGGAAATCAGGGATGGATTCGTGAAGATGTTGATAATAATGGACAAATCCAGGTGTTAGATCTGGTTTTTGTTTCTGGATTTTATGGCCAAATTTGGTGGGTTTAAAGGAGGTGAAAATAAAATGAGAGTATGGTTAAATGTAAAATCAAAGGCTGTAATTTCAATAATAATATCTTTCTTACTTCTGTTAAATTCAATAACCTTAATTGCAGCGGGAGTTGATACAATTGTTTATGTTGATCCATCAAATCAAGTTGTTGCTCCGGGGAGTAATTTTTCAATAAATATTTCATGTATTCCAGGGCAACCAATAAAGTCATTTGAGCTTAAAGTATCGTTTAACGCAACACTTTTACAAGCAAATAATGTCAGTGAGGGTAATATCTTTTCAGGATATAGCACATTTTTTAATGCAGGAATTATCAATAATACCGCTGGAACAATCATTAATGTATATGGCTTAATTATGGGTGCAGGAAATGTTTCTACTCCTGGAACATTAGTAATTATTAATTTCACAGCAAACCAAATCTCAGGTATTTCTTCTCTTAATTTATATGATGTTGGGGTAACCAATGAGAGTGAATATGTTCCACTTGTTGTGAATAATGGATCTGCACAGGTTGATGGAATGTCTCCAGAGCTTACGGATAACAGTTCTTTAATTGGGTATACTGGTGATTCGTATACATATAATGTAAGCGTGGTAGACAACACATGCTCAGCGGATAATCTAACGGTTCAGGTTGATTGGTCTCATGGGGCATTGAATGGAAACGAAACAATGGTACATGCCGGAGGTAGTTATTTTGAAAAAACAGTGGTTCTTGATTTGAATAGTACTGCAAATATGACGTATTTGTACTATGCGGCCGATCTCTATGGAAATAGTAAAACAACATCGATAACATCTGTAGTTGTGCAGGATAATGATCCACCTCAAATCTCCAACGTTACTGCCTTACCTAGTATACAGGAAATTGGAGCTCATGTTAATGTCAGTGTTACGGTTATTGATAATATTTTAGCAAATGAAATTTATCTGAACATTACTGATCCAAATTCTGTTGTCCAAAATATTTCTATAACTCTTAACAAAACTGGGAATATGTATTTCTGTAATAATACCTATAATGAAATTGGTACGTATTCGTATTTTATTTGGGCGAATGATACGAGTGGTTTTAGTTCAATTTCAACCGTTGAGAGTTTTGTGATTGGTGATACCACACTCCCAGAGATTAAGAATGTTGCTCTTACAACTTCACTTCCATTGGATACCGATCCAGCATTTGGTTGGATAAATATAACTAGTGATGTAACTGATAATGTTGCAGTCAACCACGTTGTATTGAATATTACAACTCCTTCTGGATCGTTTAATAACGTCTCAATGGTAGCTGGAACTGCAACTAATTATTATTATAATTCGAATGTAACATTCTCACAGTATGGAAATTACAGCTATTTCATTTGGGCCAATGATAGTAGTAAGAATTCGAATAGTTCAATGAATTATATCTTTTCGATGCCACCAAATTGGGATATTGATAAGAACGGTGAGTGTAAGGTGTTTGATTTAATTCTTGTTTCAAACCATTATGGTGAAACTGGGAGTCAAGGGTGGATTCGTGAAGATGTTGATAATAATGGTGAGATTCAAATCATTGATCTTGTGCTCGTATCAAATCATTATAATGAATCATGGTGGATGTAATGGAGGTAAAAATGATGGAAAATAAAAAAAATAAAACTAGGTGGTTAGGTTTAGTTGTTTTCCTAGTATTTCTTCTTACAATGTTCTCCGTAAGTATTGTTAGTGGTAACTCTATATCTGTTGATTCATCTATTCAAACTATATCTGGTGGTAAGGATTTTACGGTAAATGTATCCTGTGTTCCAAGTCAACCTATTAAAGCTTTTGAGTTTAGAGTATCATTTAACCCAACCCTTCTTAGAGCAAATAATGTAACTGAAGGAAATTTCTTTAATAATTTTACCACCTTTTTCAATCCAGGAACCATTAACAATAATGCTGGTACTATTATCGATATCTACAGTTTAATTGTTGGATCAGGTAATGTTTCTTCCAATGGAACCTTAGTAACAATTTCATTTACTGCAAAGGATAATTCAGGAACATCCCCTTTAACCTTAAACGCTGTTGGTATTTGTGACGATGGTGGATATCTTTCATTTAATGTTTCCGATAGTTCTATAAATGTTCAAGGTTCTGGGGGCGGTGGAGGAGGTGGATATCCACCTCCATCAGGTGGTGGTTCCATCCCTGAACCACTCGGAAACGTTCCACCAAATCCACCACTCATACCATCTGGTCCAATATTTATTGAAATGGGAGTTGAATATGAGTATTCAAGTGTAACAATTGATCCTGATGGAGACCATGTTCGATATCGATTTTATTGGGGTGATGGAAATATGAGTAACTGGAGTGATTATGTATATTCTAATACCTCAGTTAATATGTCTTATTCGTGGAATTCGATTGATACCTTTTCAATCGGAGTAATAGCACAAGATGAAAACGGATTAAACAGTAGTTGGTCGTTACCGCTGAATGTTACAGTACTTCAGTTTGATTTAGAGGGGAATTATCCAGTTGCCGATTTTCAATTGCCTCAGAATATCTCCATAAATCAAACCATTCTTTTTGACGCATCTCTTAGTTTTGATAACGATGGAGCGATTATTTCTTACTTTTGGGACTTTGGTGATGGTGAAACTGGAATGGGTATAAATACAACACACGTGTATGAAAAACCTGGAGAATATCAGGTTATTTTAGTAGTAACTGATAACAATGGTAATAGGAATAACAAAACTTTGACGATCAATGTTGGTTTAAATCTTGAAGGAGCTGTAACCGATGAACAATTTCTTAATCCACTTCATTTAGGTATTATATTGATTGGTGCAGCTGCAGTTATTCTTGTTTGCATACTCATTCGTTTTAGAGATAATATTATTGTATCTCTAACCTATCATAAAAGCCGTCCTATTTCACATCATACAACCCATGAATCGAATAAAAAAATTAAGAGGATTGATACTAAAATTGAAAAAATCAGAAGAAAAATGGAGCATTATTAGATTCTCCATCCGAGTTATTAATTACCGGGTACCTAATGATTTCCTTTACCTAATTTTTAAATAAAGAACCTGAATTCTGAGAAAATGTAAAATATAGGTTTCAACCTTACACGTGGGGGAGTCATAGATGAAAGCCGTTATTTTAGCAGCAGGTGAAGGAAGAAGGTTAAGACCGTTTACTGAGACGATGCCAAAGGTCATGCTACCTGTTGCAAACAAACCATTATTAGAATATGTTATTGATGCAGTGAAGGTTTGTGGTATAAATGAAATCGTACTTGTCGTAGGATACAAAAAAGAAATTNNCATTACAAAGATGTTCATATAAAATATGTTGTTCAGGATAAACAAATTGGTACAGCACATGCATTACTTCAAACGAAAGATTTGATTGATGGAGAATTTCTTCTGTTAATGGGCGATAACATTATTGATGCTCACAGTATTGATACCTTACTCAAAGAGAAATCTCCTTATGCAATGTTAGCAACAGAACAGCTC
>JABAOC010000824.1_pt1 | contig 24404 bp, 21 predicted proteins | sample 7062161 | NCBI WGS metagenome assembly JABAOC01 (sample SAMN14538625, study PRJNA623070) | marine sediment metagenome | biome: marine biome [ENVO:00000428]; feature: marine pelagic biome [ENVO:01000023]; material: deep marine sediment [ENVO:00002113] | place: India: Gulf of Khambhat ... | reverse complement strand
ATTTTCATTGACGCAGAATCTTCCCTGTGTTATTATCATCTCTATTAAAATTGGAAAGACCTATACATCGGTAAAAACAGAACAAAATCATAAGGGACGAGGGAAAATTTTAAAAAGAAAACGCTGAATTCCTCCCTCAAGAAAACTCTTATATAAAAAGGAAACCAGAATGAATATTTACGTAGGCAATTTATTACGAGAGGCCACTGAAGATGATTTGCGACAGGCTTTTGAAGCCTTCGGTCAGGTCACCTCTGCTAAAATCATCACAGATAGGTACACCGGCGATTCGAGGGGATTCGGATTTGTAGAGATGCCCAACCATCAAGAAGCAAAGTCAGCTATTTCCGGGCTTGATGGTAAAGACTTAAAGGGGCGCACTCTTAAAGTCAACGAGGCTCGTCCTCGTGAGGACCGCGGAGGTGGATTTGGAGGTAAAAGACGCTTTTGATAAACGGCACTCGGATTTTCAAGACCATAATCACATTTTGCATTAAAGCATATTGAGAGATTGCTAGGTTTGCCCATTTGTACCTAAAAATTCGTAAATACTTCTCTTATTGTGGTCAAAAGAAGGGAAAATTCTGTTCGATTACCAGCCTCCCTTGATATGGAGAAAGAGCTTTAGTGGAAAAAAACAAAACTCACCAGTTCATTATAAAAAAGGAAGAACAAAGATATCTTTTTTTTGAAGAAGTAGAGAAATCCTTCCGAGATGCTTTGAATACTGGAGAGAGTTTTGATGATTTGCTAAATTCTATGGATCACCATGGGATAAAAATACTCAATAAAAACAGAAAAGTTCTTCCTGAAAAAGGAAAGAGCGATTTTGTTTCTTACCAGAATTTGGAAAAAACCACCGATCCTGTGAAGCTCTATTTTAAGGATATGGGCAATATCCCGCTCTTAAAACGGGAAGAAGAGCTAGCTATTGCAAGGGAAATTGAAAGAGGCGAAAAGACTACGATCAAGGCTATTTCCAAAACACGATTTGTTCTTACAAAGGTTCTTTCGCTGGAAGAAAAGATAAGGGAGAAGCCGGAAATTATTGAGAAAATTTTTGACTTTAGCAAGAATAATGACGCAAAGGGAAACCTGGAAGAAAGAATATTAGAGGTTACAGATAAAATCAAGAAAATCAGAGAGATGAATTCCCGNNCCCTTCAAGGAATAAAAATGATTTCACACGGAAGCGTCTCATAGTCAAAATGAGCCGTCTCATCAGAGGACTTAACATCCGTAATAGATACAGAGAAATGGTTATAGAGAATCTCAAGGATAGACTTAAAGTTATAGACAAAGTTGAAAAAACAAAAGGAGAGCTGAATAATTCAATTTCTCAAGACACAGTTAAAAAAGAAAAAGAGAAACTGAATAAGAGTATTCGAGAAATCAACAAGCTTCTGAGGCTATTTCAGAGAGAGATCGGACTTGATTCTCAGGGTTTAAGGAAAACACTTTGTATCATCTCTAAAGGAAAGAAAATCAGCGATCAAGCAAAAAAAGAGCTTATCACAGCTAACTTAAGATTAGTGGTTTCCATTGCCAAGAAGTACAGCAACTACGGACTCCAGTTTCTTGATTTAATTCAGGAAGGGAACATGGGCCTGATAACAGCAGTGGATAAATTTGATTACAAAAGAGGGTATAAATTTTCAACTTATGCACATTGGTGGGTAAGACAAGCCATAACTCGTGCGATTGCTGACCAGGCAAGGACGATAAGAATTCCTGTTCATATGAATGAAGTCATAAACAAGTTGAATAGAGTGTCAAAAAGACTTGTCCAGGAAAAAGGTAGAGAACCCACACGTGAAGAGATTGCGGAAAAGATGGATCTCTCCATCTATAAAGTACATAAAATAATGAAAATCTCCCAAGTGCCTTTCTCTCTTGAAACACCTATTGGGGAAGAAGAGAACAGCCACCTTGGTGATTTTATTGAAGATAAAGCCATTCCTTCTCCTCCCGATACGGTTATTCAAATTAATTTGAGAGAAAAAATTGAAGAAGCATTGAAAAACCACACCCATAGAGAAGCAACTATTTTAAAAATGAGATTCGGATTAGGAGACGGTAATGAACATACCCTGGAAGAAGTTGGTCAACAATTTAAAGTTACGCGGGAGAGAATTAGACAAATCGAGGAGAAAGCCTTGAGGAAATTGAGGCGGCCAAGTTGTAGTCGAAAACTAAAGTCTTTTATTAGTGACTATGGAGAATAAGTCCTTTATTCCAAATCCTTAACACTATGAGGTTTAAAGGAGGTTGCAATGAAAGAACTAGTTGAAACGATTGCCAAAGCATTAGTGGACAATCCGGATAAGGTTCAGGTTTCCCAAATAGACGGGGAACAGAGCTCAATCATTGAATTAAAGGTCGCTCCTGAAGATGTAGGCAAGATTATTGGAAAACAGGGAGGAAATATTCAAGCCATCAGATTTATTCTCGGTGCCGCTGGAATGAAGCTGAAAAAGAGATTTATTCTGGAGTTAATCGAAAAAAAGTAATTAGTTCACCAGTATTATCGGCGTAACAGTCATGGATGAACAGCGGGTTGTCGTAACCGGATTGGGTGTCGTGACTCCCATTGGTCTTGGAATTGAGGAATTCTGGGAAGGGTTGAAAGATGGACGAAACGGCGTTTCAAAGATTACTCATTTCGATCCCACTGATTATCGTTCCCAAATGGCGGCTGAAGTAAAGGATTTTGATCCTGCTGATTGGATCGATGGGAAATCTGTGGAGCGAATGGATAGATTTGTCCATTTCGGTATGGCTTCATCAGTTATGGCGCTTATTGATGCCGGTTTAAATACGTTTACTTTTGATGGCAACAGGGCAGGAGTCATCATAGGCTCTGGTATCGGGGGAGCCATTACGATACAAGACGGATATTCTAAGCTTCAAGAGAAAGGGCCAAAATCTATTAATCCCTTTTTTGTGTCCAAGACACTCATAAACATGGCAGCCTGCATGGTCTCCATCACTTATGGATTAAAGGGTCCTCTTTCTGCTCCTTGTGTTGCATGTTCAACGGGAGCCAATGCCATTGGCGATGCCTTCCGAATTATTCAGAGGGGCGATGCCGATATCATGCTGGCGGGAGGTTCAGAGGCAAGTATTAATCCATTGCCATTCGCCGGTTTTTGCGCGGCAAGATCGATGTCGACAAGGAATGACTGTATGGAAAAAGCGAGCAGGCCTTTTGACAAGAATCGTGACGGCTTTGTGATGGGAGAAGGAGCTGGCATTGTCGTTCTGGAGCGGCTTGAGCATGCTTTACGCCGGGATGCTCGCATCTATGTCGAGATTGTTGGCTATGGGAATACGGCTGATGCCTTTCATTTCACGGCTCCAGAACCTGGAGGCGATGGAATGATCAGGGTTATGAGAGCTGCCTTGAATGATGCTGGCATCGACAAGCAGGAAGTGAAATACATCAACGCACACGGTACCTCTACTGTTTTGAATGATAAGATAGAAAGTGAAGCCATTATGGAGGTCTTTGGTGACCACTGTAAGAATCTTAAGATCAGCTCCATTAAATCGATGATCGGTCATCTTTTGGCAGCGGCCGGTTCAACGGAATTCGTGTCCACCGTTATGAGTGTCTATACAGGTAAACTGCCCCCAACGATCAACTATGAGGAATCCGACCCGGAATGCCCACTCGACTATGTGACCAACGGAGTCGAATCGATCGATCTCGAGATTGCGCTGACTAATTCTTTCGGCTTTGGTGGAGGCAATGTCTGCCTCATAGTGAAGAAATACGAGAATAAAAAATGAAAATACCAATGCTTCAAATCGGAAATATCACCGCAGACTTACCGATCGTCCAGGGAGGTATGGGCGTGAGGGTATCTCTTGCCTCGCTTGCATCTGCCGTTGCTGAGGAAGGCGGTATAGGAACCATCTCGAGCATAGGGCTGGGTGATATAGAGGCATCGAAGCATGACTATGAGAAAATGTCTCGAGAAGCCCTTGAGAGAGAGATTCGCAAAGCAAAAAGCACATCAAGCGGCAATATCGCCGTCAACTTCATGGGAGTGCTCAGCAATGTCAACGATCTGATCATGGCTGCCGTATGCGAAGGAATTAAGATAATCGTCTACGGTGCCGGACTCCCCACTAAGCTTCCCGGCTTGATCGTGGACAGTTCTATAAACCTCGTGCCCATAGTCAGCTCGGCACGGGTAGCTGAATTCATCCTTCGCTCATGGGACAAACGCTACGAGAGGATTCCCGATGCCATTATCCTTGAAGGACCTCTAGCAGGAGGACATCTGGGTTTCTCCGAAGAGCAGCTTGGTCAACTCGATAAATATTCCCTGGATAATCTCTTGCCGGAGATCTTGGAAACGATAAAAACCTATGAAGATAAATACGGGAAAAAAATTCCGGTAATCGCAGCTGGTGGGATCTTCGATGGAATGGATATAGCTCGGATGTTAAGCCTGGGTGCATCAGGAGTCCAGATGGCAACGCGATTTGTTTGTACCGAGGAGTGCGATGTCTCCCAGGAATTTAAACAGATCTACCTGGACGCCAAGGAAGAAGATATCGTCATAATTAAGAGTCCTGTTGGCATGCCAGGACGGGCAATTCAGAACAAATTTTTAGATGATTTAGAAATCAAAGGAAAACTTAAGATCAATTGTCCTTACAGGTGTCTTACCGCCTGTAAAGTGAGTGATGCCAGGTATTGCATTGCTCAGGCTTTATTAAATTCTTACTTCGGGGATATTGACCACGGCCTCATCTTCTGCGGCCAGAATGCTTACCGTATCGACAAGATCGTGACTGTCAAAGAACTCATATCAGGCCTTCTCGCAGAACTCGAAGCCGCTTAAGCAGTCACATAGTTTTTAACACTTCCCGGTCCTTTTCTTCATTGCAATGATTCAATTGTATTTCTGACGAATTGCACAATTTTTGGGTGCAGTTACGTGCCGGCCGTTATCAGCGAAAAGTGGAGATAGGCTAGATTTGGATTGAGACTAATTAATTAAAAAGTGATGCAAATTAAAGATAATAAAGGAATTATAATGCCGAAGGGGGGAATCGAGCCCCTGTTGTTTTGTAATTCCTTTAAATTCAAGCGTTTGCGATGCATTTTGTTGATGCTACGAAAAATAACGCTTTAAACTGGCTTTAGTTGTTTTGAGTTCTTTTGAGACTTTTTCATCCAGATGGTCCCAAAATGGTCCCAGGCTTCTCAGACAGCCTCAGGGCAGGGTATTTGACTTGGATATTTTTTTTATGATATTTTCATTTCGGATTGTCAGCTAGGAACACAGCTGGAAACAATTAAGGATCTGTTGCATGGCCAAAGCAGAAAGGGAACTGATTTTTTATGATGGTTTAGAACTTGGCGCCGTCTCCTTAAAATTCGCCAGAAAATGGGAAAATGGAGAAACAATATTTGAAATCATCCGGCACGGCGGAAATCCAAGAGAAGCAGTTCAATCTATACTGAATAAATATAGAAAAAATACAAAAGCGAACATAGTTGTTACAGGTGAAACCGCAAAAGGCCTGTTAAAGCTTCCCTACTTTTCCGAAGTGGAATGCCTTGAGAAAGCGCTGTCTCATTTTAAGCTAAAACCCGATATTTTGGTCTCGCTCGGTGGGGAAACCTTCACGATATATCCTATGAAGAGCGGAAAAATACACAATATCATCTCAACATCCAGATGCCAGGCTGGGAGTGGAGAGTTTCTCCTTCAGCAGTTTCAGAGGATGGGGTTTTCCATCGAGGAAGGAATCAAAGCGAGTAAGTCTGGTGTGATTGTGAAATTAGCCAGTCGATGCAGTGTCCACTGCAAATCGGATAGCACACACAAATTGAATAAGGGAGAATGCACGCCCAACGATATTGCGAAAACGTTGATTCACGACCTTACCAAAAGAGTCAAAGAAATGATTGAAATGGCACAATGGCCACTAAATCAAATTGTGGTTGCGGGTGGAGTGGCAAGGAATGATGAATTTGTTTGTAATCTGGAGAATTGTCTTCCTGATTCGGAAATTGTGGTGTTGAACCAAAGCCCATACCTCGAAAGTTTTGGAGCTTCACTGCTCGCCTTCGAGCTCCCAGAATCTGAAAGGATTTATAGTCTGGATGATTGTCTGAAGGGCGACATTGTTGAATTTGAAATCCTTTTGCCCTTAAGATCCGGCGGCCAATTCTTGGATTATCGCGTAAAGGATAAATCTGAAATAAAAATTAAGGAGGAAGGGACCTATATTCTGGGTGTGGATGCGGGATCAACCACGACAAAAATGATCCTGTTTAATATCGAGGACGGATCAATAGGTGCAACTGTCTACCTCCGCACACTTGGAAATCCTATTCAAGCCACCAAAAATTGTCTTCACGAAATAATTGAAGAAATTGGCGGCAAGAATATTAAAATTATCCAGTGCGGTGTTACGGGTTCTGCCAGAGAAATGGTTTCGGTTTATCTTGATAATTGCCTGACCTTCAATGAAATTCTTGCACACGCAAGATCGGCAACTGAAGAAGTGCCAAATGTGGATACCGTGTTTGAGATCGGTGGACAGGATAGTAAATTCATCTCATTTCAAAACGGTATTCCTGTAGATTACGCAATGAACGAGGGGTGTAGCGCTGGAACGGGTTCATTCCTAGAAGAATCGGCTTCTGTCGACATGAAGATACCCGTATATGAAATCAGCTCAATTGCCGAAAGCAGCAACAATCCGATTTCATTTGGTGAACGCTGTGCGGCCTTTATTAACACAGACCTCAGAAATGCATCGCAACAAGGCGCGAAAAGGGAAGATGTCGTCGCTGGCTTAGTCTATTCGATTGCTGATAATTATATGTCGAGAATAGTGGGTCCAAGATATTTGGGCGAGACTATCTTGTTCTTAGGAGGAGTTGCCTTAAACAAATCTGTCGGGTTAGCGATGGCAATCCGTTCACAGCGGATGGTCGTCGTCCCCGCTCACCCCGAACTCATGGGTGCCATCGGGTCCGCACTGATGGCTCTGGATCTTCTCCATGAAGGAAGCGTTGAAGAAGAAAATTATGATCTTGACAACCTTCTTGAAGGAGATATGGAAGTCAAAGGGAGCTTCAGATGTGTTGCGTGTGAAAACAATTGTGAAATCCTAAAAACTTCCATAAGAGACAAAACTTATCCGTTTGGCGGCTTATGCTCGAAGTACTGGCTTCAACGCAATAAGAGTCAAAGAACAAAGGGAATCAGGGAGGGACAAGACATAGTTGGCCTTAGAAACACATTGATGTTTGAAGATTATGGGCCCAAAGCCGTTGACAATCCCAAGGGAAAAATCGGTATTCCCTTGGGCCTTACGTCTTATGAAATTTTGCCGTTTTATGCAAAACTCATTAATGAATTGGGCTATGACATCGTGTTTTCAGTTTCTTCGCCCACAACCGGCATAACAGATGTGAAAAGCCCGATATGTTATCCCTGTGAGTTAGTGCATTCGGGAGTTCGCGATCTTATTGAAAAGGATGTCGATTTTATCTTTGTACCCTATGTGATTGAACTGGAATATTCGAGACCTTATATTCACGGGTACACATGCTCAAACACTGTTGTCATCCCTGATGTGATCCGCGCTGCATTTGAAGAACATGCCGAGAGAATTCTGAAACCACACCTGAGTCTCGCCAAGGGACATCGTAAAGCGAATTTAAAGGAAATTGAGAGGCTCTCACGGTTCTTAGGAATCAATACAAGCCAAGCAGCGAAAGCGTTAAACAATGCTTATCAGCATTATAGACAATTCAAGAACCAATTGAGTGGACTCGGAAAAAATGGATTAGATAAATTGATGAATGATCCGATAGTTATCCTGGCGGGAAGACCTTATATTACATGCGCTTCAGAAATCAATCTTTCTTTACCCCGTAAGATTGCCAGTCGAGGATATCACGTCATCCCCATGGATGTTTTACCCCAAATCCAAGATGATAGTATACACCCAAGAAATGTTTGGAGTTACACGCAACAAATAAATAATGCCGTGGCATTTGTGAAGCAGCATCCGAATTCCTACATCTGCTTCGTTTCGTGTTTTTCTTGCGGTATCGACGCTACCATGTATCACCACTTCCGCCAACAACTAGGGGGAAAAACGTTTTGTTATTTGGAAATTGATTCGCACACAGCCCATGCCGGTTTTGAAACCAGAGTAGGGGCTTTTCTCGAAATTATTGAGGAGCGACGGAGGAAGGAAAACTAGAAACGAAAACGACACATCCAGATGAAGTATCGATAAATGAACGAATCTAGCCCTATCCAAAACGTCACTTTGAACTGCCCTGTTAAAGTCCCACAAGCACGATTCAGCAGGGACTACAGATATATCATAGATAGCGAAGGGCGGAAGGTGGAGATTAACGATCCAAGGGTTGTGATCGTCGAACCTTCTGCCAGGAATCCTTACGGAAAACGATTTGTCGTGAGGCTGTACGAAAAACACAATCGTAAAATAAGAATTGCCGATGAAACAAATCCTGACACCATTCAATACGCCAAAAAAATCTGTTCAGGCAGAGAATGTCTCCCAAGTGTCGGAATGGCTGGAGAAATCTTAAAAGACATTCATGAAAATCGCAAACCGGAAGAAATAACTATATACCGCAATCCGGTAAATCAGCATGGCCCGTGTCAGAACGGGAACTGGCCGCTGTTATGGCAAAATTTTGCCGACCGGTTGAATTTGAAGAATATCATATGCGGTGTCTCTCCTTCAAAAAGAAATCACTATTTCGGTTTCGATTTCGATTTTGCCGTATTTGAATTTATGCTTTTCCTCACAGGACATAAGATTACAGAACTACGAAATGCTCTCGAATGCACGGCTGAAAACAAGGAAATTGCATTCAATAGATTTGATGAAGCCTTCGACAGGCTGCTCGACTCTGTTAAAGATGAGAAATCCTTTAAAATGGGATTGAGGGATTTCGCGAGAGAGATCGCTAAAATCCCTCAAAATAAATCCGTTTCAGAGCTGCCTAAAGTATTGATAATCGGGGGACTAAATCTGCAGTTTTGTCATTATCCTGTTGAGGAATACTTTTTGGGACAGGAGATAATTCCGAAAGTTGTGGATCTTTCAGATACAATGGACTGGGCATTCGCCGAGAGGGCGTATCGTTACGGTTTCAAGAGGGGTAAAATGCATCCCGAAGATCAACTAAACCTCTTCGGGATTTGCTTATCCTTTTTCAGTAATAATCTGAAAGAAGCTCGTGCAGCATTGAAATCAATAATACGCCTTTCTGCTTTCACCAGAAGAGCTCATTCATACAGAGAAATCATTGCCAGATCAGGGCTCATCTTCGATAAAACTCCAAGTTGTAGATATCTCGCGAAAATTGGCTATGATTATCTTTCACACAACGGAATAACCGAAGCGTCCGCCATAGCGGGTCGTTTCATACATGCTGTTGAGACCGATATCTATGATGGGATAATCAATCTGGGATGTTTCAACTGCAATCCTGCTATGAATTCTCAGGCCATCATTCGTCCGATAGCAAATAGGAGCGATATCGCGTACATCCCATTAGATGTGGAGGGACCGTGGCTTTCAACCAACCAGCGACGACTATTGGAGACAATTGCCGTTCGAGCGAAAAGGATACGAGAAATCAAAAACAAGAAAAACGTATAGAACAAAGAGAGAAAGATGCAGACCCGGGGATAGCTGAGGTAGAAGAGGTGAGGGAGAGAGTGGCCTGGTTACATCATCTGAAGCTTGTTAAGTGGCAGATAACAATAGAGTTATAATGCCGAAGAGGGGACTCGAACCCCTACGAGCTATTACGCTCACATGGCCCTCAACCATGCGTGTCTACCAAATTCCACCACTTCGGCACAAGAAGGAAGTAGAGGATTATTTCTTTTCGGTTTCTGAATTCTTTTTTTCTGCCTGTTGAGCTTGTTTTTTAGCCTCTTCTCCGGATTTCTTTTCTTCCGGTTTCTGTTCGGCTGTTCCTTCTGGGGCTTTCTTTTCTTCTCCCGCTTTTTTCTGGGTCTCTGTCACTGGAGCTTTTTGCTCGGCAGGAGCTTCCTCACCGCTTATGACGGAACTTTCTCCCTGGGCAGAGATAATCCAGAGTCCCAGCGATGTGATCATGAAAAGGATAGCGCAAATCGTCGCTACTTTTGCCAGCAGTGTGGCAGCGCCTCGGGGTCCGAAGACTGACTGGCTTCCCATTCCTCCAAAGGCCCCAGCTAAGTCTGCCGATTTCCCCGATTGGAGCAGAATTGCGATGATCAGCACAAGGCAGACAATAACATGAATGGTGAGAAGTAATGCACTCATTTTTCCTCGTATGCTTTTATGGCTTCTTTGGCGATCTCTGCGAAAGATCCCGCTTTGAGCGATGCCCCTCCCACAAGAGCGCCGTTGATATCTTTTTCTTTTAAAAGAGAAAAAGTGTTTTCAGGTTTTACGGAGCCACCGTACAGGATTATAGCATAAGACCCCACATCATTGCCATGCTTTTCTGCCAGCTTTTCTCTGATAAAACCGTGCACTTCTTGAGCCTGGTCGGGTGTAGCCGTCCGCCCTGTGCCGATAGCCCAGATGGGCTCATAGGCGATGATGATTTGTCGAACGTCTGCTGTGTCAAGACCATCCAGACCTTCTGTGATCTGGGATTCTATCTTCTGGATGGTTTCTTCATTCTCCCGTTCCTCGAGCGATTCTCCTATACACATTATAGGAATGAGACCATGGGCTAAGGCAGTTTTGATTTTTTTATTGACCGTCTCGTTGGTATCTCCGAAATGCTGACGTCTTTCCGAATGGCCGATCACGACAAAGGTACAGCAAATGTCCTTGAGCATCGGTGCCGAGATTTCTCCGGTAAAGGCTCCTTTCTCCTCCCAAAACATATTCTGTGCACCAAGAAGTATAGAGCTTCCCTCAAGAGCTTTATGGACTTCTTTCAGGGCTGTAAAAGGAGGAATCACCACAAACTGAGCGGCATCGATCCCAGAGCTTTCATCTCGTAGCTGTCCGACGAGCTCCACAGCTTCAGGAACGGTCATATGCATCTTCCAATTTCCGGCAATAAATGGTCTTTCATTTGTGAACGTCATTTTACTTCTCCTCCAGAGCCTCGATTCCAGGCAGGGTTTCTTTTGCGATATATTCCAGCGATGCGCCGCCTCCTGTGGAGATGTGGGAGATGCGGTCGCTCACTCCAGCTTTATACACCGCAGCCACGGAGTCTCCGCCCCCTACAATCGAGACAGCATCTGCATTAGCCACTGCCTTTGCGATCTTTACAGTGCCCGTAGAAAATTGACCGATTTCAAAAACGCCCATCGGCCCATTCCAAAAGATTGTTTTCGCCTTTGCGAGAACCTCTTCATATTTTTCTGTTGTTTTCGGTCCAATATCCAGGGCCATCAGCTCCGAAGGGATGGGGAAATCATCTATGGTTCGAGCTTCTGCATCTGAATCAGCCGCCGGGGCCGCGATATGATCTTCAGGAAGGAGAATGCTCACACCCGCAGACTCTGCCTTATCCATAAGGCTTTGAGCAAGATCTTTTTTATCTTCCTCCACAAGGGACCGGCCGACATCGAATCCCTGAGCTGCAAAGAATGTGTAAGCCATCGCACCGCCAATCAATATCTCGTCTGCTTTGTTCAACAGGCTTTCGATGACCGGAATCTTATCCGATACCTTTACCCCCCCTAAAACCGCCACATAAGGTTTTTCGGGGGAATGGATGGCTTTGGTGAGGTATTCCACCTCTTTGCTGACCAGAAATCCTGCGGCTGATTTTTTGACATATCGAGGGATGCCCACGATGGAAGCATGGGCTCTGTGGCAAGCACCAAAAGCATCGTTTATGTAGCTGTCCATCCCTTCTGCCATTTGTTGGGCGAAATCGGGATCATTATCCGTCTCTCCAGGATAAAACCTGAGATTTTCCAGCAAGAGGACTTGCTCTTTGCCGAGTTTTCTCTTTATTTCCTCGACTTCATCGCCGATGACATCAGGAGCCTGTATAACTTCGGGGGAGATAAGCTCTGACAGCCTGTCTGCCACCGGCTTCAGACTGAACTCAGGCTTGAACTGTCCTTTGGGGCGTCCGAGATGCGAGGCGGCGACGACCACCGCTCCCTGATCAATCAGAAAATTCAATGTGGGCAGGGCTGCCTTGATGCGAGTATCATCCCGGATGTTTCTTCCCTCGTCCAGAGGAACGTTGAAATCCACTCGCAGGAAAACTTTTTTACCCTTTAAGTCCAGATCTTTTACAGAAAGCATGATCGGCTACCCGGATATGAATTTTATAAGGTCGACCAGACGGCAGGAATATCCCCACTCATTGTCATACCAGGCCAGGACTTTCACCAAATTGTCATCGGTCACCCGGGTAAAAAGGCCGTCCACGATCGAAGAATGAGGATTAGACATGAAATCAACCGAAACAAGCGGCTCTTCTGTGTACTGGAGGATGTCTTTCAGTTCCCCTTCAGATGCGGTCTTGAAAGCCTGATTGACTTCATCCGTGGAGACTTTAGTCTTCAGGAGAGCGACCAGGTCAACCACCGAGACATTGGCCGTGGGAACCCTGATTGCGATTCCATCTATCTTGCCTTGAAGCTCTGGCATTACCAGTCCCACAGCTTTGGCTGCTCCTGTGGTGGTCGGAATTTGAGAGACCGCAGCGGCTCGGGCACGCCGCAGGTCCTTATGGGGAGCATCCAGAATCACTTGATCCATGGTGTAGGAATGAATGGTAGTCATGAACGCTTTTTCGATTCCGAAAGCCTGGTGGATAACTTTTGTAGCCGGAGCCAGACAATTGGTGGTGCATGAGGCATTCGAGATGATGTGGTGGTTAGCCGGGTCGTACGTATCTTCGTTGACCCCTATAACGAGAGTGATATCTGGCTCTGTAGCTGGAGCGGAGATAATCACTTTTTCAGCTCCGCCCGATTCTATATGTTTGATGGCATCCTGTCTTTTCCTGAAGAGACCGGTCGATTCGATAACGACGGGAACACCCAGATCCTTCCAGGGTAGATTGGCTGGGTCTCTCTCTGTAAGTATTTTTGTCTCTTTACCTTCGACCACTATGGCATCATCCGAGGCCTTGATATCTGCATCCAGTATGCCGAGAACAGAATCGTATTTGAGCAGATGCGCCAGGGTTTTAGCATCGGCAATATCATTGGCAGCAACGATCTCGATGTCTGGATCCCTATAAGCTGCTCGGAAAACGTTCCTTCCGATTCGTCCAAATCCATTTATTCCGATCTTCACACTCATGAAAAACCTCCTATTTTTTATATCTTTTCTTAGCCTGAATTATTTATAAACATGATTCTTAGAAGCAGGTATTTCGTACTATATGACTAGAAATCAGGGATATGTATCGATTTTCTCAAATCGGTAACGTGTCCCTTGATCTCACACTCACAATTGAATAATTCAGGGTAGCCTGGATAATTTAGGGATTATCCAGGTTAGCACAAAAAGAGCCGTAAATCAATGGATTCGACAAGGAAGAGCAGGACTGTTTTTTTACTTTAGGGGTTTTGTGGTAAAATTTCGAATCATCGAATGTTCTCTGTGCTTTATTGACTCGTTTGAGGAGCGATCATGAAAATTCTCACTTCCCAACAGATGAAAGATATCGATCGAAAGGCCATCCAGGAAATTGGAATCATCGGTCCCATATTGATGGAGAATGCCGGGATCCAAATCACTAAGGAGATAGTGGAAAAATTTCCAGATATTCGCAAAGAAAAAGTCGTGATCGTGGCAGGAAAAGGTAACAACGGAGGAGATGGATTCGTGGTGGCGCGACATCTTTTCAACCGCGGGTGCCGTCCTGTGGTCCTTTTACTGGCCATGAAAAAAGACCTGAGAGGAGATGCGGCCCTGAATGCGCAGATTGCAGACAAGATAGGTATCGAAATACGAGAGATGACTTCTCCCCGGAAGTGGAGTGCGAACAAACGGCTTCTGAAGAATGCGACCCTGCTGATCGACGGGATTTTTGGAACGGGTTTGGCCAAACCTGCAAGGGGTCTGTTCGCCCAGGCCATCGAAGATATCAACGCCTGCAAGGCGTTCAAAGTCGCCGTCGACATTCCCTCGGGACTCTCTGCAGACACTTTCAATATCATTGGGCCGTGCGTGCGAGCCGATTTGACTGTTACCCTGGCGGCTGCAAAGATTGCCCATGTTTTCCCACCGGCTGAAGAGTACATTGGGGAGCTGAAGATATCTGATATCAGTGTTCCTCCCTATCTGTTCGCAGAGAAAACTCTAAAGCTTGAATGGGTTGAAGAGGACATGATTCGGCCTTACTTCGATCGCCGAAGAAAAGACACCCATAAGGGGACCTACGGCCATCTCTTCGTGGTGTCGGGATCTCTGGGAAAAACAGGGGCAGCTGTTATGGCCGGAAAGAGTGCCCTGAAAATGGGAGCCGGCCTTGTGACCGTAGGAACGCCGGCGAGCTGTCTTCCGATTGTAGCCCGTTCCATGATGGAATTGATGACAGAACCTCTACCTGAGACAAGGGAGGGCACTCTCTCCTCGGAAGCCTTGGATGAGGTTTTAGAATTACTCAAGGGGAAGGATGCGTTGATGTTGGGACCGGGTATTTCGACTCATGACTCGACCAGAGATTTTGTGATTTCTCTTCTCCCTCAGGTCAAGATCCCTCTGGTTTTGGATGCCGATGCCTTGAATATCCTCTCTTTCAAGCCCAGTCTTTTGAAATCCCTTTCCAAGCCCGTGATCGTCACTCCACATCCTGGAGAATTTGCTCGTCTGGTCAAGCTTTCTACAGAGGAAGTCCTGGCAAAGAGATTGCAGCTGGTTCCTCAGTTTGCCTCAGAATACGGTGTCTACGTCGTTCTGAAAGGCTACAGAACTCTGACTGTTGCCCCGGATGGAAGAACATTTATAAATCCAACCGGGAATCCTGGCATGGCCAGCGCAGGTTCAGGCGATGTTTTGAGCGGGATGATTGCATCCATGATCATGCAGGAGAAAAACATCCTGGAAGCTGTTTTGGCTGCTGTCTACATTCATGGGCTCAGCGGGGACATCGGGGCAAAGCGGCTGGGGGAAAAGTTCCTGACGGCAGGAAATATCATCACCTATCTTCCAGCTGCTATGAAAACGCTCTCCAGCAGGCCATAAAAATAACTTGAAGAAAGTCCATGATAATGTACCGATCCACCAGAAACCAGGAAGAGATAAGAAGCTCTTCTGAAAAAGAAACATTTCTTCTGGCCAAGAAAGTGGCGGAGTCTTTCGAGGGAAAAGAAGTGGTGTTATTGATCGGCGAACTCGGGGCAGGAAAGACCGTTTTTGCCAAAGGAATCGCTGCAGGATTAGGATTGGAAGATGTCCATCAGGTCTGCAGTCCTTCTTTTACGCTCGTGAATATCTATCAGGCAAAGTTTCCTATCTATCACATAGATCTCTACCGGTTGGGCAAAGAAGCGGAGATTGCGGACATCGGGTGGGAAGATTATCTCGAACAGGGCGTTGTCATCGTCGAATGGGGCGAGAAACTGCACTTTGATATGGAGGCCATAAAGATCACCATCCAGATCGAGGAAGATGACACGAGGAAGATAAAAATTGATAGAAGATAGAAAGAGTATAATCAGAAAGAAACGATTATGAAGGTATCAATTCCCGTATCATCGCGAGGAGCGTGGCGACGTGGCGATCTTTTTTTCTGATGAGATGGCCGCGCGACCTTTAGTCACTCGCCATGACAATGTCACATTTATGAGTGCGTTGATATTAAGATCGGTTTTCGATCGCTTCGAGCAGTTGCCTTGTGGATTCAGCGATATATTCGGAGGCCATTAGAGCGGAGATGACCGCTATACCGTCGGCTCCGGCAGAGATAACGTCCCGGGCGTTTCGAGCGTGTATTCCCCCGATGGCCAGTATCGGAATATTGACCTTTTCCCTGATGGCTCGGAGCCCCTCGAGATGAAGAATGGTTCTCAGCTCATCCTTGGATGAAGTGTAAAAGACAGGACCCACCCCGATATAACTCGCTCCTCCCGCTTCGGCTTCCTCCGCCTCTTTTATGGTGTTGACCGAGATCCCTACCAGTTTCGATTTTCCCAGGATAGTGCGGGCAAAGGGGAGAGGCAGGTCTTCCTGTCCCAGGTGCACTCCTTCAGCCCCACAGGCAAGGGCGACATCGATCCGATCGTTGATAATGAGAGGAATGTTCCGGGATTCAAGACAAAGGGACGTTTCCAGAGCGATATCCAGAAATCGCCGCGTGCTGAGCTTTTTCCCGCGGAGCTGAACGAGCGTCGTGCCGGCCTCCACTGCTTCTCGGATTAGGGAAACAAGGTTGCGTTCTCCGGCTGCCTCTGCATCGGCAATAAGGCAGAGTCTCCAATCAATGGGCTTCATAACTTCTGGCATTATAACAACTCAAAAGTCTTTAAACAAACGCATGTCCGTATCACCTTTAGTTACGGAACGTTTTTCCATGCATTCTCATAAGATTGAAAAATCCCATCACTTAATGTATAAATCACATCATAAAACTGGATCCAGGAGGAGCTGCGATGGACGTACTAGAGAAAATTTTAAATTTTTTAACGGAAAACGCCTATATGAGATTTCTCTTGATTCTGGTGATATCTATAGGAGTGGCTTTCGTTGTGAAACTTATCATGAAAAATGTGCTCAGGCCTCTTGCCAAAAAAACCAGGACAAAGGTTGATGACCTGGTTATAAAAAGCATATCCTCTATCATCTTCTATATCGTCATCGTCCTGGGCTTCAAAATCTCTATCCAGCATTTTGAGTTTGAAACAGACCTTTACAACAACCTTGTCGATTCGCTTTTGATCATTATTGTGACATTTTTGGCTTTAAGAATCATCACCAACTTCACCAAGCATTGGATCAAAGATTGGGCAGCAAAGACCAAATCGACGGCCGATGACAGGTTGATTCCTCTGGTTGCGAAGATCTTGAATACAGTAGTTGTCATCTTGGCGTTCATCTTTTTTTTCGACGCCTGGGATATCAACATCACCCCGCTTCTTACCACTGCGGGTATCGCCGGGTTGGCTATCGGTTTTGCCGTAAGGGATTCGCTCGCCAATATTCTGGGGGGGATTCAGCTCGTTCTGGACAAAACCTTCAAAGTTGGCGACAAAATCCAGCTCGAAAGCGGAGAACTGGGCGTTATCCTGGATATAGGACTCAGAAGCACAAAATTGAAGACATACGATAACGAAGTGATCTACCTTCCCAATGGCATTATGGCCAATACCAAGATTAAAAATTTCACAGTGCCCGACCTATCCATCCGCGTGAATGTCAATTTTGGAGTCGAATATGGATCAGACCCTGAAAGAGTCCGTCAGGTCGTCATCGAGGCGCTCAATGGGATCGATACAGTCATCGATGAACCCGAGCCCGCGGTTCAATTTTTAAGCATGTCAGATTTTTCTCTGGATTTTGTCGCCAGAGCCTGGGTCGCCAGCTATGCAGATGCCTATTCGACACAACTAACCATGACCGATGTCATCTACCAGGCTCTCAACAAGGCAAAGATCGGCATTCCTTTTCCGACTCGGACTATCTACACCCGAAAGCTGGAGTAAATGCTCCTGGCGAGGCCTGAATCTTGCTGTTGTGCTGAGATTCTCGAGCTGATGGATGAGCTTTCCTGGCAGTCATCTGAATGACCACAGGATTCGGAGAACTGCTCTCCAGGGTGGTTGACAAGCATAAAGAGTTTTTATTTAATTAACCTGGATTAGATGTCATGCTGTACTGATGAATGGATGCTTTTGAGATGAGATGAATTCAGCGGCAGCCCTTGCGGACCAATAAGCCAGGTGGTTGGGAGGAACATCATGATTTCCCGGGTAAAATCTCTCATACGCGAAGTCAAGGACTTTCCTAAGCCGGGAATCGGATTTAAAGATATCACACCAGTGATCCAAGATGCGGAAAGCTACAATTATGTCGTCGACAGGATGGTTGCCTGGGGAAAGGAAAGGATACCTCAGGTCGTTGTCGGAATCGAGTCGCGAGGATTCCTTTTTGCAGCCCCAGTAGCCAGCAGACTGAATTTGGGTTTGGCTATCATTAGAAAAAAGGGAAAGCTTCCCAGGGAGACCGTGTGCGTGAAGGCTCCCAATGAGTATGCTGTGGAAGACTTCGAGATGCATAACGACTGTATCCTTCCGGGACAGAAGGTGCTCATCATAGATGATCTCATCGCGACAGGCTTTTCCTCTGTAAGTGCCATAGATCTGGTAAAAAAATTGGGCGGTGAAGTGGTCGGTTTTGCATCTCTGGTAGAGCTGAGTTTTTTAAAAGGAGTGGAGTTCATAAAAAAAAGACATCCCGATGTGGATGTCTTTTCTTTGGTTCAATTCGAAGACTGAAGGGGTGAGGTATGCAAGGTGCTCTAGACCGCTTTTTCAAACTTGAAGAAAACGACACCACCTTCCGGATCGAGATGCTCGGCGGCGTGACGACCTTTATGACGATGTCCTATATCATCTTCCTGCAGCCTGCCGTGCTTTCTCTGGCAGGAATGGACAGCGGGGCGGTCATGGTTGCGACTTGTCTCTCCAGCGCCATAGCGACACTTCTGATGGGGCTCCTCGCCAAATATCCATTCGCACTCGCCCCGGCCGTCGGTCACAATGTTTTTTTTGCGGTTACAGTATGCGGAACCATGGGCTATTCCTGGCAGGTTGCCCTTGGAGCCGTGTTCATTTCGGGTTCTGTTTTCCTGATCCTGTCGCTTCTGAGGGTGTGGGGGAAATTGGTGGCAGCGGTACCGGATTCCCTCAAGTACGGCATTGCCGTGGGCATAGGACTCTTGATTGCATTTGTCGGTTTTCAGTTTGGGGGCATCGTGGTAGATGATCCCGAAGTTCTGGTGAAGATAGGAGATTTCACCAGCAAACCGGTCTGCCTCGCTCTTTTCGGAGTATTCATCACTCTTGTTTTGATGGCCTTACGGGTCCACGGGGCTCTTCTCATCGGGATCATTGCCACTGCTCTTCTGGGTATACCTCTGGGAGTGGTCAAGTATCAGGGCATCGTATCCGCTCCGCCCAGTTTAGCTCCGACTCTCTTGAAGCTGGATGTTATGGGAGCGCTCCAAACCGGCCTCGTCACGGTGGTTTTTGTATTTTTCTTCCTGGATCTTTTCGACACCATGGGCACGCTGATAGGTGTGAGCGGGCAGGCTGGTTTTCTTAGACAGGGAAGGCTTCCCCGGGCGGATCAGGCAATGTTTTCGGATGCCGTGGGAACGGTCAGCGGAGCCATGTTCGGGACTTCAACGGTAACCACCTACATCGAAAGCGCTGCAGGTATCGTCCAGGGTGCGAGAACAGGACTCGCCAATGTTTTCACCTCTTTCCTTTTTATCGTAGCCCTGTTTTTCAGTCCCTTGGCAGAGATGATTGCAGGAGTATATGAATTCGAAGGCTTAAACCTTCGTCCTGTGATAGCACCTCCATTGATCGTGGTAGGCTTTTTGATGATGAAGTGTGTGAGCTTTATCAAATGGGATGATTTGACCGAAGCTCTACCTGCATTTTTGGCGATAATTGTTATGCCTCTCACCATCAATATCACAGAAGGCATCGCCTTCGGATTCATCTCTTACTCCCTCTTGAAATTGGTTTCAGGCAGAGGCAGGCAGGTGCACTGGATCATCTATCTGTTCTCGGCCCTTTTTGTGCTCCGATATATAATCGGACAGGGTTGATATTTATCGATCTGACCTTCGGCTGTTTCCGGTGTTCATGGAACATGCAGAATATGTATCAATTGAAGAGATATTCTCTATAGATTCATGCTGAGCAATTTGCTCAAAGTACGGAGGTGAATCGAAAAATGAAAACATCGAAAGCCAAATATCTATCCACAATTCTCGTTCTCGCTCTCCTGCTTGCGAGTTGTGCCCGTGTCATGGTAAAAACTGATCTGACCTTAGGATCCTCGGGTATGAAGTGGGCAAAAAAGACGCTCCATGAGATGACTCTGGAAGAAAAAATCGGTCAGATGGTGGCTTGGCGGTATTCGGGTCATTTTGTCAACAGGAACAGTGAGTACTTCCAAAACCTCAGCAATCTGATCGTAGAGCAGAAAATAGGAGGATTGATTATTTTTGGAGGCGAGGTATATGAAACGGCCATCCTGACCAACACTCTCCAAAAATTGGCTGAGGTCCCCCTTTTGGTTGCTTCTGACTTCGAGAGAGGGGCGGGGAATCAAATAGATGGAGCGACACTCTTTCCGCCCCTCATGTCTCTTGGAGCGGCGGATTCTGAGGAACTGGCTTATGCGATGGGCAGGATCACCGCCTTAGAGGGAAGAGCGCTGGGCATTCACATGACTTATGCGCCCGTGGTTGATGTCAACATCAATCCTGATAATCCCATCATCAATACCCGTTCGATTGGAGAAGATCCGGAACAGGTGGGGTCTATCGCTCAAGCATTCATAAAGGGGTGCCAGGACCATGGTCTTATCGCCACTGCTAAACATTTCCCCGGCCATGGGGACACGGATTTGGATTCTCATAGTGTTTTGGCCACCATAACAGGCAACCGGGATCGCTTGGAAAAAGTAGAACTGTATCCCTTCAAAAAGGCCATAGAAGCCGGAGTCCAGGCCATTATGACCGCTCATCTTCATATTCCGGCTCTCGATCCCACCCCCGACCTTCCTGCTACCCTTTCTCATCCTATCTTGACCGAACTTTTAAGGAATGAGATGGGATTCCAGGGGATGATCGTCACCGACGCAATGGGAATGGGCGGGGTGACCACCCTGTATGCTCCTGAAGAGGCGGCTCTGAGGGCCGTGAGAGCCGGGGTGGATATGCTTCTCCTTCCCCCTGAACCCAAGAAAGTCATCGATGCTCTCATCGACGCGGTCAGAGAGGGGCGGATTTCCGAGTCGAGGATCGATGTCTCTGTAAAAAGGATTCTTGAGGCTAAAGCCAGATTGGGTTTATGGCGGAATAAGTTTATCGACATAGAGACTTTGGACAGGAAGATCGGTTCCTCGGAGAATCTCGATCAAGCAGAAAAAACGTTTGATAGGTCCATGACCCTGGTCAGGAATGAAGGAAATCTTCTTCCCCTTTCAGAGGAGAAAAAGATGGCTGTGTTTTCATTGAGCAGCGACCCTGGCGGGTATTTTGCGGGAAGGACCTTCGTCGAGGAATTGAAGATGAGAAACCCTCAAATTATGGAATTCTTCGCCGAGGCTTCGACAGGAGAAGAGTTCATCGCAGAAGCCGTGGAGAAAGCCAAAGATGTGGAGGTCGTTATCGTAGGAATTTTTTCGCGGTTGCGCGCAGGGAAAGGGAGTGTTGGTATCGATCCCAGACACATTCAATTGATACGCGCTCTTTCTGAAGGATCTCCCTCAGTTGCGGTCATCTCATTCGGCAGCCCCTATTTTTTGAGACATTTTTCAGATACGGACGTCTATCTCTGTGCATACAGGTACTCTGATGAAGCACAGAGATCTGCAGCCAAGGCTCTTTTTGGAGAGATCGATATAACTGGGAAACTTCCTGTGTCCATTCCCGGTCTCTATCCGAGGAGGCATGGATTGATTCTGGAAAACACAGGTCATTAGACGAACCTTAGGAGAAAAAAATGTCAGATTTTTTTCAAAACGGAGTCATAACCACTTTCCACAGATTGGGCGAAGTGGATGTAAAAAGGCTGGAGGGTGAACTGAAAGAGTTCTCCAGGAGAAGACCGATGGCATTGATTCTTCCGTCTCTGTACCGCGAATTTGCGAGCGGCGCTCTTGCTAACATCATGAATATTTTACGGAGGACGAATTATTTCAATCAGATGGTGCTGTGTTTGGATAGAGCCAATGCTGAACAATTCAAAGAAGTCAAAAAATATTTTTCCCATATCAGAAAATTCTGCATCATCTGGAATGACGGGCCGAGGATGAAGAAACTCTATAAAATTCTAGAAGAAAATGAACTGTCACCAGGAAAGTCGGGAAAGGGCCGGGCTGTATGGATTGCATTGGGTTATGTCTTAGCTGGAGGAAAAAGCAGAGTCTTTGCTATTCATGACTGTGACATCGTCAACTACACCCGGTCTCTGGTCGCCCGCCTCTGTTATCCTGTTGCCAGCCCTCATTCCGAGTATGAATTTTGCAAGGGTTTTTACAGCCGATATACTAACAAAATGTACGGACGGGCCACACGTCTGTTTTTTACACCTTTCATCCGGGCTTTGGAAAAAATCCTGGGCTATCTTCCCTTCCTGGTCTACATGGATAGTTTCCGGTATGCCCTGGCCGGAGAGATCGCCATGAGAAGAGATTTAGCCATGGCTTTACGGATCCCGAGTGACTGGGGTCTTGAAGTCGGCACATTAGCAGAAGTCTACCGTAACGTGGCCCCGAACAGAATCTGCCAGGTGGATATCGCGGACACATACGAGCACAAACACCAAACTCTGGATCCCGCTGATCCCGAAATCGGGGTGCTCAAGATGACGGTGGATATTGCCAAATCGATCTTCAGGAATCTGGCCTTGGAGGGTGTTCAGTTCTCACTGGGTTTCTTCAAGACATTGAGCAACATATATCTCAAAGAGGCCCAGGAGACCATAATTAGATACGAAAATGATGCCGCCATAAACGGTCTTTCCTTTGACCGGCACGGAGAGTCGATTTGTGTAGAAGCCTTTGCAGATGGCATTCAAAGGGCTGGGGATATTTTTTGGCAGAATCCCTCTACCTCTCCTCTTATTCCCAACTGGCACAGAGTAACGGCTGCAGTTCCGGATTTCTTCGATATGCTGCTCCAAGCTGTGGAAGAAGATAACTCATAGATTTGCTCTGTAAGTCAATCAGGCTGTCTGATTCCGAGATGTTTGCAAAAGTGAGATTTGACTTTTCCAGAGGCCGTCTTTATTATAGAAATGGCAGAGAGGTGAGGGGATAATTCGATGCACAGGATGTATAGGAAATGATACTACCAAAGAAAATTCTTACCATAGTCTTGATCGCTATCCTGATAGGCGTGGTGGTCTTTTTTGTATTCATAAAAAATGGGACAGAGGCCAATGGTGGGGAATCATCCGAAGATGCGGTCGAGTCTAAAGCACCGGAGACACCCATCCCTGTAAAAGTGGCAAAGGCACGTAGAGATAAGCTTGTGATCACCTTGAAATCCCCAGGGGAAGCCATCACCAACAGAATGGTCACCGTAAAATCCGAAGTGGAAGGTGTGATAAAAAATATATTGGTGGAGGAAGGACAGCATGTGAAACAGGGAGATTTGCTGATTGAGCTGGATGATCGAAAGTACAGACTGGAACTGGAACAGGTTCAGGCCGATCGCCTGAGCCGGCTTTCTGAGCTGCTGCTGGAGGAACAGTTTGCCGGCGCTGAAGAAGAGACCGCCGAGTTTGAAAAAGAAAAAATTCAAAGATCCAAGCAAGAGTACGAGAAAGCTCAAAAGCTTTTTCGCAAAGGGATGATCTCTGAGAATGAATATGAAGAAATCTACAGAAAGTACGAGTTAGCATTGATCGAGTCCGGAGAGAGGAAGCAGGAAGTCCGGTCGGCATCCAAGGGCCTGACCCAGGCAGAAATCGCGGTTAAAAAGGCTCAGATGAACTTGGAGAAGACAAAAATTAAGGCTCCTTTCTCTGGGATCGTCACGGATATTCAGGTCTCTCCCCAGGAGCATATAACGGCAGGAAGAGACCTTTTCATGCTGGTGAATATCAGCCGCATTCAGGTCCACGCAAAAGTCCTGGAGAGCGAGATAGGGAAAATGGAGGTAGGCCGGGAGGTAAATCTGAAGTTCAGTGCCTATCCAGAAAGGGTATTCAAAGGCCGTGTGAAGGCGATCAGCCCCATCATCAATCCAGAGGATAAAACCTGCAAAGTGATTGTCGATGTCGCCAATCCAGAGGAAGAAATCAAGCCCGGGATGCATGCAGAAGTAGAGATTGCGGCTGAGATTCATAGAGACAAGCTCCTAATTCCTCAGGAGGCCGTACTGGTGAGAGGGGGAAGAAAACTCGCTTTTGTCGTGGAGGGGGATCTGGCCAAGTGGAGATACATCCAAGTAGGGCTCGAAAACGATGATTATGCAGAAGTCCTGCCGAGCGAAAGGGAAGGGGAAGGGATTAAAGAAGGAGAGACGATAATCGTCGATGGACATTTTACTCTGGCCCATGACGCCAGGGTCCGGATCCAGGAAGAGTGAGACAAGAGCCTTGACCTGATTTGAAAGAACACAGAGTTCAAGGCTCTTAGAGAAAAACTTAAAAATAAAGAGCTACTTCAACTTAAAGGTGACGGTTACGGTGAAGATGACC
>JABAOC010000445.1_pt10 | contig 24432 bp, 42 predicted proteins | sample 7062161 | NCBI WGS metagenome assembly JABAOC01 (sample SAMN14538625, study PRJNA623070) | marine sediment metagenome | biome: marine biome [ENVO:00000428]; feature: marine pelagic biome [ENVO:01000023]; material: deep marine sediment [ENVO:00002113] | place: India: Gulf of Khambhat ... | reverse complement strand
CACAATGCATGCCTCTGATAGGAAGAATTATTTTTTTCATCTTTTATTCGGCGTAAGGACAATTGGGATTACCACAGCCTCCGCCACAACCTCCAGTACAACTACCACCGCGGGTGCCGCCGCAACCATAAGCGCCCGAAGGAATTTCTTCATCCTCAACACCAAGAACCTCATTGGCCGAACCGTTTTCATCAACCACATTAATTATTCCAGAAATCATTCCCATCCAGCAACTAAACTTGTATTTCCCTGGTTTTTCGGGAGTGAATTCTTTAATGCTTGCCTCTCCATCCAGGCGAATTTCCCCGGCAAACAAGCCTTTGGAAACAATCGCATTGGTACAACCGCTGACGCCTTTGTTTTCAATTTCCCATCTTACTGGAATGCCTGCTCTGACCATAAATTCGTTTGGTTCATACCCATAGGCAAGGGCGTCCATCTTTAATAATTGTTTGCCATTGACAATCGGAGGAAATCCATCTTCAGAAAATTGGCTGGTGGTTGAAAGATTAAGTCTGACATCATTCAGACTGGGCAGGCCTAAAACATTTAATTGGGCGTTGAGGGTGTATAAGCCGAAGAACAGAACTAAAATGCCGGCTACTTTAAGAAACTTATCTGACAAATGGGGTTTGGCGGTTAATTTAAGAGAGGAAAAACCAATTGCCGTGAGCATGGGTAAAGTGCCCAAGGCAAAAGTGAACATGATTAAAGCCCCCCGTAAACTGCTGCCAGAAGCCAAAGCTAAACCTTGGGCTGTAATCGTAAAGCCACAAGGCAAGAAAAAGGTTGAAGCCCCGAGAAAAAAGGGCATATAGCGGCCTTTAAAATGAGTCTCATCAGCAACATAACGAGAGATAAATTTGGGCATAGTAATCTGGAATTTTTGAAAATATTTGATNNGGCTATGGCCAAAAACGAAGTCGCCGCCAAAGATATTTGAAGTAAAGCGCCCAGGGCACCAAGCATCGCTCCAAAAAAAGCAAAAGAAAGGAGTCGGCCAATATTGAATAGAAAATGGGGTTGAAATTTCTGCCAGTCAGAACTCCCATCAAGATAAATCTCTGCCCATTGTTTAGACATTGACAGGATAATGCCTCCGACTAAGGCCGCACAACTTGAGATTCCGGCAATTAAGCCAAACAAAAAGAAAGCCCACAAAGCTGAGGTAGAACTGACCGCCACTCTTGAAGCAATCGCGGTTCGGTTTAAGAGCAAAAATCCTAAGGCTAAGAGCAAAGCAATGCCAATAATTTGGCTGTTTTTGAGAAGTTTATTCTGTTCTTTTTTTTTATCAACCACTGGCTCTTGAGAAAAAGTGTAGCCAGCTTTTTCAAATTTTTTATTTAACTCATTGATTGACGGTTTTACCCCTTGATAAAAGATGACTACTTTCCCCCTGCTGGTTGAAGCTTCGACTGATTCAATGTTTTTCTTTTTAAGGAGTTCTTTTTCTATAAGCAGTTCACAAGAGGGGCAATGCATTCCTTTAACATAGTAGATAGATTCTTTTAAATCATCTTGCTGTTTCATTTTATCTGTTTTTTAACTCTAAAAAAGATCGGCGCTATCTTCAATGGCGGCAAGACTAATTTCTAATTGTCCGTCAACAACTTTGGTGTCTTTATCTATTGGACGGGGGTTACAACCTCCCTTCTGTAAAGCGATTTGGTCTATCGAATAGAGCACCCGACAGTTTTCGCAGCGAATCTGATCACCAACCTGACTAAACCCTTTTAATGAACCAAAGCAAACCTCGCAAGCATTGGCGGCCACTCGATAAGTTCCATCAGAAGCTTTAATAATAAAAAAATAAATGGTTTTTTTTGCCGTGGGGGAATAATAATTAAAAAAATGGATGTTACCATCACTTATTTTTTTTTCTTCAACAAGAACTTTGTCCCCATTGACTTGAAGAGTTTCTCCTTTTTCTCCTAAGAAATCATTGGTTGTTGGTGGATTGACGGAGTTTCCCACTTTTTGGTTATTAATATTCTTGTTTTTCTTGTCCGAAGTGGCTAGGGTCAATCCGCCGATAAAAACGACGACAACCAAAACAGCAATTACTAAAAAAATTAAAGCTCGTTTATTGTTTCCCATCTCAACTTTCTTCTTTAAAAACGTCAATAATTTCTTGATAGGCTTTTTTTCTTGCTTTTTCGCTTTTGCCTTTAACTGCTTGAGTAACGCAGACCTCTAAATGGTTTTTCAATATTAATTCATTTACTTTTTTTAAAGCAGAGATAGCGGCCTGGTTTTGGCGAATGACATCAATACAATAGCGATCTTTCTCAATCATTTTTAGATTGGCTTTGAGGTGGCCAATCAGGTAATTCATTCGATTAACAATTTTCTCATCTGACATAGTAATAAGTATAGACCCCCCATGGGGGGGTTGTCAAGGGAAGGGAAACTTTCTGATTATCTTTTGGGAGATTGCTTCTTGGCTCTGGCTGATTGGGCGAGGCCGGCTTTGCGGCGTTCTTTCATTCTCGGGTCTCTGGTTAAAAGGCCAGCTTTTTTTAGAGAAGCATGATAGTCTTCAGGATTTACTTTGTCTAAGGCTCTGGCCAAGCCGTGGGTAACCGCACCTAGTTGGCCGTTTTTACCTGAGCCGGTGACTTTGATAGAGGCATAGTATTTACCCTCTGTTTCCGTTGTTTTAAAGGGTTCTTCATAAACAATCTTATTCACTTCCCCAGGGAAATATTTTTCAATTGGCTGGCCGTTAACGATTAAATCGCCTTTACCTTTGTAGAGTCTGACTCTGGCGGTAGCTTTTTTTCTTCTCCCCAGGGCATAGGTATAGGCTTTTTTACGCCCTCTTTTAGTTCTCTTTTTGGCCATCTCTCTCCTTGAACTTATTTTGATAAGGATGTTTGTTGTTGACAAATACTTTTAATCTGGCGAGTCTTCTGTCTCTTAATTTGTTTTTGGGCAACATGCCGGAGATGGCTTGTCGGACGACTTTTCTGGGGTCTTTTTCCATCATTTGGGCAAAAGTCAATTCCTTGAGGCCCCCGGGATAGCCTGAGTGGCGGTAGTAAATTTTTTGCTTTCTTTTTCGGCCACTTATTTCAATCTCTTTGGCGTTGATGACGACGACGTAATCACCACAGTCTAAATTGGGTTGGTAATAGACCTTATCTTTACCCATAAGCAATTTGGCAATCTGAGTGGCTTCTCTCCCTAGCATCCTACCCTGGGCGTCGATGAGATGCCATTCTCTTTTTATTTCACTTTTTTTGGTTGCTTTTGTTTTTTTCATCTTTCTTTTTTGCTTTCCTTTTCTTTGATTTTTCTCCTTTTGGTTTTGGCTTTTCTGTTAGCTCTAACTTGACCATCATGGCGTCGTCTCCTTTTCTTTTTCCTATACGGATGATTCTGGTAAAGCCACTGGTCCGATTTTTAAAATTAGGGGTAATTTCATTGACCAGTTTATTGACCGTTTTTCGATCGTTTAGAAAAGCGTCCACCGTTCTTCGAGAATGAGGAGTGCCCGGTTTGCTTTTGGTGACTAATTTGTCAAAAAGTCTTTGGGTGGCCTTGGCTTTACTTTCCGTCGTTTTTATCTCTCCATGCATAATCAAAGCGCTGAGTAAATTCTTAAACAGCGCTTTTCGGTGGCTCCGACTGCGGGAGAGTTTTTTACCGGCCACGCGGTGTTTCATTGTCTCACTTTTCTTTTAGATTAACTCCTTTTTGCATTAAGGCCGCCTTGACAATTTTAATTGATTTCTCGCCGAGGTTTTTGACCTTAGCCAAATCGGCTTCGTTGGCGGCGACTAAGTCGCCCACTGTTCCATAGCCGCCTTTTCGCAAAGCGTTGGCAATTCTCGTGGGTAAATCAAGTTCCTCTACGGTCAATTTCAGAGTCAAGTCAGGAACTTCAATTTCAGCTTTCTTTTTCTTCGGAGCCTTCTTTGGCTCATAAACTTGGTGGAAGTAGCTAATTAAGATTTCCGCCGCTTGCTTTAGTGCCTTACTCGGTTTGAGACTGCCGTCAGTGGTAATTTCTAAAACTAACTGGTCAAAGTCAGCTCGTCTCCCCACCCGGGTTGCCTCCACTCGATAGTTCACCTGGTGGATGGGACTGAAAATGGCGTCAATCGGGATTTCTCCCAGTTTCTTCACCTCTTTTTCCTCGGAAGGAACATATCCATAGCCCGACTCAACGATCATCTCGGCTTTCAGCCGGTTTTTCTTGCTGGCGAGGTTCCCCAAGACTAAATCAGAATTGGCGATTTCTACTGTAGCCGGCGTCTTTATATCTCCCGCTTTAACCTCACCCGGTCCAATTTTATCTAAAGTCACTTTAACCTGCTTTTTTCCTTCGTAACTAACCTTTACCTGCTTCAGGTTAAGAATGAACTCAATAATATCTTCCCTTAGGCCCTTAAGGGTGGAAAATTTATGCTTGATTCCCAAAATTTTAACTTGGGTAATCGCCGCTCCCGGCAGAGCGGAAAGGAGAATTCGCCTCAAAGCATTTCCCAAGGTGTGGCCAAAGCCTGGTTCTAAGGGTCCAATAACAAAGCGGCCGAAATCCTTGGTCTCTTTTTCTTTTTTAGTCTGAAATAATGGTTGTTCCATAAACCTCCTATCTAGAATAGTATTCTACAATTAGCTTATCATCAATACCAGATTCGACTTCTTCTCTTTCAGGCAGACGTGTCATTTTACCAACTGGGCCCTTTCTTTGCAACCATTTTGGCACATTTTTGCCTCTGTCCGCCCAATTTTTCTCCACCGAGGGAATTTTCATCGCCTTCTCGCTGAGTCGAATTGTTTCTCCAGGCTTAACTTGATAAGAAGCGACATTGACCCGCTTATCACTAACATAGACATGGCCATGGCTCACTAGTTGCCTGGCGACAGAGCGTGAAGGGGCTAGGCCCAAACGAAAAACGACGTTATCCAGTCTTGATTCCAAAAGCTTTAAAAGTACCTCGCCCGTTGCCTGAGGATTTTTAGCCGCTTTTTCGAAATAGCGGCGGAATTGTCTTTCCAAAACACCGTAAAGCCTTCTTGCCTTTTGCTTTTCTCTCAACTGGTGGCCGTACTCGCTTACCCTTTTTCTTCCTCGGGGGCCATGCTGTCCGGGCGGAACCGCTCCTTTTCTCTCAATCGGACACTTGGGTGAATAACAACGCTCCCCCTTTAAAAAAAGTTTGACGCCTTCGCGTCGACAAAGCCGACATTTGGCCTCAGTGTATCTTGCCATCTAAACCCTCCGCTTCTTTCTTGGTCTAGGTCCATTATGAGGAATCGGACTGACATCGGCAATCAAGCTCATTTTGATTCCCGCTGCTCGCAAGGCTCTCAAGGCCGAATCTCTTCCTGGACCAGGACCTTTAATATAGACTTCAACTTCCCTTATACCACTGGCTAGGGCTTTTTTGGCGGCCGCCTCAACGGTGCTCACGGCGGCAAAGGGAGTGGATTTCCTTGCCCCTTTAAAACCTACCTCGCCTGAGCTTCCCCAACAAATGGTGTTACCTTCCAAATCGGTAAAAGTGATAATCGTATTATTAAAAGTGGCCTGAATAAAAGCCTTGGCTTTAGCTATTTGTTTCGGTTCTCTTCTTGTCGCTTTTTTCTTTTTGATCTTTTTTGCCTTCGCTTTCGCCATTATTTCTTAGCTCCTTTTTCTTTCTCTTCTTCCTTAGGTTCACGAACGGTAACTCCCAATTTGGCTAAATCTTTCTTCCGCATTGCCCCGACCGTCTTCCGCTTCCCTCGCTTAGTCCGGGCATTAGATCGGGTTCTTTGTCCTCTGGCCGGTAGTCCCTGGGCGTGTCTTATGCCCCGATAACTCCCAATCGTCTTTAATCTTTTGATGCTTTCGCTTACTACTCCCTTCAGTTCTCCTTCGGTGGGCAATTTCTCGACTGCTTTTTGGAGCCGCGTCACTTCCTCGGTGGTTAAATCTTTAACCCGCTTCCCCGGCTCAACTTTAGTCTCTTTCAAAATTCCCTGAGCGTTCTTTCTACCCACACCATAGATTGCGGTTAAACCGATATCGACTCTCTTTTCAACTGGCAAGTCAACTCCAGCAATACGGACGGCCATTTTACCCTTGCCTCTGTTTATGACGGGGGTTAGAACAAACAACATAGATTCGCCCCCGTCGGCGAATAATTCTGCACTGCTTGCAGCGCTTCTTTACTGATGTTTTTACTTTCACCTTTCTCGATAAACAATCCTGCCTTTTTTCTCATCATAAGGTGTCAGCTCAACTCTCACCTTATCTCCAGGCATAACCCGAATGTAATGCATTCTCATCTTGCCAGAAAGATGGCACAAAAGTACCCTGCCATCATCTAATTCCACCCGGAAAGTGGTGTCTGGCAAGGCTTCAATCACCACTCCGAGAGTTTCTTCTTTTTTCTGTTTAGGCATTCAGTTTAATAATTCTACCAAAATTCAAGCTCATTCTCAAGCCTGTTCAGGCGTGATTTACATCTGAGTCAAAACCGCCGGCCCCTCTTGGGTAACCGCCACCGTGTCTTCGAAAAGGGCGGCCAGTTTACCATCCTCTGTTTTTACCGTCCAGCCGTCACTTCCCACGACCACGCCGGGTTTCCCTTGAGCATAAATGACCTCAATAGCGAGGGTGGCTCCTGGCTCGAGTCTCTCTGTATTTTCAACTCTTCCTTTTAAATAGCAAGGAATTTGGGGTGGTTCATGAAGCTCCCTGCCCACGCCATGGCCGACTAGGGCCTTAATTGGCTGAAAACCGCCTTTTTTAAGACTTTCCTCAATTGCTTGAGAGATGTGCCCCACTCGGTTCCTGGGCCGAGATGCTTCAATGGCTTTCGTTAAAGCCCTTCTTCCTGCTGCTAAAAATTCATGCCTCGCCTTTCCTTCGATCTCGATTGTTTTTGCCATATCGGTATGGAAACCCCTATAAAACAACCCGATGTCAACGCTTAAAACATCAACCTTTTTCAGTTTATAATCGGTCGGTACCCCGTGGACGACTCCTTGATTAACATTTAAACAAGTGGCCCAGTGATAGCCTTCAACCATCTTAAAAGAGGGTTCGCCTCCTTGCTCGTCAATCAGTTTTTCCGCCAAAGAGTCAATTTCTTTTAAACTCATTCCTGGTTTTGTCTCAAGTCGCTTAAAAACCCCCGCCAATTTCCTCCCCCCCTCTTTCATAATCTCGATTTCTTTAGCTGTTTTTAGAGGAATCATTGACTCAATCGATCCATTATCTCCTGATGAATCTCCTCAATCGGCCGTTCACCGTCCACTTCCAAGAGAAGTCCCTGTTGACGAATATGTTCCACCAAAGGCTGGGTGATTTGCTGGTAAACTGCTAATCTTTTTTTTACTACTTCTGGTTTATCATCCTCGCGCTGAACTAGTTTTGCTTGGCATTGGTCACAACTTCCTTCCTTTTTTGGTTTTTGAGTGATTAAATTGTATTCGTTGTCACACTGGGAACAAACCCTTCGAGAGGAAATTCTCCTAATTGAAACGTTCTGGCTCACTTTTAGAAAAATGGCTTTATCTATTTTGATGTTTCTTTCTGTCAGCATTCTTTGAAAGGCATTATATTGACTCAGCTTCCGGGGGTAACCATCAAAAACAATTCCCTTGTCAACTTCCCGAGCCGCCAGCCATTGTTTAACGACTTGATTCATGATTTCGTCGGGCAGCAATTTCCCCTCTTGGTGCATTATCTGGTCAATTTTCTGAGCAAGGGGGTTTTTCTCTTCGCTGATTTCCCGAAGAACGTCACCGGCCTCAAAATATTGGAGTTTAAGTTCCTTCGCCACCAATTCCGCTTGGGTTCCTTTACCTGAGGCTGGTGGTCCTAAAAAAAGGAGAATCATTGTAAAAAGCCCTCATAGCTTCTCATGACCATCATCGCTTCCAGTTGGCGCGTGGTTTCGAGAATAACGGAAACGACAATGAGAATCCCCGTTCCGCCAATCGTCATCGTCGCCACGCCGGTGATGCTTTGGGCGAGTGAGGGAAGAATGGCAATCAGGCCGAGAAAAATCGCTCCCGCAAAAGTAATTCGATTGAGAATGCGATTAAGATAATCGGCGGTGGGTTGCCCTGGGCGAATTCCGGGAATAAAACCACCATATTTCCTGATTTCTTCTGAAATTTTATCCGGATTGAAAACCACCGCCGTATAGAAGTAGGTAAAGCCAACCACCAAGAGGAAATAGGTTAAATTGTAAACCAAGCCCCCTGGTTGAAAAAGATTAGCCAAACCAGTGGCAATTCTCGCAATAGTAGGATAGGGCACTCCCTGCAAGAAATTACCCAGCATTGAAGGTAAAAGAATCAGGGAGACGGCAAAAATAATAGGAATTACTCCCGCTTGATTAATTTTCAGAGGCAAATAAGTTGACTGGCCGCCGTAAATTTTCCTCCCCCGGATTCGCCGAGCATACTGAATTCTGATTTTCCGACTTGCCTCATCGACGACAACAATGGCGGCAATCACGGCAATGGCCATCACCAAGAAAATTGCCAGGTTAAAAAGATTGTTAGGATCAAAAACGGCCACCGTCTGACCGATTTGAATCGGATAGCGGGAAACTATTCCGGCAAAAATCAACATGGAAATGCCGTTACCAATGCCATATTCACTAATCAACTCTCCCAGCCACATTAAGAAAATCGTCCCCGCCACCATGGTAACCACTAAGCTAACCAAATGAAAAGGTGTGAGGGTCGGAATAATCTGTTGGTTTCTTAGCAAGGCATACATTCCCAAAGATTGAACCGCGGCCAAAGGCACGGTTAAAATGCGCGTGTACTGATTAATCTTCTGCCGTCCCTGCTCGCCCTCTTTCTGCAGTTCTTCTAAGCGAGGAATAACCATCGTCAACAATTGGAAAATGATCGAGGCGTTGATGTAGGGGTTCAAACCCAAGGCCATAATGGAGAAGTTGGCCAAAGTCCCGCCGGAAAAAATGTCTAATAGACCCAGGAGTTGATTCCGCTCAAAGAGTTGACGAAGGGCAGTGGTATCAATACCCGCCACGGGAATATGGGCGGCGAAGCGAAAGATAATAAAAATACCGGCCGTAAACAACAGCTTTCTTCTCAGTTCGGCCACCTTCCAGGCGTTGGCAATCGTATTGACAATCTGAATCATGTTTTACCTTTCTTTTTGGGTCTCTTGGCTGGCTTTCTTTTTTTTGCTGGCTTTTTCTTAACCACTTTGGTTTTCTTCTTAGGTTGAACTACTTTTCCTCCCGCTTTTTCAATTTTTTTAGCCGCGGCTTTGGAGGTGGGCAGTTCAATCTTCAGAGCTATTTGTAAATCACCATCACCTAAGATTTTAACACCTTGTTTCTTTGCTTCATCGGCCGTAATGATCCTTTTTTCTACCAAGCTCTTCAGATTAACCTTTTCACCTTTTTTAAAAAGATTGAGATATTTAACATTGACCACCAAAGGTTTGGGTTTTAGAGATTTAAACTTACCTTTGCCTCGCTGAAGGGGTAATTTTTTAAGGAAAGATTTCTTTGTCTTCGTTCCCTCAAAGGTCAGTTTAACCTTCCCTCGAGCCTTTAGGCCCTTGGCTCCCCGGCCAACCGTATGTCCACCCTTGCCTGACCCATAGCCCCGGCCGACTTTTTTCTTTTTCTTTTTAGTTGTCTTTGGTAGTTTATCCAGTTTCATTTTTTATTTTTGACTTCTAATCTCTTCAGCGCTTCAAAGGTGGCATAAACATTATTAATCCTATTATTACTCCCCAGAATTTTAGAAACAATATCCTTTACTCCGGCGGCTTCAACCACTACCCGCACCGAACCACCGGCTTTAACCCCCGTACCGGGAGGGGCGGGTTTCAAAAGAATTTTGGCGGCACCACGCTTAACCCGAACCTCGTGGGGAATGGTCGTCCCCTTCATGGAAACCTCAATTAGAGTCTTCCTCGCTTGTTTAAAACCTTTTTTAATCGCCGAAACCACATCGGGAGCCCTGCCTAGTCCCACACCCACTCTTCCCTTTTTATCCCCAATCACCGTCAAAACGGAAAAGCTAATCCGGTTACCCCCTTTGGTTTTTTTGGAGACGCGATTAACTTCCACCACCCTCTCCTCGAACTCCTTCTCTTCCTGGACTCCTGCTGGAACTTCTGGTTTTTTTGCTTCGGCCATATTTAAAACTTAAGCCCTCCTTTCCTGGCTCCTTCAGCCACAGCCCTCACTCTTCCGTGATAGCGATAAGGGCCTCGATCAAAAACGATTCTTCCAATCTTTTTCTTCTTTGCTTTTTTCGCGATAATCCCTCCGACCAGTTCCGCTCTTTCTACCTTGGTACCACCACTCTTTTTAATCTCTTTTTCATTCGCCGAAACCAAGGTCTTCCCCTGTTCATCATCAATGAGTTGGGCGGTGACGGCCTTATTTGAACGAAAAACCGACAGTCTTGGCCTTTTGGCGGTCCCCCTAATTTTTGCCCTTACCTTGGTTTTTCTTCTCTCTTTTTGAGTTTTTCTTCTCATTTTAGTCTGTGTTTAAAATTACTCTCCGGCGCCAAAACCAGCAGCGCCCACTTTACCCGCTTTGCCTGGTTTTTGTTTAACTTCCTCGCCTTCATAACGAATGCCTTTACCTTTGTAAGGCTCAGGGGGTTTGATTTGACGAATCTTGGCCGCTGTTTGTCCGACTAGTTCTTTGTCAATCCCCAAGAGCTTAATCGTTTCTTTATCCGGCACTTCAAATTGAATCCCTTCAATCGGCTCGATTTCCACTGGATGAGAAAATCCCAGCGACAGCACCAGCTTCTCACCTTCTTTTTTAACCCGATAGCCCGTTCCTACCAACTTGAGTATCTTACTATAGCCTTCGGTGACACCGGTGATCATGTTGGCGATCAAGGTTCTGGTTAAACCATGTAAAGAGCGGCTGAATCTGTCATTCTTTTTTCGCCTCACCCCGACTTCGTCTTTGTCAATCTCCAACTTAACCTCTGGCCGGATCTTTTGCTTCAGCTCTCCCTTGGGGCCTTTGACCACTACCACCCTTTGGCGGTAGTCAACCTCAACGCCTTCGGGTATTTTTATTGACTGTTGTCCAATTCTACTCATTTCACCACAATTGACAAACAACTTCACCGCCGATATTTTTCCTTTTTGCCTCCCGGTCGGTCATCAATCCTTGAGGGGTAGAAATAATCCTCAAGCCAAAACCTGCTCGGAAGGGTTTTAATTCTTTTGCTTGAAGATAAATTCTTAAGCTTGGTTTAGAAACTCGCTCAATATGGCTAAGGGCGGGTTTTTGTCGGTGGTATTTCAACTTAATCACCAATTGCTTCTCCTGAGGCTCCTTGCCCTCGACGATCACTTCTTTAAGATAGCCCTCTTTTACCAAAATCTGGGTCAATTTTTCCTTAATAATCGAATAAGGAACTTTTATCTGTCGCTTTTGCACAGCATAGCCGTTTTTTATTCTGGCGAGCATGTCTCCAATGGGATCGGTCATTTTACCAACTTGCCTTGGTTACTCCAGGCAACTCTCCTCTATGAGCTAATTCACGAAAACAAAGCCGACAAAGGCCAAAAAGGCGAATGTAGCCCCTCGGTCTTCCACAAAGTCGACAGCGATTGTGTTTCCGAGTGGAATATTTTGCTTTCTTCTGGTCTTTAACCACTTTTGATTTTTTCGCCACTATTTCTTTCCTTTCTCAAAAGGCATTCCTAGCAACTCTAACAATCTTTTGGCCTCTTCATCAGTTTGGGTATTGGTGACCACCGTCACTTCTAAACTCCTCACTTTGTCTATTTTGGCATAGTCAATCTCGGGAAAAACTATCTGCTCAGGAATACCCAGGCTGTAATTCCCCCTCCCATCAAAACTTTTCAAAGAAACTCCCTGGAAGTCTCTTAAGCGGGGCAAAACCACCTTGACTAGTTTTTCAAAAAAATCATACATTCGCTGACCTCTTAGAGTCACCATTAAACCAACTGGTTGGCCAGCCCGCAATTTAAAGCCAGCGATTGACTGACGAGCCTTGGCCACTTTTGGCTTCTGCCCGGTAATGGTGGCCAGGTCATTGCTGACGGTTTCTAAAACTTTTTTGTCCTCCATTGCCTCGCTTAAACCGACATTAATAATAATCTTTTCCATCTTCGGCGCTGCCAAAGGGTTTTCTAAACCCAGCTCTTGGGCGAGTTTTGGGGCAATTTGTTGCTGATATTTTTCTTTTAGATTGGTGCTTGACATTTTCGACAAATCCTTATCTTGGTACCCGATTTATCAATTTGATAGCCAGCTCGAGTTGGCTTCTTGCATTTAGAGCAGATCAGGGCCACGTTGGCCACGGGCAAGGGTTTAACAATCTCAATAATGCCACCGGGTTTTTTCTCGCTCTGCTTCCGGGCATGCTTTTTATAGACATTAATTCCCGGAATCATTACTTTACCCGTCTTGTGAAAGATTTTCTCGATTTTACCCTTACGGCCTTTATCCTTACCTTTAATCACCATTATTTGATCACCTTTTTTTAGTTTCATTCTGAGCTCCTGTTAAACAAGCTTGCTTTATATTACCTCCGGTGCTAAAGAGGCAATTTTAGCATAACCTAAATCTTTAATTTCCCTAGCAATCGGACCTAAAATTCTTGTTCCGCGGGGATTACCCTGTTTGTCAATAATCACGGCGGCGTTGTCATCAAAACGAACATAGGAGCCATCGACCCGACGCTTCTCTTTTTTAGTCCGCACAATTACCGCCCTGACAATCTCTGCGTCTTCAACCACTCCTCCGGGATCTGCTTGATCGACGACGGCAACAACTACATCGCCAAGGTGGCCAAAACGCCTTTTTGAGCCACCCAAGACTCGAATGACCTTAAGCTTTTTGGCCCCACTATTGTCGGCTGGTTTAATCACGCTTCTAAGCTGAATCATTTTTTGATTACCTCCTTAACTCGCCACTTTTTTGTTTTACTCATCGGTTTGGTCTCGACAATGGCCACCCGCTCGCCCACCTTTACTCCCAAGTCATCATGGGCATGAAATTTCTTCTTCACTCTCATTCGCTTTTTATAAACCGGGTGAACCTTTAGCCTGACTGCCTCGACGGTGACAGTTTTATCCATTTTGGTACTGACGACTCGCCCCGTAAGTTTTTTCATTGGGTCAACTCCTTCTCCTTGATGACTGTTTTTAAAACCGCCAGGCGGTGACGCTGATTCATCAGTTGACGAACGTTTTTCATTTTGCCCGCTCTTAATTCCAATCTCAACTTAGCCAGCTCTTTTTCTGCTTTAGCCGCTTCCTTTTGGAGCTGGGGAATGGTCTTTTCGTGCAATTCTTGTTTCTCTTTCTTCTTCACCATTAATCTTTTTTGACAAATTTAATCTTAAAGGGTAACTTGGCTCCGGCCAGTCTAATCGCCTCGCTCGCGGTTTCCTCATCCACCCCGGCCAACTCAAAAATAATCTTGCCTGGGGTAACCACGGCGACAAAATGATCAACCGCCCCTTTGCCTGAACCCATTCTCACCCCCGCGGGTTTTTTGGTTACCGGCTTGTCAGGAAAGACCCGAATCCAAACTTTACCTGCTCTTTTGGTGTGATGGGTGATGGCTCTTCGGGCGGCTTCTATTTGCCGCGCTGTCAGCCAACCTCGGCCCAAGCTTTTTAAACCGTAGTCTCCAAAAGCCAGGGTTGAGCCCCGGGTTGATTTACCTTTCCTTTTTCCTCGAAATTGCTTTCGGTATTTAGATTTTCTCGGTTCTAGCATTAAATCTCCCTCTCCCCTTTATAAATCCAGACTTTAACTCCGACGTAGCCAAAACGGGTCAGGGCCGGCACTTGAGCATAGTCAATTTCCGCTCGCAAAGTCTGGAGGGGAATGGCCCCTTTTTTAAATGTCTCCGTCCGGCCCACTTCTGTCCCTCCCACTCGCCCAGATAAAGCAATTTTGACACCTTCGGCTCCAGCATTCATCACCCTTTCTACGGCTTTATTGGCCACTCGGCGGTAGGGCATTCTTCTCTCAAGTTGTTGCGCCACTCGAACCGCTACTAAGCGGGCGGATAATTCTGGATCTTTAACTTCCTCAACATCCAATTCCAAATTTTTCTCTGGTTCTGGCAAACTCACCATTTTGATGAGTTCTTTTTTCAATAATTCCAAGCCTGATCCGCCTCGGCCAATTACCACTCCTGGACGAGAGACTTTAAGAGTAATCTTCATTTTGTTAATCGAACGATCAATCTGAACCTCGACAATGCCCGCCAAAGCGAGCTTATTCATCAGATAACGGCGGACTTTATGATCCTCCAGAATGTTGTCCCGATATTGCTGCGGATGCTTAGCAAACCAGCGCGACTTCCACGCCTTGGATTCTTTTAGTCTAAAACCGAAAGGGTTAACTTTTTGAGCCATTTTTCTCCTTTTTTGTCCTTTTTAATTGGGGCCGCCGGAGCCTCTTTGCCGCTTTGGTGGCAACCGGTTCAGGCTTTTCCTTGGCTTCTCCTTCAAGCACCATTTTGACGTGGGCCGTCTTTTTTAAAATCTGATGGACTCTGCCTTTGGCGACAAAGCGATAGCGGCGCATTCTGGGGCCTTCGCCAATCTCCAATTTCTTTATTCTTAAACCATTTTTTTCAAGATTAAAATTATTCTCCGCATTAGCCATTCCCTGCCTTAATACCTTTAGCAACAACCGAGCGGATTTTTTATTGAGACTGTTTAAAATTATCTCTGCTTCGGTCGCCCCCAAGCCACGAACTTCATCGGCGACCAGGCGCAATTTTCTTGGTGTTTGACGAATAAATCTGGCTTGAGCGACAACTTCCATTTTTAAGTCTTAGTGATAATTCGTTTGACTACCCGTCCATGGCCATGGAAAGTTCGGGTAGGGGCAAATTCACCGAGACGATGACCGACCATGGCTTCGGTGATAAAAATATCAACAAATTTCCGGCCGTTGTGAACCTGAAAAGTGTGGCCCACAAATTCTGGAGGAACCTGGCAGGCTCTCGCCCAGGTTTTTATTGGTTCTTTTTTGCCCTTTTCTTTCTGAGCCAGAACTTTTTTTAACAATTTCTGGTCTATAAATGGTCCTTTTTTGCTACTTCTTGACATGGTTAAATAGCTGGGGCAAAAACATCATAAATAACTTTCCCCCCCTCTTGCGCAATTACAAAAGCGCCCTCTCTTCCCTCCCGAGTCAGTTCTTCAACTCTGTCCATTGCCTGCGTCAAGATGGCTTCTTCCCCTTCAAAATCAGAAGAATCTACCTCAAGCCGCAAGTCGTGTTTATAACCAACTGCCTCTTCTGGCACCCCATATTCTAAAAAAATTACGGAGTCTAGCTCGCTGAGTTGCTTCATTAACTCCAAGACCTGATTTGGATGAAGGCCTTCTTTTGCGTTCATGAGTTTCTCTTTCTTTCTTTAACAATTAATTTATCACTATATTTCTTGGGTTTACGGGTCTTTTTTCCCAAGGTTTTCTTGCCCCAGGGCGACTTAGGGCTGGGCATGCCGATGGGAGAATGTCCTTCGCCCCCGCCGTGAGGATGGGCCCCCGGGTGCATCGCCACTCCTCGGACTGAGGGACGAATGCCCATGTGCCTTTTGACGCCTGCTTTTCCCAGTTCTCTCGTTTTCAATTCGGGCTTGCTCACTTGGCCAATGGTGGCATAGCAAATTTCCTTGATCAGTCGCTGTTCCCCTGAAGGAAGTTTCACCACCACCTGGTCTTTTTCTTTGCTGGCAATGGTGGCGCCGGTGCCCGCTCCCCGGACAATTTGGCCCCCTTTGCCTGGAGTTAGCTCAATGTTGTGAATTATTGTTCCGACGGGAATTCTTTTTAAAGGCAAGGCATTGCCCACTTTAAAATCGGCTTTTTCACCGGCAATGACTTTATCGCCCACTTTTAACTTCGCCGGGGCAAGGATGTATCTTTTCTCACCGTCGGGATAATGCAAAAGGGCGATATCCGCGTTTCGGTTAGGGTCATATTCAATCGTCACCACCCGAGCCTCCATGCCTCTTTTACTCCGTTTAAAATCAATCTTCCTCAGAAACCGCTTTTGCCTGCCACCTCGATGGCGGGTGGTTACCCTTCCTTTGGCATTTCGCCCGGCGTGTTTTTTGGTAATTTTCTTTAATTTTTTGGTCATTTCACTCACCACTTTCTAAGAGATCAATCTTCTCTCCTTCAACTAATTCCACGGTTGCTTTTTTCCAATCGGGTTGTTTCACCGGGCGGCGATATTTGCCGCTGGTCTTGGTCTTCCCGTGCATCATTGTGGTTCTTACTTTCTTCACTTTGACCCCAAACGTTTCCTCTACCGCTTTGGCAATCTCAGGCTTGGTTGCCTGGCGATCCACTTCAAAAAGATAGCGTCCCCAGGCTGCTTCCTGGCTCGCCTTTTCTGTCACTAATGGTCTTTTTAAAACGTCTTTTGTTTTCATTTCTTTTTCAGATAAGTTTCTTTTATTTTTTCCAGACTTTCTTCCATTAAAATTAATTGGTCATGATTCAAAATTTGGTAAGGGTTTAATTGATTCGCTTGAGTTAGTTCCAAACCTGACAAATTTCTTCCCGCTCGAATGACATTGTCCAAAACACTGGGTAAAACCAATAATATTTTTTTGCTTTTTTCTAAAGGCAGGGCTTTTATCGTCTTGGCCATGGCCTTGGTTTTGGGCTCAATTTTGGCTAGGCCTTTGATGGCGATGATTTCTTTGGCTTTGGCTTTGCTGGTTAAGGCCGAAAACAGGGCTTTTTTCTTCATCGCCTTGCTCATTCTCAACTTATAATTTTCTTCGCCCGTGGGGCCATGGGCTCTGCCTCCGCCCACAAAAATGGGGGCATAGCGGTCACCGTGACGGGCCCGACCGGTGCCCTTTTGACGCCAGATTTTTCTTCTTGAGCCTCTTACCTCTGCCCGGGTTTTGGTTTTGGCCTTAGCATTTCTTTGATTGGAAAGATAAACCCTGGCTGCTTGAGCCATTAGTTGTTCATTCACCGGGGCGGCAAAGATTTCCTTGGGCAAGCTAATTTGGCCTGATTTTCTGCCGGTAAGGGTATACAAGTCTGCTTTAGGCATTTTCCTCCTTTGGCTTTTCTTCAGCTGGTTTTTCTTCTTTTTTCTCAGTTGGCTTTTCTTCTGCTTCAGCCGCTTCTAAAGCTTCTTTGGCTTCTTTTTCTCGGCGCAGACGCTCCGCCTGTTGCTCTTCAGTTTCTTCAATCTTTTTTTCGCCTTTTTTAAGTAAAGGAACAAAGCGCTTATTCTTACCTGTTTTAGTAATGGTTAAAAAGCCATTGATTGCTCCGGGAACTAGGCCTTTTACAAGCAATTCATCATTTTTGTCGTCAACCGCCATGACGGTTAAACCCAGAACCGCGACTTTATTGCCTCCTGCTCGCCCAGGCATTTTCTTACCTTTCCAAACCCTACCTGGGTCAGTTCCCTGGCCGATTGAGCCTGGAGCCCTTTCCCGGTCTGATTGGCCGTGGGTCCTTGGGCCGCCTTTGAAGCCCCAGCGTTTCATTACGCCGGTAAAGCCCTTGCCTTTGGCTACACCCGTGACTTTGACTTCATCTCCTGGCTGAAAAACATCAGCGACCTTGATTTGATCGCCTACTTTGAGCCTATCTTCTGGCTTTTCGAGCCTAATTTCCCGCAAAAAACGAGGAGCTTTTTTTAATTTAGCTCCTTCTAGGTGTCCCTGTAATTGTTTGCTTACCTTGGTCATTTTTTTCTCTCCCCAACCGATTTGAACTGCGTCATAGCCATTCTTCTCTTGTTTAACGATATGAATCACGTAACAAGGCCCGGCTTTGACTTTTGTCACCGGGACTCTGGTTCCGTCTTGGGTATACCTTTGGACAGTGGCTCCTTTTGTGCCTAGAATCGCTTTTATCATTTTTTTCCACCAAAAAGAGTGCCGGAGGCACTCTATCACGGTTTCTCCCTAGTTAAATCAATATTTTTTCAATAGGTGTTTAACCTCACCTCCATTGGGAATAATTATAGAGAAAAATGAGGAAAAAAGCAAATTGGCTCCCCCTCGTGGATAATGTTAGAACTTTTTACTCCAATCTACGTTCCCAAGCACAACATCATGATAGGCATTGACTTGTTCTTGAACGAGCCATCCCAAACCACCTTTCGCTCTAGGGGTTAGCCAGACATCTAGAACACCAGTCGAGCCTGGCTTCCTCGCCTCTGCCAAAAGAACTACGTCGGTAAGAACGGCAAGAAAAGCATCTTTGTTCTTGGTAATCTTAGTGTTATCAAAAACGTGGGCAAAAAATCTTGCTAGGTAATGAGAAATAATAAAATGAGCTAAAATAATAGGGTCAACGTCTTTTCTTGCTTGAGTATGGCCCCAAATTACTTTATCCGAAGCCGGGTCACCGTCTCTTGGTGTTTCGCCGCTGGCAAACATTTTGTGACCCTCATACATCATATTTGCAAGCTGGAGTAAGGCCCTTTGATAAAGCGGCGATTTCGGGTTAAATGCTTGAATGGCTATATCTTTAAGGCGTCTTCTTTGACGGTTATCTAAGGATTTCAAAAATACATTCGCCCGAAGACTGGAGGCACTCGTATTTCGGACATTTCTCTTCCTCATTAACCTATTTGCCTTTTCAGTCAGTTTTATATCTTCTTCCGCGTAATCTCCCAGACGCCCAATCAAGTTTATATATGTCTGAACAACACTGGCAAACTTTTCTGGATTAGATTTCATCCATTGACAAGAACCTTGTACCTCTGGGACATTTTCCAGCGCCATTGAAATATTCATTGCGTTTATCGAGGCTTCCTCTGCATTCATATCTCTATTTTACCAAATTAAAAAAGCCCAATAGACCAGGCTTTTCTATTCATAGTTCTGTTAAACATTACCTAAGCGATGAAATATAACAATTTCGTTTTGCTTAAATGGAAAAGTTTTCTGGAAAAGGGAAAAGGCCAGTGCTTCTCTGTAAATCTTTGAAGCGCTGGCCTCAGCTTCTATGGAGTCGTGAACAAGCGTCCGCGCGGGAACAATCAGCCCTTGGCGGGTTCGCCCTCCTTCACTAGCTGGATGGACTCACCAGTCCAATAGGCAGCTTCCCCTTGCCTATTGAAAACGAGAGAGCCGTCCATATGAAGGCGTCCACACTCTCCACAAGGGAAGGCTTGAGTGACAGAGGAACAACCAGTCTGAAGTAGAACGGGAGTGCTCGTGTCGATTATGCCCTCACAGCCTTCCTTCTTACAGCCCATCTTTCCTTGCGCACCACCCATCGCTTCCTCCTTTTTGATATTTCTTCCCTAGCCTAACTGTGAATCTGCCCTGAGCAAGTAACAATGAGCTTTTATTTAACTGTGCTCTAATTATATCAAAGCCAGAAGCAAAGTTCAATCTTATAGGGTAATTACTCTGCGGGTAAAACTCGGGCTATTCAGATTCTTACATTTTTATCTCAATATCCACGCCTGCGGGCATTTCGAGGTGCATGAGTGAATCTATCGTTTTGCTCGTGGGTTCAATGATATCAATCAGTCTTTTGTGAGTGAGGATTTGGAAGTGTTCCCGGGCGTCTTTGTCGGTGTGGGGACTGGTGGTGACGGTAATTAATTTTCTGTGGGTGGGAAGAGGCACGGGACCCACTACCTTGGCGCCTGTGGCTAAGGCTGTTTCTAAGATTTTTTTTTTCGCAACTTTCATCGATGACTCGGTGATCGTATGCTTTTAAACGTACCCTTATCCTGCCTTTTGGCATTGTTTCTCTAGGCTTTTATTTTACTGACGACTCCTGCGCCGACGGTGAATCCACCCTCTCGGATAGCAAAATGGAATCCTTCTTCGATGGCGATGGGCTGAATCAGTTTAACCGTCATCTTGGCATTATCGCCGGGCATGACCATTTCCACCCCTTTGGGCAGAGTAACTTCGCCGGTTACGTCCGTGGTTCGGATGTAGAACTGGGGCTTATAACCACTAAAGAATGGCGTGTGGCGGCCATGCTCATCCTTGGTCAAGATATAGACCTCGGCCTCAAATTCTTGATGGGGCTTGATGCTACCGGGCTTGGACAGGACTTGACCCCGTTCTACGTCTTTCTTCTCGATTCCCCGGAGAAGAATGCCGATGTTATCACCGGCAATACCTTCTTCTAGAGATTTGCGGAACATTTCCACCCCGGTGACCACCGTTTTCTGGGTGTCTCTTAGACCCACTATCTCCACCTCTTCACTCACTTTAATCTTGCCTCGTTCCACTCGTCCAGTGACCACGGTTCCCCTGCCCTTGATGGAGAAGACGTCTTCGATTGGCATGAGGAAGGGTTTATCCAGCGGCCGCTTGGGCGTAGGAATGGTTTCATCAACCGCTTTCATCAGTTCAAGAATGGCTTTTTTGGCCTCTTCGTCGCCTTCTAAAGCTTTAGCGGCTGACCCTCTTATAATTGGCAGCTTGTCACCAGGAAACTTATATTTGGTCAAGAGCTCTCGGATTTCCATCTCCACCAAATCAAGCATTTCCTTATCTTGAACTAAATCGGTTTTGTTCAGGAAAACAACGATTGCCGGCACGTCAACCTGGCGAGCCAAAATAATGTGCTCTCGGGTCTGGGGCATGGGTCCGTCATCGGCCGCCACCACCAGAATGGCCCCGTCCATTTGGGCGGCGCCGGTGATCATGTTTTTGATGTAGTCCTTGTGACCTGGACAGTCAATGTGGGCGTAGTGACGGTCTTTTGTTTCGTACTCGATGTGGGAAATAGAAATGGTCAGTCCTCGCTCCTTTTCTTCAGGGGCGTTGTCGATTTCCTCAAACTTGACAAATTTCGTCCCGGTTTTGTCTTCCTCCAGAACTTTAGTAATCGCTGAAGTCAAAGTGGTTTTCCCGTGGTCAACGTGACCAATGGTGCCAATATTAATGTGAGGCTTATCTCTTTTAAATACTTTTTTTTCTGCCATAATTATCTCCTGAGTTGATTATTTTAGCTAATTTAAATCAATTGTCAATATTCTATCAAATTCACTCTTTTTTTTGCAAGCCCTGCTTGGCTTCTATGATTTTCTCGGTGATATTCGCCGGCACTTCCTCATAATGGGAGAATTCCATGTAAAAGCTAGCTCTGCCCTGAGTCATGCTCCGAAGGGTGGTGGCGTAACCAGGAATCTCCGCCAAGGGAATAAGGGCGGTAATCACTCGAATCTGGCCCCTTGCTTCGGTTCCCTGAACCTGAGCTCGTTTACTGGATAAATCGCCAATAACATCACCCATAAATTCGTCAGGCGTGGTTACTTCCAACTTCATCACCGGTTCTAAAAGCACCAGGTTAGCTTGCCTGACCGCTTCTTGAAAACCGGCTGAGCCAGCAATTTTGAAGGCAATGTCCGAAGAGTCGACCTCATGATAGCTGCCATCATAAACAGCTACGGCCACGTCAACCACGGGATAGCCGGCCAAAACTCCCTTTTCCATCGCCTCTTTAACTCCTTTCTCGATTGCCGGGATATAGACTGAGGGAACGGCTGTCCCCCGGATTTCGTTGGTGAACTTAAAGCCTTCGCCTCGGCCCATGGGCTCGACTCGCAAGAAACAGTGGCCGTATTGGCCCCTTCCTCCGGATTGGCGAATGTATTTACCCTCTCCCTTGGCTACTTTGGTAATCGTTTCTTTATAGGCCACTTGAGGGCGCCCAGTATTGGCTTCAACATTAAATTCTCTCTTCATCCGGTCAACAATGATTTCTAGGTGAAGTTCGCCCATGCCCGAAATAATCGTTTGGCCCGTCTCTCGATCAGATTTAATCTGAAAAGTGGGGTCTTCTTCTGAAAGGCGATTCAAGGCTAAGCCAAGCTTTTCTTGGTCGGCTCTGGTTTTGGGCTCAATGGCCAGGGAAATGACGGGTTCAGGGAAAGTAATTGACTCTAAGACAATCGGGTTGTCTTTGGCGCAAAGAGTGTCACCGGTGGTCGCTTCTTTCAAGCCCACAATGGCGATGATTTCCCCTGCCTCAGCCGATTCGATTTGCTCCCTCTGGTTGGCGTGCATTAAAAGCAACCTTCCGGCTCGCTCTGATCTTTTTTGGCTACTGTTAAAAACTTCTTCACCGGCACCTAGTTTGCCCGAGTAAATCCGCACATAAGTCAGCCTGCCAACGTGAGGGTCGGTCTGAATCTTAAAGGCCAGGGCGGCAAAAGGCCCTTTAGGATCACAAGGTCTTTCTTCTTCTTTGCCTGTTTTAGGGTCTGTCCCTTTGATGGCGGGCACATCCAAAGGGTTGGGAAGGAAATCAACCACGCCATCAAGGACTGGCTGAACCCCTTTGTTTCTGAGAGAAGCTCCGGCGTAAATAGGCACGAGTTGGTTGGCAATCGTTGCTTTACGAATGCCTTCTTTCAGCTCTTCAATGCTGATTTCCTCGCTCTTGAGAAACTTCTCCGTTAGTTTCTCATCTGCCTCGGCCACCATTTCCACCAATTCTTCCCGATATTTCTTCGCTTCCTCCTTTAAATTGGCCGGAATCTCTTTGGTCTCAAACTTCTCCCCGGTCTTGTCTCCCTCTTTCCAAACCAAGGCTTTTTGGCTAAGAATGTCAACGACGCCAACAAAGTCTTTTTCCGCCCCAATGGGCATAGTGAGAATAATCGGTTTGGCTCCCAAGCGCTCAATAATCATTTTCACTGTTCGCTTGAAATCGGCTCCCAATTTATCCATTTTGTTAATAAAACAAAGCCGGGGGACTTGGTAGCCATCGGCCTGATGCCAGACTTTTTCTGACTGAGATTGAACTCCTTCTTCGGCATCAAAAACAACAATCCCGCCGTCAAGGACTCTCAGAGAACGCTCGACTTCAGCGGTAAAGTCAATGTGCCCGGGAGTGTCAATGATGTTAACTCGGTGATCTTGCCAGAAAGTAGTCGTGGCTGCGGACATAATTGTGATTCCCCTCTCTTTTTCTTGCTCCATCCAGTCCATTTGGGTGGTGCCTTCGTCGATGTCACCAATTTTGTAGGATTTGCCAGTGTAATAGAGCACCCGCTCGGTGGTGGTGGTTTTGCCCGCATCGATATGGGCAATGATGCCAATGTTCCGCACCTTCTCAATGGGAACTTTTCTTTTTTTGGCTGTTTCGCTTTTTTCCGCCATTGTTCTTTGTTCTTATTCTATCAATTTTTAGACAAACAAAAAACCGCCTCTATCAGGAAGCAGGCTTTTTTCGAGATTAATAAATTACCACCGAAAGTGGGCGAATGCCTTGCTCGCTTCCGCGATTTTATGAATCTCCTCTTTCCTGGCCACTGCCCCGCCCTCTTTCTTGGCGGCCGCTTGCAATTCAGCCGCCAGTTTCTCATAAAAATGATGATATTCCTTGTTTGATCTGGCTTGGGCGGCTTGAATCAGCCATCTGATGGCGAGTGATTCTCTTCTTTCGCCTTTGACGGGCATGGGCACTTGGTAGGAGGCACCACCGACTCTTCTGGGTCTGACTTCCATTTTGGGTTTAACATTTTCTAGAGCTTGGTGGAAAATTTCCAGAGGGTTCTTTTTTGTCTCTTTCTCCACCAAATCAAAAGCTTTATAAACGTGCTTTTGGGCGATTGACTTCTTGCCCTGGCGCATCGTCCGATTAATTAACTTCGCCACTAATTGGCTTTGATAAACCTCATCGGGGGAAATGACTCTCCTTGGTGCTCGCTTACCCCTCATTTTACTTTAGGCTCCTTTGCTGGTTTTTTCTTCGGCTTCTCTTCTTTTTCTTCAGTTGGTTTTTCTTCGCCCTTCTCTTCTGCTCCGGCGACGGGGGCAACGATGCCACCCTTTCGGGTGCCATACTTAGAACGAGCCTTTTTTCTTCCCCCTACCCCTGACGTATCAAATTTGCCTCGGACAATGTGATACTTCACTCCCGGCAAATCTTTAACTCGTCCGCCCCTAACCATGACCACGGCGTGCTCGGCCAAATTATGGCCTTCACCAGGGATATAGGCGGTGATTTCTCTCTTGTTGGAAAGTCGTACTCGAGCCACTTTTCTCAGAGCCGAGTTGGGTTTCTTGGGAGGCATCGTTTTGACATGAAGGACCACCCCTCGCTTAAAGGGGCTTGTGGTTTCCGTCATTCGCCGATCTTTGGCGTTAAAAGTCCTCCGCAAAGCGGCAGCCTTTATTTTCTTTTTAGTCTTTTTTCTGCCCTTTCGGACTAACTGACTTACTCTTGGCATAGGCTCAATTTTACCATAAATTTAGATTGAAAAAAAGGACTATTCTTCGATCCTGGCTCGTTCTGGAGTAACGGGGATAAGGCGGCCAATGATAACATTTTCCTTTAGTCCAAGCAACTTATCCTCCTTGCCTTCTGCCGCCGCATCAGCCAGAATGTTGGTCGTCCTTTCAAAGGAGGCGGCCGAAAGCCACGATTCGGTAAAAAGAGAGGAGCGGGTAATGCCCAAGATGACTACCTGGGCTGAGGCCGGTTCGC
>JABAOC010006254.1_pt1 | contig 24438 bp, 18 predicted proteins | sample 7062161 | NCBI WGS metagenome assembly JABAOC01 (sample SAMN14538625, study PRJNA623070) | marine sediment metagenome | biome: marine biome [ENVO:00000428]; feature: marine pelagic biome [ENVO:01000023]; material: deep marine sediment [ENVO:00002113] | place: India: Gulf of Khambhat ... | reverse complement strand
GATGAGACCTTGCTCCTCGAGGGCAGGGGAGAGCTGTCCGCGGGGGTAGACCTCGCCAAAGGCAACCACAGCCTGCGTGTGCGCGTGGTAGGGGCTGAAGGGCATTTCGAGTTAGCATGGCAGCCGCCTGGCGAGGAGGAGCAGACGGTGCCTTCATGGGCCTTCTATGTGCCTCCTGTGACCAGCAACGGTCTACTGGGCAAGTACTTTGCCAATGAGGAGTGGAGGTCTCCGGTAGCCCTTGCTCAGATCGATCCCCGGCTCGATTTCTACTTCCACGTAACTCCTTTGCCAGTACCCTATACAGTAGAGTGGGAAGGCAGAATCCTCATCGATGAGGAAGGTGTTTACACATTCCGGCTACAGTCCGTAGATGAATCGGTGCTGTACATCGATGGCGAGGAGGTGACGTCCAGTCAGGACCGGGGGCACCTTGACCAAGGCAAAGTGGAGCTCGACAGTGGGCTGCACGACATTCGTGTGCGTTACGCCGCGCGGACGAGCTATATGCACCTCTATCTCTACTGGGTACCTCCTGGCGGCAGACGGGAGATAGTGCCGCCTGAAGTACTCTTCCCACCCCAGGGGAGCTACCAGCACGAGCTGTCCGCTACCAGGCAGGCCGAATGAGGAGTGAGGTGACGGGGGGACGCACTCAGGGACGCTGCGAGCGCGAGGGGAGGTTGCCGAAAGCGCACGTTTGAGGTATACTATGAAGTACCTCTGATATTGCGCGCCTGTAGCTCAGTGGACAGAGCCGCAGACTTCGAATCTGTGAGAGCGGGGGTTCGAATCCCTCCAGGCGCGCTGAGCCTCGAGAAGATCTCCAACGCAGACCGTATGGCACCGGCGCGGCATCAGTCGTGCTGGGTGGCCGTCCTTCACGCCAGTTTGGACCCGATCGAACTTGGGGTTTGGGCCGCTCCTCAAGTGTGATCCAGCCCCAAGCGTGATCACCTCGAGCACGACGGTCATGCCCGCGGTACGCTGTCAGCGAGCACCACCCCTACAGCCACATGCCTCGACGATCTGCACGCGTAAAGCGGTGTCTGGAATCCACACAACTAGGCCGCGGTCAGGCTGGAAGGTCCGTGCCGTTCGTTCCTCCGTGCAACAAGCGAGAGGTAGCCATATAGCGCTGCAATGGCAAGCGGGACAGCCAGGTTAGGGAGCTCCTGGTAATCTACCACCCAGAACCACCAGGCAAAGAAGAAGACAAACCCCAAACCCGCAAGACTCGCCCAGCGTTTCAAGGGCTGGCAGCGTAGTGCGAGCGCTACTACGAGGAGAATCGGCAAGAGGAGCACAACCTGATCGGATGCCCAACCAAAGGGCGCTGTCACCAGGCTAGCGATGACGGCCCAGTTGAGCACGGAGCGGAAGTCCAAGCCGGTGCCGTACCTAGCGTAGAGCGCGATAGCCGCTGGCAGGAATACCAGCCACAGGTAGCGCCCGAGAGTCGTCCCAAATGACACGGACAGAAGGCTGTGGACCGTGGGCGTGATATACTCGTGGTGGGCGGGCGAGAACTGGCTTTGCAGGACTCCAAGATAGCCCATGGGCCATCCCGGATAGAAACAGGTGGCAACGGCTAGAAGCCCTAGCAAGCACAGTGCGAAGCCTGCCAGCATTGACCATCGTCTCTTCAAGCCGGCATCGAGGAGGAAAAGCGGCAGCAGGAGGTACACCAGATGCGGTTTCACCAGCCACAGGACGCTGGAAGCTCCGGCAAGAAACTCGCGTTTCTGAGCGCGAAGCAGAAGAAAGGCACCCAGCCCAAGGAGCACCAGACAGGTCACCTGGCCTTCTACCATGCTATGCACCGTACCCGCGAATGAGAAGGTCAGGATCGGCACATACAGGGACGCAAACCTGTGGGATGCGCTCGAAAGAGCCGGCCACGCGCAGATGGCCCCCAACCCAATAATGAGCGGGTTCGCGAGCAGCCAGACGGCCGTGGCTGCGGGAAACGGCAGTGCTGCCAGCGGGAGCCACAGGACCTGCAGCAGCGGCGGATTCCACGCCACAACAGGTTGCTCCCCGGGCCAGCCCTGACGTTGCTGCAAGTCCAGGAGTGCTTCCAGATCGTAAGGGTCTTGTCTCTGGAGAAGCAACCGGGCGGATCCCCAATACGCCAGGAGGTCTCGAGGCAGCGGCAAGGCTATGTGGCCGCCGCGGAGGAGGCGGCACACGCCGGCTCCAACAAGAGCGGCGGCAACCGTCAACAAAACCGCATAAACGATGGTACGACTGCGCTGTCCAGGGGCCAAGGACCCTCCTTGTTGTTCACATCTGTTGTTGACCTACCGTCTAGTGCAATCCTCTCCGACGCACCCGCGGCGTACTAACCGGTGTCCAGGACGAGATATTCTCATTGCGAGCCCGTTGAAGGAGCAGAGAGCAGAGGCGCCGCTATTCTAGTCTGCGGCAGGATATTTGGCAAGGCGAGGTCATCGGGCTGCCACTGGCCAGCCCATCGCTTCGGCTGCGCGTGTCGGTGCTCCGCTCGCGGGGCGAATACTCAACAATAATCCAGGGACGGCCCCCGCGCTCCGCACAGCCGGGCGCCAGGGAGCCTACCTTTGACAAGCTACACCATCGGTGATAACATTCCCAGTGGTGGCTCAGGCTCCTGGCGCCCGGGAGACGGCCGTGCAACCTTCACTTCAAGCGATCAACCGCCTCAACCGGTCTACGCTCCGTGCGCCCGGACCCCTTCAGGGGCGGCTAATCTGGATCTGGCCGGGCGCGGTGTTTCTACTATCGTCGGTGTTCAGATCATTCCCCTCTGGCCCCTGTTCTCCGCAGGGCCTCATTCGACATGATTCCCTCGACATGTGAAGTGGTGGCGCCAGTTTATCATCTGTGGGGAGGCTGCGGCACCACCGCGAGGGTTTCCTATGCGCCTCTTGGCCCGACACGTTGGGGAGGCTGGGAGTCGCGTCGATTTCAAGGTTTCAGGGGCTTGCCAGCCTTGTATGTTGGGGGCTTTTGCGCTAAGCTATGGGTGCGTGTACACAACATCTTGTGGAGCTGGCGATGTTGGGTACTGGATATAGGGGATCGTCCTCTCTTGCGCGTATGCATTGGCTTAGAAGTATCTCGAAGGAAAGGAGGTGGGTGCACAGAACAGAGGAGTCGATTTCTCGTCGCGCGTTAGGCCAGCAATTCGAGTTGAGACAGGGAGGAAAGGAATGACTAGAGGAGTGAGATTGGCATTGGCCGTGGTGGTGGGGCTAGCATTGCTTGTGTCGGCCTGTGCGACGCCGGCACCCCCAGCCCCGCCGGAGGAAGAGGTGACTAAGGCAGCCTTCGTATACGTAGGACCCATCGGAGATCATGGCTGGACCTTCGCCCACGATGAGGGCCGTCTGTACCTGGAGGAGCATGTCGACAACGTGGAGACCACGTACTTGGAGAGCGTCTCGGACGTTGACGCCGAGGCCAGGATCCGCGACCTGGCAGAGCAGGGCTACGACGTGATCTTCACTACTAGTTTCAGTTTCCGCGATGCCACGGCTGCCGTGGCCCCTGACTATCCCGACGTGGTCTTCGAGAACTGCTCAGGTTTCTTGACGGCCGATAACATGGGCTCGTACTTTGGCCGCATGTACCAAGCCAAGTACTTGGGGGGGAAGGTCGCGGGTCTGACCACTCAGAACAACAAGGTTGGCTACGTGGCGCCTATTCAGATACCGGAGATCATCCGGCTGATCAACGCTTGTACCCTTGGCGCCCGAGCCGTGAACCCTGAGGTGGAGATGGAGGTCGTCTGGATCGGCAACTGGTTCGATCCGCCGGCTGAGACAGCGGCAGTGGAGTCAATGGTCGCTGCCGGCGTAGACGTCATCTTCACCGGTACTGACACCACCGTGCCCGTGGTGACGGCTGATGAGCAGGGCGTCTGGTCATTAGGATATGACAGCTGCGAGAGCTGCAATGCCGCTCCGGAGACGTGCTTAACCACTCCTTGCTGGAACTGGGGGCCTACCTACGCGGCCAGAGTCGAGGCGGTGCGTGACGGTACCTGGACGCCACAGGCCACCTACGACAGCATGGCCGATGGGATTGCGGTTCTGACCGAGCTAGGCCCAGCGGTTCCTGAGGGTGCACAGGAGGCCGTTGATGCAGGTTGGCCTGGTGACGACGTGTTCTGCGGTCCAATCTACGACAATCACGGCGAGCTGAGAGTGGCTGAAGGTGAGTGCATGACCGACTTAGAGTTGATCTGCTTTGACTGGTACGTGGAGGGGGTCAACTCCGAAGTCCCGGAAGGCGTGGGTTGCGAGTAGTCAAGTTTTGAATCAGGTAGCCCTGAGCGCCCGTCTCAGGGCTACCTGCCTACTTGGAGGACGACATACAAGTGCCGGAGACGAGTACCCCTGCAGTGCGCATGCAGGGCATCACGAAACGCTTCCCTGGTGTCGTGGCCAACAGCCACATCGACTTCGTGGTGCAGCATGGAGAGATACACGCCCTGCTAGGAGAGAATGGGGCTGGCAAGACTACGTTGATGAAGATCTTGACTGGCCTGTATCAACCTGATGAGGGCCAGATTTGGATAGATGGCCGAGCGGTCGCAGTGCGCTCTCCCCGTGACGCGATAGACCTGGGAATTGGAATGGTCCACCAGCACTTCATGCTGGTGGAGTCCCACAGCGTTGCCGAGAACATCATCTTGGGGCTGGACGAGCCGCGCTTCGTGTTGCCGCTGGGCCGAGTGGAGCGAGAGATTGCGGGCTTGGCAGAGCGCTACGGGTTGCAGGTTGATCCGCGGGCGAAGATCTGGCAGCTTTCGGTGGGTGAACAGCAACGGGTCGAAATACTGAAAGCGCTGTATCGTGGAGCTCGCATTCTAGTGATGGACGAGCCCACCGCGGTGTTGACACCTCAGGAGGTGGAGGAGCTATTCACGACCTTGCGCAGCATGGCGGCGGAGGGGCACACCATCATCTTCATCAGTCACAAACTACGTGAGGTGATGTCCATCGCCGATTGCATCACTGTGCTGCGCCGGGGGGAAGTGGTAGATACAGTGCTCACCAGCGATACAGGCAGGGAACAGTTGGCCCAGATGATGGTCGGGCGGAAGGTCTTGTTCCGTCTCGGCAGGCAGGAGTCTGAAGCGGGCGAAGTGGTTCTGGAGATCGACGGGCTGAGTGCTTTCGGTGACAAGGGCTTGGAGGCACTGAGAGACGTCTCCCTGGTCGTGCGACGCGGGGAGATACTGGGTATCGCCGGCGTCGCCGGAAACGGCCAGCGCGAGTTGGCCGAAACGATCACTGGACTCCGGCCCGTGACCAAAGGTCGTATCTGCCTGGAAGAAGAGGACATCACAAATTGCTCGCCGAGGGAGGTGATAGACAAGGGGGTGGCTTACGTTCCAGAGGACAGGATGGGTGCGGGCTTGGTGATGAACCTCAGCGTCGCCGAGAACTTGATCTTGAAGGGCTACCGAGGTGCACCCATCTGTAATCGCTTCTTTCTCGATTCGGGCACCATCGCCGACCGGGCAAAGAAACTAGTGCAGGCCTATGATGTCATGACGCCTGGCATCCAAACGCGTACGAGACTGCTGTCTGGCGGGAACCTCCAGAAGCTCATCCTCGCTCGGGAGATGTCCTCGGATCCGACTCTGATGGTGGCCGTCTATCCCACACGTGGGTTGGACGTGGGGGCCACGGAGGCGGTTCGGCGACTGCTGTTGGAGCAGCGCGACTCTGGGGGTAGCATCCTTCTCATCTCGGAGGATCTGGACGAGCTCCTCTCGATGACTGACCGCGTCGCGGTTCTGTATGAAGGGCGGATCATGGGCGTTGTCGATGCTCAGGACGCGACGACAGAGGAACTGGGTCTGATGATGGCTGGGAGCGTCGAGGCGGAGGTCGAAGGTGGATAGGTCGAGCGATAGGGCCTTGCCGGCGAGGAGAGGCTTCTCCGTGAGGCTCGAGCCAAGGTTGGAGGTGCCACGCTGGCTGCCGTACGCTGTGCCGGTCGTCAGCTTGATCATCGCCCTGCTTCTGGGCATGGTGCCCATGATCATCCAGGGCATCAATCCACTGGAAGGCTATCTGGACATGGTGCTCCTGGCCTTCGGCAATGCCTACGGCATCTCCGAGACCATAATGAAGGCCATTCCGTTGATGCTGGCCGGGCTCGGGGTGGCCTTGGCTTTTCGTATGCTGGTGTGGAACATCGGGGCCGAAGGGCAGCTCTACATGGGTGCCTTCCTGGCCTGCCTTGTGGCCTATACCTGGCCTGGCGTCCCGGCCTGGATTCTCCTCCCAGCCATGATTGCCGGAGGTTTTCTGGGTGGAGCACTGTGGGGAGCCATCCCCGGCGCTCTCAAGGCCTTCCTGGGCGTCAACGAGATTATCACCAGCTTGATGTTGAACTACATCGCCATACAGTGGATCAACTACCTGGTAGTGGGGCCTTGGCAGGATCCTACGAGCCTTGGGTTCCCACGCACGACTCGTCTAAGTCCCAGCGCTACTTTGCCCACCATCACCGAAGCCTGGTACTTGCCCACTGTGGTCTTCTTGGTTGTAGGTGCGGTGGTTGTAGGATATTGGATGGTGAGACGTCTGGACGATACGCGTGAACGGCTCAAGCTGGGCGTGGGAGCTTTGCTGGTTGGTGTGCTCTCATTGGGGACCATATACTTCCTCGACGGTCGCAGGGTACACCTGGGATTGGTGCTGAGCTTGGCCGCGGCTGGGATACTCTCCGTACTGCTGGCACGCACGCGATGGGGCTATGAAGTACGTGTCATTGGTGAAAGCGCTCGGGCTGCGCGCTACGCAGGCATGAGTTTGAAACGTAACATTGTGCTGGTAATGATGATCAGCGGCGGCATGGCCGGCCTGGCCGGAATGAGCGAGATAGCGGGCAATCTGCATCTGATGAAGCGCATGTTCTCGCCCGGCTACGGCTACACGGCCATCATAGTGGCCTGGTTGGCCAAGCTGAACCCCTGGGGCGTGATTGTTGTCTCTTTGCTTCTGGCGGCTCTGTTCCGGGGGAGTGATGCCATTCCGGGAGCACCGAAGGCCTTGGGCATGATGCTGCAAGCGGTGATCTTCTTCGTGCTCATCGGCGGTGAGGTGTTGACCCGCTATCGTATTCGATTGGAGCGCGGGCGGTAGACTAGGGAGCGAGCGACTTGGAAGAGGTAGTTGTCTTCGTCACCATCATCTTGAGCGCAGGCATAGCTGCGGGCACTCCCATCCTGTACGGCGCGCTGGGTGAGATCTTCGCGGAACGCTCTGGGATCCTGAACCTTGGCGTAGAAGGGATGATGCTGACAGGTGCTCTCGCAGGCATAGTGGCCTCTTTGGCCACAGGGAGTGTATGGATCGGTGCCTTGTCCGGTATGGTGGCTGGTGGTGTGCTGAGCTTGATCCACGCTTTCATCTCCATTACCCTGCGGGGCGATCAGGTAGTGAGTGGCTTGGCGCTGACCATTTTTGGAGCGGGATTGACCGCCTTCCTGGGTTTCCCATACGTAAATGTGCCAGCTCCGAAGTTCGCTCCGGTGTCCATTCCCTTGCTTGAGCACATTCCGTTGCTTGGGCCTGTGCTCTTCCAGCATGATTTGACGGTCTATGTCTGTTTTGTGTTGGTGCCGGTAGCATGGTTCTGGATCAACAAGACCCGACAGGGCCTGCACTTGCGCGCAGTAGGGGAGAATCCAGCAGCGGCAGACGCTCTTGGCGTCAGTGTGGTTCGAACTCGTTACGTATACACGGTGGTGGGAGGAGTCTTGGGCGGACTGGGAGGAGCAAGCCTCAGCTTGGCCTACACACCCGGCTGGATCGAGAACATGACCGCAGGATGGGGTTGGATTGCAGTGGGGTTGGTGATCTTCGCGGCCTGGGATCCGTGGAGAGCGGCCTTTGGTGCGTATCTTTTCGGTGCCATTAGCAGGGTGGTCTTCGACGTGCAGATGCTCCCGACAGCCGGCCTGCCGCAACTGGCCAAGGTCCTGCTGTCGCCAGAATTCCTGCGCATGATGCCGTACGCCGCAGTGATCCTAATCCTAGTATCCGCGTCACGGGAGGTGGTACGAAGGCGGATCGGGGCTCCGGCAGCTTTAGGGACAGCTTATACTCGGGAGGAAGCGGAGGGCTGACGGTTGGCGAGGGTGTGGGAAGGGCGGCGAAAGAGCGGAGAGTGCACCGCGTTAATGCCTCCATGCTTCGCGGGACGGGAAACTTGCTGGAAGTATGTACCTGAACCGGGGTTGATTGATCTCCCGGTTCTTGGCGCGGGAGGTTGGTCTGGCGAGGGGGCTATCGGTGAGCGGGCAGCGCAGCCCACGATCATAGTTGGCCATTATTCTTGTCACCGCCTGGTAAGGATGTCTTGGCGTAAGGACTCCGCGGACTTGACAAGTGGTGGCGATTGTTGTATACTAACGGTTTAGGTAGTCGACATAGCTCCATTCAAGCGCCGGGCCACCGAGTTCCCTAGTTCTTTGTTTGTACTTTTCTGTGCACGTGCAAGGACCCAGTCTATGGGAGTGTGGTCAACGGAGTTCATTTCTCAGTGACTCTAGGCCAATAGACGGTCACTAGGTTGGCGATACTGAGAACTCGGTTGCTCGGCTGCGACATGATGTCGAGTAGGGCGACCGAGGTCTTTTATTTTGTGATGGAGGGGAATCGACTATTCCTATTCATGGCCTCGATCAGCCAGACATCGAGATAGGAGGGTAGGTTGGACATCAAGGATTTCAGGGCCTTGCGAGTGAGCTTGGCCTCTCCCGAGCAGATAATGTCCTGGTCTCATGGTGAGGTCACCAAGCCGGAAACGATAAACTATCGGCGGCTGAGGCCTGAGAGGGATGGTCTCTTCTGCGAAGCCATCTTCGGCCCCACGAAAGACTGGCAGTGCTATTGCGGCAAGTACAAGAAGATCCGTCACAAAGGGATTGTCTGCGAGAAGTGCGGCGTCGAAGTCACGCGTTCACGAGTCAGACGGGAGCGCATGGGGCACATCGCATTGGCAGCACCAGTGGCTCACGTCTGGTACACTCAAAGAGTGCCAAGCTACTTGGGCTTGCTCTTGGACATCTCACGACGGAATCTCGATCGAGTGCTCTATTTCGCCCAGTACATGATCACTGAGATCGACAATGAGGCGCGGGCAAGGGTCTTGCGCAAGCTTGATGAGAAGCTTGCACATGACATGGAAGAGCTACAGCTTGGACTTCAGGAACGCATCGAGGAGATAGAGCGACAAGTCGGGAAGAAGATCGAACGACTGGAGGGGCGAGCGGCACGCACTAGAGCCAAGTATGATGAGCAGCTGGCTGAAGAGACCGACCGTATCATGAATCAGGCCAGTGCAGTCCAGACTAGGCTCAGTAGAGCCATGGGCAAGGTAATCCGGAAGGACGTAGTGTTTGAGGCCAATGGCGACGTCCTAGTTCCCTCTGGTACGTTGGTGAAGCGCGACCATTTGACTCTCTTGAACAAGGCGGTGCAGACTGAGATAGAGGAGATCGAGGGAGAGATACGCGAGAAGCAGCAGGACAGGCTGGTCCCCATCGAGGCTGAGATCGACCAACTGCGCCAGGAGCATGAAGACAAAGTCCGCCATCTGACCAACGAGACGGACGAGCAGATAGCCGCACTGAAGTCAGCCGCAGATGAGGAGCGCAAAGAGATCAGAGCCATCAAGGTGAAGCAGTTCCTAAACGAGACTCAATCTCGCGAGTTGGAGGACAAGTGGGGACGCTTCTTCAGCGCCGAGATGGGAGGAGAGGCCCTATTCAAGGTCTGCACTAACCTGGATCTGGACGAGATGGCAGACAAGCTACGGCGCGAGGCCAACCAGACTGGTTCCAAGCAGCGTCGCAAGAAGGCCACCAAACGTCTGCGAGTTGTGGAGTCGCTCCGCAAGTCGGGGAACCGTCCGGAGTGGATGATTCTGACCATCTTGCCAGTTATCCCCCCGGACCTGCGCCCTATGGTTCAGTTGGACGGAGGGCGTTTCGCGACCAGCGATTTGAACGACCTGTATCGTCGTGTCATCAATCGAAACAATCGTCTTAAGAGATTGGTGGAATTAGGGGCGCCGGATGTTATCGTGCGCAACGAGAAGCGAATGCTTCAGGAGGCTGTGGACTCTCTAATCGACAACAGCCGTCGGGGAAAAGCTGTGTCGTCGAGAGGCAGGAGAAAGCTGAAGTCTCTCTCCGATATGCTGAAGGGCAAGCATGGGCGGTTTCGGCGCAACTTGCTGGGAAAGCGGGTCGATTACTCCGGCCGCTCGGTGATTGTGATAGGTCCCCATCTGAAACTCCACCAATGCGGGCTGCCGAAGAGTATGGCTCTGGAGCTGTTCAAGCCCTTCGTCATGCACAAGTTGGTAGAGCATAGCTATGCGCACAATGTGAAGGGCACGAGACGGATTATCGAGCAGATGCGCCCCGAGGTGTGGGAGGTGTTGGAGGAGGTGGTCAAGGACCATCTTGTTCTCCTCAACAGGGCCCCCACGTTGCACCGGCTCGGCATCCAAGCCTTTGAACCCGTACTGGTGGAGGGGAATGCGATCCGAATACACCCGTTGGTGTGCAGCGCCTTCAACGCTGACTTCGACGGGGACCAGATGGCCGTCCACGTGCCTCTCTCCGAAGCAGCGAGGACGGAGGCCAAAGAGTTGATGCTGTCGAGCCGGAACCTATTGCTGCCCGCTAACGGCGAACCGACCGTGAGCCCAACGAAGGATATGGTGCTGGGCTGCTACTATCTGACCGTCGAGCAGGATGGGTGCAAGGGAGAAGGCAAGGTCTTCTCCGACCTGGATGAGGTTGCTCTGGCTTATGAGCTAGGTCAGGTGGATTTGCACGCCAAGATAAGTTTGCGGGCAAAGGTCCTGGTCACCAAGAGGAGGATCACCAAGATCATCGAGACCACGGTGGGCCGTGCCCTATTCAACTCCGCTTTGCCTGAGGAACTGCGATACAGAGATGAGGTGATGGACAAGGGCAAGCTGAGGGAGTTGGTGGCTGAATGCTATCACAAGCTGGGCCCTGAAGCGACAGCGCGCATGGTCGACGGAATCAAAGATCTGGGCTTCAGGTACGCTACTCAGTCGGGTCTGACCATAGCCGTCAGCGACATCACCATTCCGGAAGTGAAGGAGCGCATTCTTCAGGACGTCTCTGCAGAAGCGGAGAGCATTGAGCGTCAGTATCGCCGCGGGTTGATCACTGAGAACGAGCAATACGTCAAGAAGGTTGAGCTGTGGACTGAAGCTATGGACGAGGTCACCGAGGCTGTGGCACAGGCCCTGGATCCACTGGGATCCATCCGGCTCATGGCCGCGTCCGGTGCAACCAAAGGCGGGTTCCAGCCCATCCGGCAGTTGGCTGGGATGCGAGGTCTCATGGCCGACCCGGCGGGACGCATCATTGAGTTACCCATTCGCTCTAACTTCCGAGAGGGCCTGACCGCTCTGGAGTATTTCATCTCTACTCACGGGGCGCGCAAGGGACTGGCTGACACGGCTCTGCGCACGGCGGATGCTGGCTACTTGACCCGCCGTCTGGTCGATGTGGCCCAGGATTCGATCATCAATGCTGAGGACTGTGGCACCGAACAGGGGATATGGATCAGAGCGCATAGGGCAGCGCAGATAGGCGAGACGTTCGAGGAGCGCATCTGGGGGCGGGTCACAGCGGCGGATGTTGTGAACCTTCAGACCGGCGAGGTCATCGTGGAGAAAGGGCAGATGGTCAGGCGGGCGGATGTCGCCGACTTGGAGGAAGCCGGCGTGGGAGAGGCATACGTTCGCTCTCCGCTAACCTGTCAGCTGCGCTACGGTGTGTGCAGCAAATGCTACGGCCGGGATTTGGCTCGGGACGACTTGGTGAGAATGGGTGAGGCCGTAGGCATCATAGCTGCCCAATCCATTGGCGAGCCGGGTACTCAGCTCACGCTCCGCACCTTCCACACAGGAGGAGTGGTCGAGGGTGAGCACAGAGATATCACCCACGGTCTGCCGCGAGTTCAGGAGCTGTTTGAGGCGCGCAACCCGAAGGGACAGGCCATCATTTCAGATATGGAAGGAACGGTGCAGATACTGCACGAGGATGGCCTGCGCAAGATAGTCGTCACGGCGACCGATGTGTATCGAGATGAGTATGAGATAAAGCGCGGCTACAGGGTGCTCGTTGAGGATGGCGATGAGATAGAGCGTGGCACGGTGATCGCCGAGCGAGGCAGCAAAGGGAGCCCGCGCTTCGACCAGGTGGTGACTGAGAGCGAAGGCAGGGTGATCGCGGAGGACAACAAGATCACCATATATCGGGAGGAGCAGTTAACGAACGAATACGAGGTTCCATCGAATGCGCGCATACGGGTTAAGAATCTTCGTACGGTAGGTGCCGGTGAGCAGCTGACCGAAGGTCCTCTCAACCCGCACGAAGTGCTGCGCATCCAAGGTCGAGATGCCGTGCAGATGTACCTCTTGGAGGAGATACAGAGAGTCTATCGATCCCAAGGTGTGAACATCAACGACAAACACATAGAGATGATCGTGCGACAGATGCTGGGTAAGGTCTCTGTGACCTCCCCTGGTGGTACTGAGTTCCTACTGGGGGAGACAGTCGATCGTCTCGCGTTTGAGGAGGCCAACCGCAGTGTGCTGGCGGAGGGCGGTACGCCGGCGACGGCGCGCCAGGTGCTCCTGGGTATCACCAAGGCCGCGCTCAATACTGAGAGCTTCCTGTCGGCCTCTTCGTTTCAACACACCATCAACGTATTGGCCAAGGCGGCCATCGAGGGTAGTCGTGACGAACTCCGCGGCTTGAAGGAGAATGTAATAATCGGCAAGCTGATCCCCGCGGGCACAGGCTTCCAAACGGATCAGACGGCGGAGGAGATCGAGGGCCAGGTGGACGGACAGGAGGAGGGGCAGGCGGAAGTCGAGGCCGAGCTTGCAGCGAGCTGATGGGGCATTTGCTGATCTAGGTACTGCACGCTGTGACTGTGGCTCCAGCCGAGTGCTAGTCAAGTGGCAGTTGCCAGCAAGACGATGTTTCGCACAAGCTTGGAAACGGAAGTTGAAGGGGGAAGTCTGAAGGACAATGGTGGAGAAAGTGGTGGGCGAAGAAGATTCGAAGATCGATGAGGGGACTGGATCGCCCATGTGGAAGTATCTCAAGGAAGAGTACGACTACAAGCGTCCCCAGCGTGGGGACATCCTGTACGCAGAGGTCATCAGGATCGACGACGACGAGATCATCGTGGATATCGGGGGCAAGACGGAGGGTGTGGTCCCCAGTGCTGACTTGGAGCGCATGGGGGAGGAAGCCCTTGACGAGATATCGGTCGGGGACAAGGTACCTGTCTATGTGCTCCGGCCGGAGAGTGCTGATGGCGATGTGATCGTATCCCTCAACATGGCCCGCACGATGGAGGACTGGCGTCGGGCCGAGAAGCTCTACGAGGATGGCAGCGTTTTCGAGGGCACGGTGTCGGGTCACAACAAGGGTGGCCTGCTCGTCTACTATGGGCAAATAAGGGGCTTTGTGCCTGCTTCTCAGGTGGCTGGACTTGGCAGGCGCACCCGGTACGAATCGCGGATGGATATGCTGGCCAAGATGGAGGGCCAGAAGCTCATGCTGAAGGTCATCGAGGTTGACCGTCAGCGCCGTCGGCTCATCTTCTCCGAGCGCGCGGCCTCGCGTGAGTGGCGGGAGAAGCGGAAGGAAGAGCTTCTGGACGACCTTCAGGAAGGCGATATTCGTAAGGGTAGGGTTCGAAACCTCTGCGATTTTGGGGCCTTCGTGGATCTTGGTGGGGCCGACGGTCTGATCCACATTTCCGAGCTGTCCTGGCGACGCGTCAAACACCCTCGTGAGGTGCTTAGAGTGGGAGACGAGGTGGAGATCTATGTCCTCCGCGTTGACCGGGAGAGGAAACGTATCGGTCTCAGCCTGAAACGCCTCAAGCCGGACCCGTGGCACCTCGTCGAGGAGAAGTATGAGGCCGGTGAGATAGTAAAAGGCATCATAACCAACGTCGTGGAGTTTGGCGCCTTCGCCCGCATCGAAGATGGGATTGAGGGACTGATCCACGTCTCCGAGTTGTCGGATGGCGACTTCGCCCCGGGCGACCTGGTCAGGGAAGGGGAAGAGCTCTATGTCAAGGTCTTGAGCATCGACGCAGATCGGCAGCGCATGGCTCTCAGTCTCAAACAAGCGCCAACGCGAGAGGAAGTCGAGGGCGAGGAGGCGCTGGCTGAGATAAGAGTAGCTGCGCCGCCTGAAGAGGTGACGGTTGCACCGGAGGCCGAAGCCGAGGCAGAAGTGGAGCTTGAGGAGGTGGCTGAGGCTCTGATCGAGCTTGAGGAAGAGGAGCCGATCCCGGAGGAGGTTGAGGGCGAGGTAGAGGAAGTGGTAGAGGCTGCGGCTGAGGTTGAGGAGGAGCCAGAGGCTGCAAGTGAGCCCGAGCTTGAAGAGCCGGTCTTAGAAGAGGCCGAGGCTGAGGCCGAGGAGCGGCTAGAGGAGGCAGCTGAGCCTGAGGAAGAGGCGCCCGTCGAAGAAGAGGTTGCACCTGAGCTTGAGGAACTCGTGGAGGGTGCGGCTGAGGTTGAGGAGGAGCTGGAGGTCGCACCTGAGCCTGAGGAAGAGGAGCCCATCGAAGAAGAGGTCATGCCTGAGCTAGAGGAGACCGTGGAGGGTGTGGCTGAGGTTGAGGACGAGCTGGAGGTTGTACCTGAGCCTGAGCTTGAAGAGCCGGTCTCAGAAGAGGCTACACCTGAACCAGAGGAGACCCCAGAGGCCGTGGCTGAGGCGGAGTCGGAGGAGCCAGAGGAGGCAGCTGAGCCTGAGGTTGAAGCGACGACCGAAGTTGAGGAAGAGCCACAGGCCGTAGCTGAGCCTGTCGAGGCCATGGTCGAATCGGAGGATCCTGTGGAGGGCTCCGCCGAGCCTGCGCCTGAAGCGGAGGGTAGCGTGCAATCAGAGTCGGAAGAGGCGCTGGCGTTTGAGCAGGAGGATGGTGAGCCAGAGCAGGAAGAAGTTCTCGAAGAATGAGGAAGGGCTGCCAGATCTAGCGCAGGAAGCCTGAATTGGCGCTTGGACAGGAGGCCCAGATGTGTACGATGAGAAGGCTGGCATTTGTGACAGGGTTTGCTCTAGGTTTGGCAGGGTTTGTCTTGGTCGCAGGCAATGTCGTGCTGTATCTGCTTACTGGGAAGCTGCCCTCGGTGGAAGTGAGAGAGGATGGGCGACCCGCACTCGGATTGGCCACTCCGGCGCAGATTGTGACCATGGTCAAAGAGCAAGTGGATAGGGAAAGGGAAAGATACGTGGGCGTTGAGTCGGAGATTGGTGAACCATACCAGGAGGGGAGCGGGGACGATGTCGAATAGAGGGGTGTGGAGGAGAGTATATCCCCTGGATGTCTCCTCCTATGTGGACGACCTGATGTCGGTACCCAGAAACTTCGTATTTGGCTTGTTGGCGGGCGTCCTTGTGCCCGTAGCAGCCATAGCTGGAATCGTTGCCGGCGTCTATGCTTTCACCAGGAAGGTGCCCTTCGTGACCGACGTTGAAGAATATGACGGAGAGCGACGTCTGACCGTGGGACTCGTGGAGCCTCAGGAGGCTCGCGCTCTCTTCCAGAAGGGCAAGGAGGCCGCTCAGGCCTTTGGTGACGAGATCCGAAGCGAATTGGAGGGCCAGCAGAAATAGCTGAACAGCATTCCTAGGGAAGGCACAGTACCGGTTTCTGCATTCATCTGTGGTTTTGAATTGGTAGGAGAGGCTCTACGGAGCCTCTCCATTGTATATGAGGAAGAATGACAGGGTGAGTGTCACGGGGACGAACAAGACGTCGGGAAGAGCAGGGCACGGCCACAGCTGCACGAGTGTGTAGGAGAAGCCTCGACCAGTGGTGATCTGTCCGCTGCAGATCTTTCGCAGGCCCGAATGCGCGCCCCAGACAGGGCTTATGCGGTGGCGTCACTATAATCGGTGAGGGGCAGCGGGTTCTTCTTGAAGTAGCACACCAACGCGCAGCACTGATCCTGTTTTGCGACGCTGCCTCCCTTGTGCCGGCTAAGGCAGGCCCACTCTGGCCCTGACTTCGGCCATTGTCTCGTCAGCCACTGCTCTGGCCCTGCTGGCTCCGTCTTCTAGGATGTCCCATACAAGCTTGGGATCAGCGGCCAGTTTGGCACGCTGCTCGCGAAAGGGCGCTAGACTGGCAGCTAGGTTGCGGGCCAGAACTCTCTTGCACTCCACACATCCAATCTCGGCGTTGCGGCACTGCCCTTCAATCTCCTCGATTTGCTGGGGCGAGAAAAACCCGTGGAAGCTGAAGACGTTACAGACCTCAGGCCGGCCGGGGTCCGTGCGGTATCGCCGTTGGGGATCCGTGACCATGGTCATGACTCGCCTCTCGATCTCCTCAGGGGAGGATGCGAGCTCGATGTGGTTGTCCAGGGACTTGCTCATCTTGTTGACCCCATCCACACCCATCACCCGAGGGAAAGGTGTCAGCTTGATCTGGGGCTCAACGAGCGTAGGTCCGAAATGGTGGTTGAATCGGCGCACAATCTCCCGTGTGAATTCCAGGTGCGGCGCCTGATCCTCGCCGACGGGCACTGTGTCTGCCTTGTATAGCGTGATGTCTGCGGCCATCAGGACCGGATATCCTAGCAGCCCGTAGTTCACGTTGTCGGGCTGTAGGCGAACCTTCTCCTTGAAAGTGGGCAACCTGGTCAGCCAACCCATGGGAGTGACCATCGAGAGTATAGTGTGCAGCTCGGTGACCTGGGGCACATGGGATTGGACGAAAATGATACTCTTCTCGGGATCCATCCCTGCTGCCAGCCAGTCCAGCACCATCTCCCGTGTGTTGGTCTTCAGTACCTGGGTGTCTGTCAGCGTGGTCAAGGCGTGCAGATCGACCACGCAGTAGACACAGTCATAGTCGTCTTGCAGGGCCACGTAGTTCCGGATGGCTCCCAGGTAGTTGCCTATGTGTTGTCTGCCAGTGGGACGAGCGCCAGAGAACACCTTACCTTTCTTCATCTTCCTGTACCCTCTTGGCCCGCAGTAGCTGGTGGACTATCGATGGATCTGCTCAGAATCATCACCTGAGCTGGACAGCATCAGCACTAGTATATCACACGCCGTGGCTGACGGCAAGAGTCGCAGGGCACCTGAAACTCCATTATCCACGTGGGGAATTGACTGCCCGCGAGGCTGGCACACGCTCTTTCTCCGGGTTCTGGCACGTGCGTTGCTCGTCAGTCAAACGTTATTGGCACATTAGAGCCTATCCGTATTGACGGACAAGGGGGTGGTGCTGCCGAGAACAGTCTCGCTGGAGCCCTACTCGTATGCCAGCACTTCACGCACTGTGAGTCGCGAGGCGTTCCGGGCGGGCAGGAAGCTGGCCAGCGCGGCAACGACGATCGCCACCATGAGCCAGACGACAACACCGCCTAGCGAGAAGGTAAACATCAAGGGTTTCTGTATGAACGCCAAACCGACAGCGTCGCTTAGGATTCTGCTGAGTGGCAGAGCGAGGACGGTGCCGAGGACCCAGCTGAGGAGGCCAATGATGATGCTCTCTACTATCACAACTTGCAGCACGGCGCCATCCGAAGCCCCTATGGCGCGCATGACGCCGATCTCGCGGATTCGTTCGAACACGTTGAGGCTCATTGTGCCCATCAGACCCAGTCCGCCCACCACGGCGACTAGGATGGCCATGATCAGGAGGAAAGCGAATAGCACATTGAACTGAAATATGTTGGTGGCGCGGATTTGGCCGCTGGTCATCGTGGCGGCGACCTGCAGCCCGACGCGCTTGAAGCGTTCCTCCACCGTCCTCGCAACTTGAGCCTGGAAGGCTGGGTCGTGCCGGTCGGTCTGTAGTACCAGTACGCCCGCATATCCCGTGCTCCCCGTCACGCGCGCAAAGTGACGGTAGTTGGCGTACGCGAAAGGAACCCCGATGCGTCCTGCGACACCCACGATGCGCCAGGTGGTCCGCCTTTTTCCGAGTCTAAGCACAATCTCGTCCCCGACATCGAGGTCGGGCTCCGCTTGCAAGAAGTCGCTGGTAACGACAATGGCGCTCCGATCCTCTGGGTGCAACCATCGCCCCCTCTGGATGGTAGGTTGAACCATTCCTATTGTGGATGGAGCGGCCAGTATGCGCAGGCTCTCGCTCTCTGTACCATCGCTCCGTTGTCGATTGGCGATGGCGAAGCCCCACGCCTCGGCTCTGGCGACTCCCGGCACGCGCTGCGCCTCGCGCTCCAGTTGCGTGACTCGATAGGATCGGTTGAAGTCCACTTCGACGTCATAGTTCAAGTCGTCCATGACGGCATCCAGTTCGCCGAACAGCGAAGCGCGCACGCTGAAGACCGCGATGAAGGTAGCGCCTGCCAAAGTAAGCGTGGACAGTGTGAGGGCCAGGCGCCCTTTGCGACGAAAGGTATTGCGCAGAGAGAGCAGAAGTGGGCGCCGTAGCCCACGCACTCGTTCGAGTACCCTATCAATGAAGCTCGCCCCAAACCTGCCCTTCCCGAGTCCATACTCGCTCATCGCTTCGCGTGAGGTGATGCGGGTGCCTCCGATCACCGGGTATAGCGCGGCTAGGAGCGGCACGCAGAGGGCAATAACGGCTTGCAGTGCCATCACTCGCGGAGGGATTCCCGAGGTGACGATGTCGAAGTTCATAAGACCAGCGGTGTAGCCGATGAGGGCCCGCGCACCCAAGGCCCCCAACGGCACCGCGACCAGGAGTGCCAGCATTCCGAAAGTGAGAACTGTAACTAGATACATAGCCATAATCTGGGGGCGGCGGGCGCCAATGGCTTTCATGATGCCAATCTGCCGGACCTGCTGTGCCAGCAGAGCAGTGATAATGTTGACGACCAGGAATCCGCTCAAAAGTAGGGAGAGGAAGCCAAGGGCGCCCAGAAGCAGGAGCAAGGCCTCGATTACATCGTCTGCCCAATGTTCGGTCGGCTCAGGGATCTCCGTGCTATAGACTGCCCATCCACTTCTCTCCAGTCTGTGTTTGAGTTGCTCTGTCACACGCCCGATGTGGTCCTTGTCGAGGGCGTTGTTGGCGACTGTGATGTACAGTTCGTCGTACGTCCTCTGCTCGCCGAGCCATTCAAGCGTCTCGAAGCTGACGTAACCGCTGGCCCCGCCCCAGAAGGCGGTTGGGACCTGGGCCAGGTCGTGCACGAGCCCGGCGATTCGCACCTCGCGTTTCTGGCCGTTCGGCGTCTCTATCAGCACCGTGTCGCCCACCCTCGAGTTCGTCGAACTGAGGGAGGAGCGCTCCAGAAGGACTTCGCGTCGTTGGGGTGGCCAGGCACCGCTCTCCGGCCGGAATGTGTTGATACGGATGTCATCGTAGTCGGCGAAGGCCTGAAGCTCGAAGTTCACCCACTCATGCGGGCCCGTCTGGAGGCGGACCCAGTAGCTGCGTCTTCCTTGCGCATCTTGAACTTCAGGCATGTTGCGCACGGTTCGAACGAGCCTTTCGTCAAAGGGCTGGAGGTACAGGATGGCGTGGGCGGGATTAGTTGCAGCGTAGGCCTCGGCGAGATCACGAGACAGAATGACCTGTGTGTTGGCGATCATGCCCACGGCGAAGACGCCGACGGCGGTGGAGAGCACAACCAGGGCGGTGCGTGTCTTGTGCGCCCATAGATCGCGAAGCACCTTGCGCCAACGCGGACTAGGCATGGTGCGCTTTCTCCATCGTCCGCGTGATTGACAGCTGCTCTGTGCCGCTGTTCAGCACCTGGTCGACAATCTCACCGTCGGCCAAAATGATGGTCCGCATGACTCGCTTGGAAATATCCTTGTCGTGGGTAACCATCAGGATCGTCTTGCCCTGCTCCACCAGCTTCTCAAAGAGGTGGAGGACCCCTTCGGCCGTCTTTGAATCGAGATTGCCTGTGGGCTCGTCGGCCAACACGATGGGCGGGTTGTTTGCCAGGGCACGAGCGATGGCGACACGTTGTTGCTCGCCTCCGGAGACAGCTGAGGGCAGCTTGTGCGCGTGGTCTGCCATCTCCACCTGCTCGAGCAGATCCATCCCTCGCTCATGTCGCTCGCGTGGCGCATACATATTGCAGAAGTCCATGGGCAACATCACGTTCTCTATCACTGTCAGCGTTGGCAGCAATTGAAAGAATTGGAAGATGACCCCGACGTTGCGACCACGCCACTCCGCCAGCTGCCCTTCACTCAGGGTGTGTACTGCGGCATCGCCCACCAGCACTTGACCAGAGGTCGGTCGATCTATGCCCGCAATCATGTTGACGAGTGTGGACTTGCCGCTGCCCGACTTGCCAATGACGGCTACGAACTCGCCGGTATCCACTTGCAGATCCACGGCCTTCAAGGCGGTGAAGGGCCCCGCGGCCGTCTCATACGTCTTGACCACCCCCCGTACATCGATGAGCTGCTCGTTGCCGTTTCGGTAGCTGCTCTTGGCTACCTCCTGTGCGAATCCATTTCGCCTGAACCAACGTCGAATCACGATTGCCCTCACTGAAGCTGTGGGCGCTGAGAGTAAGCAGATTGTATCAAGTATACCGGGATGGCTGAGTATGCGCATCGGCCACCTGGCGGATTTCGCCATTAGCCAGTTGGCCAATTTGTTGCCAGATTCGTACCGGCCATGCGTCCCCAGACAAAGTGTGGCGACGAGGATTCCCAGGTGTCTGCACACTGCACACTCTTCCTGGCACGGCAACGACATATGAGGGAGCCCTCCTTGGAAGGAGACTCCTGCGAGACATCCGTGATGATCCGCAGCTGTACTAGGCATGAAAGACGAGATCCGCGGGGGCTCTTTGATCCCTCGTACTCCCTTGAGCATCGTTGCTGGAAGAAGTGGGCCGTGCTATAGTAGAAGTGAAGGGGGCAGGCAATGCAAGGGATAGATAGGGTGACTGTGATAGTGCTGGACGGAGTGGGCATCGGTGCACTACCTGATGCAGCCAAGTACGCGGACGAAGGCAGCAATTCCGTGGGCAATACCGCCAAGGCAGTCGGCGGCCTGAACCTGCCTAACATGGCGCGCTTGGGGCTGGGCAATCTCACTGAGATAGAGGGTGTTCCGCCACGGCAGGATACACTGGGTGCCTACGGACGCCTAGCCGAGGCCTCGGCGGGCAAGGACACTACCTTCGGTCACTGGGAGTTGGCGGGCGTCATCTCCTCACACCCCCTGCCTACCTATCCCGAAGGCTTTCCCCTGGAGCTTATCGCGGAATACGAGAGGCGCATTGGGCGGAAGACTCTAGGCAACAAGGCCATTTCAGGCACGGTGGTCATTGACGAACTTGGTGAGGAGCACATGCGCACGGGCTACCCGATAGTCTATACGTCGGCCGATAGCGTGTTCCAGGTTGCTGCCCACGAAGAGGTCATACCGCCAGATGAACTATACCGCATCTGTTCCATCGCCCGGGAGATGCTGGCGGGCGAGCATGGTGTGGGGCGGGTCATCGCCCGGCCCTTCATCGGCGAGCCCGGAAGTTTCACGCGCACCGGCAATCGCAGAGACTTCTCCTTGCCGCCGCCCGAGCCAACCCTCCTGGACCGACTCGTGGAGGCTGGATGGGAGGTCATCGGTGTAGGCAAGATAGACGACATCTTTGCCGCGCGAGGGCTCACGGACTGCCATCACACGGTGGACAACGCTGTGGCTTGCGACGAGGTGATCAGGCTACTGCAGAGTGACAGCACCGGCTTCATATTGGCTAACCTCATTGAATATGACATGCTCTTCGGGCATCGCAACAATCCCGAGGGATACGCTGAGGCGCTGGAACGCTTCGATGTCCGTTTGCCGGAGATCATGGAGGCTATGCAGCCTAGAGATGTGCTGTTCATCGTCGCCGACCACGGGAACGATCCCACCACTCCCAGCACTGACCACTCCCGGGAGTATGTGCCTCTGCTAGTCTATGGGCCGCAGGTGAAGGAAGCAGTGGACCTGGGGACCCGCGAGACGTTCGCTGATGTGGGCGCCACAGTGGCCGAGTTGCTTGGCATAGAGCCGTTGCAGAACGGCACCTCTTTCGCTCGAGAGATCTTGGGGCCGGGGTAGGGCTGGCCATCGGCGAGAATCGCTGTATTTGACATAAGTCCGTGTCGATGCTCACCGCTGGGAGACGGGGGCCAGGTTCTCACAGTTACCGGGTCACCTGATCTTCTCAAACAGCTTGTTGTAGGTGGGCGGGAATCTGGGCTCGAAGGCCTGATAGAAGGGAATGGGGTATGACACGCCCACCTTACGGCCGGAGACCTGCAAGCCCTCGACTAGCTGCTCGGCCATGCCGGCCGGGGCCGTGAAAGCCAGTTCGTCGTCGGCGGTCATGGCAAAGATGCGATCTCCGCCGCCGGGCAGCACGAGCTGGCACTCCTGGCGCTGAAGGGTGCGGACAATACCCTCTGCACACGAAGCAGCCTTGCCCCCAAACGACGAGTTGATGGGATTGCCGTCACGGTAGGTGGCGGCCTGAACGAGACGCATCATCTGGCCAGGGTTGGCGTAGATCATAATCAAGTCGGGTTCCCACGTGGTGTGCTCCAGCGGCGAGAGGATCAGCCCTGTGCATTCACCTTTGTCGAGCCTGGGGATCGCTTCGATCTGCTTCCTGGCAGCAGCGGCGTTCTCGGCGTACTCAGCTGCGAGCATCAACTCCGCCACTTCGTCCACGGTCGGCTCGTTCTCCACCCAGCCGTAGACAACGAGCGCGGCAGCGCAGCACACGTCATCCTCGACCAGACCTACCCTCCAGCCGTACCTTCTCGCCATGGTGATCCCTTGACAGATGGTGACCTTGTGCTTCAGGAGTCTGCTGGGGCGGCGTACTCTCTTCGGGAACTCGTCCCCGGTGCGCATCAGCTTGACTGCCAGCGGCCTTGTCTGCAAGCGCAACAATTCAGTCAAGGTTCTGCCTTGTTCTGCTCCATCGTACATTCCGTCTAGCCTCCTACGGGAATCGGGCCCCGTTATCCTCGTCTGACATTATAGTGTGAGCGAGAAGGGGTAGCAAGGAAGGCTGCTGCGCAGGCTTGGCATGATAGGCAAGGCGTCATATAATCCGCCTGGATTGCCAAGGGGAGATCGGCGTGATCGACTCCACGCAGCAATGGTACTCGCGGTAGGGACAATGGACCTTCCAGGACAGCTGGTGGTCTGCGACGTGTTTTGGTGACCGCGTATCGTGCGCAAGATTGGGGGGATCGCTGATGAATAGTTTGCGTGGTGCCTGGGGGATAATCACGGACCATCGCAGACCCTACTTTGTCTTGAACGCCGCGTACTATGGCCTGGTGGTTCTGGGGATGACATACGTGGCTGTTGTCGATCCAGCATTGCAGGAGCAGTTACTGAGCGCGGTTGAAGGCGCTTTTGCCGAAGGTCCGTTGGCAGCAGTGGGCGGGGCGTACCTTGGCGGTAACGTGATTGCAGCGGCGGTGCTGACCTTTGTGTTCAACCTCTCGGTGGGGAGTCTACTTACTATCACCCTCCCTTCACTGATCGTCCCTTTCAGTGGACTCCTGCTCGGCGCTTACAGAGCCGCCCTGTGGGGGTTGATCTTGGCTCCCACGAACACTGAACTCGCCTTGGTGATGATCCCCCACTCACTGACACTGCTGCTGGAAGGGCAGGCCTACATTCTCGCTATGCTGGCCGTCTATGTGCAGGGCAAGGCCTTTCTCTGGCCAGACAGCGTGGGAGCGGCAAACCGCTCGCAGGGTTATGTCACGGGTTTGAAACTGTCCGCACGCCTCTACCTGTTGGTGCTCTTTGTTCTGGCGCTCGCCGCTGTCTACGAAGCACTGGAGGTGACGATAATGGCGCGCCTGGCGTCGGGAGCGATCTAGCGCAAGGGTGCAGGTGGGGCCTTGCAATGGAAGACCGTCTGTGCTATATTCAGCATGCTTGTAGGGATTGGTGTTTCGTGGCAGAATATGGTTGAGGAGGAGAGAATGTACCAGAAGGTAACCATCGTGGGCAATCTTGGGAACGATCCCGAGATGCGCTATACGCCCAGCGGCGTGCCGGTGACCCGTTTCAGCGTGGCAACCAACCGGCGTTGGACCACTCCCGAGGGAGAGCAAGGGGAGGAGACAGCTTGGTTCCGGGTGTCGGCGTGGAGGAGATTGGCTGAGACCTGCAATCAATACCTGAGCAAGGGAAGGCAGGTGTTGGTCGAAGGGCGCCTGCTACCCGACCCTGAGACGGGCGGCCCTCGCGTGTGGACCGGGAATGACGGCGTCGCTCGCGCCTCCTATGAACTCAACGCGCTTACCGTCAAGTTCCTGGGCACCAGGGCCGAGAGGGAGGAACCGCTTCCGCCGGAAATGCCTCAGCCGTCTGAGGAATCAGAGGACGAGATACCGTTCTAGATTGC
>JABAOC010003665.1_pt1 | contig 24491 bp, 22 predicted proteins | sample 7062161 | NCBI WGS metagenome assembly JABAOC01 (sample SAMN14538625, study PRJNA623070) | marine sediment metagenome | biome: marine biome [ENVO:00000428]; feature: marine pelagic biome [ENVO:01000023]; material: deep marine sediment [ENVO:00002113] | place: India: Gulf of Khambhat ... | reverse complement strand
CGTTTTCCCAATGAAACAGCCGCTTCCATACCGGCAGGTCCGGCACCGACAATCAAAATCTCGTCATCCGATTTTTTGGGGCCAATCTTTTCAGGATGCCAGCCCCGGCGCCACTCTTCACCCATTGTCGGATTTTGTGTGCATCGAATGGGTGCATTGCGGTTATCATGTGCATAGCAGATATTACACCCGATACATTCCCTGATTTCATCCTCCCGTCCCTCATTGATTTTGTTGGGCAGAAACGGGTCGGCAATGGATGGACGTGCAGCCCCAATCAGGTCCACGATACCGCTTTTCACCTGTTCCACCATTATATTCGGTGATGTAAACCGTCCGACAGATACAACAGGTTTTGAAGTAATGGATTTGACATATGAAACATAATTTTCAAGTGAAGCTTCCTTAACAAAACGCGAGCTTCCCATTTCAAAGGAATAGTCACTCACGTTCAGATCCCAAAGATCCGGCAACTCCGCCAAAATAGCCAGCATCTCCTTCTGTTCCTCGACCTGTGGAACGCTCCCATCACGTATGGTATTATTCCTGGCCAAACCGTCATCGGCACAAAAGCGCACAGCAACTGCACATGTGTCACCAACCGCATTTTTAACGTCTTCAATCAACTCTCGGAGTAAACGTACCCTGTTTTCAACTGATCCGCCATACACATCTGACCGAAAGTTTCTTTTGGAGGATAGGAAGCTTTGAATCAGAAAGTCATGCGTTGCATAGACATAAATGATATCAAAACCAGCCGCTTTGCCTCGTCTGGCTGCAGCCACATACCATCTCCGGATCTCTTTGATATCAGATTTATTGACAATCCGACTTTGAACAGGATCATTGTATATAGGACGTCCGCTCTCTGCGCCCATAGGGGCTTCACGTGAAAACAAATTGGCAACCGAAGAGCCACCATGCCACAATTCAATACCTGCCAGCGCCCCGTGTTCGTGTACTTTTTCAACCATCAAGGCGTGCGCAGCAATATCTTCGTCATCCCAGATGGTTAGATAAGGGTACCCCGCATCATCTGAGGTTGGATGAATGGAGACGAGATCCGTATTGACCACACCCCATCCGCCTTCTGCCTTAATCGCCCGCACGCCAGCATGCGAATTGGGCATTTTATATCCATGAGCAGTAGCGTGAGGGACCTGGTAAAACCTGTTTTTAGTCGTAACCGGACCAATTCTTACCGGTTCAAATAGAATATCAAAGTAGGGATTGCGTGCCATGATCACTCCTTATGGTTTAATTTTCTAGTTCGACCAGATCGCATCAGGATCCGGTACACCGGCCAGGATATCGCCACAAAAATCACGGCATAAGCGGCGGTGTCTATTTCGATACCTACCTGGAACAAGGCGATAAGTATCCAACCGAAAAGACACAAGTATGTGCTCCAGGGGTAACCCCAGGCCCGGTACGGGCGGTCAGCATCCGGCTGGCGCGAACGTAGGATGATGACTCCCACGATCAGCAATACATATAAGAACAGGAAAAAAAATACGGAAAGGTGAAGCAGAAATTCGAATCCGCCGATTAGGATCAGGCCGACCGAAAAGCCCCAACTCAGCAGTACTGCAAAGATCGGATTGCCACCTTTTGAGATTTCCCCTGCGCGCCTGACGAACAGGCCATCGACCGCCAGTGCCTGGATAATTCGGGGCGTGGCCAGGTACAGAAGGTTCTGGTAGGCCAGCAACATGATTATGGCCGCAACCAGTACGATCGTTGACGCAAGCGGAGAGACGACCATCTCCAGGGCGCCGGCCAATGCCAATTCGTTGCCGGCCAGATTGGCCAGAGGCACCTTCCAGGCCAACGCCGCGACCAGGAAAACATAGAGCACAATGACAACGACCGTACCCTTGATACAGGCGCGCGCTACAGCCCCACCGCCGCCTTTTATTTCACCGCTGAAATAGGCAGCATAATACCAGCCATCGTAAGTATAAATGATGGATGCGACGACGAGGCTCCAGGCGCTGAGTCCCTGAGCCGCATGGGGAACCAAAGCCGTACCACTGCTCACCGCCGACTCGGCGAATACCAGCGCCAGGGTGAAGCCGACAACGATCAGTGCTAGGGTTGCAGCAGCGATCTGCTGGATTTTCGCGCTCAGGGCAATGCTCCGTAATTGAAGCGCCGCGAACACCGAGGACACCATGATTGCCAGTGGTGTTTTCCATTGATCCGCTGCTGGAATCAACAATGCGGCAAATTCAGTAGCCACGACTGCCTTGAAGGCTATGTCAGCGACAAAGGTCAACCAGTCGACCCAACCAATGACGAAACCGGGGAACGGCCCGTAGGCACGTCGCACCAGAGCGTAGGTTCCCCCGGATCGCGGCGTCATACCCACCAGTTCGGCCACCACTCCCGTGCTCAATAGTATGAACAGACCGCCCAACATCCAGAGGGACACAAACATCAACGGATCGGGAACAACCGCTGCAACTTCCCCGGGCGTGCGCAAGATACCCAGGCCAATGATGCCGCCGATGATGACAGCCAATGTGAAACCGCTGCTCAGCACGCGCCTCGGGTGGTGCTGAGTGTCACTGGTGTTCAATTAAGAATCCCTTTAATCTGAGCTTTGATTTGCTCGTTTCTGAATTTTATCGAGTTCTCTTTCTACCTCATCTGATAGAGGAAGCGGCTTATGTGTTGAAAGCAGATCTTCCACTTTTTCGCGGGCTTCTTCTAAGATATCCTTCCTGCCTGCCATCTCCCACGATTCTTGTGCTTCATGAACGCCTAGACGGGGAATCATCCACTCCCCGGAGCGCATATTGGCAACTGTGGATTTTTCACCCAAGAAATGTCCACCTGGGCCAACCCGCTGAATCACATCATCCAACCACATTTCAGCATCGGTCAGGATGCCCCGGTGGGCTTGTTTACTCATCCGAAAGACTTCGGCATCAATCACTAATTGCTCAAGGCTCAGAATCATCGAGCCACCCAACAATCCCGAGCCAATAAACAAGTCAGGCCAGGATAACATGGGTATCAAAGAATTCATGGCGCGCTCGTAACTTGCCTGAATACCTGGAGCATAAGTGTCAGTTCCTCCATAAGTCCCTTCCACCGGCAGGCCATAATAACGCGCCATTTCAATCCCCGCTGAACTGAGCAATCCATTCTCGATGGCACCGGCATTATACGCTCCAGTCCGGGGGTTCATCACAGCCAAGGCTGGTGCATAGATGAACGGCGTTCCTGGATCGGCGGCCTGGATTAAACACAGCATCGCCAAAACTTCACAATTGCCGAGAATCGTCATTGATATCATATTCCCTGGCCCCGTGCCTCCCATCAAGGGCATCGGCATCACGGCAATCGGAACATCCCATCCTAAGAGCTCCAGGTACGCGTCCGTACGCTGCCCTTCGATTTCTAAAGGAGATTTAGGACATACTAAAAAAGAGAACGGGTGTGTTCGGCGAACAGTTTCTTTATCACCAAAGATGGCTTGAATGATTTCCAGCAACCACGGGCTGAATTCAGCATTTGGTGAAGCATCTTGTACATGTTTGGAAAAGCTGCTGAAAATATGCCGCCAGTGTTTGACTGCACTCGAGATTGACTCTTCGCCGTCACCACGCTCAACCATATCCCAATACACCCCGAATTCATCCAGGGCATCAGTCAAACGAGTCGCTTCCAACCAATCATCAAAAGTCGATGGCCGGTGTTCACCAGTCTTGCGGTCAATAACCGAAGTGCCCTCCCCGTCAATCATCAGCGTGCATTCACCGGCATTCATGGATAGATCCCAGCCAGGTCTGCGAGCGCCCAAGGTGAAATCTTTGGGAGCCAGGCGCAGAGACTCTTCAACAATCGCACGCGGGAATTTTACAATTTTTGAATTCTCATCAACCTCGGCCCCAGCATCTTTGAGATATCGGCGTCCTTTGGCCGTATCGACTCTGACGCCATTTTCAGCAAGGATTTTTAAGGAGCGTTCATGGACTTCAGTTTTTTCATCTTCAGAGAGGACTCGTAAAAGGGTTTCCATAGCTAAGGCCTCCTGACTCAAATTATCACACTTTGAGCTACATTCTCAACAACAATACTTAGGAAAAAATATTGTGTCAACAAGAAAATCGCAAGAAATACAGAATTTCATGGAATGGCCAAGAGGTAGAAAAGAGCCTCAAAAACCAGATAGGCCTGGTGAGCTTAAGCCAAAAGTCAGACTAGCTTGCTTTAGATGCAACCAGATGTTGGCAATATAAACTCTCAGACATGATTATTGCAATGTAATGTGAACATTGATAGGATATTGTATCGTTCTGTAATCGGGAACCATAGGCCTTTTGTATTGGAGTGTCTATAATGAAAATCGAAGAGCAAATTGCTAAATTTGACCTAAGCATCGAAGATTTTGTGTATTGTGTGGCTTCTCTAAATGAGGAGTTATTCCTCAAGAGACTTAATCATTGGTCTCCGAGAGACGTCGTGGCTCATTTGATTGGCTGGAACCGCTACATCATAGAAGGGAGCAATCAAATAAGGAGAGGAGAACTTCCTTTTTATGACATTGATCCCGGAGAGGATTACAGCAAGGTGAATGCTGTGCTTGTCCTGGAATGCTCATCCACGGACAGACAAGAAATGCTTGATGAACTCCAGGTTTCAGCTCAAGAGTTGAAGCGATTCATACNNCGGGATTATGGTGTGAGGCACAAGGGAGCTGTCATAACTATTCAAAATACTGTCGATGAACTTATTGAGGATTACGACATACATAGAGAGCGGATCAAGGAATGGGCAAGAAGAGAAAAATGAACTCAAACTTATGCCTTTATCGGAACTTGCGTTAAGAAGACGCATCCATAAACCTCAAACCTGTTTGTTTGCATGCATGTAGAAGTCGTTCCATCTTCTCTACAACCCCACGATGGTCCGCCGCCAGGTTTGTCGTTTCAAAGGGATCCTTCTCCATGTCATACAGCTCAAATATTGGTGTTTTCTGCTCGCTGGACGGCTGCGAGTTTATTTCAATGAGCTTCCATTTTCCATGCCGGATGGAATAATTGCCCAGTTCGGAAACATGACCGCCGGTGTCGGCGATCAATGCCGGGCGCCAGATCTTTCGGTCTTCATCTCCAAGGATTGCTGATAAAATGCTGATGCTGTCCTCGGCAGCACTATCGGGAAGGGAGTAGTCCAGGAATTCCGCGAAAGTCGCCATCATGTCGGTCAAACTGACCGGAACATCGGAAAGGGTGCCGGGCTTGATTTTCCTCGGCCACCGGACAATGAACGGAACCCGATGGCCACCTTCATAAGCCGAGTTTTTGTATCCACGGAAGGGGCCGGCGGATTTCTGGGTTTTAGCGCCACGGCGTGGTCCGTTGTCACTAGTGAAAATCAAAAGGGTGTCATCCAAAATACCATGGGCTTCTAAGGCCCGGAGGACTTCACCAACACACCAATCGACCAAAGCGTTCATATCACCGCGCGGACCTTCTTTGCTGGCGCCGCGAATAAATTCAGGATTAACCCAGGGAATATGCGGAGCTGACAACGCATAATAAAGAAAAAACGGTTTGTTTGGATTTTCTTTTCTATGCTCTTGGATAAAACGTACTGTTCTCTCAGCCAGTTTGATATCCACCAGCTCTAGATCCCAGTCAGGCACCATTAAGCCCGGATAGAAACCTGGCAGTTTATTCAATTCTTCAGAAGATTGCGCAGAAGGGACGCCCACCCAGGAGTCATTTTCGATAAAACAATACGGCGCATCACTGGTGGAGCAGCCTGCCGTGCCGAAGAAGTAATCAAAACCAAGATCACAGGGACCGCCCACCACAGTTTTACCGAAGTCGATCTCATCTTCGTTCATCGTGAACTGTCGTTGGAATCCCTGCATTTTCCTGGAACGGTACCATAATCCCAAATGCCACTTCCCGACAAAACCAGTTCGATACCCGCGCCGGCGCATGAGCCGCGCCCAGGTGAGCCGCTCCTGTGGAATGACCGGAGGATCATACGGCATGACCAGTGAATGCTTTTTGTGGGTTCTCCAGTAGAATCGACCGGTCATGATTCCGTAACGGGTAGGAGAACACAAGGCACTGCACGAATGGGCATCCGTAAAACGTATCCCTTCTTTGGCTATTCGATTGATGTTTGGAGTAGGGATTAATGATTCAGGATTGAAGGCTTCAACATCACCCCAGCCCATATCGTCAGCCATAATAAACACGACATTGGGCCTGGCGGCAAAGGGTTTATCAGAAGGTTTTCTTCTAATCTCAGCTCTTTTGAATACATTCGCGGAAATAGAAGCAATCCCTATCTTTTTTAGAAAATCCCGCCGGGTTGATCGATATGAGGGGGACATTTCAGACCTCCTTGATTTGCTTTTTTTACTGCCTTTCATCAGAGAAGGAGTCACTTCCCTTGCCCTGCTTATGTTGGCATGATATCAACGAGGGACATTATTTGTTTTGCTCTTTAATGAAATCAAGCATACCTTTTTCTGCCATCACTTTTTCAATTTCTTCAACAGTTCTTGGCACAAGATAGGTTAAATTCTCGCAACCGTCTTCAGTGATTAAAACCGTATTTTCGATTTTAACGCCATCGATAACATTACCGTTTTTGTCTCTTATCTTTATAGCCGGATCACACGCAAGCATCATCCCAGGTTTGAAGTAAGTCGTTCGTGATGAGGGGCCAGCATCATGAACGTCCAGCCCTATCCAATGATTGGCTTCAATTCTATAAACTCCTTCTTTTTCCATGTCAATACCCTGTTTGTCAAGAATTGCCTGTACTTCTGCCGGCATATCTATACTTCTGATTCCCGGGCGGAAAACCTCTCGCATGGCCTTTTCAACAGCACAGATGATCCTGTTCAACCTTTTTTGCTCCGGAGTGAATTTTCCATTTATCGGAAATGTCGCTGAAATGTCTACAACATAATAATTATATTCTCCTCCGACATCAGGCATCACCATGTCGCCGTCTTCTATCTTTCTTGAATTTTCGGAATAATGAGAATCATACCACCTTGGGACTGAGGGAACTATGGGTTCATAGCCAAAACCCTGCCCGCCAAGCCTTTTTATCGTATATTCAAAAAGTGCAGCAAGCTCCCATTCATACATTCCTGGTCTCGCTGACCTGAGTGCCTCGATATGGGCGAGACTGGATATCCTAGCAGATTCCCTCATCACCTTGATCTCTGCCGGACTTTTGATTACCCTCAGCTCACCTATAGCCTGGCTTATATCCTTGAATCTAAAAAAAGGGATTCTCTCTTTTATTTGGTTAATCAAGCTCATTTCTCTAGATAATCTGTTATCAGGATCCAATATTCCTTTTGGAACATATCCTGAATCACTTCTGTTAATAGGAGTGTAAATGATATCTGTTTGTGTTTGATATGAGGCTAGCTGTCGAGCAAAGCGGGAAACAGGCATAATTGTAGTTACACCTGTTTCCTCTATGTATTTCTCCCTAGATTCTATTGTGGGGAGGAAAAGAATACTTTCCTTTTTCATCCCATCGATTATCAGAATAGAATACGGCGCTTCCACACCGGTAAAATAAATAAAATTACTGTTCTGCTTTTTTCCCTCAGAACCAATGATCAAGGCAATTCCATCGGGAATAGATTTCATTAACTTTTCTCTTCTGGATTTATATTCAGCTTTGTCAAATATTCCCGCGCTTGATGGAGAAGATAATCCAAAAAGAAATATCAAAAGTAGGAAGAATGAATATTTTTTTCTCATGATTCACCTCCTTGTTATATCTAACTGTCTTTCATCAATTCTTTTAAAGCCCAATCTGCAGCTCTTTTTATGACATTTCTGGGGGATTCCATTTCAGCCGCATTTTTAAGGAAAGATATTTGTGACCTATCCCCACATTTTCCTATAGATCGAAGAGCTTCTGCCTGGGCCACATAACTGTCATCTTTTTTGAACCGTTCTTTAAAGAATGATATCAACTCAGAGTCTTTCATATCTCCAAGAATTTGTAATGCCGCTATTCTGACTTTCGAGTTTTTTTCTTCACACACTTTTTTTAATAGTTCAATATCCAATTTCAGCTCAACTTTGCTCAGAGTATCGAGCGCGTTTCTCCTCACCGCCCTGAAAGAATCATTTTGAATTCTTTCCGTCAATTCTTTTACAACACGAGGATTCCCCTTAAATTTCGCTAATTCTGAGGCCGCCCACATTCTGCCAATAACATCGTCATTTTTAAGTTGATAGAGAAGTTCATCCAATTTTTTTTCGAAAGTCCATTCTTTCAACAGGAAATTTCCCTCATCAAAGCGCACCAATAGAGGTTTCTCATCTGCAGTGAATTCAAAAACTTCTTCTTTTTTATTTATCCATACTTTTTTGACTGCTTTTCCTTTCGATGTGGTGATTCCAATGACTACAGGAATCTTATAGACAGGAATTCCCAAAGAAAAATCCTGAACCTGGGCAACTTCTAATAGGACTTTTTTTGTGTTTTCATCCCATCTATAGCTGATATCGAATACTGGATGCCCTGGTTTGTAGATGAACTGTTCGAAAAACCAATCCAAGTTCTGACCGGTTGCTTCTTTGACAGCTATCATCAAATCATGCGTATCCACCGGTTGAAACTCATGCTTATGTAAAAAGTGTTGAAGAGTCTTGAAAAAAGGTTTATCTCCCAGAACAAATCGCAGCATATGAAGAACACAGGCCCCTTTTGGATAGGTATGCCCATCGAAATTCTGCCCGGGATGCACGTAACGGTTAAACACAATAGAGCGAATATATCTATCATGCGCTTCCCGCAAATAGGAATTCTTTTTACTCAGGAGAGCGAAGGCCCCTTCATCTTCACCTTTATCAAAACGGGTATAAAGATAATCCGAGTATGTCCCAAAACTCTCGTTCAGCCAGGTTTCAGACCATGTTCTAAGGGTGATAAGGTCACCCCACCACTGGTGTGCTATCTCGTGAGCGATGGTTGTTTCCCAGGAAAAATCCTTGTCGGCTTTCTCGTCATAAATCACATTCTGGCCGAGGATTGTCGCTGAAGTTGCTTCTGCACCGCCGCCAAGGGTTGGTGTCTCAACTTGATCGTATTTTGCCCAGGGATATTCATAGCCGTACAGTTTATTAAAGAAATCGATCATGTATGGAGTTTTTTTGAATATCCGCCGGGCATCTTCCACATCTTTTTCGTAAACCCAATAATTGATCGGCAGAGAACCGAGAGAATCTTCTATAACCGCGAAAGGCGCTATAGCCACCATAGAAAGATAGGTGGAATGCGGTTTGTCTTGATGCCAGTGATAAGTGACCGTATTGTCCTCGTCATTTTCCTTAATGCTGACCAGCCTTCCGTTCGAAAGGACCTTATTCGGTTTTTGTACTGTTGCGATCAACTCCATGGTCACTTTGTCATGAGGATAATCGTAGCATGGGAACCAATGCCTGGCCTCATCCGGAAAAGAATCGGTGGAAACCATTTTGGGATTCTGGGGAGTTTCATCGCTGAAGAAGAACCCTTTCTTCGGCTCTTTTGCATAATATTTTATGGTGATAGTAACCTCCTCCCCATAGTTGTATGCTCGGGATAAGCATACCACAAGTTTTTCATCAGTCTGATCGAACTTGAGCGGTGCATTGTGCTGATTCACAACTTCTGTAACCACAATCTCTTTCGCGTCGAGAACACACTCCTTGAATTCGTCTTTCAAGGGTTTTAAGGTCACTTTGTTCTCGCCCCAAAATTCTTTCTTGTCCAGATCAAAAGTTAGGGTCAGCCTGTAATGCTGCGCATCGAAATCATGGCTTCTTTCAACCTTTATGGGCCGCTTATAGATATCTATTTTTTGGCTGGACAAACTGACTGCACATGCAATCAGAAAAATGATGATCATGTTGATTTTTTTCATTGATTCCTCCTCGTCAAAATATATTAGTCGTGAATCAGTTCCTGTCAAGTGTAGCGGTTCTATAACAAAAAGTGTGATGAAAGAGGGACCAAAGTTATTGGGATAAAAGACAATGCGATCTTTCTGACATAGACATCCACATTTCGGAACCCGTAGCTAACTCTTTTAATCTTTTTGATTTTGGTGTGTATACCTTCGGTAAATGCATATGTTGTTCGATTATCAAAATAATCAAGGATCTGATCTTTCCATCTTCGCAGCATATTGCGCCAGCAGAGTATCTCCCCATCATCTGAGACCCCCATCGAAGCTATCACCATATTTAAGATTTCCTCTCCTTGTTTCCGATCCTCTGCCCTATGCATATCTCTCAGTTTCTCTTTAACCCAGTAAAATTCCTTTAGGCTGGGTTATTTATTAAAATACTCTTGCAGTTGCTCTTTCTCTTTTTCCCTGAGATCCTCATTGTTTTTTAAAAATATCTTCCTTTTTATCTCCTTCTTTGTTGCCTCCTGTTCTATCCTCTGCGCCTCATCTATTTTCATGTTGGCATCCCTTATCAAATGAAATTTATCCACCACCATCTTGGCTTGTGGAAGCTCTTTTTCCGTTAGGTTCACATACATCCATTTCATATGCCCACAGACCTCGATGATCTTTTCTTTTATCTCTGGGGGGATGGATCTGAAAAACTCTTTGCGGCTTCCTCACCTGATGCACTCTCCTCGTCACCCTTCCACAGTGAGAGCACCGGGCTTCTTTCTTTGGCCTCCCCCACGTGAATGACCACGTCAGAGCCTTCAAACCAACACCTGTAAATTAAATAGCCTTCTAGTTTGAAAAACTTTCTGATAAAATCTTTCATGGGTGGTAGATCCTACAAAAAAATTAGGATATATGGGTTATCCTCAAATCCTATCACCTCCATCTAAAATCTCATACCCCTTTACTTCTCTTGATCTATGTCAATCTATAACTCGTCTCTTTCTATTCAATATCTTCTGCTCTCTTCCATCACACTTTTTGTCATAGAGCCCATAACTGCTCCGGCAGATCCATCGCACTCTTGATAACCTTCACTTCAAATTCTGCCCCTTGGAGAAGAAGAGGAACGCAAAGGATAAGGATTCCAAACAGATTTCTTTTTAATCCTTTCATTCTTGAGCTCCTTATAAATGCTTAAGAGAAGGATGAATGCGTCTTTAATTGCGACTGGCGAGGTTTGCTCGTCCTCAGTTTATTCGCACGCTGTGTTACTTCAGGCTGCGCATCAAAGCTTCAGCGCGGGCCAGTCCCTTGAGCGTCTTCTCGACTCCATAACCAAAGCCGGTGCGGATGCCCTTATCCAACCCATGCTGGTCGCCAGCGGTAAGCAGGACTGACTGCTCGACACGCAAGCGGTTAACGAGTTCTGTTGAGTTGATGGGGAGCTTGTATTCACAATAAACGAAGGCTCCGGCTTCGGGACGGACATAGGTGAAAAGGTCATCACGCTTTAAGAACCATTCCTCTACTGGAGTCAGGTTTTTACGGATGATACGGCGTTTGCGACCAAGGATAGACTCTCGTCGCTGTGGTTCCATGACAATTGTGCCCAAATGATCACTCAACAGGCTGGGCGTAACGCTAAGATAGTCGAGACGAATCCTTAATTCCTCGATCAATTTCGGTGGCGCAACGACCCAGCCTGTACGCAGTCCACCCAAGCTAAAAGCCTTTGATAATCCCGATGTAATGACAACTTTTTCATACCGTCCCCAGAAGCTCGGTGTCGTCCCACCTTGCACCTCGGCGCCGCGGTACATTTCATCTACCACTAACCAAGCTCCAGCCTCGCTGGCGATACCCACTACAGCATCCATCTCGGTAGCAGTGAGTACTGATCCGGTCGGGTTGTTGGGATTGGTGATCAATATCACGTTCGTCTTGGGCGTAAGGGCACGCTTTAGGCTTTCCACGTCAAGCGTCCAGCGGTATTGACCGGTCTCTTATTGCATCACAAGCAGGAAAGCATCAACTCCATCGGCGTACGCACGTCCTAATCCCCAGGCCTGCATAAAGTTGGGGATCATACAGGCCAGGCGGCCACTCGGTTCAAGCAGTGTCCACAATGTCACATAATTTGCCTCGGAGCCGCCGTTGGTGACAGTAATATTCTCCGGTTTGCAGTCCATGTAGAACTGCGCGATCCGCTCACGGAATAACTGAGATCCTTCGGATTCGGGGTAGTAGAGCTCATTGGAGATGAAGCGCTCAACGTCATCCACACCATCTAGGAGTTCGGAAAGCCTAAGTGGCGGAACGGTTGTCTCTGAGAGGTTGAATTCGACCTCTCTCTCGTACAAGCACTGCATCCGGGTCATCTCAAATTTTTCGGTTTTCATAATGTCTCCTATTAAACGATAATGTTCTTTTTCTGGCCTGGGAGCACGAAATTTCTGGAACGCCAGCAAGGTGATGATTATATATTATACTCCAACGCCGGTCTGATTACAGTAGGTCATTTTTTTCTTGTTCTGGCAAATGGGACGGCATCTGTAAACTCGCCTAATTCGCTTATATCAGCATCCTGACTGATAATGCCTGCATCCAGCGCATGGTGCAGTTCTCCTGAGCGAAAGCAATGTACTTTGTTCTGGACCTCGATATCAGGCTGCTTCGAAATTTCTTTGATGCGATTATCCATCTTTCTTGGATCTTTGGCTTATCCGGCAAATGATGAGAATCTCGTGGGATTATCCTTATCAGAACCTTTTTTATCAAAAGTCAAAAAAATACCTGACAGGGAGCATATGATTCTGGCAATGAATGAATTTGTCATGTTTTCCATGAGAAGTTGCCCGCCAAGGTCAAATTTTTATTGAATTCAAAAAATAGGGTAGGAGGTGATGCAATTGCGATTCTGCGCTTTATTGACTGTATTCCTTTTCAACTAAAAAGCATATAAAAAGGAGGGCTTCCAATGAAGAGAGGGGTAAAGGGTTTTCTAGGTTTATGGCTTGTTGTTTTCCTGCTCTGTATCTCGTCGGCGAGCGCTCAGGAGCAGGATCTCAAAAACGTGATCCTGCTGATAGGTGACGGCATGGGGCCCGACCATGTGCAGGCCGCGAGGCTCATGGCGGGCGGAGAGCTGGCGATGGATCGCCTGGATCTCTATCCTGGGTACGTGGCTACGGTCAACATTTATGGTGGGGTAACCGACTCGGCGGCAGCCGGGACGGCGCTGGCGACCGGATTCAAGACAGCAAACGGTAACATCTCGATGGCTGAGGATGACCTCACCATTTTAGAGACAGTTCTGGAACGAGCTGAGGCGTTTGGAAAGGCCACAGGCCTTGTGACCAACCTCTACCTCCAGGACGCCACGCCGGGCGTCTGGGCAGCTCACTGGCGGAGTAGGAACGGCAGAGAAATCGCTCGCCAGCAGGCCGATGCGGATTAGGCGTGGATAGAGGTGCTGCTCGGAAGCGGCCGCTACTACATGCTGCCCAAGGGAAAGCTGGGCGGATCGAGAAGGGACGGACGCAACCTGATCGAAGATATGAAGGGTTACGGGTACCATTACGTTGACACAGTCGACGAGTTTTACGCCGTGAAGGACATAAGCGGGTACACCGGACTCCTGGGGAGCTTCGGATCAATATGGACCATAGAGTACGTTCTCGACTGCGACGACGATCTGCAACATTCACCCTCGCTGCCCGAGATGGCCGCAAAGGCGATTGAGGTCCTGAGTAAATACCCTGGCGGATTCTTCCTCATGATCGAGGGCGGCGCCATCGACTGGATGGGGCACAACCGTGATATCGCGGGCGTGGTCGCCGAGACGCTCGAGTTCGATGCCGCTATCCAGTTGGCGCTCGACTTCGCCGAAAAAGATGGGAATACCCTGGTCGTCGTGACCGCCGACCACGAGACCGGCGATCTGGACAGCGATGGTATCGATCTGGACTTCGTGAACGGCATTACCGCCACCACCGAGTTCATGAGGGGTCTCATCCACAAGGGGCATATGCCAATTGCTGAAGTCATGGAGACCTACGCAGGTATCGAGGATCTGACAGCGTTAGAGCTGTGGATGATCCAGGAATACGGCGAGGGCAGGATATCCGATGTCCTGAGCGCGCGGGCGGGGGTCTCCTGGGGATGGAACGGCTCCGATAACGGCAACCACACCAAACGCTAGGTCGAGGTCTACGCCTACGGCCCGGGCGCGGAGAAGTTCGACTCCATCAACGACAACACTCAAATAGGGATACTTCTGTTCGACGCAGTGATGGGTATTTTTTTAAAGGGAGAGCTATCTTCCTTCGTGACGAAGGTGTCGTCGGAGACTGGACACAGACAGCGCTACTCCGGGTTGCAAGTACCCTCGTGGCAATGATGGAGGGCTTCGACCCGGAGTACGTCGCGCTGGGCAGGGGGAGTCATCCGCGCATTCCCCGAGAAGATCTGCTGAAATCTTCGGTTCTACCCCTTGTCCAGGCTGTCGTCATCGTCGGAAGACTGCGCTCTATCAACTCGTAGAAAAATATCACGAAGACGCCAACGCTCGCTGGGAAAATCGGTTCAAGAAGCGGGGAGATGTTGCGTTTTCGTCAATGACGGGTCTGGAGGTAACTAGACTGAGGGGTTGAATAAGCAGGTTTCGCTTGTGCTCTTTGTTTTTCAGAGAGCCATTTCCTGAGAAAGCACCTGGATTCTTTTCAAGAATAATGTATGACGTACCGAATCAAATATGATATACAATGATGAAGGAGGATACGATGTTAGAAACGAAGAGGCCGAAGTTGGACATGCTGTCCGAATCATTCATCGATCAGATCATCTCCGAGGCATTGGATGTTCTGGGAAAAACAGGTGTGCTTATAGAGAACGATGAAGCGCTACAGCTTTTAGCAGAGGCAGGATGCGAATGTAAAGGGCAAACGGTGTTGTTCAAGGAAACCCTTGTCGAAGAATCCCTGAAAACCACTCCCCATTCCATCGAAGTGTATGACCGCAGCGGCGATCTGGCGATGAATCTGGAAGGCGATGCCATTCACTTTGATCCAGGCTCCGGGGCCTTGACGATTTTGGATCCGGTTACACTGGAAGAAAGGGATCCGGTAACAAGGGACCTCGTCCGTTTTGCGGTATTGACCGATGCCCTTGCCAACATTGCGGCACAGAGCACAGAGATGATCTCCACCGATGTCCCCGAGGCCATGCAGGACAGGTATCGGTTATACATCGGACTGCAGTTCTGCAAAAAACCGGTGGTGACCGGGACTTTTGCTCTTGAGAGTTTCGAGATCATGAAAAATATGCTGGTTGCGGTCCGGGGGAGCGAAAGTGCGCTTAAAGAGAAGCCCCTGGCGATTTTTGACTGCTGCCCCTCACCGCCTTTGAAATGGAGCAACTTGACCTGTCAGAATCTCATCGATGCAGCAAAAGCGGGAATTCCGGCCGAACTGATATCCATGCCCTTGGCGGGAGCCACGGCTCCGGTGACGTTGTCCGGCGCACTGGTGCAATTGACTGCCGAAAACCTGAGCGGTGTCGCCATCCACCAATTGGCCCACCCGGGATCGCCCATCATTTTTGGGGGTTCTCCTGCAGCTTTCGATATGCGGAAAGGAACCACACCCATGGGCGCCATGGAGACCATGATGATCAATGCCGCCTATGTTCAGATCGGGAAACATCTGGGGCTTCCCACACATTCCTACATGGGACTTTCCGACGCCAAGATCGTCGACGGACAGGCGGGGTTGGAGACCGGAATGGGAGCGCTCGTTGCGGCTCTTGCGGGGGCCAACGCCATCTCCGGTGTGGGTATGCTGAATTTCGAGAGCTGTCAGAGTCTGGAAAAGCTCGTTCTGGATAACGAGATCTGCGGGATGGCTCTCCGGATGGCCCGGGGTATCGAGGCTCGGGGAGATCGATTGGGTGGCGATCTGTACGGGGATATCTACAATGGTCAACATTTTTTGGCCTCGGAAGAGACGCTTCGGTGGTTTCGTAAGGAAATGGATCAGCCCGGTCCGGTGATCGACCGCGATACATACGATGTGTGGATGAGTCATGGGAAAAAGAGCTCCTGGGACCGGGCGTGCGAGGAAGTCGAGAGAATCGTGAGTTCCTACAAAGTAGAACCTCTTCCAGACGATTCTCTAAAAGCACTGATGAGCATCATGAAGGAGGATGCCCAGCGAATGGGCATCGATCTGCCACCTTTGGAGTGAAGACAAGGAGGAGATTCCTTTACTATTCTCAAAGTTCATCTTGACCAGAATGCAGGAGTCCATTGCTGTCGATTCAGACAGATTGTCCGTCGACCGAAGGCTAAGAGCCAGAGAGATCACCATCATCATAGGCGGGGACGTCCTATCCACCCGGAACCTTAATAGTCCCAATTAATAAAACCACAGAAAGGATGATGCCACAGTTGATAGACCAGCTGTCCCTCGAAGCACATAGAATCAAAAAAGTCTCTCTACCTATCGAAAATGGAGGGTCACTGGTGACGCTCGGAGCAGCAACCACACTCCGATAAATCAGCCCCTGTCTCAGTCCGATTCACCTGATACAAGAAATTAGATCAGGCTGATGAGATTTGAGCTCAGTGTTTTTCTTTGGTTCGTATGGGAGGTTTCTGGTCAGGGGGAATCCCGCTTTTGTAGGTATAACCTTTGAGCTTCTCTTTAAATTCCTTTTTTACCTCTGCCAAGGTTTCAGGATCGAGAAGAAATTCGAGGCCGGTCGTTGCCAGGACCTTTGCGGCCAATATCATACCTTTATAGCCAATAGGGTGTTTACTGGAAGCGACCACAGCCCAACTGTGCCAAGGGATTCCGTAAGGAGCACATGAAGTGGAAAGATGGAGAGTGGGCGCTATCCAGCTCACCTCTGCAACATCCGTCGATCCGCCGACAGGATCTTTGGGCGGCTCCTTCAATTTCTCAATTTCGGAACGCATCCCCCTCTCCTCAACACCCGATTCTCGTTGAATTCTCCTTCCATAATCGATTTCTTCATTCGTGTAAGTAGGGGGACCGATCATTTCCAAATTTTTCTGCATGACCTCCGATCCTCTAATGTTGACGAGCATCTCATGGTAACTTCCCAAAGCATGTATTTTTGATTTAGTGCCTGTGGCAATCGCTGCACCCTCTATAATCTTCTCTATCTTGCGTACAACCTCTTTCACCCCCGCCCTATTAGAGTCGCGCACCCAGAGCCAGATATTTGCATACTCGGGAACCACATTAGGGATTTTTCCTCCCTCCATGATCACATAATGGATACGGACAGAAGGCTTCACATGTTCCCGGAGGAGGTTGATACCGAAGGTCATCATCTCCACTGCATCCAGAGCACTGTTCCCCATCCAGGGATCGAACGCGGCATGAGCTGCTTTCCCGAAAAACTCGATCTTCATATCATCCATCGCCTGACTGCCATCCACATCGACAGAGGTCTCATAATCCGGGTGCCATGCTAAACACACATCCAGGTCATCAAAAAGACCATCCCTGGCCATGTAGAGCTTACCTCCAATATCTTCTTCTGCGGGACATCCATAAATCCTCAGGGTGCCCTTCAGGCTATACTTTTCCATGACCTCTTTGAGCCCGAGAGCAGCTCCCAGGCTTCCTGCACCAAAAAGATTATGGCCACAACCCTGTCCGGCCCCATCTTTCTGCAGAACTTGTTTGAATGGTTTGTCGTCTTGTGAAAGTCCCGGTAAAGCGTCATATTCCGCCAATATGCCAAGCACTGGACTCCCGGAGCCGTAAGTGGCGACAAAAGCCGTCGGCAGTCCTGCGACGTCTTTCTCAACGGCAAAACCTTCGCTCTCCAGGATTCCCTCAAGAAGCTTTGAGGATTCATACTCCTGTAAGGCGATTTCTGCATATTCCCAGATCTTATCACTCACTTTGATAAGCAGTTCGGTTTTCTGGTCTATGAACTCTCTGACCTCCTTCTTTAACTGGATTTCTGAATGTTTCTGTAATGCCGTTGAAAACGGAACCAAGACGATCATACATAAAGCAATCAGATAACGGGAGTGTCTCATTTTTCCACCTCTTTCATTGATCTTTAAATCTCATTATTGCTTTTCAGCTCGAGAATCCCTTCCTGATATACAAACAAAAGTTTCAATGCATAGATCTCTGTAAGGACACTCATTTCTGTTTTCGTCATGTGATCGTGGCTGAGAATTTGTGTGCTTCTGCCGCTTTGTCCTTCACCGGATCGCTCTGCCAAAACAACCATGCGTAAAACTTCTGATCAGGACTCTTCTCCTAGCTCTTATTCTCACCTATTAAGGCATGGTAAACGGCCTTTGTAATCTGGATATCCTGAACGGCAACACCTGTCAGATCTGCGATGGTGGTCTGCTTCTCTGAAGTTCTCTGAAGATCCGGATTGACAATCACATTTCCCAATTCAACGATCCGCTCCTTCTCCAGCACACCGGCCTTCAGGGCTTGATGGATCTCGCCCCGCAAGAGACACTGGCTGATGCTGTCAGCGACGACGATGTCTGCTTTTTGAAGAATTCGCGGATCCAGTTCATTCTTCTCCGGAGTGTCAGATCCCATTGCTGTGATATGTATTCCTTGACGAATCAGGTCAGCAGACAACAGAGGGGATTTTGAGGGAGTCGCCGTAACGATAAGTTTGCAGTGAGCCGCAATATCTTCAACCTTCAATGTCGTCCGGACACGGTAACCCAGGAGCTCCATGTCTTCCTTATACTCATTCAGCTCTTTCTGATTCATCCCCCACACCAAAACATCCTTGCAATCTATGACAGATTCTAAAAACTCCAGCTGCATGCGTCCCTGCGTTCCTGCCCCTAAAATGCCTATACAATCGACGTGTTTCGGAGCCAGATATTTGGCAACCACAGCTCCTGCGGCCGCAGTCCTTACATTGGTGAGATAGCACTCATCCAACAGGGTGCAAGCCAGCTCCCCTGTCCCCTTTTTGAAAAGTAACAGGAGTCCGTCACTGGTATAGCGGCTCGATTGCGGGCTTTCAAAAAATCCAGAAGCAATTTTGATGACATAATAATCGTCATCCTCAATATAACCGTACTTGATATGGACATCACCGGGAGGCTTTTTGAAAATCATTTCTCCTACAGGAGGAATCTCCGCCTTGCCTTCGGAATAGGCAATAAATCCCTCTTCGATTTCCTGGATCGGTTGAATTTTTTCAAGAACACTCTTGATCTGAGTAAGATTATAAAATCGAGTCATTTTCCATTTCCTTTACTGGTTTTGCTCATTATAAAATCAAAACCAGGCGATTTGTAACACTCAGGGCTTCTCTCTATTGAGCGCTAATCTGCAGTACCCCCTCCATCAACGACAAGAGTCGCCCCTGTCATGAAGGTAGAGTCGTCAGAAGCAAGGAAGAGCGCTGCTTTTGCAATTTCATCGGGCAATCCCATCCGGCCCATTGGACGTTGAACAATAGCTTTTTCGTGGTATTCTTCCCAGGACATTCCGTGCATCCTGGCATCCTCATCGAGCATCGGGGTCCTGACATCTCCGGGGCAGAGGCAGTTTACCCGTATGCCCTGTCTGGCATGATCTATGGCCATGGCTTTTGTCATGATGACAACGCCTCCCTTTGATGCACAATAAGAGACAGCTGCGTTGCCGCCCACAATCCCCCATCCGGAACCGTTATTGATGATTACGCCGCTCTTTTGGGCGATCATGTGAGGGAGGGCGAATTTTGACATCAAATATGTCCCCTTCAGGTTGATATCGATGGTGAGATCCCATTCTTCTTCTGAACATTCCGCTGCAGTGTTCGGGAAATATACCCCGGCGTTGTTAAAGAGAATATCCAGCCGTTCAAACGCCTTTATCGTCTTCTCCACAGTACTCTGACACTGATCGGGAAACCGAACATCTGAGATGATGTAGATCGCCTCTCCGCCGCCATCGGTGATTTCTTTGACGACTTCTTCACATCTTTTCTCATTCCGGCCAGTAATACACACCCTGGCACCCTCTTTGGCAAAAAGGATGGCTGTGGCTTTTCCTATTCCTGAGTTCCCTCCTGTTATCAATGCGACTTTTTCTTTAAGTTTCATTCTTTTCTTCCTCTGTTTTTTCATGTAATGGTTGATTCGATAGAGATTCTTCGAAAGCCATTTGGGCTGTCCTCTGTACTTTTTTCTTTTCTAAGAGGTGAATGCGGTAATAAATCTTAGCTGTTCCATTTCTATTTTTCAACACCGTTCACAAAAACGCAAGCATTTCCAAAACCGTGTAGGCATAAGAGCTTGAGCCTAAGGAAAAGAGAGCATTGGGGAATGCCCAAACCTATATAACAATTAAAAAAAATATTGCACCAAAAATAGTAACAATATTGAGGAAGATTGCTGAATCTGGCAGGATGCTGGAATTATCAGAGATGCTAGCCTAAGCTAGTCATAGAAAGGGATGGTTAAAAAAAAGATCGGCCTTTTTTTTACCATGATCCAATGGAAGTATTAAAATAAACTGCCGGTTGTTTTTGTTAGCAGAGATGTATTGATAAAGGGTATCAAAAACTGGGAACAGATATAGGATGGAGTTCGAAAGAGATTGGATGACACGCTGATTTAGATACATATCAAACTAATTTGATTGTCGATAAGAATCAGATAAAAAGACCCATCGGGCAAGAAAATATGGCTTATTGCTTAGTGTATAGACCGTCTGACTACGAATCAGAAGGTCGTAGGTTCGAATCCTGCCAGTCTTAGTATCTTTCTTCTTTGACATAGGAAGCAATGTCTTCAAAAAAACTAGTTTAATTTTCAGAATTAGTTAAATTAAAAAATTTTTTGTAACCAAAAGTTGATTTATAACGTACTACTATATATAATATGTTTCTATTTTATAGAATGATATCAGATGACGAGGGAATAATATGAAAGGATTAACACGCAAAGAAGAATTAACCATGCTTTCTATCCTCAATCTTCAAAGAAATGCATACTTGATCGCTATTACGGATCATCTTTCGAAAATTACAGGCAAGAAAGTATCGTTGACTTCAGTCCATTTGCCGCTCAGCCGTCTTGAGAAAAGGGGCTTAATAGAGTCAGAGTTCGGGGAAGCGACTGCTGTGAGAGGCGGGAGAAGGAAAAAAATATATAGAGTCACAAAAATAGGATTTAAGGAATTAACGGAATATAAAAGGATTACGGATATGCTGTGGACGAATTACTCAGTGCTATCGGTCCGGAAGGAATAATAATAGTGAAGGAAAAAAATAGTCCCCCAAAAACATTGGAGGCCTTTCTTCAAACTCTCCTCTCTCCTGTAGACAGGGAATCGTTATTGGGGGATTTTAATGAAATGTATGATCGTATTTTAAAAGAAGGAGGAGTAATTAGGGCATGGTGCTGGTATGTCTTTCATGTAATCAAGCTGATGTTAGCCTATGCTGCAAATAAAATTTATTGGAGTGCTGAAATGTTTAAAAACTATTTAAGAATCTTCATCAGAAATTTGAAAAGATACAAAGGATATTCATTCATCAATATTGCCGGCCTGGCTGCAGGTATAGCCTGCTGCATTCTGATATTTCTGTATGTCAGCCATGAGCTGAGCTATGATCGCTACCACAAAGATGCTGATCGTATTTACAGGGTGGCCGAGAAAATCACTAGGGAGTCGGTGGAGAGGGATTTTGCCAGAGTAGCTGCTCCATTAATTCCGGCCATAAGAGAGAGCTTTCCTGAAGTCGAGCACGCTGTGCGTTTTCAAACATTCGAATGGATGCGAAACCTCATAAGGCATAATGAAAAGAAATTTTATGAAGATAGAGTTATGATCGCCGAGAATGATATTTTCAATGTCTTAACAATCCCATTCATAAAAGGAAATCCAGAAACGGCGCTGACCAGGCCGATCACAGTTGTTATCTCCGAGCATTTTGCGAAAAAGTACTTTGGCGATGAAGACCCATTGGGAAAGACTCTGAGAATGTATGGAAATAACTTTGAAGTCACAGGAGTTATTGCCGATCCTCCAGAAAATACACATATTCCCTATGGTATTATTGTCTCTATATTAGGATGGGAAAAGGTTTGGAATTTTGACAATTGGGATTGGACGGGATTTTATGCCTATGTAAAACTCAAGCCTAATGTAGATCCGTATGCCTTCGAAGACAAGGTTCGTCATATCGCCAATAAATACATTCCTGAAAAAATGGAGGAATGGGGTGAGACTTTGACTTTTTATTTGCAGCCGATTAAAAGCATTCACCTCCATTCCAATTTGAGTACGGAGATGGAGGCTCCTGGGAATACCGATTATATTTATATATTGTCAGTGATTGGATTTTTAATATTTTTCGTATCATGTGCTAATTTTACAAATCTTTCCACTGCTCGGTCTGCGACCAGGGCGAAGGAAGTCGGAGTGCGAAAGGTAGTGGGAGCATACAGAAGTCAACTGGCGAGGCAGTTCCTTGGGGAGACTTTGCTGATGTCTGCAGTGGCTCTTCTTGTGGCTGCAGCATTTGTCATCCTTGCGTTACCTTATTTCAATGATTTATCCGGAAAGCATTTTGAGACCGAGCTTTTGTATAGGCCTGTTAATATTCTTATTCTTCTCGGATTTGCCTCATTTGTTGGGATTGTCTCGGGCAGTTACCCTGCTTTTCTTTTCTCGGTTTTCAAGCCTGTGCGGATTCTCAAAGGCTCTATTGATCCGGAAACCAGGAATGTATTTTTAAGAAAAATTCTTGTTGTTAGCCAGTTCTCCATTACAATCATTCTCATAATCGCGACATATATAGTGTTCCAGCAGGTCAGCTACATGAAGGGCATGTATTTGGGATTTGAGAAAGAACAGAAGCTGATTATTCCTGTTGCATTCCAAAGCAACCATGAATCCGTGAAAGCAGAATTTTTAAGACATTCTTCCATAACAGGAGCGACTGCATTATGGAGAGCTCCAGGGCGGCAGACAAATCTCCTCGAAGTTAGGTTGGTCGGGGAAGTAAAGGAAAAGGCCCAAAGTATGGATTTTTATTATTTTGACCACGACTTTATTCCTGAGTACGAGGTCGAAATGGCGGCGGGAAGAGCTTTTCAGAAAGAAATAGCCACGGATATGAACGATTCTTTTATGATCAATGAGACTGCAGCCCGAGCTTTGGGATTTGAATCTGCTGAGGAGGCATTAGGTAAACAGATATATGAGGGAGGCTCCGGGAATGTGGCGCCTATAATCGGAGTGACAAAGGATTTTCACTTCAAAGGCCTTCAGACTAGAATCGAGCCGCTTGTGATGCAGATGCGTCCGGACTTTTTTAGTCATCTTAGCCTGACTGTGAAAACAGATAATCTCACAGACACCCTTTCTTTTGTTGAAAACAGATGGCACGAACTTCAACTGGGTGAAATTTTCAGTTATTACTTCCTTGATGAAGACTTCAGCCGCCATTACGGTTCTGAAGAAAAGATAGGTAGACTATTCGGCACATTCACGCTGATAGCCATTTTTATATCCTGTTTAGGACTTACCGGGTTGTCCTCATTTTCGGCTGAACAGAGGACGAAAGAAATTGGGATAAGAAAGGTGCTTGGGGCTTCTGTTTCGAATATTCTGATCCTTCTGACAAAGGAATTCATGATATTGATACTTTTTTCCAACCTTGTAGCCTGGCCAATTGCCTATTTTATCATGCGGACATGGTTGGAGAATTTTGCTTATCAAACACGTTTGGGATTGGAGATATTTGTATTTTCAGGGATACTCGCATTGGGATTGGCTCTCATTACAGTGAGCTACCAATCTATCAAAGCTACTCTAGCCAATCCGGTCGACTCGCTGCGGTATGAGTGAATATATATAGCTGAAACTCTAATCAAGATTTAAAAATAGAACCTTCTCACTTAAAGCTCTCGCTTTCCATCTTTCAGCTCCCAAAGCCAAGTAGCATTTGTGGATGTGGATTCCTATTATGATTGCCGGCTGTGTCAGCAAAAGGTAACATGATGATGCACCTCCACTGGGTGTCTATTGTGTGATAGATTACCCAGGCCGAAAAAATTATCGAAAGGAGGTGCCAGAATGAATTATATCGGCATTGATCATCACAAGCAATATTCGCATATGACTGTGATGGATCAGAAAGGAGAGGTGGTCAAGACAGGGAAGGTTGGGAACTTTCGTTGCGAAGTCGAGGGGTTCTTGGAAGGTCTTGGACCTGATATGGAAGCCGTAATAGAAGCAGGTCATTCGAGTTATACAATGATTGATTTGTTGGAGGAGTTGGGAGTGAAGGTTAGGATTGCCAATCCTCTCCAGGTCAAAGCCATAGCAAAAGCCCGGATCAAGACAGACAAGAGAGATTCGAAGATCCTGGCTCATTTACTGAGGTCGGATTTAATCCCTGAGGTGTACCACCGAGATAAGAAGAATCGTGGTTTCCAGCGAATACTGCGGCAGAGAGTATTTTTCGTGGCCACAAGGACTCGGGTAAAGAATAGGATTACATCTTTGATAGCCCAGCAGAATGATGAGATTCGGGGCCAGGCATGTCAGTTAAAGGATCT
>JABAOC010010150.1_pt1 | contig 24601 bp, 22 predicted proteins | sample 7062161 | NCBI WGS metagenome assembly JABAOC01 (sample SAMN14538625, study PRJNA623070) | marine sediment metagenome | biome: marine biome [ENVO:00000428]; feature: marine pelagic biome [ENVO:01000023]; material: deep marine sediment [ENVO:00002113] | place: India: Gulf of Khambhat ... | reverse complement strand
CAGGCATTGTAGCATCTAACATTGGTTCAGAAATCGAAATATGTTTTCCACATTTTTGGGCAAGGTTCATCACAAAAGCAGCAAGTTCTTCTTCTTCATCAAAACTGATATTTCCCTTTAATGAACCAAATATTCTATGATATAAAAATATTGGCACATCAGAACCATCACATGAAATATCTTCGATATTTGGATCGTTCATTAAAACTTCTAATTTATTAAGTCCAAGGAATTGTTTTTCCAAGAAATACATTATTTTCTCTTTTGATTGGGAATCGAGATCAATCATGTAATCTTCAAGAATTTGTTCCATTTTTTCAGCTAGATAATTTTTTCTTCCTTTCGATTCTAATTCTATTGTATCTATTAGAGTTCCAGTTAAAGTATCTTTTAAAAAATTTAAAATTCGAGATTCTTTTTTGGATAATTCAATTTCAATGGATATATAGTGTTTATCTAGAGTTTCTTTTTCACGAAGTATTTCAACATATGCAAATGGCTCTTGTATAGCATAAAAATCAAGTTCTTCCCAGGATCCTTTTTTATAACCTAGATTTTTTAATACTGTGTCTTTAAGAGTTGTTGCGACTTCCAATTGGTTAATTTTAGTATCTGTAGTTATGTGTTCTGATTGTTGTTTTTCACCAGATTTATTTTTTAGATCCTTTGATAATTGTGTTAACTCGGTTCCATCTGTTTCGATTTCTTCCCGAGTATCCTTTTGTGTTAATTCGAAACTCTCGCTGGGTAACAATTTTTTAGAATCGCTCTCACTAACATCTTTTTTAAATTTAAATGTTTTTGAAAATTTTTCAAATTTACTTGGTTGATCAGGTACATCTTGTGAAGAAGGTGGTTTTTTTTCAGATGGGATGTCATATAAAATTTTTCTTTCATCTTTTTTATCTAAATCTGAGGTTTTTATCTTTTCTTCTAACCACTCAATCTCCTCTTTATTTAATCTATCTACTAAACCATTTTGAATAAGAGGGGATTTATCTTTATCANNTTATCAGGAGAAATCTCATCCTTTATTGGTTTTTTATCAATATTTATACTGGAATCATCAGAACTTTTAGGAGTTTTAGTAAAAAGCTTACTAGAAAATAATTTTTTTGACTCAATTTCATCAACTTCTTTTTTTCGTTTAAATATTTTTGAAAATCTTTCAAATCTTTTGGATTGATCTGGTATTTCTTTTTGTAAAATTTCATCTTTTATAGGTTGTGGGGATTTTTTTCTAGTATCTACTTTTTTGAAATCTGTTGCTTTTATTTGTTTATCTAACCAATCTATCTCTCTTCTGAACTTATTTTTTCTAATGATTTGTTTTTATCTATAGTTGGCTTCTTTTTGAAAATTGAATTCGATATTTTTGTTTCTTTTTCTGTTTTTTTTAGCGAAGGTCTTTTTTTTATTTTTGAATCCGTTGGCTTTTTTATTTTTATAGGATTTTTTTTGCTTATAAAAAAATTTTTTTTCAGTTTTTCTACACTAATTTTTGATGCACTTAAATTTTTATTTTTTTTATCATATGGTTTCTTTTTGTTCTTTAAAAAATAAATTGTATCTTTTTTCTTATTAACACGAGAAAAATTTTTAACTTTTGGGTTTTTAAAAACATTTTTATTTGATTTGTTTTTGATTTCTATATCTTCATCATCTAGTTTGTCTTTATTTTCAAGTAAAATTTTATCAATTGCACATTCAATATCTCTATTATCTTTATTTTTATTGGAAGATACCGCTTTCTTAGACTTATTGGTATCTTCTACCAAAATGCCCTTCCTCCATCTATCCTATCCATTGTATGCATCCCATCATCCTATTTTTTTATAACGAAATAACCCTAACAATAACTTTTTCTCAAGATTTTAAACTTTTAAGTGCATCTCACCTAGTAATCTTGATATGACTTATTCATATTTATATCTTTCCAAATTCCTTATTATTTTAATAAAATAAGATTTAATTTTCTCTTTCTCAACTTGTTTAATTTTAATAAAGTTGTAAGAATATTAGGGATATTCAGAAATATAATAATAAATTCAATTGAACCTTATTAAATATCGATCTTTTTAAAGATTATTAAAAATGTTGGTAATATTATTTTTATAAATAAATTACAGGAAATATTAAACTCATTCTAGTAAAAGAAAAATCTATAAATACATATATGCTTCCCGCCTAACCAGGTATTATCTTTGACTCAAAAAACTAAAATAATAATCATGGGAGCAGCAGGACGAGATTTTCATAACTTTAACGTTTGTTTTAGAAACAATGAAAAATTCGAAGTTGTTACATTCACAGCTACACAAATACCAGATATATCAAATCGAAAATATCCACCTGAACTATCGGGTAAATTGTACCCACATGGAATACCAATATATCATGAAAATGCAATATCTAAATTAATTTCAGATAATGAAATTGATAAAGTTATTTTTGCTTATAGTGATATTCCTTATGTTTATGTAATGAAAAAATCTGCACAGGTTAATGCAGCGGGTGCAGATTTTATTCTTCAAGGACCAAAAAGCACTATGCTGAGATCTAAGAAACCAGTTATTGCAGTATGTGCAGTTCGAACAGGATGTGGTAAATCTCAGGTATCACGAAAAATATTTGAAATATTACGATCTAAGGGAATAAATGTTGCATCTATTAGACATCCCATGCCCTATGACAAGGATTTAACGACCCAGATATGTCAACGATTTGCAAATTATGATGATTTAGATAATTACAATTGTACAATAGAAGAAAGAGAGGAATATGAACCATATATTGATATGGGTGGAATAATCTATGCAGGGGTCGATTATGGAATTATCCTTAAAGAAGCTGAAAAAGATGCGGATGTAATTATCTGGGATGGTGGAAACAATGATTTTCCTTTTTATAGACCTGATCTGATGATAACAATAGCAGATCCACATAGACCAGGTCATGAGATATCTTATTATCCTGGAGAAATGAATGTTAGAGCTGCTGATATAGTTATAATAAATAAAGTAAATACAGCAAAAAAAGATGATATAGAAACAGTTCGAAACAACATAATAACAATTAATCCAAATGCAAAAATTATCGATGGTATATCATTTGTTAAAGCTGAAGATAAGGAAATGATTAAAAACAAAAGGGTTCTTGTTATTGAAGATGGGCCAACTGTTACTCATGGTAATATGAAATTTGGTGCAGGAATTATTGCGGCTAAAAATAACGATGTAAAAGAAATTATTGATCCAAGACCTTTCGCTGTCGGTTCAATTATTGAAACATTTGATAAATATAAACATCTGACAAATGTGCTTCCTGCGATGGGATATGGTAAAAAACAGATAACGGAATTAGAGCAAACAATAAACAACGCTGATTGTGAGATCGTTATTAGCGGGACTCCAATAGATATCAGTCGAGTGCTTAAAGCAAACAAACCAATTGTTCGAATTAGATACGGTGTCGGAGAAGAAACATCAAATATTTTAGAAAATGAAATTGGAAAATTTCTAAAAAGAAAAAAATTACTTTAATGATTTCCCCATAAGAACAAACTGTGCAAGTAAGGATTCTAACTGTATATGTGCATTACTTCCTTCGACAATTCTGAACTCTATTTCACCGGTTTTATCAATTAATTGCACTTTATTTTCATCAGGAATCGTAAGATCAAATATGGATCTATGAATCTGTTTTACAATATCCTCTCCACTTAAACCATACTTTATTAAAAGATCATAAAGTTGATTTCTTGCAGCCATGAAATTACCACCTATAGCTGTATTAATCAATTCTTTAACATCTTCTGGCCGGGCAGTTGTTGAGGTTTCGTACAGAATTTCTGCGGAAACTTTTTTATTAATAGATGCACCTACTTGAAGAGTATTTATGGCTTTTCTTAAATCACCTCTTGAAATAAAAATAAGTGTCTCTAATCCATCAGATGTTATTTCCAATTTTTCTTTGGTGGCAATCTTTCGCATATATTTTTTTATATCTTCTCCTTTTATAGGTTTAAATCGAAAAACAGCACATCTTGATTGGATTGGATCTATGATTTTTGATGAGTAATTAACCGACAAGATAAATCGGCAAATTTGCGTATATTTTTCTATTGTCCTTCGAAGGGCAGCTTGAGCATCTGTTGTAAGAGAATCCGCTTCATCAAGGAATATAATTTTAAATTCTGTTTCTCCAATAGGAGCAGTTCTGGCAAAATCCTTAATTTTACCCCTGATAATACCAATTCCTCGCTCATCACTAGCATTTAATTCGTAAAAATTTTGCTTCCAACTTTCTTCACCAAAAATTTCTCTTGCTAATGCTAATGCTGAGGTTGTTTTACCCGTTCCTGCGGGTCCAGCGAAGATCAAATGAGGTACATTTTTCGTTTTTACATATGCCTTTAATCTTTCTGTTATATTGTCCTGACCAACAATATCATTAATTGTTTTTGGTCGATATTTTTCTATCCAAATATCAGCATTTGTAGTATATTCCTTAGACATTCAAATTCTCTAGCTATAATAAAATTATCGTATTTAAAATACAGCGTAATCAAAAAATAATATATGATATCCAAACCGAAAAACTCAATCCTATTCACTCGTTATCTTGAAAATGATCTGATTTATTATAAATAGTACTTTTTAATAAAGATGGTCATAATAATTATTATAGCAATAAGAGCTATTATTACTATAAGAAGAATTATGATAATTGGTTCAATCTCAATTATTGAAGTTTCCTTTGCTGAAGAATTTAATTTAACAGTAAAAGTTATTTCATATACATCAGATCTTAATTCTGGATTATTGCCAGAAGCAAAATATTGTCCATAAACCTCAATACTAATATTTTCTGATTTATTATATTTTTTGAAATTATTTGGGGGGCGAACACTCATTTGAATTGTTTTTTCTGAATTATCTCCCATTACTCTTGATCCTATGACAACACTAGAAGGTATGGTTACATTCCATTTTTTAGGTTTTTCTGTAACTTCAAACACAAATTCAGTTTCGCCATTCGCTAAATTTTCCAAGTCAATATAAAAAATAGCTTTTTCTCCTGGATTAATCTCTGTAGAGGTACTTCTAGGTATAGCGTCAATAATTGGTAGATAACCTGGTGTTAAAGAAATTTCTGCAGTTTCAGTTACTCCTCTTATATAACCGAGAGTTCCCTTTGCACTTGCATTCATTTCAATTGTGACTATTGTTGGTATATGAGCTGGAGCTGATCCAGAAAATGATACATGTATGTAAGCCTCTTCGGTTTGCCATTCAGAAGATATTTTCGGATTCACAACATTTGGTGAGATCCTAGCTGAACACCATTTTGGTTTTTCTTTAATTGCTAAGCTAATAGTAAAATCGGTTCTACCTAAAAAAAAACGCTCTAAAATTGATACAAATAAACCCCTAATTTTGACAGAAATATTAATAGGGAATGTTATTTCTCCAGATAGTGGCACGATTTTTTCACTTGCAGTTTTTGCATTATATGTCATTTTAATATCTGTATCAACTAACAACAACCTTGCATTACAAGGTGTTGAAAAAGTAATTATGAAACAAGTTAAAAGCATACCAATTACAATGCTGGTTTTAATTTTTTTTAAGTGTTGTATCGTTTTTAACCCCCCTTCCGTTATTTATAGATTTATAGGTATATAAATCTTTTTGGTTTTTTTAGGAGAATCCTCTAGTATCTCTCATTTATAAGAAATTCAAATATCTATCTAGAAAAGAAGAGAGGTAATGTGATGAAATTTATCTATACAATTATCTTGCATTAAATCTCTCCGGTTATATGTTTCTTGGATTAATGTTTTTGTGTTAGGAGATTGGTTTGTTATTATGACTTTTTGACATTTTTACAAAAAGACTTTAAATACATTTTGTGACAAAGATGGACAAGGTTTGTTGTATTATTTAAGAGATTAAAGAAGAGATGAGATGCATAAAAAGGTAGCAAATGATTTATTTAAAATTCTCATTTTCATTGCTATTATCAATTTACCTTTTTTAGGTATGATACAGTTAATTGGTATTGATACGTTCTTGGATTCATTTGAGTTTCCTGGATCATATAATTATTTTAAAAATAACAAATATAATATTGAAAATGTAAAGGGAGATTTTTTAGTTATTCAAAGAGTATCTCACCCAAATTTTTCAATTAAAAACGGAGATGAAATACTTTATATGAAAGATGAAGGGGATTTAATATGTACTGAGATTTGTGACGACAAAAACTGTGGAGAAATAAAAAAATATTATATCATTAATTTTAATGATAAAAATAACAGTGAATTCTTTTTTGAATACCAAATTATTGGAAAAGTTGTTAGTAATATAGATTATAACATATGGAATGCTTTATCTTTAAAAATTTGGGAATTATCGATAAATCACCTAAATATTGCAGCACTATTTACAAGTGACTAAAAGCGAAAAAAACTACAATAAGTTTCTTTAAGGTGATATTGTTTAACCCTCAAGAGTTCTATGAAGTTTGTTCCCAATTCTTCAATTAAAAACTGCATGATTAATGAATTAGGAATAACTGATATTAATGATTTATTTTCTGATATACCTAAACAAATTAGAATAAACAATCTAAATCTAAAAAATGGATTATCCCAGCAAGAAGTAGAAGAATATTTAAGAAAGTTGGGTAAAAAGAACAAATCTTTTAATGAAATGCCTTATTTCTTAGGGGGAGGGATCAAACCTCACTATATTCCTGCAGTTGTAAAATCTATAATTTCTAGATCGGAATTTTATTCCTCTTATACACCTTATCAATCTGAAGCATCACAAGGATTTTTACAAGCTATGTTCGAATATCAAAGTATGATGGCTGAAATTACTGGTATGGATATTGCAAATGCTTCGGTATATGATAGTGCAACTGCTTTGGGTGAAGCAGCGTTAATGTGTACTCGGATTAACAAGAAAAAATCGTTTATTATCCCCGAAAACATATCTTTTGATAAACGACTTGTATTAAAAAATTATACAAAAGGGGCTGGAATTAAAATTCAGAGCATAACCTATGATAAAAAAACAGGTAAAATCAATTTGAAATCTCTAAAAGATATGATTGATAACGATACAGCTGGAATGTATATTGAAAATCCCAATTTTTTTGGTATTTTTGAAGATGAGGTAGAAGATATTAGTACCATTGTAAAAGAAAATAATTCTTTATTTGTTGTTGGTGTTGATCCATTGTCTTTAGGCATTGTAAAAAGTCCGGGCGATTATGGTGCTGATATTGTAATTGGAGAGGGAAGGAATCTGGGTAATCCTGTAGATTTTGGTGGTTCTACATTAGGTATATATGCATGTCGAAAAGAATTTTTAAGGCAGGTTCCTGGAAGAATTATTGGATTAACTAAAGATAGAAAGGGAAAAAGATCTTTCTGTATGACATTGCAGACAAGGGAGCAGCATATTAGAAGAGGAAAAGCTACAAGCAATATTTGTACAAATGAAGGATTAAACGCTCTTGCAGCTGCAGTATACCTTTCCTGGCTTGGGAGTAAAGGATTGGAACAGCTGAGTAAAACAAATTTTGAAAGAGGACAACAACTTGCAAAAAGAATTACATCAATACAAGGATTCAAAAAAGTTTTTAGTGGAATCCATTTCAATGAAATCGTGATAAAATGCCCTGATGCTCATAAATTAAATAAAAAACTCCTCGACAATAATATCCAGGGAGGATTAATTTTAGATAGTTTATACTCTGAATTAAAAAATTGTATTCTTTTTGGAGTAACGGAAATGCATACTGACGAGAACATTGACAAACTTATTTCTGTAATTAAAGAGGGTTGAATGATGTATCGAAGTGCTATTTACGATGAACCATTACTCAATGAACTTGGCACGAATGGTAATGATAAACCTGTTGAAATATTACCTTCCTATCTCCAAAGAAAAAAAAGGGTAAACATTCCAGATCTTGATGAAACCCAGATTATTAGACATTTTTTACATTTGAGTCAAATGAATTATGGGATCGAAACAGGAATTTATCCACTTGGATCTTGTACGATGAAATACAATCCAAAAATATGTGAAGAAATCAGTAGGTGGGATAGCTTTGCTATGACTCATCCTTGTCAAGATGAATCTACGTTACAAGGAAATCTTCAGATTCTTTATGAACTAGAACAAATGCTATGTGAAATAACAGGAATGGATAGTTTTTCGCTTCAACCTGCTGCTGGTGCTCAAGGTGAATTTACAGGTTTACTTTTAACAAAAACATATCATGATTTTAATAAAGATTTTGACAGAAACGAGATAATTTTACCAGATACCTCCCATGGTACAAATCCTGCTAGTGCTACTATGGCCGGATATAAAATTATCGAAATTCCATCTACAAATCAGGGAACAGTTGATTTAGATGTTTTAGAAAAAACGCTTACAAATAAAACAGCTTGTTTCATGCTAACAAATCCAAATACCTTGGGCATTTTTGAATCTGAAATACTAGAAATATCAAAAAGTGTGCATAATGCTGGTGCGTTGCTATATTATGATGGGGCAAATATGAATGCAATAATGGGAAAAGCAAGACCTGGTAATATGGGATTTGATATTGTACACCTTAATCTGCATAAAACCTTTTCAACACCACATGGTGGAGGGGGGCCTGGAAGCGGTCCGGTTGGTGTGAATAAAAAATTAGAGAGATTTTTACCTATTCCAAGGGTTATCAAAGATAAGGATATTTTCAACTTTAAATATGATTATCCTGAATCTATAGGAAAGATAAAATCATTTTACGGTAATTTCTCAGTACTCCTAAAGGCATATATTTATATTCTTATGATGGGAAAAAATGGATTAAAAGAAGTATCTGAAATTGCAGTTTTAAACTCGAATTATATGAAGAAAAAAATTATTGATTCTAAAAAATATGAACTACCATTTAAGGATTTAAGAAAACATGAATTTGTTATCAGTTGTGAGCGTTTACGCCAGGAAAAGGGAATAAGAGCCCTAGATGTTGCCAAACGACTATTAGATTATGGTTTACATCCCCCGACTATATATTTTCCATTAATTGTTAAAGAAGCTTTGATGATTGAACCAACTGAAACAGAGTCAAAGGAAAACCTAGATAATTACATCGAAGCTTTGATTAAAATTGCAGAAGAAGAGGTAGAAATAATAAAAAATGCCCCTCACAACACTTCTGTTTCCAGGGTTGATGAAGCAGGTGCAATTAAAAATCCAATACTAACATGGAAGTCCTTATCAAAATAATAAGATTTTACGTGAAATAAAATAAGTTAAGTTAATAGACCTTCCTTCCATAAATCATCCTTAATATTTTTCCCTGTTTCTTTTTCCCACTGTTTAATTGAGATAGAGTGTTTTTCTCGAATTTTATCTCCAATTCCCAGACCATTATAAGCACAGAATGGAACAATTCCCTCAAGTGTTGTATAATGAATAACACATCGTTCTAATCGATCAACATTGAGATTAAATGCATCTTGAAACCACATAGAACCGACAAAGAGACTCTTATAATGAAAACCTCGTAATGAATCATAACTACCACCTAGTGATGCTTCTTTCAACAATTTTTTCAAATCAAAATTCTTTGGAGCTTTACCGTTATCAACAAAATCGTTGATATGCTTTAGAAACGAAGCTGCAATTCGTATTTTTCTTAGTGGCCCCTTTATTTCACTTTGTTTATTAATAAAATCAAGTAATCCCTCAACATCAATAAATCGGGTAATTGGAAGTACCTTTCCATCTTCATAAAAGATATATGTTGCTCCTCCACAACCAGGATGAGCGGTAAATTCCACTTGTGATTCTCCTTTTAATCCTTCAATTAGTTTTGATACAGGAAAAACAAATGGGACAGGATAGAAATCATCTCTTGAAATTTGGTCATCAAATTCCTTTTCAATTTCAGCCATCATCCTAACGTAATCAACTCGTTGAAGATCTCGTTTTTCATCTTTTATTTTTGTAACCCTTCCACAAAAAGAAATCGGTTGAAAATTTACACCACGCACAATATCCATATTTTTTAGAGCGAATCGTACAATCTTACCTGTTTCGTGAAGATTTTTACCACCAATTAATACTGGGACGAGAACAATCTTTAAATTTACCTTTCTTAGGTTTTCTATCGCTTTTTTTCCTTGATCAATCCAGGGATTAGTTTTTTTTGTAACTCCATCAAAGCTCATATATATGGTGTTAACTTTTTCATCTTTAAGGCGCTGACAATACTCAACACTTTCAGCTAGTTTTATACCGTTAGTATTTACTTGAACATGTGTAAATCCCAGGTCTTTTGCCATTCGTACAATTTCAAACAAGTCATTTCTTACTGTTGGTTCTCCACCTGTGATCTGAATAGCTTTTGAACCAACTGGTCTTTCGTTTCTTGCTTGAATCATTAATTCTTTAATTTGATCAAGAGTTGGATCATATACCGTTCCAGATGCACCAGCATTCATAAAACAATAATTACACCTTAGATTACATCTATTTGTAATTAATAGATTAGTCAATACACTTTGTGATTTATGTTCTGTATAGAGTGAAGGATAATCAAACAACTGTGTTTTTACATCGGGAGCTGACTTGCCAGTAATCTTATATTTCATCCACTTTTTATAGATTTCAGCGTCACTAAAGTATATGTCTTTAAATAAACCATGTGTATCACAGGTTTTAGTGATCCATACCTTTCCATCTTCCTCAACAATTCTTGCATCAGTCTTATGGATTTTTCCTTGTTGATAGCATGCTGGACAAACTGATGTTATCGTTTCTAATTCTTCCATAATTCTTCAACCTTCAATGGTTTATTTAATTTTTCGAGTTGATTTTTATTGATAAACATCTCCCAGTTAGGACTTTTTTAATGCATAAACATTCTTTTGGACATAGAAATAATAACAATACTTTAAAGATTTCTGTTAAAAGAATATTTACTCTATCTTTAAAAAACATACTTGTTAAATAAAAAAATAAGGGGAATTATTCCCCATTGGAGGATTTAATTATGAGGTGTCACCTGGATTTACGTAGATAAAGAATAATAGCATATATCCATTTTGTATTCTTGTATCTATGCCCTCTGGAATCTCTGCTGTAAATGTCACTGTTGTTTTTCCAAAACCTATTATATTTCCTGATTGAACCGAGATACTTTCACCAGGTGAAATACTAGCTATCTCTCCACTAGTTTCTTTACCCATTAATATTGTTCCACCTTCAAGATTAATCGTCCATTTTACTGTAGTTGATTCAACTTCACCAATATTTCTAATTCCTGCATTTACTTTAAGTATTCCACCACGGATTAGATCGATATCCATTGTTGCTTCTTGCAAAATATGAATGGATAATGGATCTGACCATTTTCCTACCCCACCTTTAATATCTTTAGCTCTTGCTTTTATATCATAATATCCTTTCTCTGTCCAAAAATGGGATGCTTCACCAGTATCTCCAGATTCATACGGTCCAATCCAATCGCTTGTTGTTCCATCTCCCCAATCAAACATATAATATATTTGTTCTCCTTCTGGATCTGTTGTAGTACTTGAAAATGAATATTCAATATTTGTTTCTCCTTCATCTGGTCCATTTGGTTTCTCTGGTGGTTCTGGAATCTTATTTACTGTCTTAAATCGTTGTGCAGGATCGCCAAATAACAAACATCCTTGAATAATTGCTCTCCATGTTCCATAGGTGTAGTCCCAATCAATGGTTGGGGCCATTACATCTTTAGACCATGCATGTGCTTTTCCAAATTGCCAATTTGCTGAATCTCCTGAGTTGTTTGCTACATCGAGGAAGTAATCCCAAAACAATTTTGTCTGCAATGCACTACTTGAATTGGTGCAATAGAGATTTCCCCATCCGTAGCAAGTATTGTACACACAACCAAATGCAAGTTCTGTATCTGAATGGAATAACATGGAATGTAATACTCCATCATCAGAAGCATCAATATCTCCGCAGTGACACCCATAGTCATGGATGAAAAATGGTTTAGTGTTATGGTAATTCGCTTCCCAGGATTCCATTCCTACATCCAATGACATTCGTGAATTTGCATGAGCAATACCACTGATAAATGCTACATCATCATTGCTGATTGCATCTCTAAGTCCACTAATCGCTACAGACTCACTACCGCCCTTCCAACCAGGATTTACTGGTTCAGCTGTCCACATGACCGATAGATTATATTGAACACCAGGATTGACCTTATTCCAAGTTTCAAAACCATATAGAAATCCAAGCCATGATGGCCATGGACCATCATGATGTGGATCAGGTCCAAGCCAATCATCAGTACCTTTTATCGCACTGAAATCCATGAAATCATCTCCTTCGCAAGACCATCCTGTGTTTCCTCCATAAAATGCTGCATTTTCTAAATAATCAGGATCACCACTATCAGCATAATAAAAGCACTTTGTTAACCAATTCGAAACATCTTGTGGCTCATCACAGGTAACGCGGCCAATAAATGTTTCAGCATATAAGTCAAATCCTTCATCTCCTTCTTCACCCCAGAGATTATCTTCATCAGCATTGAAGTTATTATCAAGGTTGCTCCAGTAAATATCTGCATCGATACTTTTCTCATAATTAGTATCCATATGTCTCGCTGGAATTGATGATGCTCCTTCATCATCTCCACCAATTAAAATATAACTAGTATTCCAGTCCAAATAAGCATCTTTACAAAATTCCCGTATATATGCTGGATTATCATCGAAAGGTGGACTATTGCCATAATCTTTGCAATCATAAATGTCCTGAATTGTTACCAATGTACAGCTCATACCATCATCATCCTCGTGTTTTTGCATCAGACTTTCCCAATTATAAGGTGTTTCTTGACTAGTTTCCCAATAATCCAAGCCACCTCCCTCTGTGGTTATAATTACGTAGTCATAATTATCTTCAGGATCACACAAACCACCATCATATCCAAATGTTGGAATATTTTGAGTATAACTATCGGTTTCTTCAGGATTAAAAACAAGAGTTTCGACCCATTCTTTATCATTTTGATTGTTTCTGTAAAATTGGTTTATTTCTTCAGTATCATCAAATTCAATATTTACAGTTATTTCTGGATAGAGATAAATTTTACCCTGAACGGGATTGTATTGTACCGGTTTGAGTGCGATATCAAGAATTGGATATCCTCGACAATATCCGATACGATATTCATCATGTATAGTTGAAGGATAAAGTTTATCAGATGTATAAATTTTAGAATTTATTACAAATTCTCCTTGTTCAGATCCAAAGGGAACTGGATTCTGATATGGAATTATTGGCGTATTTTTCAAATCTGTACTGCCTAAATCTATTTCGATTGGTTTTCCTACAACATTAACCTTCGTTACAGTTTTCATTGCAGGAACTAGGAGTTTGACAAATTTTACAGGTAACAAAGGTTCACCTGCTTGTTTCCCTATCCCCAGACATCCTGATAATTGTACGTTTGTATAATCAGAATTATCTGCTTTTATATTTTCAAATCTAGGTTTAATAAATGAAAAAGTATAGCTTCTACTTTCATCTATTAAATCGTTTGGCTCAAATGAAGTAACAGTTGTTATCGATATAGCAGTTGATATTAAAATAATGCACACTGCAATTGATATACTTCTCCTACCTAAAATTCTTTTTTTATTATTTAAATATCTCATATTAAATCCCCATTATTACTAACGATGTGCTATATTTAACCTTTTTGGTTTATAAAATATTATGTATATTCCTAAATTAATTTTCTTCTTAACGTTTTAACGTTTATTTAAAATAAAATTATTTTTTGGATGGGGTACAGCAGGTCAGAAGGCAAAAAAATAGAAAATGACCTGCTTTACCGGTGTTCAGGGAGGCAATGTAAAAGTTATATAAAAAATTAATCTGTAAAAATGACATTTTGACAAAATTACTTAATAAAAATAATCATAATCCTGACGCTAGATCTCTAATAACACTTTCTTTGTCTTTTGCTTTAACAATACCACTTGCAAGAAGTACTCCCTCTGCCCCGAGTTCTATTGCTTTACCTACATCTTTCCCATTTTTTACTCCAGCACCACAGAGAACTTTTATATTTTTATCAACATCTTTAACTGTCTTAACTGACCCACTTACTATTCCAGGATCTGCCGTAGTTACAGATATATCACCTCCGATAAGTTCTGGAGGTTCCACTGCGATAAAGTTAGGTGACAGTGCTGCTGCCGCTTTTGATGTTGAGATATTGTTTGTGCATACTATATGATCTAAATTTAGTTCTTTTGCTCTAGTAACACAAAAATCAATATCTGCCAATTTCAACCGATGTTCACTATGGTTTATCAAAGTTCCAACCGCACCTGCGTCTCTTACAGATTCAGGTAATGTCCAACCTGTATGACTTCCAGGAACAATTGGATCAATATGTTCTGCAAACACGGGGATTTTTACTTCTGCAACACATCTAGAAATATCTGTAGCTTGAACTGCAATGGCCATACTAGCACCAATTTCATCTGAAATTTTATTCATTAATTGAGCAATTTCCAAAGCTTTGACACCAGTTGCTTCTGCATAAGTTTTTACATTTAGAACAATGGTAGGTGTTTTTAACATGTCATTCTCCTCAAATTTAATACATGATAACTAATGAGTTAAATAAATATCTTTCAGTCTATCTAAAAATTTAATTGTAAAAAGAAAAAATAATTTTAAATTATAAAATATCATTTTTCAGAAAAATCGTGTAGTTGATATAAAAATTACCTTATATGTATAATTTTCCCCTGAAGGATCCAAATATGTAATAATTACCGAAGTATCCATTGAAATTCTTGGGTATTTGAAAGTAGTGAAGTTTTACAATTCCATAATTAACTCCTTCCGGATTGATTGTTCTATAGTGCAATCTTATTGCAATAAAATTAATAGTTTTTCCATCTTGAGAAATTCTTGGATATAATACGATTCCTCTAATTGTTGTTTTAGCCAAAACATCCGTAATTTGACAATCTGGTTTATTTTTAAGATTTAATCCTGCTGCTAATGGTATGGTTGTCAATATCATCATGCAGACAAATAAGCCCACTAATTTTGACCTCATAATAATCATACCTTTAATCCTTTTTGAGTAATAGTTATTTTGAGTTGTATAAATATGTTTCGTATAAATATAGGAATATAAAATTAAACAATTTTAAAATACCAATCATTAAGAATAAATACCCTATTTCTTATCAATTTCTTTTACTATGAAGATTCAAACTGAATGTGTTCCATGTCTACTAAAACGATTAATATTCGAAGCAAAATTGAGTACTAATGATAAGTTGGTACAAACTAGAGTAATAAGAAATGCCTGTAAAATGCTTTCTGATATATACGATCCCGATAAAAGCAGTGCAGAAATTGCTACGAAAGTTCACAAATTGGTATATGATACTCTAGGAGATGAAGATCCCTATGCACAATTAAAGAAAAAAAGCAATCTTATCGCAAAATCATTGATCCCAAAGATCGAAGAGCTTATTAAAAAATCAGAAGATCCGTTAAAAACCAGTATGATTTGTTCCATAATTGGGAACATGATGGATTTTGGTATTGATGGGGCAAGTTCTGATCCAAACATGTTAAAAGATATTTTCGAAAAGATATATTCCGAGGGGCTAGGACATGATGATTATCCAGAATTGAAAAAACGATTGAAAACCGTACATTATGTTGTTTTATTTACAGATAATTGTGGAGAAATAGTTTTTGACAAAATCCTTTGTCGTGAATTAAAAAAATTCAATCCAAATATCCATCTTACTCTGGTGGTCAGAGGTAAACCAATAATAAGTGATGCGACACTTGATGATATNNACACTTGATGATATTAAGGAGCTTAATTTTCAAGAAGTTGTTGATGAGATAATGACAACAGGTTGCTTTGCTATTGGTGTGGATTTTAACCAATTACCTTCAAAAGTTGAAAAAGCCCTAAAGAAAGCAGATTTAATTATATGTAAAGGAATGGCAAATTATGAATCTTTTTCTGAAACAAATTATAAACCTATTGTTTATCTATTAAGAACGAAATGTACTGCAATAGCCAAATCTATTAATATTCCAATTGATGTAAATATAATAAAATTTTATGATTCCTAAAAATTATTTCATTTTAACGTAAAAAATTTGTTTTCTTATAGTTTATAGTTTTTAAATAAGGTGAAATTGTTATATATTATAAACTGTATATAATTGATGTAAAAGTAATCTAATAGGGGAATTTTTACTCTCAATGATAGGATCTTTATAAAAATCCTTGAAAATGAGCGTAATTATAATATACTTTTACGTATAAATATATAATAAAAGAAGATTGAGAGGGAAAAATATGAGAAAAATGGTAATATTTGTGGTAATGGGAATTTTAATTCTTAGTGGACTTGGAGCTGGTGCCGTTTTACATAATGAAAATAATAAACAAATTGAAATAACTAAAGTATTTTCATTTTCACAACCGATAATAACAGAAACAGAAAATTATGTATCGATACAACTTCAAGAAACAATTCATACTTTAACAAAATCCGGAAAACCAGAAATGCCGATTTTTACATACTCGCTTGATTTACCATTTGGAGTAAAAAATATAGAAATAACTCTAATACCATCTGATGAATATGAGCTTGACTTAAATAAAAAAATCCAACCAACACCTCAAATTGTTACAACAGATTTAAAAGAAAAAACAAAATCTTTAGAATTATTAGAGGATAGAGATATCTATTCAAGTGAAGATCGATATCCAGCTACGAGGTATGATTCAAAAATAACGTGTGGATTGATATCAAATAATAATCGTGTTACTCATGTATCGCTTTATCTATACCCAGTTCAATATTCCCCTGCATTAGGTAAAATATACTATATAAAAGAAGCTGAAGTAAAAATAACCTATGAACTTCCAGATCAAAAGTTATCCTTTGAAGATGAATACGATCTTGTAATCATTGCCCCCTCAAAATTCTCTAATTCTTTACAAGGTTTAATTTCTCATAAAAACAGTATTAATGTTAAAACATTATTAAAAACAACTAAAGACATATTCAATAAATATACAGGAGAAGACAAGCCTGAACAAATAAAATATTTTATAAAGGATGCAATTGAAACTTATAATATAAAATACGTCCTCATAGTTGGTGGTCTTAAACCACTATTAGTTGCAAAAGATCGAGATGACAGTAATCAGGGGAGCAAAACATGGCATGTTCCTGTAAGATATACTAATATTGAGAAATCAGGTTTACGTGACCCTGGTGCTCTCAGTGATTTGTACTATGCAGATATATATGATGGAGAAGGGAATTTTTCAAGTTGGGATTCCAATGGGGATGGAATTTACGCAAAATGGAGTGGCTCTCCTGGAAAAGATGAACTTGATTTGAATCCCGATGTCTATGTTGGTAGACTCCCCTGTAGAAATACATGGGAAGTAAAAACGGTTGTCAAAAAAATTATACAATATGAGTCAACAATTCCATCAAGCGATTCCTGGTTTAAAAGAATGGTTGGAATTTCGGGATTAAGTCATAGTTTTTATAATGATCAACCCGATGGTGAATATCTTACGGATCTTGGTATGAGTTATGTTGAGAATCTTACCGACGAAGAAGTTCGCGTTTATGCATCAAATCAGGAAAGTGAGGGTCCTATTCCTATAGTAAAGGATATTGCCAAAGCGTTTACTAAAGGAGCGCGCTTTATATTTTTTTCAGGACATGGACATCCTATCAGATGGTCCACACATCCCGTTGATAATATGAGTAAATGGATGCAGGGATTTACCTCTATGAATATGTGGAGGTTATTCAACTCTAAAAAATTACCAATTGTTGTTGTTGTTGGCTGCCATGATGCACAATTTAATATAACATGGTTAAACACCTTAAGAGCAGCAAAGGAAGAATATAAGTGGTATTGGACACATGGCGAACCTGGATGTCATTGCTTTTGTTACAGGATGTTAGTCATACCATGGGGTGGGGCTGTTGCTTCTATTGGAGGAACGGGTCTAACTACTTCTCTTGGTGGCCGTCCAAATACTGGAAATAGTAAACTTGCAACGGATTTTTTTTATAAGATTGGTCAAGATGGAGCAACAACATTTGGTGAGGCTTTTTCAGGCACTATTCAAATGTTCATTGATGATAATACAATTGGACTTTGGGAAGCTCATGTGCTTACAATCTGGAACGCATTAGGAGATCCGTCTCTAAAACTCACTTAAATTATACAGTTTAATCTTTTATTTTTAATATTCTTTACTTATTTACAATAAGCTTATTTTTAGCTTTATCACAACATATGTATGATAAAGAAAAAATTAATTAGATAATGCATATATATCATAGGAAATGCTCCAAGAATTTTTATCTGTCTTTATTCCTATTATTATCATTGTTAATCCTTCGTCAACACTTGCATTATTTTCAGCCATTACTAGTAAATATTCGAAAACGGAGAGAAAAAGAACTGCAAAATCTGCTGCAATGTATGCCGCAATTCTTCTGATTATATTTGCCATTGCTGGTTCTAGTATTTTAGAATATCTTAGAATTGAGGTTTATTCATTGCGAATCGCAGGAGGAATACTACTTGCATTTGTTGGTCTTGACATGGTTCGAAGAGGAGAACAATTTGGTGAAGGGCCTCCAGATAAAGAACATAAAGCTGATTATGCACTAGTTCCACTCGCTATGCCCTCTCTTTCAGGACCAGGAGCAATTACAATAGTAAGTATGAAAACTCTGACCGTTAATAACTCATGGATTACGGCTATTTTTATAGCAATAATATCAATTTTACTCACGATGTTAATAACATATCTTATTTTCTTAAGTTCTGGATTTTTGATAAAAGCTCTAGGTAAAAAAGGTATGGATGCTTTTACACGAGTAATGGGGCTTTTAACCGTGGCAATCGCCGTACAGTTTGCTCTAACTGGTATTGCGGAATGGGGTTCAACACTACAAATATAAATAGGGTTTGAGGTACAATACCCTAGTCAAAATTTAACAGCAGTTATGTTTAAATACCATTTAATTATATGGCGTGCAAAAGGGGTCGGATCTCTTTGTAAGAATTATCTTTTTCATTCTTACCTCCCTTCCCGGTCCCCTTTTTCAATTCTCTTTCTTGCTGATAGTTGATTAAATATATTATTTTAGGATCTCACTTATTTTGAATTAATAAAAAGTTCAATATTACATATTCTGGTAACGCTTGTACAATAAATGATTTAAATTTAAATATAAAAATATAATTAATATGCTTGAATATCAATGTCTAAAATGTAAAAAATTGTATTATATATTGTGGGATTATTGTCCTTCTTGTGGTGGACATCTTTTAATTGTTTAAAATGATTATTTAGCATCATCACAATTATAGGTTTTATTTTTTAAAAAGATTAATAAATCTAAAGCTTTTTAAGGAAGCTACAAGTTTTAAATTTTTAATTTGGAGGAAAAAAAGTGAATACATGTAAAAGAAAAATTTGTGTTTGGTATGATGAGAAATTCGAAAATAATTGTCTTAATACAAGTAAGGTTTGTACTCAACCACAAAATAAAAATGAATATTGTCCAGCTTTTGAAATTGACAACTATAAATATAAAATTTAAATAAAGATTATAAGAAATTCTTTTTTAATTTTTTATACGATTGTTTAATGAAATTAATTCATTAAATTTTAAATAATAATCGTTTGTAATAACTTATTTTGGTGATTTTATTTTTTTCATATTGAATAATTTATCTATATGCTTTTTATATTCCATTAGAACAGAATAAATATCGACCCAAACTTCTTTGTTTTTTATTTTATTTATACTAATTGTTTTTTGTTTTTGTAAAATCATTTTGAATCCCATCCATACAGGATAAATGGGTATTTACTTAATAATCTTATGCCTTTCATTAAGATATTTCAAAAAAAGGTCATATATTACATTATATAGTCGATAATAAATCCTTCTTTTCTATATATTTTGGATAATCGATTATAAAAATTATTTTATAATTTTTAAATCTAACAATATATTTATATAGTATTTTCTATATATTATAAATAATGATATAAAATTGTGATTTTAATGGAACCTTTATGGCAAATTATTATTGGATTTACACTTGCATTTATACTTCACGAAGTTACTCATCTTATTGTAATTATCTATTATAAAATACCGATAAGAGCAATTGTTTTAACAAAATGGAGTGGTTTTGGATTTCTCGTTGACAATGAGAGATATATCAATAATAATCGAAGACTTTTCTTAATACATTTTTTACCCTTAATGTGGTGTTTTATAATTTTTATTAACCCAAATAACCTATTTTTCTTAATGTTTCCTTTAGTAAATGTATTTGGTGGTCTAGGTGATTTTTATTTTTTCATACGTCTCATAATATTACCCGATAACGAAAGGATTATATGGGCAACTAAAAGCGAAGAAAAATTATTAAAAACAATAATTTGGAAAAAGGAAATCAATCCAAAATATACACAATAAGAACAATATTCTTAGATAAATTATAAATTTTTAGGTGGAAAAATTATTTAACTAAATACTATAAAATTTTCTAATTTCTAATAATAAAATTATGGTTGGGAAGTAAATCATTAAATAATATTGATATTCTTCCCTTTTTATAGATTTAATAGATAACGTATTATTGAAAACATATTTTCGTGTTGTTCTAGAAATCTTTGAAATAATGTGTTGAATTTTAAAGCTTTATTTTTTGGTGTCGATAGTTTTACGTCGATAGTACAGTAATCGTCAGGATCATCTTTATTTTGTATCTTAATTTGTCCAGAATATTGTTGATTTTTCTCACCTGGAGCAATAACTGTTACTTGCACTGTCTGTGGTGCTCCGGGTGCAAGATTATCTCCGCCATCAGGATCGAACGTCCATTCACCCCAACTTGGTTGTTTCACGATATTCCAATCTAATAACGAAGCTCCACCACCAACATTTTCGACATCAAAACTACCTGTCTGGGTTGAACCAACAGTTACATTTTCCCATTCAATATTTCCTTCACAGTATAAATCGGGTTCTGCACTAGGTTCTCCCCATAGAGATAAATCATCATAATATACGGAGGTAGAAGGAGAATCACCTGCATATAAATCAACACATGCGAGATTTAAAGCACCACCTGGTTCAATGCCGGCAGTCCAACTTTTTTCTACAAGAAGTTCATCATCATAATAAATTTCTTGCCAATCTTCTTCCAAATCAATCTCAATTTGTATCTCAATCCATTCGTCAAATATAATTGGTAAAGTCTCCCCTTCCCACGATGCAACATTTCCTGTTTCACTATCAAAACTCAGTGCATTAGACCAGTGGGGATTGTTGTGCGGGCCACCATCTTCATATGTATTCAACAGGAGGAAATTTGTTATACCAGAAAAATCAGAAGGAATATATTGCCAAGCTCTAAATGTCCAGTTACCAGAGCTCATTCCAGAAAATTCATGTACTAAATCTGTATCATCTACAATTTCAACTGAATGAGGAGAACTAAGAGCTTGATCATCAACTACATATGCACCAACTACTGGATTATTATCCCATCCTTTCCATCCCCCATCTTCTTCATCTCCATCTAAAAATTGTCCAAGTGTATAGGAGTCAAAGTTATCAGACCATGCAATTTCTAGATGAACAGGTTTTGTTAAATTTTTATTTACAGATTTATTAATATTTGTGGTCCCTGTTACTGATGAAACAGTAACTAACAACAACATGCATATTAAAATAGATATAATTTTGTTTTTCATAAATTTCCACCCTAATTATAATTTCTATCTAAATATAATATAATATCAAAATTTAAATGTTTGGTTTAATACAAAATATAATATTACAGTTGTTTTTATTTTTATTTCTAATTTATTTTTACTTGATTTTTTAATATTCTTTCAGGATTAATATTTATTATTTTAATTTTATAGTAAAATATATATATAATATAAATTAGCTAAATATTAGTGATATCAGTTGACAGAAGATAAAGTCAATAGATTGATGAGAGATGCAATTTATTGGCATTTAATAGGTGAAGGATATTCAGAATATAAGGCTAGAATAGAAGCAGATAGAAGAATGGCATTATTAAAACTATTAAAAAAAGATGAATTATAGCATTTTAATTGTGATGTTTAAAATTTTATTGTAAATTTTAGTTAATTCATATAAAAAAATTATTGGAAAGAGGGAGGGATCTGGAAGAAGTCAGGAGAGATGGAAGGAAAAGGAATTATAATTTGTTCCAGATCCTCGCATGATATACTTTGTTATAATTAGTATATAAAGCTTGTGTAATATTTTATCAAATTGTAAAAATAACAAATGTTACTTGCTACTCTATATATTTTCGCATAATTCAAACGCTTTTTCTACAGCTTCCTCTGCAGAATTTACTATGTGATAAGGAGAATATTCATTTTTCAATAAATTTCCATTAATAATTTCATCTACAATTCCTCCAGTACCTCTTATAAGTATTAACGGTTTTTCAAATATCATAGCAAAAGAGATCTCATTTAATGTTCCCCATCTACCACCAATCGCAATAATAGCATCTCCAGAACTAATAACTAAAAAATTTCTCTTATGCCCAATGCCAGTAGAAAGTGCAATGTCAATGAATTCATTGGCTTCGTTTTTAGAGTTTGGTAATATTCCGATAGTCATTCCATTCTCATCTTTAGCTCCCTTACATACAGCTTTCATTACACCATCTCTTCCACCACATATAAGAACACCATTTCTTTTAGCTACAAGCCTTCCAACTATTTCTGCCGTTTCTAAGGCATAGCTTGTTAAATTTGCATCATCTCCATCACTACCACAAACCGAAATAAGAGTTTTCATGAAAATGCTTTATTATCAAGATACTTAAAATGATTACTACCATTTTATGTTAGTAAGAAATATTATTTTTGAGGGTAGAATTTATAAAGGATGCTTTTATTTTAACTTATCAGGGAGGCGAAACCAGTGAAAAGGGTTTTTATCCATACCTATTCTTGCGAATTACGATCCTTGGATGCTAATAGAGTACGTACGTATTTTTCTAAAAATAATTACAAAATTGTTAACAATCCCAAAGAAGCTGATATAATATTTTTTATGGGTTGTGCCGTAGGTGATAGTATTTCTAATAAATCGTTAAACATAGTGAAAGAATTTCAGAAATATGATGCAGAATTAATTGTAGCTGGTTGTTTACCAAATATAGAAGAAAAAAAATTAAATAATATTTTTAATGGAAGAAAAATTGGAACGAAAGATTTGGATAAAAATCCAGATAAAATGGATGAATTATTTCCAGATAATAGTATTAAATTTAGGAATATAAATGATGCAAATATTTCGTTTGAAAATTATAATGAAGGTAAACCAAATATAGCTCTTAAAAAATTTTTTTCAAACATTCAATGGATGGAAAATTTCGTTGGTGGAATGAAAAACCATATAGTAAAAAATCTATTAGGTAAAAATTCTTTTTTTTACAGTGTATTAATTGATAAACCTATGTATCGTATTAGGATATCATGGGGATGTAATAGTAATTGTTCTTATTGTGGTATAAAAAAAGCTATTGGTACACATAAAAGTAAATCTATTAATCAATGTGTTGAAGAATTTAAAAATGGATTAAATAAAGGTTATAAGCATTTTGCTCTAAATGCCGATGATATTGGTGCATATGGAACAGATATCGGAAGTAATTTCCCAGAATTATTAGAAAAAATAACAAATATTCCAGGTGAATATAGAATTTCAATTGCAAATCTCAGTCCACGATGGTTAGTTAGATATATCGACGGTATGAAAGAAATTGTAACAAAACAGAAAATTATACGCCTAGGTGTCCCTATTCAATCTGGTAGTATCCGTATTCTTAAACTTATGAATCGTTATCATAATAGGGAAAAACTAAATGAAGCTCTACACAAACTTAAAGCTTCATTTCCAAGATTATCATTACATACTCACATTATAGTAGGATTCCCAACTGAAACAGGAAAGGATTTTAACCAAACGTTATCTTTTATTAAAGAATGTAATTTTAGCGCGGGTCAAGTTATACCATATTCTTGTAAAACCGGTAGTGAAGCCGAACAGATAGAACCAAAGATTCCGTTGAATATTATAAATAAAAGGATGAAATACGCGAAAAATAATTTTAAAAAATGGGGCTATAATGTGATATATCCTCCAAAAGGATATGGTTATATATTTGATAAAATGGATTCTTATAGTTAGCGTTTTATTGAAGAATTCCTAAAGTTCTTTAAAGTATAATTTATGGATAAAGCTATTTACTTTTTTATATCTGGATTAACTTTAAATACGTGACATGTATTAGCATTACAGTGGAGGATTAGATATGAAAAAGAATTTTACTTTTTAATAAGAGTTTAGTAGTTGGAGTAATAATTATTTTTACTTTCT
>JABAOC010004584.1_pt1 | contig 24611 bp, 28 predicted proteins | sample 7062161 | NCBI WGS metagenome assembly JABAOC01 (sample SAMN14538625, study PRJNA623070) | marine sediment metagenome | biome: marine biome [ENVO:00000428]; feature: marine pelagic biome [ENVO:01000023]; material: deep marine sediment [ENVO:00002113] | place: India: Gulf of Khambhat ... | reverse complement strand
TGCGCGCGCATCTCTTCCGACCTCTTTGAAGTTCTTAAACAAGTCATAAAACTGCCCGCGTTTGAAATGAGAGGGCGTCACTATTTTTGTGGCGGTTCGTAAAAATTTATTTTGTTTCCCCAGGGATCTTCAAAGCTTGTAACTCTGCCGACTCCGCCAGGAAGTTCAAAAACCTCGTCAAAACGTACTCCTTTCACCTTCAACCTTTTCATTTCTTCTTCCAAGTCAGTTACGACAAAGCACACTGATGGATTTCCCTTCGTCTTCAACGCCAGTGAACTCCGGCCGCCTGAGTCCATCTCAGCCCATTGAATACTCTCCTCAGTAAACTTGTGCCTTAAGCCTAAAATGTCTCGATACCATTCAACCGCAGATTTCAAGTCGTTCACTACAATCGATACATTATCGATTTCTTTAATCATCTTACAATCTCCACTGCTGCCATGTCATGAACGACTCACTATTTATGATTTTTTGCGCGCACGCTCTGGTAACGAAAAGGCTTAGAAAACTAAGCTTAGAAAGAGGAGGCTAATGCGCCTCAGTGCACACAATTTTTTAACGGTAGCAGGTGTTATTTTAATTATAACAGGTGGTTTGAGATGGAGAAAAAGAGCTATCAATACGGAGTTTGCGGAGTCTACTGCGGTCAATGTCCAATGGCAATGGTAGAGTAAAGATGATTGCAGGAGAGTTGAAGCGACTTGTAGACACAGTTCGCTATGCGTGGCTTGAGCTGCCTGAAGTAAAACCGGGGTTCAAACTCAGCGAGTTCAGAAAGGGCCTAGAATGGTTTGCCAATGCACAGTGCCCCATGTGTTTAGATGGTGGAGGTGCACCTTGCGAAAATAAGAAATGTGTCAAGGAGAAAAAGCTTGAAAGCTGCCTTCTATGCGATGATTACCTCACCTGTAAGCACACGGAATATCATCGAGATTGGTATCCATTTGTTGTTGAGAACTATGAACGTGTTAAACAAGTGGGCTTTCACAAGCATCTTGAAGAAGAAAACGAAAGAGCTAGAGCAGGCGTCGATTTAATGGGACACTTGGAACGAAGATGCTGTAAAGTCGTCAAGCTTGAAGAATAGCCAAGCGCGCGCGTCAACTACCATGCAAATGCATGCATGCAAAAAAGAGTCACTGAATAGGATACAGTGCACACACTAGATTTTCTTTACGATATCTTCAACAGCGTTCAATGTTTTATCTATGTGAACTTTTTCGATTCCATAATGTGTGACCATTCTAACTGTATTTTTGTCAAGAGTCAGTGCGAGCACCCCATTTTCCTTCAGCTTTGAAACGAATTTTTCGGATGTGATGCCTAGTTTATGGATGCTGAAGTACACTATGTTTGTTTGCACATTTTCTAACTTAACTTCAACGCCCGTGGTCTCTACCAATCCCTCTGCGAGTGCCCTCGCGTTTTGGTGATCGTCTTCCAGTCTACTGGTCATTTTCTCAAGGGCAATTATCCCTGGTGCAGCTATTATGCCGGCTTGACGCATTCCACCTCCAAGGATTTTTCGCGTCTTTCGGGCTTTCTCTATGAACTCAGTTTCTCCAACAATGATTGATCCCACAGGGCAACTCAATCCTTTGGATAAACAGAACATCAAATTGTCGACGTGTTTGCTGAGTCTCTTGACGTCCGTCTTCAATGCTACTGCTGCGTTGAAGATTCTCGCGCCATCCATGTAGAGTTTTAAGTCGTTTGTCTTCGCTATCTCACTTATCGCTTTTATCTGACGAGGAGTGATCACGGTTCCGCCATGTCTGTTGTGTGTGTTCTCAATGCAAATCAATGTCGTGTCGGGAAAGTGTATGTTCTTAGGCCTTAAAGCTGTCTGGATCACCTCTGGATCCAATGCCCCTAGAGTGCTTCCTAATGGCCATGGCAGTAACCCTGCAACAGCTGAAACAGCACCGACTTCATACCAGTAAATGTGGGATTCTGCTTCTAGCAAGACCATGTCTCCTCGCTTCGTATTACTCATCAAAGAGACAAGGTTGGCTTGAGTTCCACTTGTTACTAATAACGCTGCATCTTTTCCAAGTGTTTTAGCTGCCAGCTCTTCAAGAGTGTTAACAGTTGGATCTTCCCTGAACACATCGTCGCCAAGTTCGGCGTGTTTGATAGCTTCAAGCATCTCATCTGTGGGCAGAGTGACAGTATCACTCCTAAGATCTATGAATTCAGGAATGCATGCATGCATGTTGGCTTCCTCCTTTCTAAGTTTCCGATAGAGGAAATGAAGTGCGCGCGCATCACTTGAACTCTGCAAATCGTTTTCTTATAAAAATTATGGCTGCTAGCAGTGCTGCAACCATAAACAGCGGCAGAAGGACTGGTTTGCACTGCAGCTGCACAATGCCTAGGAAGATTAGGTTTAATTTAGTCTAATTCCCAAGCTGATTCTGTCTTCTTCCTCGAATCCAAGATGTTTATAGAATTCTACAGCTGAAGCATTACCACTCCTAACTTGAAGATTAATTTTCAAACACCCGATTTTTCTCATTTCAACGATTGCTTTTTCAACCAATTTTCTGCCATAGCCTCTCTTTTGAAACGATGGAGAACAGCTAAGTAATTTATCCAGCCTCTATGCCCTTCATACCCAACCATGATTGAGCCGATGAGTTGCTCGTCTACTAATGCGATGAAAAAGAATTCAGGCTGAAAATCCAGTTTCTTCTGAATATCCTGAAGAGGATCGTTTTGAGGGACGATTAAATCACACTGGTTCCACAAATCTATAACAGCATCCTGATACTTGGGCGAATATCGGGTGATTCGGAACTTCATGGCAACCTCTCCTTTACTTTTGCTACTCAGATTACGATACTCTACTGAATTCTGTGTGAGTTCCTTTTAATTGATACGTGCTCGAGAAAAAGCAGGAGCATAATGCTCAAGTTTCTATGTGAACTTAAACCCAAAAGGGTCTTATCTGTGCGCGCACGCATCCAAGGTTACAGGGTGACTTAGATGAAGATTAGCATCAATATTCAACCCCAATTAGGATATACCTACAATGACATCGTGACATTAGCAAAAGCTGCGGAGGACTCAGGATTCTACAGCTTTACAGTCTCAGACCACTTCTTTGGACCTGTAGAGGGCCACGAGATGCAATCACATGAAGCGTGGACAACACTTGCATTACTAGTCCCTCAGACGAACCGTATTCGATTGGGCACACTAGTCACGTCACAATCCTACAGAAATCCAGCTCTTCTTGCAAAAATCGTATCAAGTCTAGATAATGCATCTAACGGACGAATAGATCTGGGGATAGGAGCAGGTTGGAAAGACAGCGAGTATGAAGCATATGGTTATCCTTTTCCATCAGCAAAAGAAAGGGTGACTCAACTAATGGAAGCAATTCAAATCATCAACCTACTTTGGACAGAAGAGAGACCTAGCTTTGATGGGGACTTCTACAAGATCAAAGAAACCATGTTTCTACCAAAACCCGTTCAAAAACCGCGTGTGCCAATTTGGGTTGGTACTATGAAACTCAAAGCACCAATGATGGAGGAAACCGTTGCTAGATATGCAGATGGAATGGATTTTAGCGCGCGCGAAACTACAATCAAGGGCTTCTTAGAGAAGAAAGAGCGAGTCAAGAGAATGTGTGAAAGGGTCGGGCGCGATTTCGAGGAGCTCAAATGGTCGATTGACTTGACAGCGGGGGTAATTGGTGAAGACACTGATGATTTTGAAGAGAGATTGAAGGAAATCATTGAACAAGAGTGGATCTGGATCGCACGCGCTCCAGAGTCTGTGAAGCAGAAAGCCTTGGAGAGTTTAAGCTCTAAGGAGATTGGTGGAACGCTACCTGTTGTCATCGAGAAGCTTTCAGAATTCAAAGATCATGCAGATATAATGAATATCTGCCTTCCATTTTTCGGAAACCTTCGTAAAAATGGATTGGATACAATTCAGATTCTCAAAGAACGAATCCTTGAGGCACTATGAAGATCTCAGGTGTGGCTTTCAAGACAAGAGCATGTGTGCATGTTGATGGTCGGTTGGGAACTCACAGACAAGGAGAGTTTGCGGGAAGAAATTCTGGGGACATTGCCACCGGTTCGAGAAGTAAATTACAGATTCTCAGTTGATGTAGAAAAGCTATCACTCGCGAGGAATGTGAACAGAAAAAGAAGAAGTTAATGGAAGAATCTAAAGCGTAATTATTGGGCTTCAACGCACAGGTATTTATCCTTCTGGATTTCTAAGGGGCATCCTCCTCCACAAATGTGTAACTGAGGGCAGTTTTCACATTTTGGTTCTGCATATTCTCTACTTCTGAGTTTCAGGGCAAGAGGGTGTTTCCAGATTTTACTCCAGCTATCTCTGAGAATATTGCCTAGACTCTCAAAATAGCTCTGACATGGATAAACATGGCCATTGGGTGAAATACACATGTTAACTAACGCTGCGGTGCAGGATTTAACTCCTAAACCGAGTTTGACAGGATCAAGACGGCAGTATTGAGTGGGCGTATACCAAAGAAATTTCAGTCCAATATGGCCTGCCTTCTCTTTGATCTTTGGAAGAAGATCCTTCAACGTCCCAGGTGTTAAGACAAATTCATCGCTTACTTCAACAGCTTTTCCTGAGAATATGAGGCTGTTGCAGCCAAAAGCTGCCACACCTAGTTTCTTAAGAAAATCTATTGTGTCTAGGAAATCAGCGGCATTATGCTTGTTAAGTGTGGTGTTTGTTGTGACATAGACTTGTGTATCCACCGCGTTTTTGATTCCCTGTACCGTTTCTTTCCAGCTTCCTTCAGTTCCAGTGACTCTGTCGTGAACTGCTGCTTTGTGCGATTCCAAGGTTATTTGAGTGAAATCAAGCCCCGCTTTTTCAAGCATTCCCAAGTATTTCTTGTCTTTAAGGCGCCGTCCATTAGTAATGAGACCCGTTACGATTCCACTATCTTGGGCATACTGCAGAAGTTCAGGCAGGTCTTCCCGTAGAGTGGGTTCTCCTCCAGTGAACGTAGCGATGAATATGCCAATTTGCTTCAATTTGCCGATCACTTCTTTCCACTGTTGCGTGGTTAGTTCTGATGTTCGGTGAGGCCCCCCGGCATAGCAGTGTATACAGTTGTTCTGACAACGAAAAGTTAATGCCAAGTCCATTCTTAAGGGCGCTGACAATGGTTGCGTGTAGGGGTCAACCTGTTTCACATCAAGAAATGATATGGGGCAAACCTTCTCAGTTTGGGCAAGAGTGCTTACTGCGAAGATTAGTCTTTCGTGTTCAGCTCGTGCTGTGACCGCGTCTACTCGATAGATCTTCTTGATGTTTTTGACAGCCTCTTCTGTTTGCATTCCCTGCATCAAAAAGTAGGCATGGGCTGTTGCAGTCTCGTTCAAATATAATACGGTGTTGGCGTTGATGACAAGCATCCCACTACCGCCCTGCTCCACTCTCAATTGCAGTGCCATCTTGGCAAAGTCTTCGATTCCTCTATAGACGTAGCGACCCGCTGGAATCTTCGAGCGTCTTAAGGCTCGACGAATAAAGCTCGTATATTCTACCTCCTACCCTGCCCCTCCACCTGCGCAGGCGCAAGCGCAGGAAACACAGGCGCAAGCGCAAGCACAAGCCGCACATGCACACACGCAGCTTGCACCGTGGTGTGCAGGTTTTTGTGAGGCTCGTGCCTGTGGAACCGCTGGGACAATCATGTTAGCAAATTTCTCGAGATTAGCTACAATATTGTTGGATGTGTTTTCCACTGCTGTGGCGATGTTGTTTGCGAATTCTGTTCCTGGAATCTGTGGTGGCGGTGCACTCTGTGTGGGGGCATCCATGTTTGGCTCGTAAGTGGGTTTGGGATGATAATGTCGATAGCCGTACCAATACCAAAACCAAAGAGGCATGGGTTCGAAGACACGGTCTTTGAACGCAATCTCCGTTTTTGCACGGTGATTCGAATCAAGAAGCAGCCACAAAAGCTGTTCATTGTATGCATTGGAAGCTAGTTCAGGAGTACCTGCCTGGGTCACCTGTTCCCAAGCTTTTTCCACTATCTTTCTATAATAATCGATGGTGTCGCGACGACAATACCCCCTAATTTTCTCCTCCACTGAACGGCGTAGAAAGAGGATTGTCTCAGCCAACAGTTGCTCATCCAAGGTGCCTTCTTTTCTAATTGCACTTAGGAAATCTATCTCATAGTATCGAAGGGTTGTTCCTTCCAACTTGCTTGGTCTCCTACTTTTGAAGGGTTCCATAACCCTGAGTGTAACTGACGGCTTAGTGGCTGTGATCCACACAGCTCTCTTCTGCAGTAAGCTGTACAAGATTTCAGTCACTATTATGTTTGGAGCCTTGTCTAAAAGGTAGGAGGCTTCGACGGCAGTAAGCCCTCTTTTTATACCCAGTGTTTCTATGCTTAGCACAGGCTTAAGATAGGCTTTCTTGTGAAGAGCAACTCCAACAAGTGTAATTATCAGCAAGAAGATTGCAAAGAATGCGATCCATGGACCATAAATCTCAAGCCAATTAGGTTGAATCTCATGATATTCGACAAACTGTTCCGGGAACGAAATCCCAAACATATATTCCTGGTTCGGTGGAATATTGAAGTACTCCCAAAAAACAGCGAAAGGTCCGTCGTCGTAGTCAGAGCTGTGCCATGGCATACCTGTAAGAGTCTTAAGATTGCTTTGATTGACTCCTGCAGGCGTGACAATTCTGACGCGAAGATTGTCTATTCTGACTGGATACCAGCTTGGAGGGAACTTCATTCCCACGTTGCCAGGGTTTGTCTTATCCTCTGTTAACATTTTGCCAACATTGGTTGTGAGATTGAATCGAACGCTTTCACCGCCGTTGAGATCTATTAGGTCAACTCTTACTTTGTAGTCGTCTTGAGTACTCGTGTCTATGATAGCTAATTCGTTGTCGTTTTCGTCGAAGGCTTCTCCGATGGTGAAATATTGATTGGGTTGGCCGACCTCAACCCAGTGCAGTTCACCAGAGTCGCAGACGATTCTGACGTCATAGAGAAGGTCAATTGCACCGTCCTTGTTTATCCAGACTCTGACCCACTCATGCTCCAAGTGATATACAAGGCTTTGAGCTCCTGCAGCACGTATTCCAAATGGCAAAGCAAGAATCAACAAGCAAACAGCAAGAAGCCGCGGCTTCACCATTTTGGTTCCTCAGCCACCTCAACCGTTTTTCCGCAATAGCCGCAAGTCGCATACGGAACACCGCCTACGATCTTTATCTTGTCTGGCTGAATGGAAGCCCCACAATTAGGGCACTTAATTGGGACGGCTTTCATCTCTCCAGACAGTTCAACCCGTTGAACTATCTGCTGAGGCTTTTTGGTTACAATGTATACTCCAATTATAAAGCCAAAACCAACAATAAACAAAATCGCAGAAACTGCCAACCTAATGGGTGCATACACCGATGCAAGAGCAAAAATAATTCCAAAGAAGAAGAGAATGATCGCAGCAGTTACGCCTAGAATGACTCTGTAGTCCATACTTGAAAGGCACATAGTTCCCATAATTCAAGCTTTCGCATTACGACCGCAAAAGGGAAGAATTGCGAAGCAGAAAAAGGGGAGTTTGCGGGTTAAGTCTCCATTGTAGTGGAGGGTTCGATTCTCACCCTTCCGCCGCCACTTCTGGTTCTTCCGCAAATCATAAGAGCTTCTACGAAACTTAAACAGAAACTAAGATGGTAAATGAGAAAGGTGAGTTGGGCAAATCCTCTTTACAAATTCCTGAAATATTGCAGAGACAGCCAGCTTGAAAAGACTGTTCTCGACTGTGGCGCTGGCGGTGATGATCCTCCTCTTCAGCTTTTCTACGAATATGGATATAGAACGTTTGGAGTAGAAGTCGCAGAAAAGCCGTTTAATCAAGCAAAGAAATTCTGCAATGAAAGCGGCGTCAAGCTGAACATACTAAAAGGAGACATGCGCCATCTCCCTTTTAAGAGCGCAGCTTTCAGCTTTGCCTATTCCTTCAATGCAATCTTCTTCATGAAAAAGAAAGATATCGCAATCTCAGTAAAAGAGATCCAAAGAGTACTAAAGCCAAGCGGGTTGTGCTTCGTGAATTTCGTGTCAGCTGATGAACCCGACAAAGGACCTTTCTGCAAACCTTTTCTTGGAAACCCAAGGTTCTCACAATATGAAGACAGCGAAGCCGATAAATACTTCAGAAATTTCGAGGTAATCCACAAAGAGAAAAGACTCATAGATAAGAAAGTAGATGGCGAACGATCAGTTCAAGCATACATTGATTACATTGTCAAGAAGAAAGAACCAGTGACTCAATAAGAGGCTATCAAGAAAATGCGCACGCGCATGGTGGATTAGATGGACTTGTTTAGACACCGTGGTTTCTCACAGCATTTCGCTCTGTTTGCTCTTGTGTTTGTGTTTGGTTCTATGGCATGATTCGTCCTACTCAGGCAGCGTTGACAACATACACGACTCCTGGAGGGAATTTTGCGCGCGCGCTCCTAATAACTCCCGAATTTCCGACTGCAGCAATCTCAGCAGTTGCCTTGATGCTCACTACGCTGCCCATCGTGATGAAGAAGAGGAGACTGCCGAAGCCGCAGAACCCCACAAAATCCTAAACAACCCTTTTTTTGGGTATACATGCAAACTTTCGCATGGATTTTGATTGCGATTAAAGATCACCAAGAATGCAAAAGGCTGACGCGTGGGGTAGGCCGGGTTCAAATCTCTTCCAATCACCATGCCCAGGGAAATAGTCGATATCTGACCTGACTGGTGTATTCGGAGTACCCTTCTAATTCCTCTTGCAGTGTCTTATCCTCAAGCCAAGTACGTGACATCGTCAAAGTAACATAAATTCCAACCGAAATGAAGGCTAAAGCGGATCCAATCAAAAGTGGTATTGAAATGGCGAATAGAATCCCTGCCAAATAGCCAGGATGTCTCACAAAGCTGTATGGTCCAGCTGTTATTACTTTATGATTGCGTTCTTTTTGTATTCGAACCACAGGCTCGAAATGTGGGTTTACTATCATAGCCCAATTGAGCAATAACGAAGAAGCTACAACAAACGCCAAACCAACCACCAGAAAATAGTTATCAAGAATGGACCAGCCATACCTAAAATCCAACCCCGCTAATGCGGGTATCACGATGATCACCACAAGATTGCTAATCCGCATCAGTATTTCGTCCCACAATTTTGATCTCTTTCTCTTCATTTTTAGCCGTTGAACTAGAAGCTCAGGATTAAGCTTGAACTGGACAATCGTGCTGACAACATAGTGTACAAACGCCGCTACAAAATAGGGCCATGAACGTGGATCAATTAGATTGCCCGCGGAAACAAAGAAAACAACTACTTGAACAAGAAGAAAAAGGGATGTCAGGAAAAGCTGTTTGATTGCTGCAACGCCAAACGGCCTTGAATAATCTCCATTCATATTTCTAAATGAGTGTCTGCAGGACTTAATCTTTGTCTCGCCTCTCAGCGTGCGCGGTTTACGGTCTCTGTATGGGTTCCAAAAGGCTACTTGGGAAGTTGGTGGACTTGTTTACGTTGTTTTCAGAGTTGGCTTGGAGAGTTCCCTGCGAACGAGCACATAGAATATTGCGTTATAAATCGCCATAACCAGAGTCACAATGATTCCCAGTACCATCAGCACTTTGGCAATGTCGTTGGAAATCCACTGCAACAGAAATCTGAGGAAACTAGGCAACACGTCCGCAAGATGAGTAAAGTCAAACGGAAAAACCACGAAGAGCCAAGCAATGGCGACAGCGGCAAAGATAGCCTCAAATATGTCAAAGAGACGAGCAAGGTTTCTGCGGCCAAATAACCCTCTGAAGGCAGCTGTCCCAACCCCGAATATTATAGACCCATAAAACAAGAGTGCCTCCAAGGTGCCGAATTCTGAAGTGAAAAAGCCTGTTGATCCCGTCTGATGAGCAACGAAATACAGCACAAATAAGAGGCCAATCACAACTCCAACGATGTTTCCGACACGCTCAGAAAATGAGATGATGTCTTTCTTCGCCTCTGCCTCTGCTCGTCTAGCAAACCAGTTCTTAGTCGCTTTTGTTTCGCTCAAAATGATTTCATCCCCAGCGAATGGTTGTTCCTAACCGATGCCATTTTAGTATTTAACCCTTGTTGCATCAATCTACCTTCCTATTTTTCAGTTTTCGATGCCCGCGCAACTTGAGTGTGCATTAGTTTGTGCACTGAAGAAAATTGCTTTGCTAAACTGAAATAAGCAAGGTTGCGGAATTATCTTTTGCATCAGGATGTGAGAAAGTGGTTCCTCCTCCATTTGTCAAGAGAGTTGTCAAGACATGTCTTAGAATAGGAAAACATGACAAAGTCATAGTATCTAGCTGGCGACACACTGTTGATTTAGCTGAGTCATTTGCTATGGAGTGTAAAAAAGCTGGTGCTCATGTCCTTATAGAATATGTCTCTGACGACATTTTCTATGATTCTGTTACAACTCTTCCTTTAGACTACCTAGAAATGCCCAACTCATTTAACCTCGCGTTAGCTGGAGTCGCTACAGCTGTTATTTTCATTGCAGGACCCAAAAGCCCTGAGAGACAACTTCGAGTACCAGCGGAGAGATGGATGGCTTTGGCTAGGTCTGATAAGCCATACTATGAGCGAGTTCTGAAAAGAAGAGTCCGCATGGTCGAAATATTGTTGGGTCACGTCACGTTAGAACGCGCAAAAGTCTATGGTATTGATTATCATGCGTGGAGTAAGAATGTTGAAGAGTCTACAAATATTGAATATGGGGAATTGCAGAAACTTGGGAAAAAGCTGGCGGAGGTTCTCGAGAAATCTGAAAAAGTTGAGATCACTAGTCCTGACGGAACAGACCTGAGCTTCATCTTAGAAAGTCGAAAAGCCCACATTTATGATGGAGTAATCAGCGAAGAGGACATCGAGAACGGAGCAATATTTGCTGAATTACCTGAAGGCGCTGTTTCTGTAGCTCCTACCGAAACAAGTGCAAAGGGAACCCTAATATCCAATCTCTCCTTTCCCCAGGTTGGGAGGATAATCGAGAGTTTCTCCCTCAGTTTTGAAGATGGCCGTGTGAAATCATTTACAGGAGGCAAAAACATCGACATCATACGAGACATGTGGAAAAAGTCAACAGGAGACAAGGACAATATTGGCTGGCTTACTCTAGGTCTAAATCCAAAGGCTTCTCTCGGATTCCTAACTAACGCGATAGTTCGAGGAACAGCAACGGTTGGGATCGGCGAAAACAGAGAGCTCGGAGGAAACAACAGTAGTGATTATAGCCTCCCTGTGACTCTCTCGAAGCCTACAGTCAAACTTGACGGAAAAACAATCATTAAACAAGGGAGGTTAACACTGGAATCGTATAAATCTGAAGGCTCTGCTTGACTCTCCCTGGTCCTAGAAGATGGTTACAATGAACTCCAACACCCGCAATCTCTCGGATTCAAGTGACAAGCTAGATTCACTCTTGAAGAAAGTCGCTCTCCTTGAAGACATAATCTTGCTCGGTAACAAAGTCTACACGAAAAAACGCGCAGAAAAAACACCACATGTCCTTCTCCAAGGAAGAGTGACAACTTCAAAATCTGAGGTTTCAGCTGGAGAAAAATTCGTTATGGAAATTGAGTTAACAAATTTTGGGCGATCCCCAGTGGCGCTGGATGGGATTGAAGAAATCATACCTTGTTGTGGATTAGAGATGATGAATGCCCCTGAAGAATACGTTGTCGAAGACTCCTATCTCAGCCTCAACAGGAGAACCCTTGAGCCATCCAAGAAAGAGAAATTCAGGTTCTCAGTACAAGCTCTCGAAAAAGGCACCTACATAATAAGTCCACGGATCGTGCACGTTGAAGAAGAGGGAGGACTGAAGATCGGCAACTTTGAACCAGTTACTATAGAAGTAAAGGAAGTTCTGCTTCCAGCCCGCATGAGCACCGGCTACAAGGCCCTCGACAATCTGCTCTTTGGCGGGTTGCCCTTGGGCCATGCAGTTGCATTGACTTCAGCCTCATGTGACGAAACCAAACTCCTCGTCGATCGGTTCATTGAGAAAGGCGTCAGAGACGGCGAAACAACCTTTGCAATTACAATGGAGGTTGGCCGATGGGAAAAGCTGGCAGAAGAATTTCCAAACTTCAACCTCTTCTTGTGCAGCACTCAAGCAGAAGCGACTTCAGAAACCGCACCCAACATTTTCAGAGTAAGAGGATCGGAGAACCTGACTGACATCAATATTCCCTTAGTCTCAACGTTACGCAGGCTAGAGGCCCCCAATGACAAACCAAGGAGGATATGTATCGAAATTCTCTCGGATATTCTACTACAGCACAAGGCTGTTCAAACAAGAAGATGGCTGACTGGATTAAAAGCTAATCTAAAACTAAAAGGATTCACAACTTTGGCACTAATCAACCCCTACATGCATCCTGCCGAGGAAGTTCAAGCTGTGCTCGATCTTTTTGATGGAGAAATACAAGTCTTCGAAGAAGATCAGCAGAAATACTTACGCATCAAGAAGATGTACGACCAAGATTACATCGAAAATGAATTGCCACTGAAGAAAAACACACTCTCCACGACAGGCATAGCTAGAAGACTAAAGTATCGGAAATACTGACCACCTTGCGCGTGCGCGCGCGACTGGCTCGATTTCTGTGCGTGCATAATACTTAAGTACTGTCTACATATGGTACATAGGTAGTACATCCAAGTCCCATGTGTGAACAATTATGACCCAAGATAATCTTATTGATGTCAAGACACGGATTCCCAAAAGAGCTTTCGAGATCATCGATCAACTTGTGAGAAAAGGCTACTTCTCCAGCATGGCAGACTTTGCCCGACAATCCATATTGGACAAACTAATCAATGATTTTGAGATAGGAGTAACTGAGTTAGAACCACAAATAGTCGACTCAACGCGGAGCAGAGAACGTGGCGGTTCAATCAACATAAATTCCGAAAAGGAGGACCGGGATTAGAATGAGCCCTTCAAGGTTCATCCGTGACTTCGATTACCAAAAATGGTTGAAACCCAAATTAGTGGAGAACGCGGTTGAGGCTTTCGAGAAGAATCTTGCGAGTTCGAGAAGCAAAGGAGAAGTGTTCACTCAGAGCCTCTCAGATTCTTACATGGATCATGCTGATCCGGATGTAACTAGAGCAATGCTGGAGCTGATGAAGAAATACGGCTTTCCAATCCTACTCCTCACCAAGAATGCTTGCATGCATGCAATGCGGGCGTGATTCCATGTATCAAGCAAGATTGGAAGGCTCTTACTATGAAATGGGGGCTCAGGAAGCAAAACTTATGAAAAGAGGAGTTCTCCCTCCGATCTGGTCAGAGTCTCTCCAAGATTCTGTAAGCCCTGAGAGGGCAGAATTTGCTAATGAATGCGAGGAATTAGTGCGTCGATATATGCCGGGCTTCTTAGATGAGCTTCGGGGAATTTCGGATGCCGTCCGTGTAGATTATAATAAAGTCAAAGTGTGGCCATTGTGTTCGTATGCAAAACTTCAACAATCTTGTTCTGCAGTAGCGATATCAGGGGAGCATACAACGCAAGGAAAACCACTTTTCATTCGTACCTATGACTATTTAGACGTGGATAGAAAGGATTTTACAGCTTTTTGGACAAAGCCGAAGAACGGTTACTCTAGCATGGGATTTTCTGACGCGATGAGTAGCAGATATTGCGGGTTTAATGAAAAAGGACTTGCAGTAGCATCGAGCATAAGCGGATACGCAGGTTCAACCCAGCCAGGCATTGTGTTCAGTCTGGTGACACGATGGGTCTTGGATCACCATTCAACGACTGATGAGGCTGTCGAGTTTTTCAGGAAAGTTCCGCATTTTCATGGCTGGAATTTCCTGCTTTGTGACTCACATAGCAATATTGTTCGTGTTGAAACGTCTCCAGAAAGAGTTGAGGTCGTCGGCTTCAAGGAAGGAATCGGAGTTTCAACGAATCACTACTTATCAGAAGAAATGCAAAGGCTTGAGGAAAAGAACTGGCGTTCAAAAGGTAGTACGGTAAGAAGATATGACAATATCCTGAATTGGTTCAGAAATCGGAACGGAAATGTCACTACTGGTTACGCATGCAAGCTGGCAAAGAGTCGCGTAGATGCAGGTGGGATATGCGATTGTTTTGCAGGAGTTGAAGGCGGAACGCTGTGGTCTTGGATACATACAATAGGGGAATCAAACGTCTTAGTTTCGGATGGACCTCCTTGCAAATGCGCCTACCAAAGAATACATGCCCTATGATAACTTGCCAAGAGGGCACGCGCGCATTTGTTTTCCTGCTTAGTTATTGAGCTGACTCATCACGCTCCATCATCCCAAACAGGTTTCCTTCTGGATCTTTGAAAGATGCAACCAGCCCACTCCAGGAATAGCCGACTTTGACCTGACAATCGATCCGCCATTACTCTCAACTTTCTTCACATATCCGTCGACTGAAGGAACATCAATTATGTTAACTGTTGAAGGTTCAGCTTCGGTTCTTCTTTCTAGTCCACCATCGATTCCTGGTTCATCTTCTTTTCCGGTTGTGATTAACCAGTACTCTATTGGCCCTTTCCACTTTTCGACTTTCCAACCAAAAACTTCTTCATAGAACCTGATAGCTCTTTCAGGTTTCTCTGCTTCTATCTCGAAATGAACGACTCTAGGCATTCAAACCACAATAGCTATGGTAGAAGGATTGATCCTTTAAAACAGATTCTTTCCAAATGCGCGCGCAAGCCATAAAACATAAGAGAAGAACCTAAAGAGCATATGACTGAGGGCTTGGTGGATAGTGACTAGGATGTTCTTAATGGATTTGGATAAGATTCAGCCTTCTCAGCTGTATATTAGCTCAGGAAAACTAAAAAGCATCATGAAGAATTTTGCTTCCAAGCCAAGTTTGATGGAGCTTATCCCCATAAAAAAGCTTGGAGACAGAATTATCTTTGTTGATGGTCACACAAGAGCTTTTGCCGCTTTGCTGCATAGGTTTCCCAAAGTTCCGGTGTATTGGGAAGATGAAGAATTGGATTGGGAAGAATACGAAATCTGTGTGGGATGGTGTTTGGAGGAGGGAATAGGCACAATAGCAGACCTCAAGAACAGAGTGGTCTCACACCAAGAATACAAGAAGCTATGGTATGCAAGATGTGCCAAAATGCAGAAAGATCTTGAAACAAAACGAAAGCAAAAAGAGAACAAAGCCTGACCAATCTTCCAACTCAGCAGTCTCTTCCACGAGCCATACGCGCGCGCTTTTTTTGGAGCGATTCAATAGTATTATTCACGAGTACATTTCTACGTAGTTTCAAGGTATTTTTATAACAGGGGTACAGCTTGATGTTGAAAGGAGAGATCCGTATTGTGCACAATAGTCATTATGTCCAAGAATGGTATTGTATTGGCTGGGAATAACGAAGACTATACTGAACCCAGAACCAAGATATGGTTTATCCCAGCATCGAAAGAAGGTTACGGTCGAGTCTATGTTGGGTTCGACTCTCCATCTCTGCCTGACAGTTTTCAAGGTGGGATGAACGAACATGGATTGTTCATGGACATGAACGCTGTCAGTCCCACAGGATGGCAGAGAGACTCAGGTAAACCCACTTTCTATGGAGACCTTGTGGAAAAAATCCTAACAAATTTCGCAACGGTGCACGAGGTTGTAGAATTCTTCCAGCAACATAATGTTCCTGATTTAAACATATTGAAGGTGCCTATAGCGGATGCAAAAGGCAACTCGGTCATCGTTGAATGGGGGCAGGGGACACAACATTTCCTCTTCAAGGAGGGTGACTATCAGATCTCAACTAACTTCATCCAATCAGACTACAAAAACTCTGACGAATACCCCTGTCAAAGATACCAAATTGCTGATCAGATTCTTAAGAATGCTGAATCTGCAACCGTTGACGTAATTCGCTCAGTTCTTTCCGCCACCCACTTTGACATCGGTTCTCCAACTCTATACTCGAACATTTGTGATCTGAAGCAAAAACAGCTCTACCTATATTTCTTTCATAACTTCGAAGAAGCAGTAGTTTTTGATCTAGATAAAGAACTGAAGAAAGGAAACGCATCATACAAGATCCCTTCACTCTTTCCCACAACGCCGTTTGCAGCTCATCAGTACAGCCAACTAGGTTCAAAGATTGCACACATCCTACGGAAATATTGATGCGCGCGCAAAGCAACGAGCTGCAGATACTATGGAGCTTAAACGCGTAAGCGATGCGCACGCAATGTGACCAATTACTTGATCACTATTTTCCAGAACAACTAACAGTTCTGACCAGCATTTGTTATTTTGAAGATGTGAAGTGAGAGCAATGCATGTTCTGTTATGGAGTGATATGGAAGGGCCGTCTGGCATAGAGGACCGTGAAATGTTTGCGGATGCAGTTCTTTATAGAACTGCTAGGAGTTATGCGACTCAAGATGTTAATGCAGCGATTCGAGGAATCAGAAGAGCCGATGCTCAAGCTTCAATCGACATTTTTGACGGGCACGGTGTGGGTAACAATCTGCTACAAGAGGAACTCGAATCTGACTGCAATTTGCTTGGAGGTGGATGGATGACACGCTTTTATGAGATGGTAAAGTCTCGAGAAATTGCGAAGTATGATGCAGTAATGCTGCTTGGACAACACGCTGCTCAAGGCACTATTGATGGTTTCATGAGTCACACAAATACGGGTGACACTGCGCTGCGGGTAAACGGAAAAGATGCTGGAGAAGCCCCCCAGCTCGCATGGCTCTTCGGACATTTCAACGTCCCTGTGGTGTTGTTGGTCGGAGATGACGCAGTTGTGAGAGAAGCAAAAGCGTTGCTGCATGAGATTGCAACTATCCCAGTCAAGAAAGCACTAACAAGAGACAAGGCAAGAAGCATTCCAGTAGAAACAGCACACAGGCTTATTTGCGAAGCTTCAAGCGATGCAATACGTAACGTTGAGACATTCCAATCTCAAAGAGTATCCCCACCAGTTAGAATAGACATCTCATATTCTGAAAGGCAGATGGCTTCTACAGCAGCGCGGTTCCCAAAAACTGAAAGAACAGGAGAGAACAAAGTGACTTATATCGCAGATAACTACTTGGAAGGATGGTTTGCCTACAATACGTGCAGGGTTGTATCACGTATGCACATCCTCGAAGATCTTCTAATGTTCATGGTCAAAGCCCTAACAGACAACATGCAACAGGCGAATGAAAGAAAGAGAGAATGGGAGAAGCAAAGAAGGAAGAGAATAGAAAACGAACAACCTTTTCCACCTGTGAAGTACTAGTAATAACAATAATCAAAGTGATAATGACACTCGAAAAGACATGCATGCTTTGACACATTGCGTGGACGCGTTGGGGAATTACTTAAACCTTGAGATTCTTCTAGCTTGTAAATGATGTGATTAGAATGGATGACGCTCCCGTGATTCGCAAATATCGCGTTGAGGACAGAAAGCAATGCCGTGATCTGTGGAGAGCTCTAACAGAGTGGCACCGTACAATCTATGAGGATCCAACAATCGGCGGACAGCATCCGGAGGTTCATGCGCGCGCACGTATCAACATTGTGTCTTCTCTGAGTGGAAGGGAATGATAGAAAACAAGGTTGAAGCAATAGAAGCATTTTGTGACGTTGAGCTGGAGGATAACGAGATTGCCTTCATCTTCTTAGGATATAGCAGCATTCTCCTGAAGTCAGAGAAGTCAACTATTGCGATCGATCCGGGTAAGAGCCTTACACAATCAAAAGCATCTGCAATAAAACATCTGGATCTTCTCCTTTTTACTCACAACCACTGGGATCATTTTAAAAAGGACTATGCTTTGGAACTAATCAAACAGACTCGCCCACATACAGTCGCTGACATAGTTTCTTTTGAAGAGTTAAAAACAAATGTTCCAGCCACCATGCTGACGAAAGCAGACCCTGCGTCAAAATACGCAACACACCAAATTGGAGACACTGAGGTGACCGCCTTACAGGGTATACACGTCGGTCCTATAACGCAGTATCTGATAAATCTGGGGGAAATAAGGATCTTTCATGGGGGAGACTCAGGCTATTGGCGACAGAAGGATGCTTCCGCTGATCTCGCCTTTGTACCAGTAGGCACAGCCACAACATGCTCTCCCGCTACAGCTCTCGCCACGATCATGGACTTACAGCCGCAAACAGCTATACCCATCCATGGGAGAAGGAAGCAAATGAAGCAATTCCAAAATATCGTGGAAAAGGTACACCCTGAAATAGACGTGATTATCCCAGAGAAGTTTGAGCTGTACAGATTATTAGTAGCTAGCTAGCTTGTAATTGCTCTGCGGTTTTTCTTGCCCATGCTTTGCATTTTTCGATATCAGTCTTGTCTGTGATGGTTCTTCCAAATACTTTCATTCTTCCCCCAAGCACTTCAACTGCAAGCGGTTTCAGCTTTGGGTTCTTTTGGATATGCATGCATTTCGAGCGCGTGCGCAAAAATTCCCTATACGCGTGCAACCATACACACGCAAAGCTATGGCTGAGCCGAAGGCTCTAATCACCAACGAATTCGTCGATGGCTTCCCATGTTTTTTCGGGTGTTGGGATTGGATGCAGATGCGTCGCTACACCTTCGAGTATTACTAATTTCGCATTTGGAAGATGTTTTTTCATGCTCTTTGCTTGGTTGAGCGGGAATAATGTTTCTCCCTCAGCATGAATGATGAGAGTTGGCACTTGTATTTTGGGAAGCTCGGAAGCCACGTCGAAGTTAGCGAGAGCAGACCAGCATGATGGCATAATATATCTGGGTGTTATGAGATTTACGGGCAATTTCCTCATTTGAATTCTAAACCACAAGGGAAGGAGCAGTTTTCGCCAATAGGGAAGTTGCATTGATGCAGTTGTGCTTATCAGGATTAGCTTGTCAACCATTTCTGGATGGTCTAACACAAACCTCAGAGCGACCATTCCACCCATCGAGTATCCAACTATAATCGCTTTTATAATTTCAAGATTGTTCAGAAGCGAAAAAAGGTCGTTCGAAAACGTTTTCATGGAATACTTCTCTCGCGGCTTGTCTGACTGACCGAATCCACGCAAGTCAAAAACGATAATCCTTCTTCTATCTTTAAAGTGTTCAATTTGGGGAATCCAAATTTTGTGAGGGTTATTGTCAATGTCGATTATCTCTGTAAGGCTAAAACCATGGATGAAAACCAATGGAACTTGGTCTTTTGGTCCATGGTCCTCATAGTATAGTCTGACATCATTGACTTTGCTTAACGACATGATTTGTCAGTTTTTTAACTATGCTTCACAACGCTAATAAGACCGTTGTAGCTTGCACCGACGCATTGGCAAAGAGAAAAAGGGGGAATTAGGAATTGTTGTTATTGTTGGCGCGCATCGATTCAAGCTTATATTTAGCTTGTGTTTTTCACAAATTATTATAAATATGAGCTTGCCTACATTGGAAAAGATTCTTAATGAACAATGGAGAATCAGATATTCAGTCCTGTATTAAGATAAATCGGCGCACGCGCCCAAAGGATATGACGAAGAAAGAATGGATTGAGGATTTTTACTCCTTCTTCAATATGATGAAAGACAATTTTCCATATTTCTGGGTTAAAGAACGGTTACTCGGGTATAATTGGACGGACCTAAAGAATAGGTATCTAGAACGGCTAGAAAAAGCAAATGAAGATTTGGAGTTCCTAGCTATATTTTGGGACGCAGTTTGTGCATTACAGAGTGCCCATACCACCCTTTGGATGCCCGAACGGATGAAATACCACTTCCAAGAAGATGGATATTTTCAAAAAACTGAGCCTTTTAAGACGATCTTTTCCCCACAAGTCAAAGAAGCAAACTTCTACTGGAAGCCAATTCTAGACAAAAGCTTTGAAATTAGATTTGGCACAAATTTCGAGGTTTTGATCCTCTATCATAAGGGAGACTATCTGATTGTAGATGGGTTTGATGGTTGGAAGGAAAAATTCGGTCTAGGAACAAAAATAATTGCCGTTGATGGCAAACCTATTGATGATGCAATAAGGAATACATACGAAAAGGGAAACATCGATTGGGATTTCAAAAGAAAGAAAATCTACCAATTTACAATTGCACCAAGACACTTTGGGGCTGATGCACAATTTACCACAGTGAAAAGAAATGGAGAGCAAGAAACAGTTGTTTTCAAATCAGATACAAAATACTCCTATGAAAACCTCTTCAAGTATCCTGACGAAAGACTCACGATTAGAATCTGGCCTGAAAAAAAATTGGTTATCTCAGAATCAAGTCTTTTGAAGATGAGTACAAAGATCAGGAGCATGACTTTCTAATTTCGTTCTATAAGCAAATTGAAGACTTCGATTACCTGATTATAGATGTTACAGGGAATCAGGGAGGCAGCTACCAACCTTGGGCTGCAAATGTTGTTGCACCACTGACCAAAGAAAAGCTGGAAAGCAAGATGTATCTAGGCTATAGAAAGGGCAAATATGTAAATCTGTTTAGAAAGATGGCTGAAACTGCGATTGAAACTATTGTTCCAAAAGAAGCTTTTGATTTTCTACCACCTGAAGTTCTAACCGACGACTTCACAGTTTATGATTACACATATACAGTTGAGCCATCCAATGAAGTTGATTTCAAAGGAAAAATCATTCTTCTAGTTGACAAAGTAACCTTTTCAGCAACAGACGCCTTTGCTTTATTCTGCAAAGAGACAGGTTTTGCCACCCTTTACGGCGAACCGACAGGCGGCGATGGGATTAGCGAGTCACCAATCTATTATGTTCTTCCTAATTCTAAATTGGTAATCCGATTCACACCTGGAATGGGAATAGATTATACAGGAAACTCCAATGAAGAAATGAGAGTGCACCCCCACGTTTTTTACGAATATAAACTTAGAAATCACAATGATTTGATAGAATTTACCATTGAAAAGCTGGCGAAAAAGTAAACCAATTTCTACATATCCATTGGCTTTGCTGACTGAACAGCGTCTTCTTAACGCTTTGTGAATCCCTAACTAAAATGAACCAGATAGTCCAACGAGTTAGCGTGTCTTCCCAGTTCTGCCGCGCGATTTGGCCAATTAGTTGATCACTATGCACGCGCACCCTAAAAATACTGCATGCATAATATAGTTGTAGAAAACAAGGACCGATATGATTGGCAGAGCGTAACATTTCCAACAGTAGCCGATTGAGTCACCTCATCATCCAACACTATCATTCTTCGTTTTATGCGCGCGTATGCCAGAAAATTCGCTTTTAGAACCTTTTTCACAAAGGCTTTGCATACATTAATTTTCCCTTCTTTTAAGATGTCAATCATTGGCATTTGTCACCATTGTGCGTGTATCCCTAGAGGGAGCATAGTCAACATCGAAGACTTGGATTACGATTGTGTAGTTCATAGGATCTCGAAAAAAAGCATTGTAGATGTGGAACTGTGCTGTATAGCTAGGTGGTTTCGTGCAGGTCACATTTAGTTTCGTGAGACGCTCATACCATTCATCCACCTCCCCGCGTGAAGCGACAACCAGAGTCAGACACACGTTCTTGGGATGAATCAATTCCGATTTCCCACCACTGCAGAATCCCCAATGCCCTCCAAAACCACAAGCTCCTACCTGAAAAATGAGACAGGAGCCTTGATCTAAGACGAGTTCTAGACCTAAAATGCCATTGTAGAATGAACGGACAACCTCCAAGTCCCGACATGGAAGAAAAACGATCGGATACAGAAAACCTTCTGGCAACACTATCCCCAAATAAGGCTTATTGCAAGCACATGTGCATGTGTATACCTTGTTATGAATGTGGATTCTAACAAAGAAACTCAGCGACTTCGTCAACTGATTTCCTAGGGCGACCATCCCAAGGCCCGTTGGGGATATAGTCTGGCCAGCCAAGAGCTACTGCGGATATAAGTTTCCATGGTTTGTTGAGGTGCTGCTCTAAGGCTTCGATCGTGGCGAATATATCACCGATCCACAGGGTTCCTAATCCTAGAGAATGTGCTTTGAGCAACATGTTCTGTATTGCAGCTGCTACACTGTATTTCTCGGTCTCCCAACCCATGTCTCCTGCATTCCAAACCATTATCACAACTGGTGCTTCTTCCATAATGCTGCATGATACGAAAGTGGAACCCATTTCTTCTTCTCCAATTTTCTTACAGAGAACCTCCAACTCATGTCTAAATCGATTGGTTAAATCCTTCTTTGCAGTTCCAGTTAACACGGTGAAGCGCCATTGCTGACCGTTTTTTGCTGACGGAGCAAACGTAGCAGCTTCAAGAACCTGACGAACAAGCTTTTCTGGGACTTCCTTGTGAAGATAACTTCGAATGCTTCTCCTCTTTCTTAATGCTTCATCGAGATCCATGTATATCACGTGTTGTGGAAGACATGACAAGCAAAGCTCTAATTAAATTTTGTCACAATGCTTGCGCGCGATGTCATCCGCAAACTTCCCCTTTCTTAACCTAGGTCTCGAGTTGTGAACAATTTCCTAATGCGTGCGTGTTGTTCGGGAAATCTCGAAAAGTTTATCTTCAGAAATTTCTGCGATCATCCAAGCTAATCTGCGAACTTCCTCTTCTGGTATGGGTTCACCTAATAACTGAAATTTCAGTTCTTCGAATGTCGACTTGTTTAAAGCAATCATCACTTCTATTCCATTGTTCTCTCCTGTGAATCTAGCTTTAATAGAATCTGAATCTCTCACAGAGAGTTTTTGGTTGCCAACAGTGCAGTGTGTAGTGACTTGAAGCCCATCTATGATACAAGAAAAGGGAACATGAAGTGGCAATGAAAGATCAATAGTCAGTTGTTCACCATTATGCTTGCTGATCTCCTTCAGTCCAATTAGCCCAATTCTAACACCAATTACTAGAAACGGTCCTAGATGACCATGAAACTCAGCAGCTTTTTCCAAGACTGCCGCCAGTTTTGAGGGAACTATGGGTGTGGGATTCACGTCATTCTTCATCTTTAGACTTTCACCCTTTCCTCAGTCCAATCCTCGGAGAGAGACCTCGTGTGCTTAGAGCGTTCATTATAGTAATGCCCATGAATCCACCAATTATACCGCCTACAGCGTGCAATCCTGCCCAGCCTATTACTCCACCCCATTGTATCAGTGCGGATGGTACCATGAAAAATGAGCCTATTATTAGGCCCGCAAAGGCTGCAGACAATACAGATATTATGAATAAGATCACAGAGCCAAAAAGCCTCTTTTCAAACAAGCGGTTATACCCGATTGCGAATGATAGTATATCAAATAAGATGGATGCTGCAAAGAACCCCAGGAATTGAAGGGCTGTTGGTCTTGCAATCAAGTTTATTATGAGTGCTACAAGTCCAACAAATGTAGCCGTTCCTATCTTTCTTGACCACCAAAGTGCAAGGATAAGAGCTGAGAAGCCTATAAGATCGCAGGCGAAGGGTAGGTGGAAAATTTGAAAGAACGTGGGGGAGACTGTTACATTTAAAACTCCCCATAGAGCAGCGAAGATAGCTATCCCAGCCAAGTCACGTGTTTCGAAATACGCCAACACATCACCTCTGGTGATACTTTTTTATAAAAAAGTGACACAATATCGTGATATTAAAGCTTGCCTTTGCGCGCGCGCACGCGGCGTACATAAGACCAGCATCGAATTGCTAGGACGTACTTCGCGTCTAGTGCGCAACTATCATTTGATAGCGATGACTTTCCAGTACTCATGGGGTCTTTCTGTTCCGCCTTGAAGCGGCACTATGTGGATCTTCGTGAACTTTCTTAGAAGAGTGAGGATTTCCTTCTTCGAGAAGAAATGGTGCACTTCTCGAAATTGTTTCTCTTCGAATTCTTCTAGAACCTTGAATGTTCCATTTTCGAGTCTTTCCCCTGAGCCATATCGATAGTCTTTGGTTGACAGAAGATTGGCTATGAACAGTCCATCGTCTTTCAAGACCTCGTGAATCGCCCTTATTGCTTCTCGTATGTCTTCCTTGAGAGCATGATGAATGACGCTTACACTGACCACAGCGTGGAAGGACTGACTGAGGAATGGCAGTCGGGTCATTGACCCGCGCAAGAAAATCACATTTGGGATCCCCTCGATCTTAGACCAAACATCAGCTTTTTTTAAGGCGCTTCTTGAAATATCCACCCCGACAACATCAAATCCCTTCTTCCCCAAGTATATCGAATTCCTGCCCACACCACATCCAAGATCAAGAATTCTCTGAGTCCCCTGTTTTTTGAAAAGAGACAAAGAATCAACAATAAATGGAACAGGCTTCTTCAGCCAATCTGGAAGTTCATGCAAGACTGAATAATACTCTTCCCACATTTTCTCACAGGCACTCGTTATCTTATGCGCGCATGCATGCATACATCAAATCCTTCACTGGGTCCCTTCTTCAGCTGAAGTTTTTCAACAAATCATAAAAAAGACACCGAAGTAAAAAGGGTCATTAATAAACCTGATGATTTACAAATAGGCTTCTGTAGCGTATCTTCGCATCATCCGGTGGCTGTTGAAGTAGTATGCAACCTTT